>WNGB01012446.1_pt1 | contig 12425 bp, 13 predicted proteins | sample 5400681 | NCBI WGS metagenome assembly WNGB01 (sample SAMN13153367, study PRJNA577476) | soil metagenome | isolation source: 115 cm soil or saprolite under grassland replicate 2 | place: USA:California | collected 2016-06-15 | reverse complement strand
ATCGCGAACGGCGCACCCGGCGCTTCGACACCGTTCGAATCCGCGCGCAACAGGAACTGGATCGTCTCGTGTGGATGGGAGTCACGCCCTTCGGCGTCGAAGTCGTTGAAGAAACCGCGGGCGACGATGCCGTCGGCGGTGCGGAGCTTCACGCGCGTAGTCTCATCGTCGCGTGACGGCGTCACGAAGAAGAACTTCGTATACGCCACGTTCACGCCGAGACCGTTGCCGGCGAAACCGTTCCCGTTGCCGCTTATCGCCCAGTTTTTCCTATCGGCGGCAGCACCTCCGTCCAGAAGAGGTGGGGTCTGCAGCGGCGTGCAGTTCCGCGCAGTGACGTGCGGTGGGATGAAAGGATGTGTAAACTCTAAATCCCCATGACCGCAGCGGAATTCGAGAAGGCGCGGCGCGCCTTGATGCGCCGCGACCCGTTACTTGCGTCCGTTATCAAGAAGCACAAGGGACGCTCGCCGCTCGATGCGCCGATCGTCGATCCGTTTTCGGCCCTCGTCCGCACGATCACTGCGCAGCAGATCTCGACGAAAGCCGCCGCGACGATCCACGGGCGGCTCGTCGCGCTGATGCCGGACAACGTGGCCACACCGGAAGCGCTCGTCGCGCTGACCGACGAGCAACTCCGCCAGGCGGGATTGAGCCGGCAGAAGAGCGCGTACCTGCGCGATCTGGGCGCGAAGGTCACCAGCGGCGAGCTGCCAGTCCATTCGCTGCACGAGCTCACCGACGACGAAGTGATCCAGGCAATCGTGAAGGTGAAGGGCCTTGGGCGCTGGTCCGCGGAGATGTTCCTGATGTTCCGCCTGCGGCGGCCCGACGTCCTGCCGGTCGACGATCTCGGCATCGTCACAGGAAGACTGAAGAGGGAAGACGGAAGAAAGAAGAAGGGAAGAAAGAAGAAGGAAGGAAGGCTGAAGGCGGAAGGCGGAAGGCGGAAGGCGGAAGGCGGAAGGCGGAAGGCGGAAGGCGGAAGGCGGAAGGCGGAAGGCGGCCGACTGCACGGTTTCAATGGCCGCCCGGCCCCTTTTTCAGCGCTGGTTCGTTGAAGGATCGCTCGACCGCGTTGTTCGGATCGGTGGAGATCTCGTGGTCCCGCCAGAGCCATCGCATCATGTCCGGCAGGATCGCGCCACCCTGCTTCTGGCCATGACGGCCGATGCCCCACGTGTAGTTAATGTCGTAACCCTTGTCCGACAGGGCATGCATCAGCTTTACGTTCTGGACGAACCAGTCCCTCAGTTCGTCGTACGTACCCGTCCCATCCCGGCCGACGCCACGATTGTCGTTACGCCCATCCTGTAGATACACGCGCAGCGGTTTCTTCTCGCTCTTCCTGACAATGTCCGAGTACGCGTGTCCGCCGCGCAGGTTCACGAAGCTGCCGACGATGCTGAGGACTTTGCGGAATTCGTTCGGACGTTCCCATGCGACGGTGAAGGCGGCGATCGCTCCCGAGCTCGCGCCGCCGATACCCCGCCGTTCCGGATGTTTCGAGATGTTGTAGTCCTTGTTGAGTGCCGGCATCAGCTCGTCGACGATCACGCGCGCGTACTTGTCGTCGAGCGAGTTGTATTCGGCCGGCCGGTTCGTATCGCGGTCGCCCCAGTTCTGCGGCGTCGGCTCGGGCTGATCCGGCCGTCGCCCGGGATTGATGAACACCGCGATCATGACGGGGATCTCGCGGCGGTAGATCAAATTGTCAAGGACGTTCGGCGCCCGCGCATCGCCGTCCATGTTCTTGAACGCCTGGCCGTCGTTGAAAATCATCAGGCTCGCGGGCACTTTCGCGTCGTACTGCGCGGGCACGTAGATCCAGTACGTGTGCTGCGTCCCTGGATAGGCCTCGCTCGGCAAGGTAAACGGCCCGCGCATTTCACCCTTCGGCACCCCTTCGCGGGGCAGCGAGTCGGGACCGAGCTGGTAGTGAATGTCGGGATTGGCTGCGGGCGCAGGCGGCGTCTGGGATTGTGCGCCGCCGGAGACGGCCGCGAGGGCAAGAAGAGCAGTGCCGGGCAGGCGAGCGGTCATCGGCAGACTTTGCGGCGTGGTGCCGACACGGTCAAGCGCTATAAATAAGAGCGCCAAGGGCCAGTTGACAATCATTACAAATTGCAATATACATATTGCGATTTGCAATGACCCTCGCCCAGAAGCTTCGGCAGCTGCGGCAACTCGAAGGGGATCTTCGGGGACTCGGGCGCGAGCTCACCCAGTCGGAGCTCGTCCGTGCCATCCGAGCCGAGCTCGGCGAGACGATCAGCCAGTCCTACCTTTCTCTAATTGAAAACGGCGCGCGGCCGCACCTCTCCAACGAGTCGCGCCAGCTGCTCGCACGGTTTTTCAAGGTCCATCCTGGCTACCTCGTCAGCGACCCGCCCGACTTTCACACAGAGCTGACGTCCGACGTTGCCACCGTGGAGACCGCGCTCGATCGCTGGCTGCTCGATGGCGCGTCGCGGTTCGCGCACGATCCGCCGCTTGCCGCCGCGCTCGAGCGGCTCGCGGCCCATGCGGAAACGCGCCGCTGCCTGATCCTGCTCGGCGAAATGATCTCGATGCCCGGGTTGGTGACGCGGCTGTCGGAAACGCTCGTGCCGGAGGAACGCTCATGAACCTGCCGTCGATTTTCCTCGGCTGCTTTGTCGTTGGCTTCGTCCTCAGCGCGCTGTCGTTCGCGTTCGGGATCGTCGACGCGCACGTGCATTTTCCATGGGAGACCCATGTCGACGTCGGCGGCATTCACGGTCCGCACGCCCACGCCGTCGGCCCGATCAACTTCGCGACGCTGTGCGCCTTCCTGGCGTGGTTCGGCGGCGCCGGCTACCTGCTGACGACTGAGTTCCGCTGGCTGGCGGTGCCGTCGCTAATCGCTTCGGTGTTCGTCGGCGCCGCCGGCGCGGCGATCGTGTTCTGGCTGATGGCGCACGTGCTGTGGTCACCGCACGAGAACATGCAGAGCGCCGACTACGAAATGGTTGGAACGCTCGGGACGGTGACGCAACCGATCCGTTCCGGAGGCATTGGCGAGCTCGTGTACCTCCAGGGAGGCACGCGGAAATCGTGCGGCGCGCGCAGCGCGGACGACGCGGCGATCGAAAAGGGTTCGGAGGTTGTGGTGACAGGTTACGAGCGCGGCATCGCCTCGGTGAGGCGCTGGTCCGATCTCGCGGAGCGGTAGTGCCGGATCTGTGAATCCGGCGTCAACAGGAGGCACGTCAATGGGGCTTCAGGCGATGAGTGTCGGTTTCTGGGTTGTCGTCGGGCTGATGGTGCTCGCGATTGCGCTGCTCGGGTCGTTCCTGGCGTCGCTGTATCGCAAGGCGGGCCCGCACGAAGCGCTGATCGTCTACGGTTTTCGCGGTACCCGCATCGTCAAGGGGCACGGTACGGTCATCTTCCCGATGGTCGAGTCGTACCGCGATCTCTCGCTCGAGCTCATGTCGTTCGACGTCGCCCCCGCGCAGGACCTCTACACAAAGCAGGGCGTGGCGGTCACCGTCGAAGCAGTCGCGCAGATCAAGGTGAAGTCCGACATGCAGTCGATCCAGACCGCGGCGGAGCAGTTCCTCACCAAGACACCGGTGCAGCGCGAGAGCCTGATCAAGCTCGTGATGGAGGGGCACTTGCGCGGCATCATCGGGCAGTTGACGGTCGAACAGATCGTCAAGGAGCCGGAGATGGTCGCCGAGCGGATGCGCGGCACCTGCGCGGACGATATGAACAAGATGGGGCTCGAGGTGGTGTCGTTCACCATCAAGGAGGTCCGCGACAAGAACGACTACATCGTGAACATGGGCCGGCCGGACGTCGCCCGCATCAAGCGCGACGCCGACGTCGCGGCAGCTGAGGCCGACCGCGACACCGCCATCAAGCGCGCGGCGGCGACCCGCGAGGCGGCCATCGCGAGGGCGCAGGCGGATCAGGAGCGCGTGCTGGCGGAGACGCTGTCGCAGGCGAAACAAGCGGAGGCACAGCGCGATCTCGACATCAAGCGCGCGACGTATGTGGAAACAGTCAAGAAGCAGGAGGCGCAGGCGGACAAGGCCTACGAGATTCAGACCAACGTGATGCAGCAGCAGGTCATCGCGGAATCGGTCCGCGTGCAGCAGATCGAGCGCGAGCAGCTGATCAAGGTGCAGGAAGCCGAGATCGTGCGCCGCGAGAAAGAGTTGATCGCGACCGTGCTGAAGCAGGCGGAGGTCGAGCGCCAGCGCATCTCGGTGCTCGCCGAGGCGGAGAAGAGCCGGCTCTCGATCGAAGCCGAAGGCGCGGCCGCGGCGGTCCGCATGCGCGGCGAGGCCGAAGCCGACATCATCTTCAAGAAGGGGGATGCCGAGGCGCGCGCGATGAACGTGAAGGCGGAAGCGTACCAGGAATACAACCAGGCGGCGGTCATCGACAAGCTGCTCACGTCGATGCCCGAAATCGTGGCGGCGCTCGCGGCGCCGCTCAACAAGGTGGACAAGATCACGGTCGTCTCCACGGGGAACAACGGATCGACCGGCATGCACAAAATCACGAACGACATGACGCAAATCGCGGCGCAGGTACCGGCGCTGGTGGAAGCGCTGTCGGGCGTCCCGATGGCAGATCTGCTCTCCAAGGTGCGGAAGCTCGGTGACAAGACGGCGGGGGTGTGAAATGGCAGTACTCGAACGTGTCGCAACGCTCGTCCGCGCGAACCTCAACGATCTGATCGATCGCGCGGAGGATCCCGAAAAGATGATCAAGCAGGTGATCCTCGACATGGAGAACCAGCTGCTGCAGGTGAAGACGCAGGTAGCGATCTCGATGGCGGATCATCACCTGCTGCAGAGGAAGCAGGCGGAACAGCAGGACAGGGCCGCCGAATGGATGCGCAAAGCCGAGCTCGCGGTCGACAAGACCCAGGACGATCTCGCCCGCGCAGCGCTGGAACGGTACCAAAGCTTCACGAAGCTGGCCGAAAACTACACCCGGCAGGTCGAGGAGCAGCGGCAGCAGGTGGACACGCTCCGCCGCGCGCTCGAGCAGCTCGAGCAGAAGCTCGTGGAAGCGCGGGCGAAGAGCGACGTCCTGATCGCCCAGCATCGGCGGGCCCGCGCGCTCGAGAGAGCGAACGACGCGCAGCTGGCGATCGGCGGCAACGGGCCCGCCGCCGGCTTCGATCGCATGCAGCAGAAGGTGATTCGCAGCGAGGCGGTGAGCCAGGCGAAATCGACGCTGGTGGCGGACGATGTCGACCGCCGCTTCGATGCGCTGGAGAAAGAAGATGAAGTCGGCCGGTTGCTCGATGCGCTGAAGGCGCGGAAGGCGCAGGGCCCCGCATAATCATTACTTGATTTTACGTAATCATTACGTATTATGACGTAATGGCGGCAGCCAATCCGTTCGTCTACGGCGAAGTGGTGACTGCGGCCGCCTTCGCCGATCGCCAGCACGAGCGGCAGCGGCTCGCGCGCGACCTCGGTGAGGGGCAGAAGGTGTTCCTGATTTCCCCACGCCGGTACGGCAAGTCGTCGCTGATCCGTGACGTCATGAAGGGACTTGCCGTGCAGCGGATCCTCACGGTCGAAGTGACGGTGGCCGCGTCCAGCTCCTATGTGGGGTTCCTCGAGGCCTATGCTCGAGCGCTGCTGACCGCCGACACGCCCGCGCACGGGCTGCGGCGGTGGACGGCCGAGCTGCTGACAACCGTCCGCCCGGAACTGCGATTCGACGCGCAGCCGGGCGGACAGGCGCGATTCTCCATCGCGTTTCCCGCCGTCCGCTCCGTACGCGACACGGCTAGGCTTGCCGCGGAAGTTTTTACCCTCCCGGCCCGGATCGCGGCGGCGCGCCGACAGCGCATGGCCATCGCGCTCGACGAGTTCCAGACGATCGCCGCCTTTGACGGCGCCAATGTCGAGCACGCGCTTCGCGCCGCCGTGCAGGAACAGCGCTCCGTTGGTTATGTCTTTGCGGGATCGGAACCGTCGCTGATGGAACGGATGCTCACGCCCCGGCGGCCGTTCTACAAGGCGGGGCCCGTGGTCCGTCTCGGCAAGATCGACGAACAGGTGTTCGCGGAGTTCATCGAGCGCCGATTTGCCGCCAGCGGAATCCGCACGCAGGATGGACTCGGAGGCGCGATCGTCGAGCTCGCGGAGAACGTGCCCTACGACGTGCAGCGCCTGGCGCACGAGACGTGGGACGACGTGCGGGCCGCCGGACGGAAGAGCGCGGGCCTCGAGGATCTGCATCTCACGCTGGGCCGGCTGCTCGATGAACAGCACACCGTATTCGAGGAGTCGTGGCAGCGGCTGACGCTCGCGCAGCGCGCGGTGCTGCGCGCGATCGTCCTCGAGAACGGTCGGGAGTTGCTGTCAGCCGGTGTTCGCCTGCGCCATCGTCTCCCGGGCGCGTCGAGCGTGCAGTCAGCGCTCGCGGCGCTGGTGGGCCAGGACATCGTGATGAAGGACCAGGGCCGCTATTTCGTCAACGATTCGCTCTATCGTGAATGGATGGCGCGGCGGACCTTCTAGGACAATGCGGAACGCCCTTCGATCAGGCGGGACGGCCGTTCTTCTAAGTCTGACCGTTATATCGCCCGCGTTCGCCGACTGGACGATTGGCGGATTTCTCGGCAGTGCTCACACGCGGGCGGCGTCTCTCGCTCTTACGCAGCCGGCCGACTCCACGGATGTCTCGCTGTCACCAGTTCGCTATCGCTCCGACTCGATGACGGCGCCCCTCTACTACGGGTACCGTGTCGGCTGTTTTCCGCGATCGGGGTGGCTCGGCATCGAGGGAGAGTTCATCCACCTGAAGGTGGCCGCTGACACGACGCGCGACACGCACATCACCGGCACGTTGCGCGGCGATCCGGTTAACGGATTCGTCCGGCTATCGGACGTGGTCGAACGCTTTTCGATCTCGCACGGCGTAAATCTGCTGTTGGTAAACGCCGTCGCGCGTCGACAGGCGGGCGTCGATAGGACAGGCGACGCGCGATGGACCGTGACCGCCAGACTCGGCGCAGGCGCATCGATCCCGCACCCGGAGAGTACGATTGCCGGTCGGTACGTCGAGGGCTACGAATGGGGCTCGCTCAGTGTACAGGCTGCGGCCGGGTTGGAGATGCGCCTGACGCGCCGCCTGTCGCTGCTCGGCGAATACAAGCTCACTCGCAGCATCCAGAACGTCACGGTGTCTGGGGGCACGGCAGTCACGCCTCTCACGACACATCATTTCGTGGCTGGCATGACGGTACGGTTTCGTGCGGCTCATCCTGCTCCCGAATCCGAACGCCTCAAAGGCGCCGGTTCGAGAACTCGATGAACTGGACGAGATCGGCATTGAACTCCCCACCGCTGACCCAGGTGAAGGTCTTCACTATTTCGGGATGTTCCAGAGCAAGAGCCAACATGACATGGCCGCCGGACGAACTGCCAACCATGTGGACGACGCTGCTCTGCAACCTTGTCAGCAATGTGCCTCGCACGCGCCGACGATCCGGAATGCGACCATCAGTACCGCGCCGATGATTGCCGCGCCCGGACGGTCGATTCTCATCCACGGGAACTTGCCCAGCGCAAAGACGACATAGCTGCCGAAAAAGATCAGGTAGGCAGCAAGAATCCGTGCGTCAGAGAGCAATACGGGATCAAGAGAAGCCATCGGCCTGAAGTGTACTTTGCACCTCGCTAGCGCTCGACATCGTGCTGCCGAATCGCGTTCCCGAAACCGGCAGCGGCCAGCGCCATGCCCGCCGCGCCGATCATCACCAGGCGGAACGCGAACACGAACCCCTCGTCGACGATGGAGCGCACAACGCGCTGCTCCGACGGCGTGATTGAGAGCACTTGCGTCATGTCGGCACCAGCGATTTTGCGCAGCTCACGATCGATCCGCTCTCTCGCAGGTGACGAAAGAGCCAGGCCATCGAGACGGGGCCGCACGCGCGCGTCGAAGGCTCGGCCGAGCAGGACGCCGAAGATCGCGATCGCAAGGAGACCCGCCACCCTCGACACCGCGTTGTTGATACCGGACGCCACGCCGGCATGTCGTGGATCGACCGCGCCCATCACCGTCGTCGTGAGCGGTGCGACGGTGACCGCCATGCCCAGCCCCAGCACTACGATGGCCGGAAAGAACGTCGTCCAGTACGTGCCGCCGATTCCCGGCCGCGCGTACAGCCCCAGACCGATCGCGGAGATCGCCGGTCCCACGGTCAGGGGCAGCCGGCTTCCGACACGGGCGATCAAGCCGCCCGACCACCGTGAGAGTGCAAACATGATCAGCGGCAATGGAAGCAGCGCCGCCCCAGCCGCAGTCGCGCTGTAGTGCTGGACCTGTATCAGGTTGAGTGGCGCGAGGAACAAGACGACGCTCAGCGCTGCGTACAGGAGCAGCGTGAGAAGGTTGGCGAACGTAAAGGGTCGTGATCGGAAGAGTGCAAGTGGCAACATCGGACTCGGCACGCGACGCTCCACCGCGACGAGCAGCACGAGCGAGAGCACGCCGATCGCGAACCCCGCTAGTACGATGGGATGCCTGGCGCCGAGCGGCGGCCATTCGAGAAGTCCAAACACCGTACCGCCCAGGCCGAGGACGGCGAGCGCCGCGCCAGCCCAGTCAATCCGGGAGTTTCGAGACGGGTCACGGCTCTCATTCATGAATCGCAGCGAAAGGACGAGCACCATGACGGCAAGGGGGACGTTCAGAAAGAACACGGCGCGCCAGCTGACGTGTTCGACCAGCCAACCGCCCGTCACGGGACCAATCGCCGTTGTGATCGCGCTGAATCCTGACCACGTGCCAATGGCGCGGCCGCGTTCGGCATCGTTGAACGTGGCACTGATGATCGCCAGGCTGCCGGGAACAAGGAAGGCGGCGCCGACACCCTGAGCAGCGCGGCCGACGATGAGCATCCCGGGTGACATCGCGATGCCACATGCGATGGACGCAACGGTGAACAGGACCACGCCCAGAAGGAACACGCGCTTGCGGCCGAATTGATCGCCGAGCGATCCACCCACCAGGATCAACGCGCCCAGGAACAGCGCATAAGCCTCGATCACCCACTGCACGTCGGTGATCGTCGCCCGGAGCTCAGCCTGAAGCGCGGGCAGCGCGACATTGACGACCGTCGCATCGATGAAAGTCAGGCTCGATCCGAGGATGGTCGCTACGAGCGTCCACCGGCTGCGAAGCGGCATCACCGGTAAACGATCGGCGGCATACTTGTTGTTGATAACACCATGTTTGGGAAGAACGTCCTCTGGGTTATGCGGCGTATTTTCTCGCGAAATCGTTGTCGGTCGACAACATCTTCGTGTTCGTCATCATCTTCTCCGAGCTGCACATTCCCGGCGCGTGTCAGCGTCGAGTGCTTCAGTTTGGCATTGCAGGTGCCCTGGTGAGACGGTTTCTCGCGAGCGGCCGAATCGAGATCAGCCCCGAATCGAAAGCCCAGACCGTGTTGTTCTCGTTCGTATCGGAGCGCTGCTTCGAAGATCTGTCCGTAACCGAGTAAGTGACTCTTCTCGCACCTCGGACCAGCCTCGCGAGGTTGTCTCGCCGCGACGGTGGGCGGCGAGGCACTCTGTGACGAGTTCGTGATGCCATTCGGCACCGGCAGTCTCATCGCGGTCCATCTTCGAAGAAGGGCGCACAGTGAATCAGGGCTTCGTACAAACCCTGATTCCAAATATGAATTTGTGTGGCTGGATGTTAGGGACGGAAAGGGGGAAGCGATTCCCTTCCCACTCCAAATGTACCTCGAAGGCTCTCACAGTTCAAGACTGTTTCTTGACCCGCGAGAGCCCTATCATCCCCAGCCATGCCAAAACGCATCGCTCGCGGTCAGCGCCGGACTCGCAAGCCCCGGCGCGCGTCCAGACCGGCGGGCGCCGCTGCCGTGGATGCGTCACATCTCGTGCGAGTCGTGCCTCACCTCGCGCCAGAGACGCTGCATCAGCTCATTCGGCGCTGCGGACTGGATGTCTGTGCAGAGATCGTCGCCTCGGCGACACCAACGCAGCTCGCGTCTGTCTTCGACCTTGATTTGTGGCGAAGCGCTCAACCGGGCCACGACGAGCGTTTCGACGCGGAGCGCTTCGGCGAATGGCTGGAACTGTTGGTGGACGCAGACGGCACCATGGCCGCGCGGATCGTTGCAGCCATGGACGAGCACCTCGTCGTTGCCGGGCTCTCCCGGTTTGTACGCGTTTTCGACCCGGCGGCGATCGCCACGACACTCGATGGTGAACCACCCGACATCGATGTGACGTCGCACCGGCGTGGTCCCGAGTGCGAAGTAGGCGGCTATCTCGTGCGTGGACTCAGGACTGACGCCTGGGATGCGATCATCGCGCTTCTCCTCGCGCTCGACGCCGGACATCACGACCGTTTTCACGCGGTGATGCGTGCATGTCGACGGTTGTCCAACTCCACGCCAGAAGTTGACGGGCTCGACGACCTGCTCACGGTGCGGCAACAGCTGCTCCATGACGTAGCACTAGACCGTGAGCATCGGCGCTCGCGGCAGGGATACAGCACGCCCGCTGACGCGCGAGCGTTTCTCCTGATGGCGAGACGGCGGCGCCGCCCGTCGAATGGCGAACCGTCGGCCAATCCGATCGTTGCTGCGTATTTTCGGGCCGTCACAGACACGATCGGATCAGAGAACGACGCCATCGCGAACCTGCCGCAGCGCGCCTTGGAGCCGCCAGCCACACTCGCGGGAGTTCCCGGGGCCGTCGACGCCCTCGCTGATATGCTCGCCCTTGCGGGTCTGGCGGCACAGCGACCGCGCGCGCTGCTCGAAGGCACTCACTCTCAACCGCCACATTTCGCGCGTATTCAACCGTTGATGGAGTACGTGCGCGACAGCGACGACACCATGTACGTGGTGCGGAGCCAGGAGCTGGCGTTCCTCGCCAATACGCTCATGGCCGGTTGTTCGATTCAATCCCGATCCTTTACTCCCCAGGAGGCCTCGGATGCAGCCGTCGGGGTGTGCAATCTGGGTCTCGAGCATTGGCCCGCGGCGTTGCCCGACACGTTTCTGATGGATCACGACCTTGTGTCCGCATTCGAAGTGGGATGGACAGTGCTCCATGAGAACGTCAGCATGTTCGTGGCCGAGCAACTTCTCTTCGCGCTATCGAACCTGCGATGCAGCGATGCGGACATCCAGGAGGGGCTGGACACCCTTCGGATCGAACTCACGAAACAACGTGAAGCAGGCACGCCGTGGCGCGCGCGCAATGCTCTCGACGTGATCGCAATGCTCGACATGCCCGCCTGGGTCAGCGTGCTTGGATTGCTGGATGAATGTCCTGTGATACCCGCGGCACTGACAGCAACCCTCGAGCGTCGGACCGGAGCGATCAGTGCGACGGAGTTCGAGTTCATCGCCTCGAGCAGCCAGCTTGGCAAGGTCCGAGAATTCATGGCGCGGTTTCTAGACATCCTCGGTCGCTGAAGGGCTGACGTGATGATTCCTGACGCATGCTTTGAGGCGGCTGCCTTCTCGACCAGAGCATCATCATTCACGATGACGTGCTGCCGCCACCGCGCGGTGAGCGCCGCCTGGTCCCGACCGTGTGGCTCACGTCGGGGAAGTGACGCGACGAAGAAATGAAGCAACTGCGCGCGCCGACTATCATCCGAGGCCGGCTGCTCGCGCCATCAGAAACAACGCTGCCCCGATGACGACGGCGCCGATGGCTCTCGCGACGCGCTCACCGGCCGGTGCGAGACGTTCGACGGTGATGGCTGCCGCTACGACAGCCATCGCGCGAAGGTCCATGACCCCGATGGCCAGGAGGATCGCCGTCAGACCGGAACAGCAGTAGCTGCAGTGGAGGCCGAGGCGCAGGCCGTGTCGCCAGGCCGTGCCGGCGTCGGACGGCAACGTACGGCCGCGCCCGGGTGCCTCGCGGCAGCAGGCAAGGTGACGCGCCTTCCACGCGGTGAACTGGAGCGCGCCGGCGATCAGCACGACCCCGCCGACCGCGATCGGAACGGCGCGCGCCAGCGCCGGCTGCTGCATCTCGATGGTCGCCAGCGCGACGCCCAGCGGAAACGCGGCCATTCCGATCACGGTCCACACGAAGAAGTAACCCACGCCCACGAGCGCGGTCAGCCGACCCAGGCGCGTCGCGCCTGTCCTGCCAACGGCCTGGCGGTAACGCCACAGCATCGGGACGAGGGACGGCAGCATCATCGCCACCATCATCACGACCCACATGCCGAGGAACGACGCCGCGGCGCCGGGCCACGTCTGTCCGGGCATCCGCATCCACGCCATCGACATCGTCCAGCCGCCGGGCATCGGCATCTAGCCCATCGCCGACATGGACGCGCACGAGACGATCGTCATCGCCGCGCTGACAGCGAAGAGCAGCGCGGAGATGCCAAAGAAGGCTTGCTGGGAAGGTCGC
>WNGB01011030.1_pt1 | contig 12425 bp, 9 predicted proteins | sample 5400681 | NCBI WGS metagenome assembly WNGB01 (sample SAMN13153367, study PRJNA577476) | soil metagenome | isolation source: 115 cm soil or saprolite under grassland replicate 2 | place: USA:California | collected 2016-06-15 | reverse complement strand
CAAGGGGGCAAAGCTGCGCGGCAGGGCTCCCAGCCCCACGACCCTGCTCTTCGCTCCGGGGTCGACCACGCCCAACACCGAGCCTAGCGGCGCCACAACGAGCGGGCAACGCCGCCAGGGCCTTGAAACTTTCATCCGTCGACCGCAGCGTGCGGGCCAGGGTGGGTGGTACGCCCAGGCGGGTGATGGTCAGCGTCTCGGTCAGCCCTTCCCGCAGGGAGGCGGCCGCGCCGGGGTGGGAGCGGTCCAGCTCGCGTGCCAGTGTCTCCAGTTCGGCCTGGGCCAGCAGCGGGTCGGCGATGTGGTAGGCGATGCGCATGCGCTTGGCGACGGTGGAGCCGAGCGCATCGGGCAGGCGGTCGGTGACATTGCGGAGCTTGTGGAGTTGGCAGCGTTGGATCACAGGGTGGTCGAACACGTCGGTGACCGCGCGGCGCAGGGCCTTGGCGCCGTCGATCACACACAGGATCGGCCGGGTGGTGTCCAGGCCACGCTCGCGCAAGCCTGCGAGCAGGTCACGCACCACGGTGGCATTCTCGGTCGCGCCTTCGGCCAGTCCGAGGGGGATCTTGGTGCCGTCGATGGTGATGCCGAGCGTGACCACGCAGGTGTGGCCGGCGACGTGGACGCCGTCGACCAGCAGGCAGACCAGATCCAGGCGTGACAGGTCAGCGGCCAGCAGCTCGGCCAGGGCGTGCTCGGTGCGGGCGACGAACCGGCGTGAGACCGCCGACTTGGAGGTCCCCGTGGCGGCCTGCTGGGCCGCGGTGCCGACCGGTTCCAGCCCGGCCGGGTAGCGGCGAGTGGACAGCTTGGCCAGCATCCGCTCGACCGCCAGCTCGCCGAGCAGGTCGGTGGCGGCGAACGCCTGGTAGGTCGCCACTGGCACCTCCCTGGTGCCATCGGCGGTGCGCACGCGAGGGCGGCGGATGCCGACCCGTCGGCCGCCCAGCGTGACCTGGCCGGGCTCGCTGCCGTGGCGCACCGCGGTCCGCTGTGGGTTGTGGCGGCCTGGTGGGCCGACCAGCCTGGTGACGTCCTCGGCGAGCATGGCCTGCAGCACTTGCAGGCCGGTCCCCACCGCCAACGCCAGCAGTCCTTGCCTGGCAGCGCCGGCAAGCTCGGCAACCGCGACAGTAACGGCTTCGGGCAGCTCCAGCGGCGAGTCGTCGGCGATGCGAGGGTGGTGGGTATCCTTCGGCACGGCGGTCCCCTTCCGGTCGAGCTTCTTGGCGGATGCCCGACACCTACCACACGGCAGGCTCAGGCGGGGACCGCCACCTCAACTTCTACGGAGACCGGGACAACCTCCACGACCCTCGCCGACGTCAAGATCGTTCGTCCTCGCTGCGCTTCGGGCGCTCCATCTTGACCCTCGGCTCGGTCCGTCGTGCCCAGCCAGCAACAAAGGAGCAGCACATCTGAGCCAAGTTCCTTGTTGACCGGGGGTCCCGCCACAGATAAGGAGCGACACCGGGCCTGGCCCTATGGGAGGATCCTGTCCTTATCGGGTGCTCAGGACGGTCATACGATGCGGGATAAGCTGGTCCATCGCGGGATGCTCGCCCTCGACCAATTATCAGGATGGTCGACCTACCGGCCATCAACGACTCCGGCACGGCGGAGCAGCATAGGACGCGGCAGATGATTGCAGCCGACCTCGCCTGGATCGATCTCCTCTGGATGGGATGCACGCTGCTCGGCCTGGTCGTTACCGCGTTCGGCGTCCGGGCGCTGCGCGCCGATCGGGCACTGCTCGACCATGGCCTGCGGGTGCCGGGCGTGGTCGCACAGCTCCGAGTAGAGGAAGACCTCAGCGATGGCACGACCTTCGCGCCCGGCGGGACCTACCCCGTGCTGCGGTTCACCACGTTGGAGGGCGACGAGGTCGAGAGCGTGACGCACGTCGAGAACAGCAAGCTCAAGGTGCGCCCCGGCCAGCGGGTGACCGTGGTCTACGACCCGCAGAACCCCAAGCGGCGACCCCGCATCGACACCGTCGCTGGTCGGGGGCTGTGGTTTGGGATGCCGCGAGATTCCAAACTGGACGACCCCGGGGTGATCCTGCTGGGGTTGATGAGTGTGCTCGTCGGAGTGGGTGTGGGGTGCGTCAGGCTGTGGGGGTGGTGGAGGTGAAAGGTCGGCCGCCCGCTGGCCGGTGCGCGACGCGCCACCCGACCAGCGGTGGCCGCGAGCATGTCTCAGCCCACGCTCGGCACAACGTGGTGGCCCGCGCAGCGACCCGGGGTCGCGCAGACGCAGCATGACAGCATCGTCACCAGCTGTGCACCAAGGCCTGATCTGACCCCGCGGACCAGCCAGGTAGCTGTGTCGTCTGCTCAGCTTCGTGTGGGCGGTGCTGCCCGGCGCTGTCGTTCGGGTTGCTCGCCCACCCCGAGCCTACTGGCGCTACCACGTGCGCCAGGAACACCGACGCGTCCACCAAGCCCGCTACCAGCAGCCGTCCGCCCCTGCAGCCTGATCAGCCGGTCCCTGAGATGGAGCCACACCCTTCACTGAATGTGTGCCAGAGCCCGCTTTTCGTCGACAGAGCCAAGGAGGGCTGGTGGCGGCTGTTTCGCCGCCAAGCGCTTGCCGCGCAGTCGTTTGCCACCCCGGAGGAGATCACCCTGGCGACCACGGTCGCGACCTGCCAGCTCAACGCCCGCGCCCGCCCGTGGGTGTGGGGCCGGCCACCACCGTTCCCACGCCACCGACGCCGCGTCCTTACCTACCGGATTTAGCGAACGTAGCACTATTTAAATAGATTATTATAAGCCCCACAGCCGTCGTAACTTCGGATACATGGAGGCTCACAGACTGCTGAGCGGGCCGGGTGGGAGGAACCCGACGCTGGCGGCCGTGACGGGCGGTAAGGCGCATCCCGAGATGGCCTCACCGGGGCGCCAGCCGTTCGCTGAGCCAGGCCAGGGCGAGCGGGTAGCGGTACTCGATCGCGCTGTGGCCGGCGTCGAACAGTTCGAAATAGACACGGTCGTGTGGCACCCCGGCCGCGCGCAGCGCCCGCCGGAAGGCGACGGCGCCGAGGTCGAGGCGGAACTCGTCCCTGGTTCCGGCGTCGATCCAAATCGCCCGCAGCGAGCGCAGCGACTCGGCGTGGCCAGGCTCCGCGGCCATGTGGACCGGGTCCCAGGCCAGCCAGCGCTGCCAGATCTCTGGGAGCATGGCACCGGTGTCGTCGAAGGGGATCCGCACGGTGCCGTCCTCGTCGGCGGAGTACGCCGCCGCGTAGCCGTACACCTCGATGAGCTCGAAGTCGCCGTCCTTGGTCCCTGCGAGCCGGCCGCGGAAGTCCGCCAGGAACTGCTCGTACGATCCGTCGTACCGGTCGCGGAGGAGGCGGACCAGTCTGGGGAACTCGGGCCGGTAGGAGACGTCGAACAGGGCATCGCCTGCGTGGGTGGCCAGCGCGCCGAAGACGTCGGGGCGCAGCATCGGCGTGACCATCGCGCCGTAGCCGCCGCTCGAGGCTCCGGTGATCGCCCGGTGGTCGCGGCTGGGCAGCGTGCGGTACCGCGCGTCGACCCACGGCACGATCTCCTCGCACAGGTAGGAGTGGTAGCGGCCGGTACCCGGGGAGTCGAGGTATTGGCTGCCGCCGTACGCGGTCCACGCGTCGACGTAGACGACGATCGCAGGCGGCACCTCGCCGCCGGCGAATACCGCATCGGCCAGCTCCGGGTACGGCTGCCGGAACGGGGTGCGGTTGCGCCACATGGCGACCTGGTAGCCGTAGCCCTGGATCACGTAGATGGACGGATAGCGCCGCTCGGGTTCGTCGTCATACCCGGGCGGCCGGTAGACCCACAGTGGTCGCTGGTGCGGGTCGCCGAGGGGGTTGCCGCGCAGCAGCTCGCTGTCGATCACCTCGTGGTCGATGCGACCGGCGAGGTCGGCGGACCAGGGCAGCATGATTTCCCTCCAGTGAGGTCGATGGCGGAGCGAGCGGCGTCGGCCGGGTGACGGCAGGTCTTCCTTCAGGTCAGTGCGGTGAGCAGGGTGTCGGTCAGCTGGTGGGCGAGGTGGCCGTCGGGGTCGAGGTCGGGGTCGAAGACGGTCACCTCGACGCCCATGCACCGCGGCGAGGCGGCCAGGGGCGCCAGCAGCGCGACCAGCTCCTGGTGGCCGATGCCGCCGGGGTCGGGGCTGTCCACCGCGGGCATGACCTCTGGCCCCAGGATGTCGGCGTCGAGGTGGACCCAGAAGCCGTCCAGCTCGGCCCGATCCAGGTGGTCGAGGGCCGCGGCAGCGGCCCGCGCCGGGCCGGCGGCCCGTAGCCGGGCCACCTCCCACACCGGCACGCCCAGCTCGCCCAGCTCGGCCAGGGCCTCGTCGGCGTCCCGGATGCCGAGGACGGCGAGGTCCTGGTCGTGCAGGTAGGGCCGCCGGCCTTCGAGGTCGGTCAGATCGGCCTGGCCGCGTCCGGTCGCCAGGGCGAGGTCCTCGCCTGCCGCGGCACCGACGACCGGGGCGTTGCCCGGGTGCCGGAAGTCGGAGTGCCCGTCCAGGAAGGCCAGGCCGTAGCGGCCGCGACGGTGGAGCGCCAGCACGGCGCCGAGCAGGATGCTGCAGTCGCCGCCAAGCACCAGCGGGAACCGGCCGGCGTCCAGCAGGCCGCCGAGGCGGTCGGCAAGCCGCCGGGTGTAGGCGGCGATGGCGGCGGCGTTGAAGACGCCGTCGCCGGGCTTCCAGCCGCCGCGGTCATAGCGGGGCGGGGTCACATACCCGGCGTCCTCGGCGTCCCATCGCCGCACGAACCCGCAGTCACGCAACGCGCCGGCCAGCTTGTAGCAGCCGGGAACGGTGCCCTCCACGGGCGGCCGCAACCCGAGGTTCGAGGGGGCGTCCAGCACGGCGGCACGACGAGACGGACGAGAGCGCTCAGGTCGCATAGATAGACTCCGTGATCACCGCGGTTGTATATTGAGGGCTCATCATAATCAGAATGGGGAAGTCGTGCCAGGACGGACGGGGACAACCACGCGCGACCGTTTCGTCGCGGCTGCTTCGCGCCTCTTCCAGCAGAAGGGGTTCGCGGCGACCTCGGTGCAGGAGATCGCGGTGCAGGGCGGCGCGCCGATCGGCTCGCTCTACTACTACTTCCCGCGTGGGAAGGAGGAGCTCGGTGCGGCGGCGGTGGCTTTCGGCGCCGCGGAGTTCGCCGAGATCCTGCAGGCCGGAGTCTCCGGCGCGGCCGCTCCGGGGGAGGCGCTCGCCGCCTGTGCCGTCCTCCTCGCCGACCGTCTCGAGGCGAGTGGCTGGAGCGACGGGTGCCCGGTCGCCACGGTGGCGCTCGAGACGGTGCAGCGCTCCGAGCCGCTCCAGGCCGCGGCCGCCGAAGCCCTCGACGGCTGGGTGGCGCTCGTCGCCGGCCGGCTGGTCGCCCTGCGGGTGGCCCCGGACGCGGCGTGGGCACTGGCGACGACCACCATCGCGATGCTCGAGGGGGCGGAGCTGATGACGCGGGTGTCGCGCTCGCGCCGTCCCCTGGAGATCGCCGCCGCGCACCTGGCCGAGCTCGGCCGCCGCGCGGCCCCCGCGCGGGAGGAGGCGTCGAGCCGTGGTGGCTGAGGAGCGTGGTGGGCTGCGGACGGTCGTCGGGGCATGCGCGCTCGACTGCCCCGATGCGTGCTCGTGGCTGGTGACCACGGTAGACGGCGTGCCGCGGACGATCCGCGGGAACCCGGAGCATCCGTTCACGCGTGGGTCGCTGTGCGTGAAGGTCAACCCCTACCTGGAGCATGCCGCGCGCGCGGATCGGCTCCTGCATCCGCTGCGTCGTGTCGGGGCCAAGGGTGAGGGCCGGTTCGAACGGATCCCATGGGAGGAGGCGCTGGACGAGATCGCCGGCCGCCTGCGTGAGGTGATGGACGCGCACGGCGGCGAGGCGATCTGGCCGTACGCGGGGACGGGGACGGTGGGCTGGATCCAGGGCATCGTCGGGGCGGGGAAGCGGCTCTTCCACGCGCTCGGGGCGAGCCGTCACGACCCGACCATCTGCTCCATCGCCGGCCACGTGGGCATGTCGTACACGACGGGCTCGGCAGCGGGGATGGACCCGGAGGACCTCGCCCACTCCCGCCTGGTGCTGCTGTGGGGCACCAACACGCTCACCTCGAACCTGCACCTGTGGCGCTTCGTCCGCGAGGCGCAGGCCCACGGCGCGGAACTCGTGGTGGTCGACCCGGTCCGCACGCGCACGGCCGAGCGGGCGGATCTGCACCTGGCGCCGCGTCCAGGCACCGACGCGGCGCTGGCACTGGGGGTGATCGCACGGCTGGTGGAGACCGGCGTGCACGACCAGGGGTTCCTCGCCGGGCGCACGGCCGGCTGGGAGGAGTTCCGCGAGCGCGTGCTGCGCGGCTGGAGTCCCACACGTGCCGCACGGGTGTGCGGGCTCGAGGAGCGTGAGGTGGTCGAACTGGCGGACGCGATCGCGCACTGCCGGCCGACGGGGATCCGCTCGCTGATGGGCATGCAGCGCCACGGTGGCGGCGGGCAGGCGCTGCGGGTGCTCTCCTGCATCCCCGCGGTCACCGGCGACTACCTACGCCGCGGCGGCGGCATGTGCTACTCGACCGGGCCCGCCTATCCGCTGAACGAGGCCGCGCTGTGCCGGCCCGACCTGCAGCCGGGCGGCCCGACGCGGTCACTGGCGATGACGCGGCTGGGCCAGGGACTGCTGGAGCTGGACGACCCACCCGTGAAGGCGCTGGTCGTCTGGGCGGCGAACCCGGTGGTGTCCAACCCTGACGAGCGACGCGTGCGGCGGGGCCTCGCGCGTGATGACCTGTTCTGCGTCGTCGTCGACCACGTCCACACCGACACCACCGACTACGCCGACATCGTCCTGCCAGGCACGACCCAGCTCGAGCATCTCGACCTGCACGACTCCTACACCCACCTGTACCTGAACCTGAACCAGCCGGTGGTCGACCCGCCAGGCGATTGCCTCCCGCACACCGAGATCTTCCGGCGGCTCGCGCGGGCGATGGGGCTGACCGAGCCTGCCCTCTACGCGTCGGACGAGGAGCTGATCGAGGCCGCGCTGCGATCCGGGCACCCCGCCATGGCCGGCGTGACGCTGGAGCGGCTACGCGGGCGGGGCTGGGTACGGTTGGGATGGCCGTCGCCGTACCTGCCGTTCGCGGAGGGGTTCCCGACCCCGTCGGGCAGGTTCGAGTTCGCCTCCGCGCGCGGCGAGGCCGATGGCGTGGGGCGCTTCCCCGACTACACGCCACCGAACGAGGCCGCCGACGCGGACCGCCACGGCATGCTCGCGCTGGTCGCCGCCGCGAACCATTACCTCGTCAACTCGACGTTCAACAGCAGCCCGGCGCACGCGCGGGCCGAGGCCCCGACCGTCACGCTCAACCCGTTCGACGCCTCCCGGTTCGGCGTCCGCGACGGTGACCGGGTCTCGGTCGAGAACGACCGGGGAGCGTTCACGGCGACCGTGGCCATCTCGAGTGCGACGCGCCGGGGTGTCGCGGCGACGGTCAAGGGCCTCTCCCCGAAACGCCACAGCGGGTCGTGGGTGAACGCCACGGTCGCCGAGCGCGATGCCGACATGGGCAGAGGCGCCGTGTACCACGACAACCTCGTCCGCATCGTCCCACTCACCAAGGAGGCAACCCAGGGCTCCGGCGTTCTGTGAGATCGTCTGGATGGTGACGTAATGCCGTATGGTGCAACACAGGCTCGAACGTCCAGGATCATGTGGTTACCACAGCCTCATCACCACGACGGACGCCCGTGCCTGCCGACTCATGATCCCCGATCCCTCCCGCCCTGGCCCAACTCACCCACGCCGACCCCCTCCAGCAAGCCGAGACCCCGTACCTGCTCGCCTACCTTGCCACCGTCCCCGATCCGCGAACCGCCCGTGGCCGCCGCCACCCGCTCATAGCCATCCTTGCCATGGCCGCTGCCGCGGTGCTGACCGGCGCCCAGTCGGTGACCGCGATCGCCGAATGGGCCGCTGATGCCCCCCAACCGGTCAGGGCCGCGGTCGGCGCCCGCCGCGACGCTCCCGACCATTGGGCCGTCCCGGCGGAGGCCACCATCCGCCGGACCCTGGCCCGTCTGGACCCCGAGGTCCTGGCCGGCGCATCGGCGCGTGGCTGGCCGACCGTGACCGCACCGGCCGGCGACGGCGCGCCCTGGCGGTGGACGGCAAGACGCTCCGGGGCGCCAGATGCGACGGCCGCCAGGTTCACCTGCTGGCCGCGATGGACCATGCCACCCGCGCGGTGCTGGCCCAACGCCAGGCCGACGGCGCTCCTGGTGAGGTTCCCGGCGTGCAGCCGCTGCTGGCCGACCTGGACCTTGACGGGGTGGTGGTAACCGCTGACGCGTTATCCCGATATCGGGATAACGCGTCTTGGGGGTATCCATTTAAACGGAGTAGCCTGGGGCGATGGATCGTCCTCGTGCCGGCGTGCACTACCCGAGGTCCGTGGGCGAGTTCCAGGCCTGGTTTCGGACCGATGTGGACTGCCTGGACTACCTGGAGTGGCTGCGCTGGCCTGCTGGCTTCGTCTGCCTCGGCTGCGGCCACGCCGGGGGCTGGCGGCTGGGTGATGGCCGGTTCGAGTGCGCCGGGTGCCAGGCCCGCACGTCGACGACAGCGGGCACGATCTTTGACCGGACGCGCACGCCACTGACGGTGTGGTTCACTGCCTGCTGGCTGTTTCGCCACCCGGCAAGGACGGCATCTCCGCGCTGAGCCTGCAACGGGCGCTGGAGATCGGCTCGTATCAGACCGCGTGGACGATGCTGCACCGGCTCCGCTCGGTGCTGGTGCGCCCCGGCCGGGATCGGCTGACCGGGACGGTGGAGGTGGATGAGACCTACATCGGCGGTGAGGAGCCCGGGCTGCGCGGCGGGCGGGCCAGGGGCAAGAAGGTCCTGACCGGCATCGCTGTCGAGGTTCGCGAGCCGAAGGGGCTCGGCCGGTGTCGGATGGCGCCGCTGAGCGATGCGTCCGCCGCCTCGCTGCACGCCTTCGTCGCCGATCACGTCGAGCCGGGCGCGCGGGTCATCACCGACGCCTGGCAGGGCTACCGCGGGCTGGAGGGGCTCGGCTACGTCCACGACCGCCACAGCCAGCGGGCCGCCCGCGCTCGCGGGGAGGATCCCGGCGCGCTGCTGCCCGGTGTGCACCGGGTCGCCTCGCTGGCCAAGCGGTGGCTGCTGGGCACCCACCAGGGCTCGGTGGAGGTCGCGCATCTGGTCAGCTACCTGGACGAGTTCGTGTTCCGCTTCAACCGTCGCCGCTCCCGCAGCCGGGGGCTGGTGTTCTACCGGGTGCTGGAGCTCGCCGTCGCCCACGATCCCGTGCGCTACCAGGACCTCATCGCCAGCAAGCGGCCCCGCGCCGTGGTGCCCGCGCCGGCGCAGGCCCGCGGGCACCCGCCGAGCCTGGAGCGCCCTCCAGCGAACCGCCCGTGGAGAACTACTGACCTCGACTCCTCCGGTTAAATGGATACCCCCAACGCGTCTTATGCCGAGGTCGTTGTTATGCCGAGGTGGCGGGTGGTGCCGCTGGTGTGGGGGGTGACCGTGCTGGTGGGTCGGCATAATCACAGGCTTTCGAGGAAGGCGATGATCGCGTCTGGTGGCTGGTAGCGGCCTGGTGTGGTGCCGGCTGGGGTGGTGCGGGCGAGGGCCTGTTCTTTGAGAGCGAGGTCGGCGTGGATGTAGACCTGGGTGGTGGCGACGTTGGCGTGGCCGAGCCACAAGGCGATGACGGTGGTGTCCACGCCCGCGTTGAGCAGCCGCATGGCGGCGGTGTGCCGCAGGACGTGCGGTGCCAGCTTCTTGCCGGCAAGGGTCGGGCAGGTGCTCGCCGCGGTGGTGGCGCGGGCGGCCAGGCGCTGTTGGACGGCGTCGGGGCTGAGCGGGGTGCCGCGGCGGGTCGGGAACAGCGGGTCGGTGGGCGCTCCGGCGCGTTCGGCCAGCCAGGCGCGCAGGACGGCGGTGATGTCGGTGGTCAGTGGGGTGATTCGCTGTTTTCGGCCTTTGCCGAGGCAGCTGACGTGGGCGCCGGTGTCCAGGTGCACGTCGGCCACGGTCAGTGCGGTCAGCTCCGAGACGCGCAGGCCGGTGTGGACTGCCAGCGCCAGCAGGGCGTGGTCGCGTCGTCCGGTCCAGGTGGCCTGGTCGGGGGCGTCCAGCAGCGCGTCGGTCTCGGGCGGGGTGAGGTAGGTGATGAGGGTCTGGTCGTAGCGTTTGGGTGGGATCGCCAGCACCCGTTGGATGACGGCGGCGTCCTGGGGATGGCGCAGGGCGGCGAAGCGGAACAGGGAGTGGATAGCGGCCAGGCGGGCGTTGCGGGTCCGCACGCTGTTGCCGCGATCGTGCTCGAGGTGGTCCAGGAACGCGCCGATGAACGCGGCGTCCAGGTCGGCGATGTCCAGGTGGGAGGGTGGCTTGCCGGTGTGCTGGGCGGCGAAGGCCAGCAGCAGCTTGAGCGCGTCGCGGTAGGCGGCGATGGTGTGGCCGCTGGCGTGGCGTTGGCGGGCCAGCCGGTCGGTGAAGAACGCCTGCAGGGTCGGGGCGAGCGTGCTCATGGCTGACCGGCCTGGCCTGCCCGATGGGCGTCAAGGCGGTGGGCGGCCAGCGCGAGCAGCTCCGGCGCGGCCGACAGGTACCAGTAGGTGTGCTTGGGATCGGCGTGGCCCAGATAGGTCGACAGCCTGGGCAGCAGGGCCTGCACGTCGGCGCCGCGGGCGTACCAGTCGAGCATGGTGCGCACCGCGAAGCTGTGGCGAAGGTCGTGGATCCTGGGCTGGCGGGACGCCGACCGGGCGGTGATGCCGGCCTGGTGGACCAGCCGGTGGAAGGTGCGCCAGACGTTGTTGTAGCCAAGCCGGGTGCCCGCGGTGGACAACAGCAGCGCGGAGCTGGCTGGCGCCGGGAGCAATTCGTCGCGCACCTGCAGGTAGGCCCGCAACGCGGTCACGGTGCTTGGGTGCAGCGGGAGCAGGCGGGACTTGCCGAACTTGCTGTCGCGCACCCGCAGCAGCCCGTCGTGGTCGGCGTCAAGGTCGTCGCGGTCGAGCCGGATCGCCTCGCCGACGCGCATCCCGGTGACGGCCAGCAGGCCGATCAGGGTCTGGTAGGTCGCCGCCCCGAGCGGGCGGGGCAGGGTGCCAGCAGCGTGGACGAGCGCGGTGATATCGGCCTGGGAGTAGAGGTACGGGATTGCCCGGCGTGGCCCTGACCGGAGCAGCCCTGGTGGTGGGACCTCGACGCGCGGGTCGAGGGCGTGCAGGTGGACGGCGAACCCACGCACCGTCGACAGCCGGTGCGCCCACCAGCGCGGCGTGGCAGCGGCGGGCGACGTCGCCCAGGCCAGCGCATCCTCGATGGTGGGCACCTCGGCGTTGTGGTCGTGCAGGTAGGCGACGAACTGGGCCAGCAGCCGCTCCGCCCGCTCCAGCTTGAACCCCAGCGCCCGGCGGATGCGCAGATAGTCGGCCAGCGCCTGCTCAAGCGAGCTCATGCGGCACCCCTCGGCCAGCGCCGCGCCAGCAGGCGCAGCGCATCGATGTCGACCTTGGCGTAGATCGCGGTGGTGAACGCGTGGCGATGCCGCAGCACCTGCCCGATCTCGGGCAATGATCCGCCGGCGCGCAGCATGCCGGTGGCTGCGGTGTGCCGCAGCCGGTGGGCGTAGATCGGACCGAACCCGGCCCGCTGGGCGGCACGGGCCACCACTTGCGTCACCGCGCCGCGGGTCAACGCCGCATGCGGGGCCCTGACCCGCATGAACACCTCCCGGCCGGCAGCGGTGGCGTCGGGACGCCCGGCGGTCAGCCAGGCCACGATCGCTTGGCCGACATCGGCCGGCAGCGGCAGCCGGTCATGCCGGTTGCCCTTGCCGTGGATGGTGAGCTCACCGCGTCGCCAGTCGATGTCGTCCAGCTGCAACGCTGCCGCCTCCCCCGCGCGCAGCCCGAGCCGCACCAGCACCGTGAGGATCGCAAGGTCCCGCCGTCCCACCGCGGTGGCCTGATCGCAGGACGCCAGCAGCGCCGCGACCTGGTCGGCTTGCAGCGCCGTGGGCAGCCGGTGAGCTTCCAGCCGGCCACCGCCGGCACGGCGGTCGCCAGCGGCTGGTCGACGAGCCCCTCGACGTGCAGGAACCGCAGCAGCGACCGCAGCGCGGTCATCATCCGCGGCGCTGTCCCACCACAAGCGTCGTGGCAACGGGCGACAACGAACGCGGTGACGTCAGCGGCGCGCAGGTGCTCCAGCTCAACCCGGCCGGCCCGCTCCCAACCCGCAACAAACGGCCGGACCAGCTCCACATTGCGCCGGATCGTCGTCTCGGCAAGCCCGCGCTCGGCGGCCAGCCAGCGGGCATACCGACACAGCAACGCCTCCACCGGCCCCGC
>WNGB01011029.1_pt1 | contig 12426 bp, 13 predicted proteins | sample 5400681 | NCBI WGS metagenome assembly WNGB01 (sample SAMN13153367, study PRJNA577476) | soil metagenome | isolation source: 115 cm soil or saprolite under grassland replicate 2 | place: USA:California | collected 2016-06-15 | reverse complement strand
TGAGCATTCGCCCGCTCGCCGCGCGTCGGAACTCGACCTCGCTCACCTTGAGCTCGAACCTCGCCGCCGGATCGTAAGCTGTCTTCATCAGGGGTCCTCCTGCCACACGATTCGCTCCTGCCACACTATTCGAATGAGCGGGGGGCGACCACAGCGTCGACACGACCGGCACGCCGGCCGCGCCCAGCGCGGTTATTCCCTTGAGAAAATCCCGGCGACCGGACTGCTTCTCCATGCCGACCTCCTTGCCACACTGGCGCCGCCGTATTATTCCACGGCTGAGGAGAGTGCATCTCTTCTCATCCTCGGCGGCGTCGCGATTGGTACCATTGCCGAAAGCGACCGGTCGGGAGAGGTGAGCGAGTGAGTCACCAGCATGGCGGAGAAAGCGAAGGACCGCAGAAGTCGCTCGAGCGCATGAATCGCTTTCAGGCGCCCGAAGCCCGACGGATCATCGCCGAGCTCGGCCTGCCCCAGGGCTCTCGCGGCCTCGATGTGGGCTGCGGCGTCGGGCTGTACGCCCTCTGGCTGGCGGAGGCTGTCGGGAGCGCGGGCCGCGTGGTCGGCATCGAGCCGGAGTCGGAGCGTGTCGAGGCTGCTCGAGCCCTGGTGGGCGGCCAGCTCGAGTCCGGGCGCCTCGAGTTTCGCCAGGGTGACGGCACGAAGATCCCGCTGCCTGACCGGAGCGTCGACTGGCTCTGGTGCGGGGACGTGCTCCACCACATCGTGGAGACCCAGCTTGCCCTGCGGGAATTTCGGCGCGTGGTTCGCCCCGGAGGGCAGATCATCATCAAGGAGTCCCAGGTGCTCTCCGCCCTGTTCCTGACCGGGCACCCCGAGCTCGAGCGCCGAATCCAGCTCGCCGAGATCCGTCGCACGCTCGACGAGGGCGGCGGGCGCTCGTTCCAGGAGCGTCGGCAGACCACCCTCGCGTCGCTCCGTGCGGTCGGCCTCACCGATGTCGCCGTGCGTAATTACCTCCTGCAGCGCCGCGCCCCGCTCGGCGCGGCCGACCACGACTACATCCAGAACACGGTCTTCACGCGAAACTGGGGCGCCCGCTTGCGCGAGCTCCTGACTCCTGCCGACTGGGACGCGCGATCCGCGCTGTGCGAGCCGGACTCGCCGAAGAACGTCCTGCGAAGCCCCGACTACTTCTGCCTCTATCCGATCACCGTGTTTCACTGCGGCTCGACGCCCGCTGCTCGATGATCCCCGGGCGATCCCTTCTGCCTATCTGAGCCCGAGCGGGGCTCAGACCCAGGGCCGCGGGCGCCGAAGACGAGCCCCAGCTCGTAGGGGGGCGTGACCTCCAGCTGATCGTAGCGGCAGTCTTGCGGTCGCTTGTCGGGACGCCAGCGCACGAACTGCGCGGCATGCCGGAAGCGGGTCCCCTGCATGTGGTCGTACGCGACCTCGCACACGGGCTCGGGCCGGAGCGGCTCCCAGCTCAGGTCCTTGCCCCGGTTCCACCGGCTGCTCGCCCCGGGCAGGCGCTGCCCCGTCGCGTTCGCTTCCGACTGCGCCTCCGCCCAGTCGCGCCAGGGATGGCTTTCGAGCGCGTTCCTCCGCAGCGGCGCCAGCTCGGTGACGAGCTGCTTGCGCACAGTGTTGGTGAACGACGCGGTGACGCCGACGTGGTGCAGCGTGGCCTTGTCGTCGTAGAGGCCCAGCAGGAGCGAGCCGATCATCGTGCCCACCCCGTTCTTGTGCCAGCGGAAGCCGGCGACCACGCAGTCGGCTGTGCGGGTGTGTTTGACCTTGATCATCGTGCGCTCGCCGGCGCGGTACGGCGCATCCAGACGCTTGGCCATGACACCGTCGAGCCCGGCGCCCTCGAAGCGACGGAACCAGTCCTCGGCGAGGGCGCGGTCGCGCGTCGCCGGTGAGAGGTGCACCGGCGGCGCCGCGCCGGCCACCACCTGCTCGAGCCGCTCGCGCCGCACGGCGAGCGGCGCCTCGCGCAGGTCTTCGTCGTCCAGCGCGAGCAGGTCCCAGGCTACGAACGAGGCGGGCGACTCCGCGGCCAGAAGCTTTACCCGCGACGCGGCGGGATGGATGCGCAAGAGCAGCGCCTCGAAGTCGAGGCCGCCGGCGCCGACGATGACAATCTCGCCATCGACGACGCAGCGCTCGGGGAGCGCGTGGGCGAGAGGCGCCAGGAGCTCGGGGAAGTAGCGGTTCATCGGCTTCTCGTCACGGCTCTGCAGCAAGATCTCGCCCCCGTCCCGAAACACCAGCGTGCGAAAGCCGTCCCACTTGGGCTCGAACAGCCAGCCCTCGCCGGCGGGCAGCGCTTCGGCAGCGCTGGACAGCATGGGCTCGAGAGGCGGAGTGAAGGGCAGGCCCACGGCTCAATCTTAGACCCCGGTTCCCGGGTATGATATGCGGCGATTCACGAGGCCACGTCATCTTGGCCGCGCCAGAGGGGAGATCTGCCACGGCGCCACTTCTGACCGTCACCGGCGTCACCAAGCGTTTCGGCGGCGTCGAAGCGCTCGCCGGATGCACACTCGCCATCGCCGAAGGCTCGATCACGGGCCTCATCGGACCCAACGGCGCCGGCAAGACCACGCTCTTCAACGTGATCAGCGGGCTCACGCCTGGCGACGGCGGCGAGATCCGTCTCGGCGCCGACCGTCTCGATGGGCAGCCAGCGCACGCGATTGCTCGGCGTGGTGTCGGGCGCACGTTCCAGATCCCGCGTCCACTCGGACGGATGACCGTGATGGAAAACGTGCTCGTCTACGCCAACGACCACCCAGGCGAGAGGCTCGCCCGCGTGTTCACGACACCCCGGCGCGTGAGGACCGAGGAGCATCGTGCCCGCGCCCGCGCGCAAGCGATCCTCGACTCCATGGAGCTCGCGCACCTCGCATCCGCGCGTGCGGAGACGCTCTCAGGCGGCCAGAAGAAGCTGCTCGAGCTGGCACGCGTGCTGATGAGCAACCCACGCATCATCCTCCTCGACGAGCCCGGCGCCGGCGTGAATCCGACCCTGATGCGGTCGCTGGTCGAGACGATCCGTGCGCTCCGCGCGGCTGGGCGCACGTTCCTCCTGATCGAGCACGACATGGATCTCGTCACCGAGCTCTGCGACCCGGTGATCGTGATGGCCCAGGGGCGCAAGCTCATGGAGGGGCCGTTTGCGGAAGTCCGACGTGATTCGCGGGTGCTCGAAGCCTATTTGGGAACATGAGGGGTCCCGACATGGCCCCTCATACTCCCCAACGCTCGGAGCGCCCCGGCCAAGCCGTGGCGCTCCTCGAGGTGCGCGATCTGTCGGCCGGCTACGGCGACAACGATATTCTCCGTGGTCTCTCGCTTCGCGTCGACGACGGCGAGCTGATCGCCGTGATCGGACCGAACGGCGCCGGGAAATCGACGCTGCTGAAGACGCTGGCCGGGCTCGTGCCCCCGCGCTCCGGTCGAATCACGCTGCGCGGCGCCGACATCACCGGCGCCGGCACCCAACGCATCGTCGCGAGTGGTCTCTGCTACGTGCCCCAGGAGGCGAACGTCTTTCCGTCACTCAGCGTGTGGGAGAACCTCACGATCGGCGCCTGGACGGCTCCGGGCACGTCGAACGCGCGAGCGCGCGCCGTCGTCGAGCTCTTCCCCGTCCTCGCCGAGCGCCGGCGGGCCCGGGCTGGAACGCTGTCGGGCGGCGAGCGACAGATGCTCGCGATGGCGATGGCCCTGATGGTGGAGCCTCGCCTGCTGCTCCTCGATGAGCCGTCGGCGGGGCTCGCGCCGGCGCTCCAGCGCCTCGTCTTCGACCGCGTTCGCGAGATCAACGCTCGGGGACTCGGTATCCTTCTCGTGGAGCAGAACGCGCGCGAGTCGCTGGCGCTGTGTCAACGAGCGTATGTTCTCGCGATGGGCCGGGTCTGCGCCGAAGGACCAGGCGGGATGCTCCGCGACGATCCGGACATCCGGCGTCTCTATCTCGGCGGCTGACATCACTCTGGGAGGGCACCATGACGACGATGACGCGGCGGCAACTCTTGAAGGCTTCGGGAGCGGCCGGCCTGGTATTGAGCGCGCCGGCGATACTCTCGGCGCAATCGAAGGAGCCCATCCCCATCGGGACCTTGTGTCCGCTGACCGGCGCCGGCGGCTCCTACGGTCCCGAGATGCAGCGGTCCGTCGTGGCAGTCGTCGAGCGGATCAACAAGGCCGGCGGAGTTCACGGCCGTCCCGTCCAGCTCTTCCACGAGGACGACCAGACGAACGCCGAGGCCGGCGTGCGCGCCGCGCGCAAGCTGATCGATGTCAACAAGGTGGTCGCGATCGTCTCCACGTGGGCCTCCGCGGTGACCCTGGCGGTCAGGCCACTCTGCGTCGAGGCGAAGGTCTTCGTCATCGGCGTGTCGGGCGCGGACACCGTGACCCAGGGTGATCACAAGGGCTACATCGCGCGGACGCAACCGAACACGCAGCTCCAGGGCCGCATGTACGCGAAGTTCGCCCTCACCAAGAAGGAGTGGAAGCGCGTCGCCTACATGGCGCTCCAGACTCCGTATGCGCAGTCCTTCGGTGATGCCTTCACGGGCGTGCTGAAGGGCGCCGGCGTCACGATCACCGACAGCCTCGTCTACGAGGACAAGAAGCCGTCGTATCGTAGCGAGGTCACGCGCGTGATCGCGACGAATCCCGACCTGATCATGCTCGAAGGCTACACACCCGACTCGGTCGTCATGGCCAAGGACCTCTACAAGGCCGCCTTCAAGGGCGCGATCCTCGCGCCGAGCTTCGCGGTCAACGCGAAGTTCATCGAGGGGGTGGGCGGCGACGTGGCGGAGGGGATCTGGAACATGGACCGGGCGCCGTTGTTCGATTCGCCGGCCTACAAGGAATTCTCCGCCGCCGTGCCGCGTGGGGACCAGAGTCCGTACGCCCCGCAAGCGTGGGATCAGATGACGCTCGTCGCGCTCGCGCTGGCGGCCGCCAAGGGCGAGGCGTCGGGAACCGTGATCAAGGACAATCTGAGGACGGTCTCGAACCCGCCCGGCGCCGTCGTCTATTCCTTCGCGGACGGCGCCAAGCTCCTCGGCGAAGGAAAGAAGATCAACTACGAGGGCGCCTCGGGTTCGTGCGACTTCGATCACATCGGCGACATCCTCTCGGCCCCGTTCAGCGTCCAGCAAGTACGCAAGGGCAAGTCCGAGCCCGTCATGATCATCACCCCCTGACGGTCCCCCCGGACGATGCCGCCGATCGCGCAGTACGTCTTCAACGGCGTCGTCACGGGCGGCATCCTCGCGTTGCCCGCCGTCGCGTTCTCGCTCCTCTGGCGGCTCTTGCGCTTTCCGAACTTCGCCGTCAGCACGTATCTCACCGTCGGCGCCTACGTCGCGCTGGTGCTGAACCACGGCGTGCGAGCCCCGATCGCACTGGCCTGGCTCGGCGCGCTCGGGGTGACGGGCGCCGTCGCCCTCGGGGTCGATCGCATCGCGTTCCGACCCATGCGCGATCGGCGGCCGTTCTCGCTGGCCATCGCGTCGATCGGCGTCGCGTTCATCCTGGAGAACGTCGTCCGCTTCGTTTGGGGTAATGACTTTCGGAGCTACGACGTGCCGGTCACGCGCTCGCTGAGCGTCGCCGGGCTCCGGGTCGGCCGTGATCAGCTTCTCATCCTGGGCGTCGCGGTGATCTTGATGGCGCTCGCCCAGACGTTTCTCCTCCGGACACGGCTCGGCATCGCGATGCGCGCGACCGCCGACAATCCACAGCTCGCGGCCGTCAAGGGGGTGCCCACCGAGCGCGTGATCGCGCTCGCCACCGTCGGCGGCGGTGCGCTCGCGGGCGGCGCGGGCGTGTTCCTCGGTCTCGACGCCAGCATCGATCCGTTGATGGGCGGTGGGCTCATCATCTCGGTCTTCGCCGCGGCCATCCTCGGCGGCGTGGGGTCCGCGCCCGGCGCCCTCGCCGGCGCCTTGATCGTCGGCCTCATGGAAGAGGTCGGCACCCTTGCGGTCCCACCGACGTACAAGACGGCGATCGGCTTCACGATCATCCTCGCGGTGCTGCTCGTGCGGCCGACCGGTCTCGCCGGCGCCCGCTCGTGAGCGATCGCGCGTGACCGCGTACCTCACCGCCATCGTGACGCTCGTCGGGGTGCGGGCCCTGCTGACGCTCGGCCTGAACGTCCAGTGGGGGCTGGCCGGGCTCGTGAATCTCGGCGTGGTCGCGTCCTTCGCCGTCGGCGCGTACACCTCCGCCCTGTTGGCCGTCGGGGGCACGCCGCTCGCCGTCGCGTGGCCAGCGGCGATCGTGCTCGCCGCCGCCGCCGGCGCCGGCCTGGCGATGGTCGCCTTGCGTCTCCGAGAGGACTACCTCGCCATCGTCACGCTCGGGTTCGCGGAGGTCTTGCGGCTGTTCCTCCTGAACGAAGCCTGGCTCACGCACGGCGCGAACGGCGTGACCGCGATTCCACGCCCCCTCCACGGGCAGTTCGCCGCCCACTACGACCTCTTTTACCTGGTACTCGTGCTGGGCGCGGTTGCGTTGGCCTACGCCGCCCTCGAGCGCCTGCGCCGCTCCCCGTTCGGCCGCGTGCTCCGCGCGATCCGCGAGGACGAGACCGTCGCCGCCGTCGCGGGCAAGCCCGTGTTCAGGTTCAAGGTCCAGGCCTTCGCGCTCGGCGCCGGCGTCGCGGGACTCGCCGGCATTCTCTTCGCGCACTACCTGGCCTACGTCGAGCCGAACATGTTCCTGCCCCAGGAGAGTCTCTTTGTCTGGCTCGCGCTCATACTCGGGGGCAGCGGCAACAACCGCGGCGCGCTCCTCGGCTCCGCCGTGCTCCTCGGCCTTCTCGAAGGCAGCCGATTCGCGAAGGACGTGATCCCGTTCCTGACGGGCGTGCGGCTCGCCGCGGCGCAGCAGATCCTCGTCGGCGTGGTGCTGGTGGCCTTGATGATCCGGCGTCCCGAAGGATTGCTGCCGGAGAAGCCGGGTTCTGCGTGAGGGATGCTCGGAGGGGGGGAAAGCGATGCGCGTAGGATTCATCGGCCTGGGGAACATGGGCGAGCCGCTCGCCGACTTCGTGCGCAAGGCCGGGTTCTCGCTCGTGGTCCATGACGTGAGGCGAGAGGCGGCGGCGGCGCTGCTCGAGCGTGGCGCCGCCTGGGCGGCATCGGCGAGGGACGTGGCCGCGCAGTGCGAGGTCGTCTGCATCTGCGTCCCCGGTCCCCCGGAAATGCAGGCCGTCACGGTCGGCGCCGACGGCATCTTGGAGGGTGTGAAGGCCGGATCGGTGGTGATCGACCACACCACGAACGCCCCGGCCGTCGTGCGTGCCGTCGGCGACGCCCTGAAGGCGCGCGAGGCGCACCTGCTCGACGCGCCCCTCGACGGCGGACGCGAGGGCGCGCTCGAGGGGAAGGTCACGCTCTTCGTCGGTGGCAACGAGGCTGTCTTGCGCCGCGTGAAGCCGGTGCTCGACACGTTTTCGAAGAGCGTGGTCTGGGTGGGCGAGCTCGGCGCGGGATCGATCACCAAGCTCGTCCACAACGCGCTCGCGATGAGCATCGATCTGCTGCTCGCGGAGTGCCTGACCCTCGGCGCGAAAGCCGGCGTCGCGCTGCCTCGCCTCGTCGAGGCCTTTCGCGAGGGATGCATCGTTGGGCAGAACATGACCTTCACGAAGCGGTTGCCGGCCACGCTCTTCCGCGGCGATTTTGCCGCGCGGTTCGCCCTGGCACTCGCCTACAAGGACTTCCGGCTCGTCGGCGAGCTCGCGACGCAGCACGGCGTGCCAACGCGTCTGCTCGACCTCTGTCAGGTGGAGTTGCTGGAGGCGATGAATCGCGGCTGGGGAGATCAGGACCGCACGAAGGCGTCGACGCTCCAGGAGGAGCGCGCCGGCGTCACGCTCAGACTGTAGCTGGGGGCAACATGAGGGCCCCGATATGGCCCCCATCTCCCCGACGCTCGGGGCGCCCCGGCAAAGCCGTGGCGCCCGATTGGTCAACATGAGGGCCCCGACATGGCCCCCATCCCCCCGACGCTCGGGGCGCCCCGGCAAAGCCGTGGCGCCCGATTGGTCAACATGGGGGGCCCCGACATGGCCCCCATCCCCCCGACGCTCGGGGCGCCCCGGCAAAGCCGTGGCGCCCCTCGATATAGCGGTTTACCGCGCCGAGATCGTGCCCGGCACCGTGGCCCGCCGCACTGCGTCGGGTTCCGGGCGCGTCACCGGCATCCCGCGGCGGCCGAGCTTCGCCTTGTCCATACCGTAGAACTTCAGGCTGTTGTCGAGCAGCATCTTGCGCTTGGCGGAATCCGGCACGTCCTTGCGCCCGAGCAGCGACGCCACCGTCCCGGGATAGGGATTGCCGTCGTGCCCCGTCTCGCCGACGAAGAGCGCGTCGAAGTGCAGATAGTCCGAGGCGAACAGCATCGCGTCTTCGCCGACGTGTTCGAGGAAGAAGGGAATGAACTCGTCGCCGGGCTCGCAGCTGAAGAACACGCGGCCGCTCCGGACGTACTCGCTCGGCTTCGCGGAGATGTGCGCCCACCGCTCCGGCGCGACCTCGTTGTACTCGTCCATGCGGTGTATCCAGTAGGGAACCCACCCGGCGCCCGCTTCCAGGAACGCGATCCTCAACTGTCTGAACCGCTCCAGCACGCCACCCGTGATGATGTTCGAGCACGCGAGCATCTGTGCGAACGTGTGCGCCATGTGCGAGGCCTCGAGCATGTGGTCCGGGCGGTTGACGTCGAAGTAGCTCCGGAACAACGATGGCAATGCCGGGCCGTGGACGGCGATCGCCACGTTCAGTCGCTCCGCTTCCGCCCAGAAGTCCGTGAGCCGCACGTCACTCAGCAGCGTGTCCTCACGCACCGTGCACCCGATCTGGATGCCGACCATCTTCAATTGGGTCACCGCCCGATGCATCTCCTCGATGGCGCCCGGCACGTCCTGGAGCGCCACGAGGCCGATGCCCTTGAGCCGCTGCGGACAGACTTCGCAGTAGTCGTGCAGCCAGTCGTTGTACGCGCGCGCCCGCGCCGCGGCGAAGCCGGCGTCGTGGGTCACGGTGAGCGGCAGCTCGTCGGTGGGATAGATGACGGCCACGTCGATCTGATCGCGGTCCATGTCCGCGAGGCGGGCCCACGGATTGTAGGTCCCCATCCGGCGATAGTGGATGGCCTTGCCCTTCGGCGGCGGCAGGTTGCCGTTGACGCCCACGAACCCGCACTCCGTGTCGGGTCCCCACACCTTGCCGTCGACGAGCCTCACGATATTGCCGCGGGACGCCTGGGTGTAGACGGGGCGCCGCTCCCGGTACTTCGGATCGATCCGCTCGTAGGTTTCGTTGACCTCGATCACATGTCCATCGCCGTCGATCACCAGGTCGAGTCCGTCGATCATCGCAGGCTCCTTTTGCTTCACACCTGTGTCCTGAGCCGAGGCCTTCGCCCTCCCGCGCTCCTGCCACCTACGGCGCGCGGCGCGCCGCCGTCAAATTACGCGCAATGAACGCCTTCACCATCTCGTGGGCGCTGGCGGTCTGCGGCCCCGGCTTCGCGGCCCCACGGCCTCCTTGCGCCCGTGATCCTCGCGCAGATCACAGGTGGCATGACGCAGATTCTCCACCCCATCGAGATCGAGCGCCAGAGCCCTTGAGATGGCCGCCTTGGGCAACATCCTGGCTCGCGTGTTGGGTGGTTGGCCCGGATCGGAAGGGACGAGGGAGAAGCGCTGGATTTCATCCAGGATGGACGCTGTTCGCCCGTCCTGATGACGTGATGGCTCACCAGAGCTCCCACTGGGAGCCGCGGCGACTGGTCGGCCGCTGAAGCATGGAAAGGAACCTCGGCGGCCCCTGGCAAGGCGCATCAAGGAAGCGATTCCGTTGCGTACCGAGCAACAGCGCGCTCTCTTCGACAAGTTCACCATCGTCATCCGCGCGACGGTCAAGGGCAACATCGTCGTGGCCTTGCTGCAAGGAGCGCTCGGAGGCCTGATCTTCTGGTTGCTCGGGATCCACGCCCCGCTGTTATGGGCGGCTCTGATGGCCGTTCTCTCGCTGCTGCGCGCTGTAGGCGCCGGCATGGTCTGGTTGCCGGTCGCGATTTACCTTCTCGCGACCGGTGGTGTGTGGCAGGGCATTCTTCTGATCGGATACGGTGTGCTCGTCATCGGGCTTGTGGACAACCTCGGGCGTCCGGTCCTGGTCGGCAAGGACACCAAGATGCCCGACTACGTTGTGCTGATCTCCATGTTGGGCGCATCGCCATCTTCGGTTTCAACGGTTTTCTGATCGGGCCGGTAATCGCGGCGATGTTCATGGCCGCCTGGGAGATCTTTTCTGCGTCGAGATCGGGCCGGCGGACCGAAGGCCCTTGACCTTGACAGCCAGACGTGCGCGTAGGTTCCTCCCACCGCCCCCAGGAGAGACAGCTCCTCCCACCGCCCGGAGCGACAGAATCACACGGCCAGTCGCCCGCTTCACGCGGGCGCCGCGGCGCCGGCCGGTCTCATCTTCCTATAGACTCGCCTTATAGGCTCGCCTCGGACGGCGGGGCCCCGCCCCGCGACGTCCCGCGCCCGGCGAAAGCCGTGGCGGGCGCGGCCCACGGCGTACCGCGTCTCGAACGCCCACGTAGGTGAGCTCCATGCCCGCTCGTGCGCACCGGAGCAGGAGACCGCCACGGCTCATGTCCCCGCGCCCCACGAAGTCGAGGGGGAATTTCAGCCGATCGCCCAGCGCGGCCAGCAGCGGATCGACGTACTTACCGGTCGCGATGCTGCCGAGCAGGATCACCTCGCCGTCCGGTCCGATTCGGGCGGCCAGCTGGCGGGCGTCGCGGTCGAGCGGCTCGCGGTAGCGTGGGTCGTCGCCCTCGATGTCGACGCACGCGAAGCGCTGCAGACGCTCGAGGTCCACCGGCTCGTCGGCGGGCCGCAGGCCTTCGGTGGGCGTGATGATGTAGACGCCCACGCGTCGGTCCAGCGGGCGCGCGAATGCGCGCGCGTACGATAGCTTTCCACGGAAATACAAACCGCTCAGAAACGAGAACACCTCGCCGAGCGGAGCGCCCGGGCTGACACGGACTCGCCGGGCGAGGTCGAAGTCGGCCCGCTCGTTGAGGACGAGTCTCGCGCGCTCACCCCCGCAGTGCGCCGGAGAAAGAACGAAGCTTCGACTCACGCTCGGCCCCCCGGCGCCACTGCCCTTGCAAACTCTGCCGCCGTCCGGGTGTTGAGCACTTCATCGCGTCGGACCCAGCCGCGCCGTGCCATGGCCACACCGTACCGGACATTACCGAGCTCGGCCACGGAGTGGGCGTCCGTCGACACCACGAAGCAAACGCCGCGCTCGCTCGCGGCCCTGAGCCAGCGCGGCGCCAGGTCGAGCCGTCGGGGATCGCCGTTGATCTCCACGGCCGCGCGGCTGGCGGCCACCGTGTCGAGGACGTCCTCGACGCGGCAGTCGACGGGCGGCCGCGAGAGGACGAGGCGGCCGAGAGCGTGGCCCCAGATCTTGAAACACGGAAGCGCCATGGCCCGGACGAGGCGCTGCGTCATCTCATCTATATTCATGCGATGGCGACGGTGGATGCTGGCGATGATCACGTCCAGCCGCTCGAGGACGGCGTCCGGGTAGTCGAGGCTTCCGTCGGCGAGAATATCCGACCTCGCACGCGGCCTCGAGATCCTCAATGGTCCGAATGCCGAGCGCGGCGTGGAGGGCGACGATCTTCCGGAGTCCGAGTCGAGGAATGCGGTGAAGCTCGAGCGCGACGGCCGGCACGCGCTGGCGTTGCTCTTCGAGCAGCTTCGAGTGGCCGGTCTGGTGGAGCTCGGTGATCATCGCGGCCAGGCCTGGGCCGATTCCGGATAGCGCGGTGAGGCGGCGTTCGTCCACCAGCGCGCCTAGGTCGGACTCGAGGCGCTCCAGAACTTCGGCGCCTCGCGCGTAGGCGCGAGCCCTGAACGGCTCCTGGCCGGCGACCTCGAGGAGCGCGGCCATCTCGCGCAAAGCCCGGGCGATGGTCAGGCGATCAGCTCGCGGAGTGGCGTGGCGCTCTCGTCTCATATTCATCCGCATTCCGCCTGGAGCAAGCGATGTGCCATGGACGTGAGAACCGGGCATGTTTGTTGCTGACTCGGCTCGTGGGACTTGGCCTGGACAGTGTCCCGGCCCCGAGCGTGTAGATCTGCTCGGTAGTTCCTACACGGGAAAGGAGAACTTGCGATGGCGAAGGGACGAGGTCGGAGAAAAGTTGCCAAGGTCATGCGCGAGTACAAGCGGGGCTCGCTGCGATCGTCATCGGGCGCCAAGGTTCGGAAGCGGAAGCAAGCCGTGGCCATCGCCCTGAGCGAAGCGCGGCGGTCCGGTGCCCGGATTCCTCGGAAGCGCCGGTCGAAGGCTCGTCGCGCGGCGTGACGTAGCGGCTCTCGCTAGCGACTCA
>WNGB01019744.1_pt1 | contig 12427 bp, 9 predicted proteins | sample 5400681 | NCBI WGS metagenome assembly WNGB01 (sample SAMN13153367, study PRJNA577476) | soil metagenome | isolation source: 115 cm soil or saprolite under grassland replicate 2 | place: USA:California | collected 2016-06-15 | reverse complement strand
GCCTGGCTCGCCAAGGGCCCTGCGATCGTTGCGATCACCCTCGGCCCCGACGGCGTCGTGGCCGTCACGCGGCAGGCGGGCGCCATCCGGCGTGCTGGCCGGCACGTCACCGTCGTCGACACCGTCGGCGCCGGCGACGCCTTCATGAGTGGCCTGCTCGCCGGCCTGTACCATCGCAACCTGCTCGGCGCGTGCCGGCGCAGCGACCTGCGGGCGATCTCGGCTGGGACACTGGTCGACGTCCTCGACGAAGCGGTGCTTGCGGCGGCGATCACCTGCACGCGCGGCGGGGCGCAGCCCCCCACAGCCGACGAGATGCTCGCCCGACTGGACGATCACGGGATGGACGCAGATCGGTAGCTGGTCGATCCAGGCGTGGACGTCAGCGGCTCCCAATGGAGTGCATGGCGAGCTTCCGGAGTTTCTCCGTCGTATTGGTTTCAGAAGAGGGCGTATAGAGGATGAGGTACAGCCCGCGGCTGTCATCGACGACCTGGAGCACGGTCTGCTTCAGCACGATCTGGCCGACCGTGGGGTGATCGATCACCTTCTCGGTCGCCTGGACCCGCTCCACCTCGTGACGGGACCACCATTCGGCAAACTCGGGACTGCGCCGCCTGAGCTGCTCCACGAAGCGACCGAACCAGGGATCGTCGACGACGTGGCGCGAGGCGTCACGGAATTGCGCAAGCAGGAGCTTGGCATGCCGCTCCCGGTCCACCAGCCAGTCACGAGCATTATGGGTGAAGATGAGCCACAGGAGATTGCGCTCCTCCGGTGGCACGTCAAAAGGATCATCAGAGAAACCAAATACATTGGCGGCCGCGTGATTCCATGCCAGCAGGTTGAGGCGAGCATCGATGACGTAGGCGGGATTGTCGCCCTGGGCGTCGAGCACCTCCTGCAGCGTGGAGCTGACGGCCTCCGTGGCGGCGGGCTCGACACCCGACGTGTCCCCTCGCCCCAGGGCGAAGACGTACTCTCGCTGGACCGGAGTGAGCTGCACCGCCTCCCCGATACGGGTGAGTGCCTTCGAGGAGACCTGCACGTCCTTGCCCTGCTCGAGGCGCGTGTACCAGCTCAGGCTGATCCCAGCCAGTTGCGCGACCTCCTCGCGTCGCAGCCCGGGCGTTCGCCGCTGGTTGGCCGCCTTGGCAAGTCCGACGTCCTCGGGCCGTAGCGCCGCACGTCGAGCGCGAAGGAACGCACCCAATTCCTGGCGCTGCTCCCTGCTTGGCATGGCTTGCTCCTGAGGCGACGGAGGAGCTTAGCCCACCCTAGCACTTTTTCTCCTATGCGAAGGAATATCTCTCTGCAACGCGTGCCCAGCCCGGGAGGCCAGCATCGTCGGCCCCACAGGCAGGCGGGCCCGCGCCGGCCGGTCGCGCGGCTGCCTACGCTGTTTCTCTATCGTCCTGATATCGACTCTTAATATCCTCCGGCGCATTCGCCGGATACGATCAGACTGACGTAGTGCCGCAGACTGTGCGCCTTCTGGCCTTCTCATCCTGATGGCGAAGTACGCGGATTGTCGCCTGGGTTCGCGTTCGAGTCGCAGAAGGGTGAGCCATGCATGCAGCAGGCACGCGTGGGTCGAGGTTGGGCGCTGGGACGGCGGCGTGGCGGGCCATCAAGCGTGGCACGCTGCGCTGGATCGGCCTTGGCGTGGTGGTCGCGTTGCTCGGTCTCGCGTTCCCCACGGCGCAGGCGCAGGTCCAGACCAGACCGCTGCGGGAGCGGGAGCTCACCGGTGGGGGAGCCTGGTCCTGGTTCGGCGATCCACGCGCCGTCTACCACGCCGGTGCCCACCGTCGGAGCTACATCGGCTGGGACGCCCCGGACGGCAGCATCCAGGTGGCCAGCTACGACCATGACAACGGTCAGCAGGTGGTCGCGACCCTGAAGGCGAATTTCCAGATCGACGACCACGACACCCCGTCGATCCTGGTCCTGCCCGACGCGCGGCTGATGGTGTTCTGGTCGGCGCACGCGGGCCCGGCCATGTACTACCGGACCTCGCTGAACCCCGAGGACGTCACCGCCTGGGGGCCCGAGCACACCATCCCGACCAACACGCCAGGCACGACCGGCTACACCTATCCCAACCCCGTCCAGCTCACCGCCGAGCAGGGCCGCATCTACCTGTTCTGGCGGGGCGGGAACTTCAACCCGACCCTGTCGACCTCCGACAACGGCGGCGCGACCTGGAGCACGGCCCAGACGGTCATCTCCAACCCGGGGCAGCGGCCGTATGTGAAATACGCGAGCAACGGTCGCGACACCATCGCGATGGCGTTCACCGACGGGCACCCGCGCAACTTGCAGACCAGCATCTACTACGCGGAGTACCGGGCCGGGGCGCTGCACCGGGCCGACGGGTCGACCACCGCCAGCATGACCGACCTGCCGATCACCCCGGCAATGGCCGAAAAGGTCTACGACGCCGCCACCGGCGGCGCCAAGGCGTGGGTCCACGACGTGGCGCTGGACGCCGACGGCCGTCCGGTGATCGTGTACGCGACCTTCCCGACCGACACCGACCACCGCTACCACTACGCCCGCTGGAACGGCACCCGCTGGATCGATCAGGAGCTGACCCGCGCCGGCGGGTCGATGAACCTGGATCCCGCCGAGCCGAACTACTCGGGCGGGATCACCCTCGACCACGAGGACCCCTCGACGGTGTACCTGTCCAGGCAGGTCAACGGCGTGTTCGAGGTCGAGGTCTGGACCACCCCGGACGGCGGGGCGACCTGGTCGGCGCGGCCGCTGACGGCTGGCTCGGTGCGCGGCAACTACCGGCCCATCTCGCCGCGCGGCGAGCGTGGTGAGGACCTGGACGTGGTGTGGATGCACGGCGGCTACCCGAGCTACACCGCATTCCAGACCGGCCTGCGCACCCAGTTGCACAGCCGCGACATCGCCGACCCGGCCGTGGCGTCGTGGGCGCCGCAGCGGCTGGACGTGTTCGCCCATGACGGCCAGAGCGGGGAGCTGCTGCAGAAGTACTTCTCCGGTGGCTGGAGCGGCTGGGTCAACTTCGGGCTCGCGCCAGCCGGGCATGCGCTCGGGCCGCCCACGGTGGCCTCGTGGGGGAGCAGGCGGCTGGACGTGTTCGCCGCCGACCAGTCGACCGGGCACCTGCTGCAGCGGACCTTCGACAACGCCTGGAGCGCCTGGGTCGACCGTGGCCTGGGGCCGGCCGGCCATCGCGTCAGCTCACCCGCGGCGGTGTCCTGGGCGCAGGGCCGCATCGACGTGGTGGCGCGCGACGAGGCCACCAACCAGCTGCTGCACTGGTGGCAGTCGGGCACCACGTGGAACGGCCCGCAGACGCTGGCCGCCGGCCCTGGCGGCGCGTTCGTCCCCAGCATCGCGAGCTGGGCCGAGCGCCGCCTTGACATCTTCGCCGTGAACTCGTCGGGATCGCTGGCGCAGTACTGGTTCGACGGCACCCGCTGGAGCGGCTGGTCCAACAAGGGCAGCGGACCCGGTGGCCTGGCACTGCAGCCCGAGCAGGTCGCCGTCGACGCCCGCCAGCTCAGGCACCTGGACGTGTTCGCGCTCGCCCAGGGCGGCCATGTGCTGGCGCACTGGTGGTTCGACGGTCAATGGCACGGGCCACAGGACCTGGGCACAGGCCCTGACCGGATCGGGCTGGCCGGGCTCGGGGTGACCTCGTGGGACAGCTCGCGGCTGGACGTGGTCTCGCTCGACGCGCAGCGGCACAGCCTGGTGCGGGACTCCTTCGCCGGCACCTGGGTCGGACCCCTGCACCTGGACTTCCCCATGGGCGCCGCCGTCACAGGGGCCCGCGCCCGTGACGGTCATGGCCGACCCCAACCCGCGCTCCACCCCCATCCCGGTGGACGCCAGGGCCCGCGCCGCCGACTGACAGCGGCCTCAGGATCGTTCCCTGGCGACCGATCAGCGCTGAGACCATCCGGGCGGGCTGTCTCCGGCCCGCTGTCAGGGTGTTGTCGACAGCTTGGTGCTCATCGTCTCAGCGGGCCGGGCCGCGTCCGGGCCGTCGGGCAGCAGCACCTGGAAGCAGGCGCCACCGCCGGCCCGCGGCTCGACCCAGGCCCGGCCGCCGTGCAGGCCGGCGAACTGCGCGACCAGCGCGAGGCCGACGCCGGACCCGGGCGCGTGCGTCGCTTCGCCGGGCACGCGGTGAAAGGGCTGGAAGATGCGCTCGCGTTGTTCGGCCGGCACGCCAGGCCCGGCGTCCGCCACGGTGAGGAGCGCCCCGGGATCGCAGCGGTCGACCCTGACCCAGATCGGCGTGCCCGGCGGGGTGTGGCGGGAGGCGTTGACCAGCAGGTTCTCAACGATCCGCTCGACCTTGGCCGGGTCGACGGCGATCTCGAGCGGGGTCAGGTCGACGAAGATCGGGTGGTCGCCGAGCAGGTCCGCCTGGGTCTGGTCGACGACCGCGGCCACCAGCGCGCCGAGGTCGGTCCGCTCGCGCCTCGGCTCCACGATCCCCCTGGCCAGCCGGTCGAGGTCGAGCAGGCCGCTGAGGATTCGGTCGAGCCTGCGGGCGTTGGCGGTGAGCCGGCCGACCAGGTCGTCGACGTCGGAAGCGGGCAACGCCCGGCGGCTCCGCTCCAGGGTCAGCGCGATCCCCAGGACGGAGGCGAGCGGGGTGCGCAGGTCGTGGGAGACCGCTTGCAGGAACGCGCTCTTCAGCTCGTCCAGGCCGCGCAGGTGCTCGGTGGCGGCCTGCTCATCTGCCAGGGCGACCGCAAGCCGCTCGGTGGCCACGCGCTCCCGGTCGAGCGCGCCGCGCAGGTCCTGCTGGGCCCGGCGACGCTCGGTGATGTCGCGGGCGACCAGCAGTTGCCCGCCGCGCCGTCCCGGCCGCCCGGGCAGAGGGGAGATGGCCAGGTCGTAGGTGCGGCCGGCCATGGTGATCTCGCCCGCGGTGGCCTGGCCGACGGCGTGGTCGCCGAGGGCCGGGAGCAGGCGGACGGCTGGCTGACCGACCGCGGCGGCGGCCTTCCGCCCGACCAGCCGCTCCGCGGCGGGGTTGGCGTCGATCACCCGACCGTAGGGGTCCAGCACCAGGACCGGGTCGCGGATGGTCTCGAAGATCTGGCTGCGGGCCACGGGACGCTGGTCCAGCAGGCCGAAACGGAACACCCCAAAGACCAGGACGGCGGCGGTCACGATGAAGGCGAAGGGGCTCAGGTCGACCCGGCCGAAGGGGCCGATGCCGAGGTTGAACAGCAGGTTGGCAACCCAGGGAAGGAGCACGGAGGCGAACACGACGATGCTCTGCCGGCGGTACAGCCGCGACAGCCGCGCCGACGCGATCACGAAGACCGCGGTGCCAGCCCACAGCAGCAGGTCGGTGTAGGCCAGGTGCACCCAGAACAGCGGCCCCGCTTCCGCGACAGGCCCTCCGCCTGCCGAATAGAAGCGGACCAGGTCGTGGGTCGTGTCGTTGGCGAGCAGGACGAGCACCGCCAGTGGCTCGACGAGGAGCAGCGCCCCGATCAGCCGGTTCGGCCACCTGGCGCGGCCGATGTAGTAGAAGACGAAGGCGAGCCAGGCAGGCGTGAGCAGGCAGATGCCCACGTACTTCAGGTCTCCCCATAGCTGGCGGGTCGCCAGGTCGCCGACGCTCAGCTCCAACGCATAGGCGACGCTCCACTCCAGCGCCGCGAGCAGCATGACCAGCAGGCTGACGGCGAGGGCGTCGCCGCGTCGGCGCCAGACGTAGCCGACGGAAGCCGCGAAGAATGCGGCCCCGCCGAGCATCAGCCAGCCGGCGGCCGACCAGCGCCAGGTCATGGCGCCCTGGCCGTCGCCGGCTCGGAGCGGACCAGCGTGTCACCCATCTGCCGCCGCCTCCCCTCGACAGGCGAACGCAGGGCCCACCGATTCCGCCAAGCAGTGGGCCGAGCCGGCCGTCCGGACAACGACGCAAGCATCTGCCTGCGCGGCTGGAACCGTCAAATGACGCGGCGTGTCCTCGTCGGCGGCGTGGATGTCGGCGACGCGGATGTTGAGGAAGGCGCTGACGCGGTCGAGGTCGCTCGGCGTATCGAGGACCACCTCTGGCTTGTCGTCGGTGGGCCCTCCCCCTGCCTGGCTGGTCGACGCCGAGCGCGACCGGCGGTCGCGAGGCCATGGCCGGATCCTACCGCGAGGACCCGGCCGTGCCCCGGAGCAGGCGCCGACGGGGCGTCCGCTGCTCAGCTGCAGTCGTTCAGGACGGTCATGTACCAGCCGAACTTGTCGGCGGGAGCGGCGGTGAAGTGCGCGTGGCCGTTGCCGGCCAGGTGCAGCGCGGCAGGGTAGTCGTGGGTGAACGAGCAGAGGAAGTCGCCGCGCCCGGCGTTGGCGGCGCAGCCGGTCAACCGCAGGTTGACCGCGGTGCGGCGCATGGCAAGCAGGTTGGCGCGCGCGATCGGCGTGGTCACGTGCCCGAGCGCGACGAGGTCGTTGTGGTTGTAGGCCGCCGACAGGTAGCGCATCGCCGCCTGCGGGGTGGTGAAGAACAGCCGGGACGGCGCGGTGGGGGTCGGTGTCGACCGCACAGGCTGAGCAGGGTGAATCATCCTCGGACTGATCGGGACCGCGATGATCGTTGGTGCCGTCGTCGCGGCTGGTGCCATCGCGGCTGGAGCAGGCGCCGCGGACGGGTCGACGACGGTGGAGCGGGCCGCGCAGCCGGTGACGGCCACGGCGGCGGCGAACACGAACGCTGCAATGATTCGGACTGGTCGCATGGCGACCTCCCCCCTGACAAGCACGACCCGATGGGTCCAGGTCATCAGCGTGGCGGAGGGCGGTCCCGGCGCGGCGGCGCGCGAGCGTCGCAACGATGGCGAAACGGACTCGACCCGGCCGCGATCGGACGGCAGGACGGTCAGGAGCGGCTGGTGCTGGCGTTCAGGGAGTCGACCTCGGCGGGGGTCAGCTCGAGGCCGGCGGCGGCGATGTTGTCCTCGAGGTGCGCGACCGTGCCGGTGCCAGGGATCGGCAGCACGGCTGGGGAGCGGGCCAGCAGCCAGGCCAGCACGACCTGCCGCGGCGCGGTGCCGCGGCGCTCGGCGATCTCCCGCAGGGCCGCAGCGCGGCCGAGGTCCTGGATCGGCGCCCAGGGGAGGAAGGCCATCCGCTCCTGCTCGCACAGGTCGATCAGCGGGTCGGACCCGCGGTCGCTCAGGTTGTAGCGGTTCTGGATCGAGACGATCGCGGTGAGGCGCTGAGCCCGGCGCAGCTGGTCCTCGGTGACGTTGGAGAGCCCGATATGGCGGATCTTGCCCTGGTCCCGCAACTCGACCAGGGCGCCGACGGACTCCTCCAGGGGCACCGTGGGATCGGGGCGGTGGAACTGGTACAGCGGGATCTGCTCCAGCTTGAGCCGCTGCAGGCTGCCCTCGCACGCCTGCTTCAGGTGCTCGGGCCGACCGCTGGCCTGCCACCGCCCCGGGCCCGGTCGCTCCAGGCCACCCTTGGTCGCGATCACCAGATCGTCGGGGTAGGGATACAGCGCGTCGGCGATCAGCGTCTCGCTGACGTGCGGGCCGTAGGAGTCGGCGGTGTCGATGAAGTTGACGCCGAGCTCGACAGCGCGGCGCAGCACCGCCCGGGCCTCGTCGTGGTCCGGTGGCTCGCCCCAGATGCCCTTCCCGGTGATCCGCATGGCGCCGTAGCCCAGCCGGTTGACGGTGAGGTCGCCACCGATCCCGATGGTTCCCGCGGCGGCGGCTGTCACGGATGGCAGGTCGGCCATGAGCAAGTCCTCTCGTTGTCGGCGGTCGAGCAACGCTCTACCAGTCTGCCGCCGCCCCCAGCGGTCGGCTAGAGTGCCAGGGCACGGCACCAGCGCCTGGGCGCCGCGAGCCCGGCGATCGGTGCCGCCGGTGCTCTACGACCAGGGAGGATCGCATGCGAGCCGCCGTCACTCAGGCCCCGAGCGTCCTGCGACTGGCGGACCTGCCCGATCCTGGACGCCTTGGCCCCGGTCAGGTGATGGTGCGGCCGGAGGTGGTCGGCATCTGCGGCTCCGACCTCCACGCCTATGCCGGCGACCGCGGGGCCACCCCGACCAGCTACCCGCGGGTCCAGGGTCACGAGCTGTCCGCCGTGGTCGAGGAGGTCGGGCCTGCCTGCCCGGACGCCCCCGACGTCGGCGATCGCGTGGCGGTGTGGCCGCTGACGCCGTGTAGCCGCTGCTACGCGTGCCGGATCGGCCGGCCCAACGTCTGCGCCAAGTTCGAGCTGGTGGGGGTGCACGTCGACGGCGGCCTCCAGGAGCGGCTGGTGGTGCGGGCCGACCAGGTCTTCGCGGTCGGCGACCTGGATTCCGCCGTGGCGGCGCTGGCTGAGCCGATGTCCATCGCCGTCCACGCGGTGCGGCGCGCCGGGATCGCGGACGGCGAGCGGGTCGTGGTGTTCGGGGCTGGGCCCATCGGCATCACCACGGCGATGGCGGCCCAGGAGAGGAACGCCCAGGTCATGCTGCTCGAGCCGGTGCCGGCACGACGGGAGCTCGCCGGGAGGATCGTCTCTGGGCGGGTCTGGTGGGGGGAGCCCGACGAGATCGCCGCCGTCGTCGGGGACTGGACGGACGGCGACGGTCCAGCGGTCGTCATGGACACCACCGGCGTTCCGTCGGTGCTCGCGCAGGCGGCTGAGCTGGCCGCCCGCGGTGGGCGCATCGTGGTGGTCGGCCTGTCCGGAGCGATGGGCACGTTGCGGCCCGGGATCCTTCCGGAGAAGGAGCTCGACGTGCTCGGCACCAGCTGCTGCGATGCGTACGACTTCGCCGAGGCGGTCAGGGTGGTGCGGAGTGACCCCGCGGCGATCCTCCGCCTTGTCACGCACCGGTTCCCGCTCGCGCGCACCGCCGAGGCCCTGGAGCTCGCCCTGCATTCGCCGGAGCAGGTCATGAAGGTGCTGGTGGACGTGACCGGATCATGACCGAGAGCGACTTCGACCAGCCGGAGGCGACCACGGCGAGTCGGTTCCCTCCCGGGCCTGCGTCCCCGGATCGCCGGCGTGCCTGAGGGCGCCCGCGCTGAAGAGGCGGTCGTCCTGGCGGCGGTGCGCGGCGGCGATGCCGCTGCGTTCGCGGCGCTCACGGAGCGGTATCGGCGTCAGCTGCAGGTGCACTGCTATCGGATGGTGGGCTCGCTCGAGGATGCCGAGGATCTCGTGCAGGAGACGCTGCTGCGCGCTTGGAGGGGCCGTGCCCGGTTCGAGGGTCGGTCGCTGTTCAGGACCTGGCTGTATCACATCGCGACCAACCTCTGCCTCAACGCGCTCGAGCGCCTGCCCCGCCGCGTGCTCCCCTGGCAGGTGGCCCCACCCGCCCTGGATCCGCTCGCACCCCTGCCGGCGCCATCCGACCTGCCGTGGCTGCAGCCATATCCGGACGGCCTGCTGGAAGGCATCGCGCAGGACGGTTCGGAGCCCGGTGAGCTGATCGCGGCCAGGGAGACGATCGAGCTCGCGTTCCTCGCCGCCATCCAGCTCCTGCCGCCGAGACAGCGAGCGGTGCTGATCCTTCGGGACGTGCTCGGCTGGACCGCGAAGGAGACCGCATCGCTGCTCGAGACGAGCGTCGCTTCAGCGAACAGCGCGCTCCAGCGGGCGCGGGCGACGCTCAAGGAGCAGCTGCCGTCGCGCCTTGAGTGGTCGGCGTCCGCGGGTCCGAGCGAGGAGGAGCAGGCGTTGCTGGACCGCTTCATCGACGCCTACGAGCGGGGAGACTTCGACGCCTGCGCCGAGTTGCTTCGCGACGACGCGCGGCTGATGATGCCTCCGTATCCAACCTGGTATCAGGGCCGTGCGGCGATCGTGGCCTTCGTGGAGCACAACCTCGCCGGTGGGGACCCGTCCCGATCCCGCGGTCCGGGGCGGGCCGTGGCCACCCGGGCGAATACGCAACCAGCGGTGGCCTTCTACGTTCAGCGGCAGGGGGATGCGCACCACCGGCCGCTCGCGCTCAGTGTGCTCCGGATCGAGAACGGGGCAATCGCGGAGATCATTTCGTTCCTCACTGCTCCGTTCTCGGCGTTCGGTCTTCCCCCGACACTTTGAGGGACGATGGCCAGATCGCCGGGCGGGGGACCGATGATTTTCGCGTCGATCCGGGTCCAAGCAGATGATGATCGACGCTTGCTCTTGTCGAGGAGGTAACGATGCGCAAGATCGTGGCGGGGCTGTTCTGCTCGTTGGACGGCGTGGTGGAGTCGCCCCAGACGTGGCAATCCCCGTACTTCACCGACGAAGTGACGGAGGTGATCAGCGCCGGGGTGGCGCAGGCGGACGCCGTGCTGCTGGGCCGGCGCACGTACCTGGAGTTCGCCGAGTTCTGGCCGAGCCAGGGCAGCGACGCGCCGATGGCCGACTTCCTGAACAACGCGCCCAAGTACGTGGTGTCGGCCACCCTGGACACGGTCGAGTGGAAGAACTCCACGCTGCTCAAGGGCGACCTCGCCGAGGAGCTCACGAAGCTCAAGCAGCAGCCAGGCAGGAGGATCCAGATCCCCGGCAGCCCCACGCTGGTGCGGTCGCTGCTGCGCGACGGGCTGCTCGATGAGCTCAGCCTCATGATCCACCCGATCGTGCTCGGCTCCGGCATGCGCCTCTTCGACGACATCACCGAAGAGCTGCCGCTCAACCTGATGCACGCGACCACCCTCGGCCGCGGCGTGCTGTCCGTGACGTACCAGCCGATGAGCGCGCAATGAGCCGCGTCCCACCGCTCGAGCTCGGACTCCTGCTGCCGTCCCGGGAGACGCTCCTGTGGGCCGACGCCGACCCGGGCCTCCTCATCGACGCCGCCCGGCTGGCCGAGCAGTCTGGCTACGACTCGGTGTGGGCCGGGGACTCCCTGCTCGCCCGGCCCCGCTTCGAGCCGCTCACCCTCCTCGCCGCGGTGGCCGCGGTCACCAGCCGGGTGCGGCTCGGCACGGCGGTCCTGTTGCCGTTGCTGCGCCATCCGCTCTACCTGGCCTACACGCTCGCCGGCCTCGACCGCATCGCCGCAGGCCGCCTGCTGGTCGGGGTGGGACCCGGGGCCGACATGCCGAGCACCCACGCCGAGCTCGCCGCTCTGGGTGTGGCCAGCGACCGACGGGTCGACGCCCTGCTGCACAGCGTCGAGCGCTGCCAGCGGCTCTGGCGCGACGAGGAGCCGGGGATCCAGCTGTCGCCTCCTCCCACCCGTCCCGCCGGCCCGCCGCTGTGGCTGGCGGGCAACGGTCCCCGCATGCTGCGGCTCACCGGTGGTCGCTTCGACGGCTGGCTCCCGTTCAGCCCCACCCCCGCCGACTACGCCACCGGACTGCACACCGTCCGCCAGGCGGCCGAGCAGGCCGGACGCGATCCCGAGACCCTCACCGCCGGCGCCTACCTCACCGTCGCCATCGCCGACAACCCAGGCCGGGCCGCCGAGGAGCTCGACGCCTACATGCGCGCCTACTACGGCATTCCCGCCGACGTGATGGCCCGGGTCCAGGCCTGCCACGCCGGAACCCTCGAGTCCGCGGCGGAATGGCTCGCCGCCTACGCCACGGCAGGTGCCCGCCATCTCGTCGTCCGTCTGGCACGCCCGGATCTGACCGCCTACCACGACACAATGCGCGAGCTGCTTCATGCGGCGAGGGCGCGATGACCAGCCGGCGGCAGAACGCCGGTCGGGCCCAGCTCTACCCGCCGGTCGAGCCGTACGAGACGGGGATGCTCGATGTCGGCTGTTCGGTGGTTCCTGGGGATCCACGCTGATCCTCGCCTACGCCGAGCGGCACCCACACCGGGTCTCGGAGATCGTCATCTCCGGCGTCACCACCACCCGACGCTGCGAGACCGACTGGCTCTACCGGGGCGTCGCGCGCTTCTTCCCCGAGGAATGGGAGCGGTTCCGGGCCGGCGTGCCTGAGGGCGACCGTGACGGCGACCTCGTCGCCGCCTACGCGCGCCTCATGGAAGACCCCGACCCACACGTGCGGGCACGAGCCGCGCACGACTGGTGCGCGTGGGAAGACGCGGTCATCTCCCTGGAGCCAAACGGGAAGCCGAACGCCTACAGCGACCGCCCGGCGGACGGCCTGCTGGCGTTCGTCCGGATCGCCGCGCACTACTTCTCGCACGGCGCGTGGCTGGAGGAGGGTGCGCTGCTGCGCGACGCCGGACGTCTGGCCGGCATCCCGGGCATCCTGATCCACGGTCGCCTCGACCTGAGCGGACCGCTCGACACCGCATGGGCACTTGCCCGCGCCTGGCCCGACGCCAACCTGGTCGTCGTCGACGACTCCGGGCACACCGGTAGCGACACGGCGCGCGAGCGGACGCGCAGCGCGCTCGACACCTTCGCCGCACGATGAGCTGACGTCGCAGGGGCCTATCGGCGCTCCACGACGCCGCGGACGAACGCTGCCTGCCCGGCGTGCTGGAGATCGTC
>WNGB01011652.1_pt1 | contig 12427 bp, 7 predicted proteins | sample 5400681 | NCBI WGS metagenome assembly WNGB01 (sample SAMN13153367, study PRJNA577476) | soil metagenome | isolation source: 115 cm soil or saprolite under grassland replicate 2 | place: USA:California | collected 2016-06-15 | reverse complement strand
TGCTTACGCGCGCGGTACTGTACCGATCTTGCGTGGTTCGATTTAACCTGCAAGATGAAAAACGTAATGGAGCTATAGATCTTGATTTGCCGTTATGCAACTGCGGCGCCGCCACCGTCACATCCGCAACAAATTTGCAACCACGCGTTTACGACAATCAGTGTGAATCTCGGTCCGAGGGAAGTGTTCGTTTGTGGGAAGCCGCGATCCCAAAATTGGACAGGAAAATGAGCGGACCGCGAGAATATCAGTTCGTGGCTTTGGCCCCCAGCCTCAACCTGATCAATAGATCATTTAGCGCCGCCTTGCCCGCAGGTGTTTCGGACAATGAAGACGCTTGATAGGCGTCTTCAAGCATTCCGCGCAATCGCTCGAACTCACGCCGATGAAACTCCACATCGACATCTCCGCATTCAGCGTGACCAGGTTCGCTTCGACTTCGCCGCTGCGCATCAGATGAATGCCCGTGAGCAGGACGCGATAGACGTAAAGCAGCGGTTTGACGCGGCGCGGGCGTTCCTTGTCGAAGAGTCCCCACTGCGTCTCGGCGAAACCGAAATAGTGATGGCTGTGATGGCGAGTAATACAGGTCTTCGCAATCGCCTTCAATTCTTCGTGCTCCGGCGTCGTATGCAGAACGAGCGGCGAGAAGAGTTGTTCGAGCACATAGCCGTTTTTCTTGAGCAGCAACCCGAAGAACTTCTTCACATCGTGCGTGACCAGGTCAATTTCCAGCCCGTCGCGCACGGCTGAAACTTCAATCGTTTCGCGCCCCGGATCGAGGCCTACGACTTCGCGCACAGGCAGTATGTGAACGCCTCGCAGATCGTAATCGGAATCTGGCGACGGGAAGCCGTAAAGATGCGCGCCGCTGACCGTCGCGAACAGAAGCGGATAAGGTTGAGCGGTGATCTCGCCGTAAATTCTCGGATCAAACTTCATTTCAAGTCGCCATCAACAATTGATGAAACTCTGTTGGAATGGCGCGTTTTTTAGAAACAATCCGGCGCAAGAATTCTCATCTCGGCTGTAGATTAACAGGGGCTGGATTGAGACGATTGATGACGAATTGTTGCGCGACGCCTACCAGATTGCTGACCATCCAATAGAGAACCAGACCCGCGGGCGCCGATTTCATAATCAAAATGAAGATTATTGGCATTATGTAGTTGACTTTCTTTTGAACCGGGTCCGCAGTCTTGGATGTGAGCGCATACTGCGCAATCATCGTAGCGCCCATCAACAGCGGTAACGCCAAATAAGGATCGGGCGCCGAAAGATCTTGTATCCAGCCGAGGAATGGCGCGTGGCGGGCTTCTATCGAGACGAGGAGAATGGCATAGAACGTCATAAGGAATGGCGACTGCAGCAACATTGGCAGACATCCTGTCAGCGGATTGCCTTCCTTTATCAACGCCAGTTGCTCTCTCTGAAGATCAAGCATTCGTGGATCGTCCTTCTCCAGCTCCTTCATCCGCTCCTGTAGATCTTTCATCCTGGGTTGCAGCGCCGCTGCGCGTTTCATGGCGACTGAACTCTTCCAGCGGAGCGGGAAGAAGAACATATTCAGCACGACGGCGCCAACAACGATTGACCAGCCGAAATTGTTCGTGAGGCGATTGATAAAGCGCAATGCCGTGAGCATATACTTCGCGATCGGCTTGATGATAAATGATATTCCTATGTAATCGAGCCAGCTATAGCTGACGATGTCGCCCAGATCGCCTCCATTCTCGGCCAAACCGAAGCTTTCACTGATCCGGCCCAACAAGTTCAGATCCTTCGGACCGGCATAAATGTGACTCACGGCTCCTTGACTTACCAAAACAGCGATAGAAACGTAGCGATCATTAAGGAACCGGATCGCAGGAGCGGCTTGGGGCGGAACAAACGCCATCGCAAAATAGTTGTCGTCCACCGCAGCCCAGGTGACGGAAGAGGGTGTGGGAGCAATCAGCGTGTTCTTTAGAGTATCAGCATTGTCACGATGCGCCCTGCCGCCAATCTCATAAGTTAATTGCGGCGCATGACTGTAGACATTTACTTCCTTGACGCTCTGATCACCGAAGTTGGGGCCTATGACCACGTAGGTTACAACCGGATTCCCATTACGTTTCACGTCTGCCTGAAAATCAAATTCGAAGCCAGTAGCCCCTTCATATCCTTCCCCCTTGAGGATAAGCGTTTTATTCGCTTCGACGCCATTGTTGGAATAGGTAAACGAGACCTCTCTCTTTGCGCCTTTATTCAGGAAGAACTCCTCGTCGGGAAGGTTTTTGATCTCGTAGAAGGCCGAATTCAGCTCCTTTTCGAGAATCGGATCCGCCGGAATGGAAAACCGCAAAGCGGCGCCTACACTCTGGCTCAAAGAGGCGGAGATCAAATTGACTCCATTCGGCGGGTCGATCGGTTTGCCATTCGGAAGGCTGGTCATCGTCCATTCCGTAATTACGGCGCCCCGGTTCGACATCGTGGCCGTCCAATGATCCGTCTTTATCTTGATCTGGCGCGCTTCGGCCGGCGGCGCCGGGGTTGCGGTATGAGTATTATCAACCCCATTCGTAGGCCTATTCGTAGGAGCGGGGATTGATATTTGACCCGGCGTAGGCGCGACCATACTGACAGGAGAGCCGTTAACATTAATCGAGTCCGCCGGTTTCTGGAACAGCTTGCTTTGAATGTACCACCACCCGAAAAAGATTACCGACGAAAGAATTAGGAATGCGATCAGTTTTGTTTCCATTTCCATATAGGTATTTATGATTAGCGACAGAACATTATAGAACCATCGCGCGTCGCGCTTTGATCAGAAAAGCGTTCGCGCGCTCGTAATCCGGCCTTTCCGGCAATTTCGTGTCGGCGAAGGCTTCGTCAAACCGCTTGTGCAGATCCAGGCGCAGCCTGTTCATCTCGTCCCATCCCATTTCGCCGCGTTTGATCGCCAGCAGCAGGTCGCGATGTTCCGCCATGTTCACCGGCACGAATCCTTCTTTCAACACAGTCACGCCCGACATCAACAAACGGATCAGATGCGTCGCGTGTTTCCACTTTATCGCGCCCGTCGATCGCAAATCCTGTTCGAGCTTCTTGAACTGCGACATGACGTAGCCGTTGTAGGTTTGATAGATCAGCTTCGACAGGAAAATTTCGCGCATCGCCAGCAACTCCTGCGCGACCGGCGCGGCCGTCTCGACCAGCGGCGTGTAGAGACATTCGAGAATGTTCGGATTGGCCTTGAGCGCAAGGATCAAGAACTTCCGCAATTCCCAATAGCATTCCTGCGTCGCCTCATTTTCGAGCTGCTCCGGCGCGCCGTACAGCGACCACTGCAAATCGGCGGGCGGCAGATAGACGCCGCGTCGGTCAATATCTGAATCTTCGCCCGCCAGACCGAAGGCGCGCGAGCCTACGACGCAGCGGTAGATCACGAAGTCGTAAAGATCGTACTCGGCGAGAATCTCGTCCCCGGGCTGCGCCGCCTCCCGCTGGTACTGTTTGCGGATGGTCATCTCGTGACGGCGCAGCGCGGCTTCGACGCCATTGACGAAGCGCACGCGGTAAGAATGCGAGCCGTCATCGGGCGCTTTGACGATCTCGCCCACCGCGCCGCGCGGCGCCAATATCTGGCCGGCGGCGTCTTTGATCTCCACGCGGGTCACGACCTGCGTGCCGGCGGGGAGAATGAGATGGAATTGTGAGTACAATCGATCGGTCACGGTCACAGTCTAGGATCGACAGGCTCGCTTTCCAAAGCCAGAACGCCGAAGACGCATTCGTGGACGCGGCGCAAGGGCTCCCGTTCCACGAACCTTTCGAGCGCCTCCAAGCCCAGCGCGAATTCTCGCAGAGCCAGCGAGCGTTTTCTGCCCAGCCCGCGCGACCGCAGCCGTTCTAAATTTTCCGCCGCGGTGTACTCCGGGCCATAAATGATGCGCAGGTATTCACGGCCCCGGCATTTGACCGCCGGCTGCGCAAGACCTCGCGCGTTCCGGGCGATGAAGTCATAAGGTTTAACGACCATCCCTTCGCCGCCGCGACCTGTCAACTCCTCCCACCAGGCGACGCCGGCTTCAACGCTGGCTGCATCGTCCAACTCCACGACTCGGTAGGGCGTGGCGAGCAACAACTCTTCGTCCGCGCGGCAGAGCCCGGCCAGCGTTTCCATGTGCCAGACGTGGTCTTTATCGGCGTGGACGGCGCCTTCGGTCGCCAGCAGATGAAACGGCGCCAGCTTCAAATCGGCCAATCCGCGAACGGGCCAGCAATAGCGGCGGTAAGCGGCGACATAATCCGCCGCCATCGCGGCCCGCTCGCCATAGCGGTCCTGCAGCGCAGTGACGTCAACGCCTCGCGCCGACGCCCGCCGCAAAGCGTCCAGGGTTTCAGCCAGCGCGGCGCGAGAAGCCGAGCCGACGGCGGCGTACTGTTGTCGCAACAACTCCTGCGCTTTGGCCGACCACGGCATCAATTCGCAATCCAGGAGCAGCCAGTCAGTGTTGAACTCGCTCCAGAACCCGGCGGCTTCGGCGGCGGCCTGCAAACGGGCGAGAAATTCTTGTTCCAGACTTTGATCGTCAAAAAAGCGACGACCGGTGCGGGTGTAGCAGACGCCGGCGCCCTCGTCGACAACGCCGAACCGTTTGCGCGCGGACGACTCGTCGCGGCAAATGATGACGACGGCGCGCGACCCCATGTGTTTCTCTTCGCAGACGACGCGGACGGCGCCCGCGTCGCGGTAATGGTCGAAGGTCTCCGCCGGATGTTCCAGCAATCCGGCCTTGAGCGTCGTTTCGGACGGCGACATCGTCGGCGGCAGATAGATCAGCCATTTCGGATTGGCCGCGAACCGGCTCATCACCTCCAGCGCGACAATCGAATTCTCTTCGCGGATCGTGATGTTCGGAATCAGGCGCGTGTTGACGATCCGCTTGCCCGTCACGTCTTCGACGTCCAGCACGTCGTCCACTTGCTGCTGCGCGGTCAGCGCCGTCTGAACCGGCGCGTCAGGCGGTTGAAGTGGTTTGGTCGGTTCGTAATAAACCCGCCGGGCCTGGACTGAAACCAGTTCTTTTTCGGGATACCGCAGCGCGGTCAGTTTGCCGCCGAAGACGCAACCGGTGTCAACGTTGATGGTTCGGTTCAGCCATTCTGGTTCGAACACGGGCGTGTGGCCGTAGACCACCATCGCCTTGCCTCGATATTCCGCCGCCCAGTTATACCGCACCGGCAAGCCGTATTCGTCCGTCTCGCCGGTCGTTTCGCCGAACAACGCGAAATCGCGGACCTTGTTGGAAGCGCGCCCCTGCAATGTCTCTTTCATCCCGGCGTGCGCCACAACCAGGGCGCCGCCGTCGAGCACGTAATGGCTGACAAGGCCGTCAATGAAGTCGGCGACGCGCGTTTTGAACTCCTCCGGCTCGGCTTCCAATTGCTCCAAAGATTCGGCCAGCCCGTGCGTGATCTTGACGTTCTTACCGCGCAGTTTGCGCATCAGCTTCACGTCGTGATTGCCGGGCACGCAAAGGGCGGCGCCCGATTCGACCATGCTCATCACCAGCTTCAGCGTCTCGGTAATCTTCGGCCCGCGATCCACCAGGTCGCCCAGGAAGACGGATTTGCGGCCTTCAGGCGCGCGAACCGAATAAGCGCCGTCTTCCGCGATTTCATACCCGAGCATGGTCAGCAGTTCGCGCAGTTCGTCGAAGCAGCCGTGAAGATCGCCGACGATGTCGAAAGGGCCGCGCTCGCTCCTCAGGTCGTTCCACAGGCGCTGCCGTTCGACCGTGGCGGCCTCGACATCTTCGGGCGAATCCATGACGAAGACGTGGCGGAAGCCTTCCGATTGCAGATCGCGCAGCGAACGCCGCAATTGCTGCTTCTGCCGCCGGATGACATGCGGGCCGAAGTCACGATCGGGCCTCTGCCCGTTGCGTTCCTCGCAGAGCTTCTCCGGCATATTCAGGACGACGGCCACTGGCAGGCAGTGATACTCGCGCGCCAATTGGATGAGAGGTTTGCGCGACTCCGGCCCCACGTTGGTGGCGTCAATGACCGTCAGCTTGCCCGCCGCCAATCGCTTCGCCGCGACGAAATGCAGCGCCTCGAAAGCGTCTTTGGTCGCCGATTGATCGTTCTCGTCGTCCGAGACCAGGCCGCGGAAGTAATCGGAAGAGAGAATCTCCGTCTGCTTGAAATGCTTTCGCGCAAATGTCGATTTGCCGCAGCCGGACGGCCCGATCAAGACGACCAGAGAAAGTTCGGGAACAGTGATCTTCATACACTTTATTTTCCTCTCCCGCATTTTCCTGTTGGCAAAACTGATACAGGAAAATGCGGGAGAGGAAAATATGGATCGATGATTTTCAAGGTCTTCCGCTGATGGCCGAAACGACGATCAAAACCTCAGCTACGAATGAACACGGCCATCTGCGTGGGCGCGCCTACAACATCATCCTCCGGGCCGATGGGCGCGAACCTGACGGAGTATCCGAATCGCTCGGCTGCGCCGGTCGCCCAACTTTGAAATTCGCTGCGGGTCCATTCGAATCGGTGATCTTTGTGGCGTAATTTGCCCGCGGGCAAACCCTCGAATTTGACGTTGTATTCGACGTTCGGAGTCGTCACCACCACCGCGCCGGGTTTGGCGAACTCGAACAAGACGCGCTCGAACGCGGACAATCGGGGAGGGTCGAGATGCTCTATGACCTCGATCACCGCCGCCGCGTCATAATCGGCCAGCCGTTTGTCCCGGTAGGTCAGCGAGCCTTGCATTAGCCGGATTCGATCTTTTTGTTTTTGCGGCAATCGGTCGAGTTTCAACCGATCTCGGGCGATCTCCAGCGCGCGGTATGAAACGTCCAATCCGGCTATTTCCGTGAAAGACTTCTCTTCGAGCAAGGCGCGGAGCAGCTTCCCTTCTCCGCACCCAAGATCGACCACGCGACGCGCGCCGCATTGCGTTAACGCCGCGACGACGGCATTGAGGCGCTGTTGGTTCAGGCTTATGCGCTCCTCGATCTCGGCCTCTTCATTGGCGCGACGTTCGGCTTCGGCGTCCGGGTCTGCTTCCACGAGCCGCGACAGCGCCTCTTTGACCAGACTGTGGCGATATTTCAGATATCGCCGCGTGACGGTCTCGCGTTCCGGATGGTCGCCGAGCCAGCCCGCGCCGTGACGCAGCAGCTTTTCGACCTCGTCGTCGCCGACCCAATAATGCTTGTCGTTGTCGAGCGCCGGGATCAGCACGTAGAGATGCGAGAGCAGATCGCGCAGGCGGCAATGAGCCCGCAGTTCGACGCCGAAATATTGGCTCTCGCCCCATTCAGGGAATTGCTCGTCCAAGTCGCGCCGCCGCGCCGTCACCGCGTATCCGAGCGGTTCGAACAACCGCCGCAGAAACTCCTCGCCGCCGCGACAGGGCAGAACGGAGATCGCGGCCTTCAACGGCAACTGTGCCTCGACCAATGATTCGCGCTCATTGCTGCGGCCCTGGAGCGCGCTGCCGAAGACTTGCGCAATGGCTACGCTCAGAAACGACGAGGCCACGTACGGCCTGTCGTTAACGTAATGTTCCAGCGCATGCCCTTCTCCGCCGAGTCCGCGTCGATTGCGGACCAGTCCCACCGGATCGACGTCCAACAGCAGCGCCGCGGTGCAGCTTTCATCTGTCGCTTCCGGGTAAAAGACGTGGGCTCTACCGAACGAGAGGTCGAAGGATTGCAGACGAGCCGGATTCTTATGCAGCAAATACCCTAGATCGGTCGCGGGCGGCTGATTGTTGGTTATCGTCAAAAGCATAAACGATTTCAAGAAAAAGAATCTCAGCCACGAATGAACACGAATAGACACGAATGACAGTCGCAAAGATGGATAATAGATGAATTATAAAGATCAAGAAAAAGATTCGTGTCTATTCGTGTTCATTCGTGGCTGAAATTCTTTTTTCTCAAATGCTATAGGAAGAAATTGGATCACGGGTAGCGCTCACGAGGTGTGGGAGTCGGTCTGCCGCCCCTTCGAAAGATCCTCGCCGGTGGGGGTTGATCGGGCGGTTCCTGTCGCTCCTCTTGTCCCGGACGTCTCTGTCGCGCGCCGCCGCGCGGAAATTCGTTCTGATCGAAGGAGGATCCGCGCTTGATCCTCGGCGGAAGCGAGTTTTTTATTTTCGCCTCGGCATCGTCCAATCCCGCTTTCGCGCGCTGCGATTCCGGGCGCAGCGTCAACGCCTTTTGATAATGCTTTCTCGCCAGAGGATACATTCGAGCGTTCATCGCCGACTCGGCGGCGGTCAGCGCGTCCTGCATTCTATTCAGCCCGTCCAGGTACGGGGCGACGACGCCGGCGTCGGGGGCGTTCGGGTTGCGTGCGAGATAACCTTCGTAGACTTTTGCCGCCTCGTCGTAGCGTTCGAGCCGCTCCAGATTTTGAGCCAGTTTGTAATTCATCTTTTCAACTGGCGTCGGCGTAGGTTTCGCGGTCGTGGTCGCCGGCTTCGGTTTTAAAGCGGCTGGCGCCGGCTGCGGCGACGCGGGCGCCATGGTGGGCGTCGGCGTTTCGACTTTCGCCGCCTCGGTTCGCGACGCGATTTCAGACGATGATCGCCGCGAGAAGAGAATCGCGCCCGCCGCCGTCCCGGCCAGCAGCAGCCCGACGGCGCCGACGGCCAAAGGCCATCTGCGCTTTGATTGAGCGGGCTGGGCCGGTCGCGTGGCGTCGGGCCGCGAGATTTCGGCCCCGACGGGACCGGGCGAAGCGGTCGCCGCCTGATACGAGGGAGGGCGAGTTGGAGAAGATTCCTCCGGCTTCGTCGGAATGACGCCTTCAACATCGAGAGGCGATTCGTGCGACGACGCCGATTCATCTCGCGGGCGCGCCAGCAGGGTGGCCGCCTCGTCCATCACTGTGGACTTCTTCGCCTCCGATGTGAGAGGCGCCGTCTGCGGCTGCGTAACTTTCCCTTTCAGGCCGTGCGGCGCCTGCGCCTTATCCGCGTAGTTACGTTCGTACTCCAACACGGCTTCGAGAAAGTCGGCGGCGGATTGATAACGGTCGTTCGTTTTTTTCCGCATCGCGCGCATGACGATCGCCGCGAGCTGCGGATGGATTTCGGGGCGAATCTCCGGGATCGGAGGCGGCTCGAGTTCGATGTGTCCTTTACGAATCTCCCAATCGGAGCCGGTCGCCGAACGCCGGAACGGCAACCGGCCCGTTAGCATCTCGTAAAAAGTCACGCCGAGGCTGTAGAGGTCGGACCGGGCGTCGATCTCCTGTCCGAGCAACTGTTCCGGCGACATGTATTCGACCGTTCCGGGTTGGAAACCCGACTGGGTCATTGCAAACTCCGTCTGCTCGCCCACCACCTTGACGATGCCGAAATCGGTGATCTTCAGCCTGCCTTTGGCGTCGAGCAGCATGTTGGCGGGCTTGATGTCGCGGTGAATGACCCCGGTGTGGCGATAATCGGTCTCCTCCTGCGACCTGAAGTCGTGCGCGTAATCGAGCGCCGCCAGGGCCTGTTTGAGCAGGTAGACGGCCTGGGCCGGGGTCGGCGGGCCTTGCCGCGAGAGCAGGTCGCGCAGGCTCATCCCCGACACGTATTCCATCACCAGATAGTAGTTCTCCTCCGCGGCGAAGAATTCGTAGACGCGGACGATGTTCGGATGATCGAGCTGCGATTGAACGAAAGCTTCGCGGCGGAATCTGGCCCTGAGGTGGTCCTGGGCCGAGGGCGAGAAAGCTCCGAGCAGGATCGATTTGACCACCACCTCACGCGGCAGGTGCAAATGTCGCCCGCGATAGACCGCGCCCATCCCGCCTTGCGCCAGCTCGCTCGTGATCTCGTAATTGCCGATGACTTTACCGATCATTGTTAAGTACCGGGAGCGGTAGAGACCGGTCGCCACAGCTCCCGGCTATGTACCGCGACATGGAATTGGTTGGGGCTACTTCGCGCCGTTGCGCTTTCTACTCGCGCGGCGCTTTCTTGCATAGACCCGATAATATCACCGCGCCACCGCCTGGTACACCACGCGCGAAATGTCGGCGATCAGCTTGGCGCTGCGTTTCTGTTCGGCGACGCCTTTGGTCAACACGACGAGCACGTAAGGTTTGCGGCCCGGGGCGTAGACGATGGCCGCGTCGTGGTTGTGTTTGGTGATGTTACCGGTCTTGTGGGCCACGCGCGTCGCGGCGGGCAATCCGGCGGGGATGCCGTCGTTGAAGCGCTGCGACGAGAGGATCTCGACCATCCTTTCGCAGGCTCGGCTGTTCAGGAATTTGTTCTCGGCGATCAGCCGCAGGAGCAGCATCAAGTCGTAAGCCGTCGTCATGTTGTTCTTGCCGGCCTGAAAAGCCTTCGGGTCTTCGACCCCGCGCAACACCTGGATGTCCTTCGCGCCGAGCTCGCGCATCAGTTCGGTGACGCTTTCGGCCTTGACCTTTTCGATCAGCAGGTTCGTGGCCAGGTTGCTGCTCCAGGTGATCATCCGGTCGACCAAGACGATGACCGGCATCGTCTGCCCAATGCGATCGTAAATCTCCTGGTCGCTGTCGTCGTCCTTGTTCAACCGGTATTCGCTGCCGTCGATGACGCTGTAGAACTTGTTTTTGACCTCGACCGGCTCGTTGAGCGGTATCCGTTTCCGGTCGGCGCGCCGAAAGACCTCCATCATCACCGGCAGCTTCATCGTGCTCGCCGCGTGGAAGCCGGCGCGCTCGTTGACGAGCAGGGTCTGTTTCGTCTCGAGGTCGTAAACAGCCACGCCCACCAACTCGGCGCCGCTCGCGGCGATCAGCTTCTCGACCTCCGATTTCGCGCCCTCCAGCGAGCTTTGCGCTCGCTGGGGCGTTTGCGCGGCGCCAGCGCCAGGCGCCAGGACGAAGAGATAGGACAGCAACATTATTAACAGACATGCCCTCATCGTTGATCTCCTCCGAAAATTGTACCGTAGGTTATCCTCTGTGCGAGGGCCTGCGGAGGCTAGGTTATTGAAGCGTTCAGTTGTTATCGAGCGGCTTGGTTATCAAACCCTTCGCAGGCCCTCGCACAGAGGATAACCTACGGTACAGGGCGCGCCGCCTTTCCATTGTCTCAGGACGTCGCCAGGCGATAGAAGCGCTCCCGCGGAAAAATCGGCGATTGAATATCGGGGATCGAAGATCGCGTCATTGCGCGTAAGGCGGCCCTCTATACTCGATCCTCCACTCTCGATCTTCGACTGATTTATGACGCGAAATTTTGCTTCACATCGATCTCCTGGCCGGTGATCGCGTCCACGTAAACAGTCCACGTCGTCCCCTGTCCGGCTTCGACGGGGTAAGCGAGATGAATCGTGATCCTGTTCCCTTCCTGCTTCGGATAAACGACCAGGTCTTTGACTGAGACTTCCGAACGGCTCGCGACTTTATAGCTCATCGGTTGTCCGGCGATGTTCGTGTAGCCGAATTCGCGGCCGACCATTTTATCTACGAGCGATTGCGGGGCGATTTCGGCGCGCGCGGGCAAATCGAGCGCCGGAATTATGCGGCTGTTCAATTGCAGCAGTGTTCCGTTTTTGCCGACGGCGAGTCTCAATTCTCCGTAGCCGCCAGAGACAGGGAACGGGTAATTGGCCTGACGGTAAACCGCGCGATAAAAAGTGCCGTCGTCTGTGAAAGAGTCCAGCGAGAGGTCTTTCAGACCGACTGAAGTATGCGCCGAGCCGTTTATGTGATTCGGGAAGATCGCGCCGCTTGCGCGTTCGATGAACCGCCGCAGGGCCTCCTTCGCTTCCAGTTCGCCGAACACGCCGGCCTTCGTCTGAATGGCGATCCGCCCGGCCATCTCGGTCGGCAGGGCGCGCGGAGTATTCAACACAGGCTCCAGCTCGGGCCTCGATTCCGGCAGTTGGTACTCGGCGATCAGTTTTTTCCACGCTTCAAAGGCGGCCTGCCGGCGCTGGGGCGTGTCCTCAATGACCGGAGGGTAGTTCTGAAGCCTGCCTTCGGGCGTGTTTACCCCTACCTGCCCCGGAGAGGCGCAAGCGCAGAATAGCGCTTGCGCGACCATCAGAACCGCGCAGAACATCGTTTGGCGCCTCCTTGTCGCGAGCCAGTCTTTCATACTCACGATGATTCCACGCCGGGCATGCAAAATCAAGATAACGCCTTGGGTCCGGCCTCAGGTCTCGTCGCGGCCGTGGACGGCGGCCGGCGGGCAGGTCGCTTCAACGGCGGTGAACGGCTCCAGAATGCGGTAGGTATGCGACGCCCCTTTCGCCACGACCCATGAATCGCCCGGCTCGAGCAGCGCCATCTGCCCTTCCAGATGCAGTTCGGCGCGCCCGCTGATCACGTACCCGACGGTCTCGTAATCGCGCGCGGTCGCTGGTTTGGCCTCGCCCGGCTGTTCCTCTTCCCAGAGACGCATCGAAACGTGAATGCCCGAAGC
>WNGB01011022.1_pt1 | contig 12430 bp, 10 predicted proteins | sample 5400681 | NCBI WGS metagenome assembly WNGB01 (sample SAMN13153367, study PRJNA577476) | soil metagenome | isolation source: 115 cm soil or saprolite under grassland replicate 2 | place: USA:California | collected 2016-06-15 | reverse complement strand
GAAGCAGCTGCCACGCGATAGGCGTGAACACGGCCATGGCATTCAGCAAGGACCGGCGGGTTTCGAGTTGTCGCTTCTCGAAGCCACACCCGGTCTTCAAGGCCTTGAAGAACTCCTAAACTAACCTACCCGGTAGATCACCCCTGGCCGGCGACGATGGAAGCGACCAGGGCGATGACGGCGGCGACTTCGAGGGGGGCGACTTCGACGGCGGCGACATGGGCGATCTCTGAGCGGCTCCCTGGCCGGGCGAGCGCGACGGCTCACTCGGCCAGGTTGGTGCCAGCGCCCGCGGTCGCGATGACCCTCGTCTTGACGTCGGAGACCGGCGTCAATGTGTACGAGTAGCCGGTCGGGCCGAACGACATGGTCGTCGCCCAGTCGGTGGCGTTCACGGTCCCGTCGTCGCCGTCGTCCCACGTGATGCCGGTGGCGAGGTTGTCGCGCAGCTCCCAGAAGCCGATCGACGAGCTGTCGCGGGACGTGACCGGGTTCTTCACGGTCTCGAACACGTTGGATTCGATCAACGAGAGACCGCCCATGCGGACGTTGATGCCGGACGTGCCGACGTTCCTGAAGTAGTTGTTGTACACGTGGGTCCGGCCGAAGCGCTGCAGGGGCAGGCGAGACTTCACGTTCTCGTAGCGGTTGTGGTGGTAGGTCGTGCGAGCGCTGCTGTTGCCCGTGTCGCTGTCGCTGAAACCGTTCAGCGCCACCTTCTGGTAGTCGTGGATGTAGTTGTACGAGACCGTGATGTGGTGCGCGCCCTTCTTCATGTCGATGCCGCCGTCGAACGACGCGTCGCCCGCGCCGGGGCACTCGGTCAGCGAGGCGAAGATGGTGTTGTGGTCGATCCAGATGTTCGACGGAGCCCCCGAGGACATGCCCTCGATGGAGATGGCGTCGGCGTCCTCGCCGCCTGGCAGGAGGCCCATGGTCATGTTCCGCACAATGATGTTCGAGGACGGACCGGCGATGTGGATGCCGAAGTTGGCGGACGAGCCGCTGGCGCCGATCACGGTGATGTTGTTCTTCCGCTTGATCTGGACGATCTGCGCGTCCCTGGTCCACTGGGCGCAGACATCGCCGATCGAGCCGAAGTCGAAGGTCCCGGTGTAGCGGAGGACCAGCCCGCTGGAGCCGTCATACGAGTCGATCGCCGACTGCATCGCCTGCATGCTGTTGACGGTGATCGCGGGCGCGCTCCCGCCGCCGGTCGTGGCCGCGCCATACCCGACCGGGCCGGCCGCTGCGTCGGTGGCGGCGAAGGCCAGCGTCACGGCCATCATCGCGATGGCCGCCCGCGCGCTACGGAACTGGACAGGAGCCCGGGCATGCATCGGTGTTCATCCGGCTGGGTGGGACGAGCGTGACGTCGTTCTGGCCGACCTGACAGCTCGGCGTGTTGAACTCCACGCCGAGCGCACTGGAGCTGCCTTGCCCCTTCACGACACCCTTGTAGACCTGACAGACCTTGGTCTTGCTGGTGCCGCTGTTGTTCAGCGTCAGGCGGCGGATGGTGACCACGTCGCCGAAGTTGCTGTTGATGCCGACGACCGTGGAGACGTCGCGCGTGATCACGTTGTCGACGAAGCTCCGGCGCGGACCGCCGTTGCCGGTGCAGTCGCCGCATGAGCGCGCCAGCTTGCCCGCATTTTCGACGTAGAAGTTCGTGATGCGCAGCTCGCCGCGGCCGTTGAACTGAAAGGTCTTGTCCTCACCATCGAAGGCCGCGCCGCAGTTGACGGTCATGACCGTTCCGGCGGCGCCGAGCGCGGTCGCGGCATCCTCGCCGATGTCCTCCCACCAGACGTGGTCCAGCGTGCAGCTCCCGAGGCAGTGAATGCCATCGGCGGCCAGCGGGCCGATGATGACGTTCTGGACCCTGCCGCCATCCCTCACCTCGAACACCGGAGGCTGATCCTCGTCCTGGTCGCCGCCCGAGAGGTTGTACCGCCGGTTGGCGCCGTCGAAGACTTGACCGGCTCCGACCACCACGGTGTCCGTGAGCTGGACGGTTGCCGTCGCCGCTGGCATCTCGCAGCCGGGAACCGCGCCCAGCTGGGCGCCCGGAGGATCCGCGGCGAACGCGCTGATGCCTATCGCCGTCGTTCCTGCCCCAACGAGCAAGCACATCGATTTCATCGTCGCCTCCTGTGAGTGGACGTGCGTTCCGAAGCGCAGCGCTGGACGGCCGCGCGACCGGATCGAGGAGCGCGGCGATCAGAGCGGGTCATCCGGGCAGGGAGAACGTCCGCTGAACGCCGACGACGAGCCGCTCGGCGGCCTCTTCTGGCCACTCATCATGTTGCTCGCGGGCCGTCGCGCGGGCGTCGGCACACTGCGACCATGATGAACAGACGGATCCGATCCAGTGCACCGATCACGGGTGTCCTCGTCCTGACGTCTCTCCTGGCCGGATGCGGAGCCGCCGGCGAGGGCGCCACCGGCGAGCCCGTGCCGACCCCGGCCAGGACCTCGCCCGCACCCGCGACGCCGCGCTCCTTCGCCGTGACCGTCACCGGCCGCGGGCGGCCGATGATCCTCATCCCGGGCCTGGCCTCGTCGGGCGAGACCTGGGACTCGACGATCGCGCACCTGCGCGATCGATACGCGTGCCACGTGCTGACCCTGGCCGGCTTCGCCGGGGTGCCTCCCGTCTCCGGGCCGTTCCTGAGCCAGGTGCGCGGCGACATCGCCCGCTACATCGAGGAGCAGCGGCTCGACCACCCGATCATCGTCGGCCACAGCCTGGGCGGCGCGCTCTCGCTCGACCTCGCGGCCCACCATCCCGACCGGGTCGGCCCGCTGGTGATCGTCGACTCGCTGCCGTTCTTCGCCGGCGCCGCGTTCCAGGTCGACACCGTGGACAAGGCGAGGCCGATGATCGACGCCATGCGCGCGCAGCTGACCGCGCTCACCCAGGCCCAGTACGAGGCGACGGCGCGCTCCGGGGTGTGGACGCGCAGCATGGTCAAGTCGCCCGAGAACCTCGAGCGCATCATCGGCTGGGGCGTGGCCTCCGACGGTCGGACGGTGTCGCGCGCGATGGTCGAGATGATGGGCACCGACCTTCGCGCGGATCTGGCCCGCATCGAGTCTCCGACGCTGGTGCTCGGGTCGTGGATCGGGATGCGCCAGCAGCTCGAGGCCGCCGACGCCGCCAATCCCCGGCAGGTCGCCGTGCGCACGTTCGTGCAGCAGTACGCCGCGCTGCCGCACATGCGGCTCGCCATCACCGACACCGCGCGCCACTTCATCATGTACGACGACCAGGCCTGGTTCCTCGGCCAGCTGGACGCGTTCCTGGCCGACCCGGCGGGCGTGACGCGCGAGCGCGGCGAGGGCTGACCGGGTGGCGACCGCCGATGTATAGTGGCGCCGGCGACGCGGACGCGAGCGTGGTGACTGACAGGCGACAGCTGATCTACTGGAGCTGTCAGATCGGCGGCTGGTTCGCGGCCGCCGCGGTCGCGCTGCTCCTGGTCTTCCTGCGCGGAGACGACGGGCCGCGGTGGTGGGAGCTGGCCATCACCTACAGCGCCGGCTGCGTGCTCGCGATCGTGTGGACGCACGTCTACCGCGGCTTCATCCGCCGCCGCGGCTGGGCGTCGCTCGGCCCGGTGAAGCTCCTGCCCCGGGTGGCCGCGGCCAGCGTCGTGGTCGGCGTCGTCATCCCGTTCTCGGTGCTTCCGGCGTGGATGATCGTGCTCGGCGACCGCGTCTCTCCTGTCGCCGTCTGGGCCCCGCCCGCGGTCGCGGGATGGACATGGATCGTCTTCATGTGGAGCGTCTTCTACTTCGGCGTGCACTACTTCGAGCGCTGGCGGCAGGCCGAGCTGGACAAGCTGCATCTACAAGTCTCGGTCGCCGAGGCGCAGCTGCACGGCCTGATGTCGCAGCTCAACCCCCACTTCCTGTTCAACTGCCTGAACAGCGTGCGCGCGCTCATCGTCGAGGATCCGGCCGTGGCGCAGACCACGGTGACCGAGCTGTCGAACCTGATGCGCTACTCGATGCAGGCGGGCCGCGTGGCCACGGTCCCGCTCGAGACCGAGATGGAGATGGTCAGGACCTATCTCTCGCTCGAGGCCGTGCGGCTCGACGAGCGCCTGACCAGCCACATCGACATCGCGCCGGAGACCCGCTCGGTGCCGATCCCGACCATGCTGGTCCAGCTCCTGGTCGAGAACGGCGTCAAGCACGGCATCGAGCGCCTGCCCGACGGCGGAGTCATCCGGGTCGAGTCGCGCATCGAGGACGGGGCGCTTCGCGTCCTGGTCGTCAACAGCGGCCGCATCGTGGCGCACAACGGCTCGACCAGGGTGGGCCTGAGCAACGCGCGCGAGCGGCTGCGCCTGCTCTACGGCGAGCGCGCCACGCTCTCATTGCGCGAGGAGCCGGGCGACGGCGGCGGCTCGGTGGTCGCGGAGCTGTCGGTCCCGGTGCCCGGAGGCGCGGCGTGAGGGCGCTCCTGGTCGACGACGAGCGGCTGGCCCGCAACGAGCTGCGCCGCATGCTCGATCTGGTCGACGGCGTCGAGGTGATCGGCGAGGCGCGCAACGTCGGCGACGCCGTCGACCAGATCGGCCGCCTGCGCCCCGACCTGGTCTTCCTCGACGTGCAGATGCCGGACGGCGACGGCTTCGACGTGCTCGATCGCCTCGACGAGCTGCCGGCGGTCATCTTCACCACCGCGTTCGACCACTACGCGCTGCAGGCGTTCGAGGTCAACGCGCTGGACTACCTGGTCAAGCCGATCGCGCCGGAGCGCCTTGCCGCGGCCGTCGCCCGCGCCGCCACCCGGGCCGTGGCGGCGCCCGCCGAGCCGCGCCACCTGGGCCGCGGCCAGCGCATCTTCGTGCGCGACGGCGAGCGCTGCTGGTTCGTCGCGATCGAGGAGATCGTGCTCATCGAGTCGGAGGGCAACTACGTCCGCCTGCACTTCGCCGGGCACTGTCCGCTCCTGCCCCGCTCGCTCCAGGCCATCGCCGACCGCCTCGACCCGACCCTCTTCTTCCGCGCCAACCGCCGCCAGATCATCAACCTTGGCTGCATCGTCTCGCTCGCCCCGTGGCCCAACGACGGCTATCTGGTCGAGCTGACCGGCGGCCTGAAGATCGAGATGTCGCGCCGGCAGGCCCGGCTGTTCCAGGCCGCAACCCGGCTGTGACCGGCGCGTGGCGATCTCGCTGACCGCGGATCTCGACCGCCGGGCTCTCGGGTCGGAAGGCGGTGACCTTGTCGGGAAAGCCGTCGCCCACCTCGACCCGCGTGCGCTCGATCCACTCGGTCAGCACGTCACGCGCCGCCGCGTGCAGGCGCGCGGTCTCGTCGTCGGCCATCTGCCGGGTCTGGCGGAACGGGCTCATCCGCGCACGGTGCAGGATCTCGTCGGAGTAGGCGTTGCCGATGCCGTCGAGGATCGACGGGTCGGTCAGCGACCGCTTGATCGTGTGGTTCTCCGCGCGCAGCGCCGTGGCCACCTGCTCCGTCGTCGCGGTGAACAGGTCGAGGCCGCCGCGATCGAAGTCGGCGAGCCCCGCCCGCCCGCGCACGAGGTGGAGCGAGGCTCTCTTCTTCTTGCTCGCCTCGGTGAAGATGACCGTCCCGTGGGTGAAATCGAGGGCGGCGAGCCCGCCCCTGGCCGGGATCCTGGCCCGCGGCGGATGCCAGCGCAGCCGGCCCGCAATCATGAGGTGGATGACCGCGTGCAGGTCGCCCGCGAGCGAGAGGACCAGGCGCTTGCCGATGCGGCCGACCGCCTCGACGGCGCGCCCGCGCAGCAGGGCCAGAGGCGGATCGACCGAGCGGAGCACGAACGGGCTGGCCACGCGGATCACCTCGAGGACCCGGCCGAGCGTGAAGGCGCGCAGGCGCTCCACGTAGATCGCGACGTCCGGCAGCTCCGGCACGCGCCCAGTGTAGACCCTCAGCTCCTCCATCGCGTTCAACGTTCACGCGCGACTCCGAGACGGAGCATCAGACCCGAGAGGTCATCGTCTCGCCATGGCTGCACGGCGCGGGGCGCTGATTGAAGCGGCCGGCCCGCGCGGGATAGAGTGCATAGGTGACGGGCCACGCGCGCGGGTCCTGGCTGTCGGCCGCCGTCTTCGTCACGGGCGCGTGCGGTCTGCCCGACGGGGAGTACTTCGGGCGCGTCGCGGACGATCCGGATCCGGACCATCTCGTCTTCTGCAACACGGGGGAGCCCGAGTACCTCGACCCGGCGATGGCGACCGGCGCCACCGACATCAATCCGATCGACGCCCTGTTCGACGGACTCACCGACCACGACCTCGGCGGGTTCCCCGAGCCGTCGGTGGCGGCATCCTGGGAGATCACGCCTGACCAGCGCCGCTTCACCTTTCACCTCCGCCCGGATGCGCGCTGGTCGGACGGCCGGCCGCTCACCGCCCACGACTTCGCCTACTCGTTCGCCCGCGCGCTCCACCCGGCCACCGCCTCGCGCAACGCCGAGAGCCTGTGGCGGATCAAGAACGGCGAGCTCTACACGGCCAACCGGGTCCGCCGTCTCCTGCGCGACGTCGCCCCGTTCAGGCGCGGCGACATCGTCGAGATCGTCGGCCTGGACGGGAACCTCGCCCCGGATCCCAAGGACCTCGTGGTGCCGGACTCCAACCTGCGCGCGTCGCGCCGGCGCCTCGCCCTCCGCGACCCGGGTGCGGCCGAGGATCAGGCCTACGCGACCGTGCCGCCCGGCCAGCCGGTCACGATCGTCGATCTCGGCGGCGCGGCGCGCGACTGGGCCTACGTCTTCTTCGACGAGGACGACGGAGTCTACGGCTGGGTGCCGGCGGCCGAGCTCACGCTCCACCCGAACGGCGCGGTCCGCTACACCGTGCGTCGCATCCGATCCGAGCAGCTGCCCGGCGCGACGCTTCCGCCCGACCCGGACGATGTCGAGCGCCCCACCGGGACGGCGAGCGGCGCCGATCTCCTGATGCTCCCCGACGTGCTGGGGGTGCGCGCGCCGGACGATCGCACGCTCGTGGTCGAGACCTGGGGTCCGACCCCCTACTTCGTGGACCTGACCGTGCAGCGACACTTCCGCGCCGCGCCACGCTGGGCGGTATCGCGCTGGCCCCGGCGCTGGACCCTGCCGGAGCACATCGTCACGTCAGGCGCCTACCACCTGACCGAGTGGCGCCCGCGCGACCGGCTCGAGCTCGTCAGGTCCGAGACCTTCTGGGACCGCGCCCACGTCCGGATCGGGCGCATCACGGTCTTCGATCTCAACGATCAGACGGCCAACACGAACCTCTACATCCAGGGGAGCTGCGACGCCCTGGCCGAGAACAACATCCCCTCCTTCTACCTGCCGCAGCTCATCGACCGGACCCGGCCGGGCGGGTCGCGCTACAAGGACTTCACTCTCTCCGCGTACCTCACCGTCTACTACTACGTCATCAACGTTCCCAGGTTCGCCAACGTCCACTTCCGGCGCGCGCTCAGCTTCTCGGTCGACCGCTCGCTCATCCCGCACATCACGCGGGGCGGCGAGCTGCCGACCGTGCAGTTCACGCCGGGCGTGGCGATCCGCGACCTCGCGCCGGCGGACCTCGCCCTGTGCGGCGTCACCCGCGACACGCCGGGGGTCGCGCTCGTCGTCCAGCCCGGCGCCCTGTGCTACGTGCCGCCGGCCGGGCTCGACTTCGACCCGGTGCGCGCGCGAGACGAGCTGGCGATCGCTCGCCGCGAGATGGGGGCCAGCTTTCCGGCCCGCTTCACGATCAAGTTCAACTCCGGGTTCGAGAACCACAAGCTCATCGGCGAGTGGCTGCAGAGCGTGTGGACGCGAACGCTCGGCATCCAGGTCGAGACCGAGTCGCAGGAGTTCAAGACGTTCCTCAAGGACACGGTCAACGGCCAGTACGACGTCGCGCGGTCCGGGTGGGCCGGCAACTTCCCGGACCCGGAGGCCGAGTTCCTGCCGATCTTCAAGTGCAAGAGCCCCGACAACCGGCCGAAGTTCTGCAACGCCGAGTACGACGCGCTCCTGGCCCGCGCCGGCGCGGCGCATGACCGCGTGGAGCGGCTCGCTCTCGCTCGCCGGGCGGAGAAGATCCTCCTCGACGAGGCCGCGATCATCCCGCTCTACGTCTACACGCTGAAGAACCTGCGCAAGCCGTACGTGCGCGACCTCGCCATCAACCCGGTGGCGATGACGCCGTTCCGCAAGGCCTGGATCGATGCTGACTGGAGGACGCGAGCCGGCCACGGCCTCGCCGAGGGAACGCGGTGATTCGCCTGATCCTGACCCGGCTCGCGACCGGAGTGGCTGTCATCCTCGTCGTCGCGACGGTGTCGTTCTGGCTGCTCCACGCCGCGCCGGGCGGGCCGTTCGACGAGGAGCGCCAGCTCCAGGCGGAGGTGAGGCGCAACATCGAGAAGCGTTATCACCTCGACTGGCCGGCCTGGAAGCAGTACGCGCACTACATGGCGGGGCTCATCCCGTTCGCGGGGACCCACGGGTGGAAGCCGGACCTCGGTCACTCGATGAAACGGACCCAGACGGTCGAGGAGATCATCGCGCAGTCGTTCCCGGTCAGCGCCAGGCTCGGCGTCTTCGCGCTCGTGTTCGCCGCGGCCGGCGGCATCCTGCTGGGCGTTCTGGCCGCGGCGCGCCAGAACCGCTGGCTGGACCACGGCGCGATGGGCGTGGCGCTGCTCGGCATCTCCGTCCCGCCGTTCGTGCTCGGTCCGCTCCTCATCATGTCCTTCGCGCTCGGGCTCATGTGGCTCCCGCCCGCCCAGTACACCGGGTTCGCCTCGCTCATCCTTCCGGCCGCGGCGCTTGGCATGATCTACATGGGCGTGGTGGCGCGCCTGGCCCGGAGCGGCATGCTCGAGACGCTGCGCCAGGACTACGTGCGGACCGCGCGGGCCAAGGGCCTCAGCGAGCGCGTGGTCGTGTGGAAGCACGCGCTCCGGCTCGGTCTCTTGCCGGTCGTCACCTTCCTCGGCCCGGCCGCGGCGGCGCTCATCAGCGGCTCGTTCGTGGTCGAGAAGATCTTCCAGCTGCCCGGGCTCGGCTTCTACTTCGTCAACTCGATCAGCGACCGCGACTATCCGGTCCTGTGCGGCCTCCTGGTCTTCTACTCCGCGTTCCTCGTCCTCCTCAACCTCGCGGTCGATCTCGCCTACGGCTTCCTCGATCCGCGCGTCAGGACCGCTCGGTGATGCGCGCGCAGTCGCTCGGCGCCGACGCGTGGCGGCGGCTGCGCAGGAACCGGATGGCCGTTGCCTGCGGCGCGCTCTTCCTGTGCATCGCGATCTTCTCCTTCGCCGGCCCGCTCGTCGCCGGATGGGCGGCGGGCCTCGACGGGGCGACCCAGGACACGAGGCTGGGGGCCACGGCGCCCTCCTGGCAGCACTGGCTCGGAACCGACCAGCTCGGCCGCGACATGCTGGTCCGCACCATGGACGGCGGACGCGTCGCGATCCTCATCGGGCTCACCGCCACCCTGGTCGCGCTCGTCATCGGGGTGAGCTGGGGCGCGGTCGCCGGTTACACGGGCGGCCGCACCGACGAGGTCATGATGCGGATCGTGGACATCCTCTACGCCTTCCCCACGGTCGTGTTCGTCATCGTCATCATGGCCGTGTTCCGCACGCGCAACCTCGTCGTCCTGTTCGCGCTGATCGGCGGCATCAACTGGCTGACCATGTCGCGCATCGTGCGCGGCCAGGTCCTCTCGCTCCGCCACCGCGAGTTCGTCGAGGCTGCCCGCTGCCTGGGCGTCTCCACCCCGCGCATTCTCTACCGGCACATCGTGCCCAACTGCCTCGGGCCGATCATCGTCTACGCCACCCTCTCGATCCCGGGCGTCATGCTGACCGAGGCCTTCCTCTCCTTCCTCGGCCTCGGCGTGCAGGCCCCGCGCGCCTCGTGGGGCACGCTGGTCGACGAGGGGTCGCGCCTCGTCGCGATCTACCCGTGGGTCCTCCTCGGTCCGGGTCTCGCCATGAGCCTGACCATCTTCGCCCTCAACTTCCTCGGCGACGGTCTGCGCGATGCCTTCGACCCGCAGCTACGGGAGGAGTAACGGGGCAGCACCGCGAGACCGCATGGTCGCCAACACGTTGTCGAGCGAAGGATCACCGAGGCGGCGGCAGCTGGCCAAGGGCCGTCTCGCCCTGGCTCAGCGCTGCGCCTCTGTCCGTTGAACGAGGGCTGCGCGCCTCTCCGTGGCGCGCGCGTACGCCCATGCGGCGACGAAGACGGCCGAGAGGACGAGCTGGAGCGCCCAGACCGGCACGAGGGCGCCGAGCGGGATGAAGCCGTCCCGCCACGCGCCGACCTGGTTGGCGGCCAGGCCGAGGATCACGGGGACGACGGTGATGAGAAGGACGCCCTTGCGCTCGAACGGCGCGCGATCGGCCCACAGGAGGAGCACCGTCCATCCGATCATGAGCGACGCGCCCATGCCCATGGCGAAGCGGTAGTCGGGGCCCGGCGAGAACCCCGAGACCCGGTAGGCCAGCCCGAAGACCCGCGTCGACAGCATCTGGACCGCAGCGCCGCCGTCCGTCAGGGCGCCGGCCCAGAAGCAGATCCGGAGCAAGAGCCTCGCGCCGGTCGCGGCGCCTCGCCGGTCAACGCGCATGTTGCCGCGGAGCGACGCAACCCCTGTGCCATGCAGCCGTGTGGCCTGATGAGTGTCGCGCAGCGGCGTGCACGCGCCTTCTGCGACTCGCCTGTGCCTGCGTGCAAGGTCTGCGCACACGAGCCGTCGCTGCATGGGGCTTCCGTGAACCCGCTCGCGCAGTCAGAGCCGTCCGGACAGACTGCATCGCCCCCGAGCCCGCGCGCCAAGATAAAGGTCAGCGGCGCCGGCCCAGCTTGCGCAGCTCGCGGTCCGCTTCCCGGACGTCCTTCTCGTGGGCTGCGCCCGCCTGGACGAACTGTGCGCGGGCTTCCCGCATGAGGTCGGCGGCGCGCGCGCGGTCCTTGCCGGCCGCGGCGAGCGCCTGGCCGAGCGCGAGCTTGACCGCGGCGGCGTCCTCCGGTGGGGTGCTGGCGGACAGGAGGCTCAGCGCGCGCTCGAGGTCGGCCAGCGCTTCGCGGTGGCGCCCGAGGTCGCTCAGACACAGGCCGCGTCCGCCCAGGAGCGTGAGGCCGGCCGGAGCCGCTCTCCCCTCGATCGAGTTGAAGAGGTCGATCGCCTTCCGGTAGAGCGGCAACGCCCGCTTGCACTGCTTGCGCTGGCGGAGCGCCTCGGCGTGGAGGTCGTAGGCGCCGACGCAGCCCCAGTCGTATTGCCGCCCGGCCCGGCCGCACACCTCGTCGGCGCGCAGGTAGAGCCGGTCGGCCTCGAGCGGATCGCGGTCGCGGACCGTCCTGGCGGCGAGGAGGTAGAAGAGGATCAGGTCTCCGGCGGCCTGGGGCGGGGTGCGCTCGACGATCGCCAGCGCTCGCATCGCGTCCCGGTGCGCCTCCTCGGTCTCCCCGACGTAGACGAGGGCCCAGCCCAGCGCCTGCAGCGCGTTGGCGACGTTCTGACTGCCTTCGCCCCAGAAGCGCTCCTCGATGGCGAGCGCGCGCCGCTTGACCTCGACCGCCTCGCGGTGGCGGCCGACGCGCTGATAGCAGATGGCCAGGTTCTGCAGATCCACCGCCACGTCGGTGTGGTTGGGGCCGAGCGCGCGCTCGCGGGCGGCGAGGGTCGCCTCGGCCGCGGTGATCGCCTCGGCGTTCTTGCCCTGGCCCGAGTAGATGTCGGCCAGACAGTTGAGCGCGGCGGCCCGCTCCTCGTCGTCGGCAGGCGGCTGCTCGGCGGCGGCGGCGGCCGCACGGCAGGCCTCCTCCGCCGCGCTCATGTGCCCGAGAGATTGTTCGGCCGCGGAGATCGAGATCTGCAGCCTGATCGCGGCGACGTTGCTCGACAGCTGTCTCACCAGCGCGCGGGCGGCGAGCAGCGCGTGATCGATCCCGGCGGTGTCGTCGAGCTCCCGGAAGCAGTCGAGCCGTATCTCCCACATGTTGGCGGCAAGCCCGACCTGGCTCTCGGCCGGCGCCGACTCCGCCGCCCTGGCGGCGAGGTCAAGCGCGCGCTTGCAGTCCCCGTTCACGTAGGCGATCTTGGCGACCACGCCGCGCGCGTAGTTCGAGAGCGGCGACCAGGCGAGACGCTCGGCTTGGGCGAGGACCTGGGCGCCCTCGTCGGTGAGCCCGTGGCGCTTGCGGGTCCGCTCGGTGTCGAGGTCGTCGACCTTGCGGTAGAGATCGAGGATCTGCGCGCGTCGGGCCGGGTCAGCCGGCGCCGGAAGACCGTCGCCGATCCGGGTGCATTCGTCGGCGTCCGGGATGGTGGCGAGATCGAGCGCGCGGTCGACCACCTCGTCCGACGGATGCGCGGTCAGGAGGGCCACGCGCGGCCCGAGCTGGTCGAGCCGCCGGTCGAGG
>WNGB01011021.1_pt1 | contig 12431 bp, 11 predicted proteins | sample 5400681 | NCBI WGS metagenome assembly WNGB01 (sample SAMN13153367, study PRJNA577476) | soil metagenome | isolation source: 115 cm soil or saprolite under grassland replicate 2 | place: USA:California | collected 2016-06-15 | reverse complement strand
TTCCAAGAGCTTGCGCAGGCGGCCGGCGATGTCGAGCGTCAGGTCCTTCTCCTTGAGCCCCTGCGGCGTATGGGTCCCCAGGCTGCCACCGCCGTGCCCCGGATCGAGGGCGATCTTGCGCACCGCGAGCGGCAGGACGTCGGGATTGATCGGCATGGGCGCGCCGAACCGGCGGGCGGCGGTCTGCGGCTGGGTCTGCGCGACGGCCGCCCGGGGAGCCGGCGGGGGCGCCGAAGCGAGAGAGGAGATCAGCCGCGTCGAGCCGAGCAGCGCGACCGGGACGAGGATCAGCCCGAGGACGCGCACCGCGGTCCGCATCCTGTGGGTGCTCCTGCGCAGCGAGCGCGGGAGCCGGTTCTCCTTCAGCTCCACGTTGTCGCGCACCAGCTCCCGGAGAAGCCGGCGTTTCAGGGGGCTCACTGTGTGTTGCGCCACGGCAGGGGTGCTCCAGAACCTGTCTACCGCGCCTGCAGGAGGATGCGCAGGCGCTGCCCGTCCGGCTCGATGCTGGCGATCCTGACGCGGGGTCCCGCCAGGTCGAGGACCACGTGCAGCTCGTTGCCTCCCGGGGCCTCGTGGTAGCCGATGCGGATCTGCTTGACCTCGGAGGTCCCGACCGGGATGCGGGTCGGCGTAAACGGCCGGCGCACCCCGCGGATCTGCAGCACCTCGCGCGGCGGGGACTCGACGCTGATCCGCTTGTAGCTCTCCGGCCGCAGGGCGCCGTTGCCCCACAGGATCACCGTGGTGCCGCCCAGGGACGGCTCGAACGTGATGCGCTCGATGGCGGTGGCCGCGGGACCCGCGGCGGCCGCAGGGGGGGCCGGGACAGGAGCGGGAGCGGGAGCCGGCGCAGGCTTGCGCTGGACGACTTCCGGCAAAGGTTGGGATTCGGGCGGCGCCTCCTCCTGGCGGCTCGCCATGGCGTCCGAGGTGAGGCTCACCTCCTCGTGGAGCGTGGGCGGCGGCGGCGGAGCGGCCGGCCGGCGGGGGAGCGGCCGCTGTCCGGCGGTCGCGACCTCCTCGTCGCCGCCGCCCAGGCCGACCCAGCCGCCGATCCGGTCGCGCAGGAAGAACGCCGCCACGGCCACCGCGAGCAGGACGACCAGGAGAACCGGGACGAAAACGCGCCGCGACTGGTGCTGGACCGAAGCGCCTCCGGCGAGCGTCGAGAGCGGCCGCACCTGCGGCGTGTCCTGGGGCGCTGCCGGCTGCGGGAGATAGGAGGCGAAGAGGTCGTTCGCGGGAGAGGAGGGCGCGCCCGCCGTGGGGTACGACGGCGGATCGGGGATCGGCTCGTCGAAACCGACGACCGTCGGGCCGGCCTGCGTCAGGTCGAGGTCCGGCTCGTGCGGCGGGACCGGATCGTTCACCGGGCCTGCCGGCGCCGCCTCCTCCAGACGGAAGATCTCATCCAGCGGCTCCAGAGGAGGGAGCACATCGCCACCGCGCATCGGGGTCTCCTTCTGTTCCTTCTGAGTGGGAGACCAGGGTAGCACGGTTCCGGCGGCCCCTTCCAGGTCCGGGAAGGGGTCCGGCTCGTGCGCGAGCGGCGGCAGCTCGCCGGAGTCCGGCGAGGGTGGGGCCGGTGGGATGACCGGAGCAGGACGGACGCCGGTGAGGTCGAAGGGCGTGCCGCCCTGGGCCACGAACTGGTCGACGATCCGGTAGATGAGCTCCTTGCTGCCCGGGGAGAGGTCGAGGAAGCGGATCCCCATCCCGGGCAGCCGGCCGGACCCCTCGTTCGCGGTGCGGGCCCACACCACCTCGCCCTGCCCCTTGATGATCTCGAACCCGTCCCCCAACCGGAACTCCAGGTCCAGGATGCGGCCGGGCGGCTCCGGGTTGTCCGAGACGATGAACATCCCGGTGGGCGAGATGTTCGAGGAGTATTCGCTGATGAAGCCGCTGAACCGGTCGAACTTGAACTGGACCGAGGTCGCGATCGGGACGCGCCGGGAGTCGCGGGGGACGTTGGAGTATTCGACCATCGCTTGTGGTACCGGGATGATAGCAGGACGGGGGCTGTGACAGAATGCAGGGACTTGGAGGAGACCTTATGAGCACCACCGTGTTGCCAGAGACCGCCGAGCTGACGACAGAGGACTATATCGCGCTCGAAGAGCGCTACGGCGCCCACAACTACCATCCGCTCGACGTCGTCGTCAGCCGCGCCGAGGGGGTCTGGATGTGGGACGTGGAGGGGAACAAGTATCTGGACTTCCTGGCGGCCTATTCAGCCGTCAACCAGGGGCATTGCCATCCGCGGATCCTGGAGGCCCTGCTGCAGCAGGCCCATGCCGTCACCCTGACCTCCCGGGCGTTCCGCAGCGATCAGCTCGGCCTCTTCTACAAAGAGCTCTGCGAGCTCTCCGGCTTCGACAAGTTCCTGCCGATGAACACCGGAGCCGAGGCGGTGGAGACCGCCTTGAAGACCGCCCGCAAATGGGCGACGCAGGTCAAGGGAGTCCCGGACGGCCAGGCCGAGATCCTCGTCTTCAGCAACAACTTCCACGGCCGCACCATCACCATCGTCAGCTTCTCCAGCGAGCCGTCCTACCGCGCCGGCTTCGGCCCCTTCACCCCGGGCTTCCGCATCCTCCCCTATGGCGACGCCGAGGCGGTCGCCGCGGCCATGCACCCGAACGTGGCGGCGGTCCTGGTCGAGCCGATCCAGGGCGAGGCGGGCATCGTGATCCCCCCCGCGGGGTACCTGCAGCGCCTCCGCGAGATCACGCAGGAGCACAATGCGCTGCTGATCTGCGACGAGATCCAGTCCGGCCTCGGCCGCACCGGCAAGATGTTCTGCTACGAGCACGAAGGGGTCCGGCCCGACATGGTGATCGTGGGCAAGGCCCTCTCGGGAGGCTTCTACCCGGTCTCGGGCATCCTGGCGGACGATCCGGTGATGGCCGTCTTCAAGCCCGGGGAGCACGGCTCGACCTACGGCGGCAACCCGATGGCCGCCGCGGTGGGCCGCGCCGCACTGCGCGCCCTCGTCGACGAGCGGATGGTCGAGAATTCGGCGGCGCTCGGCCCCTACTTCCTCGAGCGCCTGCAGAAGATCCGCTCGCCGCACATCAAGGAGGTCCGCGGCAAAGGTCTGTGGATCGGGATCGAGCTGCACCCCGAGGCCGGCGGCGCCCGCCGCTTCTGCGAGGCGCTCCAGAAGGAAGGGCTCCTCTGCAAGGAGACCCACGACAACGTCATCCGCATCGCCCCGCCCCTGGTGATCAAGAAGGACGAGATCGACTGGGCGCTGGAGCGGCTGGAGCGGGTGCTGACGACGCTGTAGGAGAGGGCCACCACGCCGGGGGCCCTGTCTCGTGGAGGCGGAGGCCTTCCCCCGCCCGACCTCACCCCCCGACCCCCTCTCCCATCGCCCCCCCTTCCCCCGGGAGAGGGGGCGCCACCTCCCAAAGTCACATCCTGCGCGGGTGGGGGTTCCCCCTCTCCCGGTCGGTGGGGGGGCGATGGGAGAGGGGGCCAGGGGGTGAGGTCTCGGGGTGGGGGCCCTTTACGGCGCCGGCTTCAACTTTTCCGGCCACCACGCCTCGTCCCCCGGGTTGTGCAGCGTCCAGTAGGGGATGCGGTCGCACTTGGCCATGCGGTAGAGCGTGCCGTCCTCGCGCTCGAAGCGGAGGAGGCGGTGGGGGGGCTGGGGATCGAAGGTGTAGGTGAGAACCGAGGTCCCGCTGGTCAGCTTGAGCTCGACGCCGGGCACGGCGCCGGCCGCCGTCTCCACCGCCGGCAGGCTCCGCTTCTCCACCCGGTAGGAGGCGGGCTCGAGCTTCGGGAAGGACCCGTAGAGGAGCGACGGGAAGATGCTCAGGGTCGCCGGCGCCGCTCCCCGCACGTAGCCGCGCAGGAAGAGAGGGAGGCCGTCCTCGGGGAGGGTGCCCTCCGGGAAGTCCATCGTGCGGTCGCCCTGGCCGTCGAAATACGAGCGGGTCTCCAGCCGGCCGCCGGCCATCTCGGCCATCGAGACGCCGCACGCCTCGGTGCTCGTCGCGGCGATCTTGCGCAGCGCGCCGGTGTCCCGGCGGGCGAAGACGCTCGCCATCTGGTGGTAGGTGTAGATGCCGGTCGGCACGTCGCGGATGTGGTTCAGCTTGAGGACGTCGAAGCCGTCCGGGCGCGGCGTATCCGCCTTGACGTCCAGCTCCGGCGCCCAGGGCTCCTTGACCACGACGAGCAGGGCGCGGCCGGGGAAGTGGTGGCCGTAGCGGGCCCAGGTCACGTCGTAGGCGCAGTACTCGGCCTTGCCGTCGTCCCAGACCGGAGAGACGCGCCAGCCCGGATCTCCCAGGGCGGGCATCCGCTCATCCAGCGCCGCCGCGCCGGCACCGCCGGCTCCCGCCCGGTCCGGCAGCGAGTCGGACCGGATCGCCCAGACGGCCAGGGCCAGAAACAGGAGGGCGGCCAGCGACTTCAGGAAAATCTTCATCGGGCCCCCAGTATATGATGGGTCGCGCAACGGGTTACCTCGATGGTCTCGCTTCACTCGGAGAACCACGCTGTGCCATGAGCCTGCGCTGGCGCGATCTGCCCTGGTCGGTCAAGCTCACCGTGCTGCTGAGCATTCCGGCGGTCGCCCCTCTGACGGTGGTGATCCTGCTGCATGGGCTGGCGGCCCGCGACTTGGCGGTGGTCGGCCTGACCGCGCTCCTCGCCATCGCCTTAGGTCTCGCGGCGGCGCGCTGGGCCACCCGTCCCCTGCGCCTGGTCGGCCAGACCGCGAACGCCCTCGCCGCGGGAGACATGTCGCGCCGCGTCGGTCTCCGGCAGGGCGACGAGGTCGGGCGCCTGGCCGCCGCCTTCGATCTAATGGCCGGCGCGCTGGCCGGCAAGGACGCCGAGCTGCGCCAACACGCCGGGCGGCTCGAGCGGCGCGTGGAGGAGCAGACCGCGGTGCTGCGCTCCTCGGCGGCCGAGCTGCGCGCCCTCTTCGCGGCGATGCGCGACGCCATCTTCATCTTCGACGACGAGGGGCTCTGCCTGAAAGTGGCCCCCACCCGGGCGGCGGCCTCCAGCCGCGTCGTGGCCGAGCTGCACGGCCGCCGCCTGCAGGACGTCTTTCCCGCCGAGCAGGCGGACCTGTTCCTGTCGCGGATCCATGAGGCCCTGGACAGCTGGCAGACCGTTCACCTGGAGTACGACCTGGTGGTCGACGGCGCCGGCCGCTGGCTGGAGGCGGCGATCACCCCGCTCCTGGAGCGCTCGGTGGTCTGGGTGGCGCGCGACATCACCTGGCGCCGGCGGGGAGAGGAGGAGCGGCGCGAGCTCCTGCTGCGCGAGCAGGAGGCGCGCCGCCGGGCCGAGGAGGCCAACCGGATCAAGGACGAGTTCCTGAGCACGCTCTCCCACGAGCTGCGCACGCCGCTCAACGCGATCCTGGGCTGGACCTGGCTGACCAAGAGCGGCTCTCTCGACGCGGACGGCATGCGGCGGGCGCTCGACACCATCGAGCGCAATGCCAAGGCGCAGAGCCAGATCATCGACGACCTGTTGGACGTCTCGCGGATCATCACCGGCAAGCTCCGCTTGAAGCTCCGCCGCGTCGAGCTGCCGCAGGTCATCGCGACGGCGGTCGACGCGGTGCGGCCGGCCGCCGAGGCCAAGGAGATCCGCATCGAGACCTCCTGCGACCCCGACGTCCCGCCCATCCCGGGCGACCCCAACCGGATGCAGCAGGTGATCTGGAACCTCCTCGCCAACGCCGTCAAGTTCACGCCGGAGAAGGGGCGCGTCGAGATCCGCCTGGAGCGCGCCGGGGGGCAGGCCCGCATCCGGGTGAGCGACACCGGGATCGGCATCCGCGCCGACTTCCTCGCCTACGCGTTCGAACGTTTCCGGCAGGCGGACAGCAGCACGACCCGCGTGCACGGCGGTCTCGGCCTGGGCCTCGCCATCGTCCGCCATCTGGTCGAGCTGCACGGCGGGACGGTGCAGGCGGAGAGCGGCGGGGAGGGGATGGGATCGACCTTCACCGTGACCTTGCCGGCGACGACGCCCCGCGCGTTGCGGCCGGCGGAGCCGGTGCCGGAGCGCGCGCCCGAGGAGGCGGCGGAGGCGGCCGGCGGCGCGGAGATCGAGGAGGTCCAGGGTTTGCACGTCCTCCTGGTGGACGACGAGCAGGACGTCCGCGAGGTGCTGCCTCACGTCCTCGAACGGTTCGGCGCCCGGGTCCGCACCGCGGCCTCGGCCATGGAAGCGTTGGACGACCTGCTCCAGGAGGGGGCCGACGTGATCATCGCGGACATCGGGATGCCGGACGTGGACGGCTACGAGCTGATCCGCCGCATCCGCGGGCTGGACGGCGAGATCCGCGAGATCCCGGCCATCGCGCTCACGGCCTACGCCGCGGAGGGCGACCGCCGCAAGGCGCTGGAGGCGGGCTTTCAGCTGCATCTGGCCAAACCGGTGGAGCCCTATCAGCTCGCGGCCGCCGTCGCGCAGGTGGTGAAGCCCTCACCCCAGAAACGATCGTGAAGACCGAGGAAGGGAGGACAGGATGGTGATGAAGACGCTGTGGATGGCTCTCGCTCTGCTGCCGCTGACGGCAGGCTTTGCTCACGCCGAGGGCAAGAGCGAAGCGGAAGCGATGGCGGCGCAACACCAGCACGACGCCCCGAAACCGACCGAAGCCGCCACGACGCCGCCCGCGCAGGCGGTGACCGGCGAGGACGTGGTCTACGCCGAGGTGGGCGGCCAGCCGGTCCACGGCTACCTGGCGCGCCCGAAGAGCGCCAAGGGACCGCTGCCCGGCCTCATCGTGATCCACGAGTGGTGGGGTCTCAACGACAACATCCGCCAGATGACGAAGCGGCTGGCCGGCGAGGGCTATACCGCGCTCGCCGTGGACCTCTACGGCGGCCAGACCGCCGACAAGCCCGAGGCCGCCCAGCAGCTCATGCAGAAAGTGCTGGCGGACCTAGGACCCGGCGAGCAGAACGTGCGCGCCGCCTATCAATATCTGGAGACGAAGCAGAAGGCGCCGAAGATCGGAGTCATCGGCTGGTGCTTCGGCGGCGGCTGGTCGCTCCAGACCGCCCTCCTCCTGCCCGACAAGATCGACGCAACCGTCATCTACTACGGCCACCTGGAGACCGACAAGGAGAAGCTCCGCCCGCTCCAGATGCCGGTGATCGGCTTCTTCGGCGGCAAGGACACGAGCATCCCGGTCGAGAGCATCCGCGCGTTCGAGTCCGCCCTGAAGAGCCTCGGCAAGAGCGTCGAGATCCACATCTACGACGACGCGAACCACGCCTTCGCCAACGCCTCCGGAGGCAACTACAACCCCGCCGCGGCCAAGGACGCCTGGGGGAGGACGACGGCGTTCCTGGCGAAGCACCTGAAGTAGCGCCACCCGGGCCGCTCCCAGCATCGCCGTGCGGTCGTTGAGAATCACCCGCACGGCGACGCGCTCCAGGAAGGGCACGAAGCGCAGGGTCCCGTCAAAGTCATCGTAGCCCCGCTATGAGAGGTTATTCTCCCTGCTTCAAGGCCTGCGGGTGATCAAGCGCTTCAGGACACGAAGGCGCTCCCTGTCTTCATCGTAAAAGAAGTGGCCCTTTTCGAGACGCTCGTACGCGCGAGCGATTTCCTTGCGAAGCTCCTGAAGAGCCTCGTCGCGGGTGGCCCCCATGGCCTCGAGATCCGCTTCGGGAAAGCTGGCCCGGTAGCGCTTGCCACTCGGTGCGATGCTGACACTCAAGGGGGTCACGAGGACCAGGTCGGGCTCAGGCAGGGTGTGGATCGCGCCAAGGCCGGCCGGGGCGGCTTTGCGGAGACGCTTTTCCACCTTGAGCGCGTCGTTGGCGAGCTTCCTCAGGGAGCGGAAGAGCTGGGCTTGTTCCTTGAGCGCCTCCGCGTACTCGCGGGCCATCTCCGACTCGCGAAAGCGAGGGCCATCCGCGCGGTTCCTGTGGTAGGTCCGCAACATTTCGAGGTCGGCCCGGGTGATGCGCAGGCGATTGCCGCGAGGGACCTCGAGGCGCAACTCCCGGATGTAGCGAGCGAGCTTCGCGCTCGTGAGGCCCAGGAGATTGACCGCCTGCGCGGCGGTAAAGACCTCTGCCTCCGGCTCGGCCGCGGCGGTCTGGTTGCGGCCGGGCTCCGGCTCTTCCAGATCATGACTCATGGATTTCTCCTCGTTGAAGGACGTCATTGCAGACCCGGGCCGCCAGGAAGACTTCGAACGCTTCCAGGAAATGGCCGAACAGACGCCGGAAGCTCGCCAGGGCCGGATCGCGGTGGTCCGTGGCCGTGATCACCAGGAGCGCCGAGGGAGAGATCTCTGCGCGATGCTGCAAGAGGTGGGCGGTATAGAAAAAGGTCAAAGGATCGGTGCCCAGAGCTTCGAGAACCTTCCCCAGGGTTTCGAGCTTCGGCAGCTCCTTGCCGCTCTCGTATTTGGACTCCTGACTCTTCCCTATGCCGGCTTTGCGCGCCAGAGCGGCCTGGGAGAGGCCGGCCGACTCGCGAAGGGCCCGGAGAGCCCTCCCAAACTCGGCGAACATTTCGCCTCGCATCGTGCGCCTCCTCGATCGAAGCTCCTCCGTTGGAAAAGAAAAAGGCTCGCCCTCATGCAAAAGGAATCGGCCGGGTGGGGATGCGCGAGAACCGCAACATGCGGACCAGCCAGGCGCCGGCGTCGAAGGCGCTCTCCCAGGGGTCTGCGGCCTCCGTGGCAAACATCCGGTCGACGGCCGCCAGGGCGAGAGGGCCTCCGTCCTCGGGCTCGAAGCCTTCGAGGTCGCTCCGGAAAGGCACGACGCTGGGAAGCTCTCCCGCCGCCGCCTGAAGCGCCAGGAGGTCGATCGTCACCAGGGCGAGCTCTGGGAGATCCCCGGTCTCCAGATAATGGTGGCGCAGGCCGCCCAACGTCTCCCGGGCTTCCTCGATCCGGCCGAGCTTGGCCTGCACCCGCGCTTCCAACCGGTACAGGCTGTTGAGCTCCTCCGTGTCGCGGGCGAGCAGCGGATAGACCGAGACGCCTTTGTCCAGGAGGTAGCGTGTGTAACCGTCTCGATTCGGATGCTCCGGCTCGATGGCGAAGGCGAGGCTCAGGACGGCTCGGCCACAGAGCGCCGGGTGGCGGTCAGGGGGCGGGATGTTCATCAGGACCTCGGCGGCCGCCTGGGCAAAGCCGAGCTCTGCGAGGAGCACACCCTGAAGCAGCCGTGTCGTGTCGCGCTCGGCCGGCGCTTCCTCCCCGAACAAAATTCCCGCGTATTTGAAGAGAGCCAGAGCTTCGTCCGGCCGTCCCTGCTCCCAACGGACCAGGCCGAGACCGCGCGAGAACACGGCATGGTCCGCCGGCTCCTGGAGCGCCGGAACGGCCGAGACGAACGCCTCGGCGGCGAGCTCGGGCTCCCCGTCGAGGCGCAGGGCGTTGCCTTCCAGGCAGCGGGCGCAGGCGAGGACCCCGTCCGCCACCTCGGACGGCGCGAGATGGGACGCCAGGTGGCCGGCGATCCGGGCCAGCCGCAAGGCGTCCTGGGTCGCCTGGAGCTGGGACTCCGCGCTCTTTTGCAGCAGGAGCTCCGCCAGATCGAGAGAGTGGAAACGCTCCTGCGCGAGCAGGCGGTGCCGCGCCTCGGGCGCTGCGGCGAGCAGCTCTGTGAGCAACGGCTCGGCGGGCATCGCGGGCTCCTCATTCATCCTTCGGTTCCTCGTTGTCGTGGAGCAGGCTCCGCAGGCTGGCGAGCAGCGGCTTCAGGCGGTCGTGCACGTCGCAGCGGATCACCGCATCCAGCTCGCATATGCCGGCGAGGGGGCCGTCGATGTCCCCTTCGCGCTCCGGCAGGCGGAGACCCGCGGCGGTGGCCTCCAGGTCGGCCCGCGCCTCATCGAGCCGCTCGATCGTGTGGCGCAACTGCTCTCGTGCCGCGGCGAGGGCTTCCGTCGACGTGGCGGTCAGGGTCGGTCGGTGCGTCATCGGCATGACCGGCAGCGTAAAACTGGAATGGCCCTCGAGCAGCGGTCTACCCGCTTGCGATAACGCTGGCAGGCAGAATTCTGGGAAAGTTGTCCCTTGGTACCCCGTCTCCGGCAACTTTACTTGTGGAGAGCGGTCAAGCTGTCCCGCTGGGAGGTCTTCAGCACACCTCCAGATAGTGGAAAGCTGTCACACCTCACCAAAGGGGGCGGCCCATGGGTCGAGAGAGGGGAAGGAAACCGACGCCGAAGCAACGCGCCCGGGCGATCCGGCGGCTGCGCCAGGAGATGGACTGGCCGGCGGAGCGGCTCGGGGAGGCCAACGATCTGTCGGAAGGGGTCATGCACAACCTGGAAAAGGGCTGGCGGAAGGAGCCGAGCCGCCAGGAGGCGGAGGAGATCATCGCGCCCATGGGGCTGCCCGCCGCGGCGCTCGACATGGCTCTCGGCTTCGGCCAGTGGGTTCGGGCCGCGGCACCGTCTCCCGAGCCGGTGACGCCGGAGGAAGAGGACATCCGCCGCTGCGTGGTAGGCGCCGGTTTGATCGGGCACCATGTGGCGCGGATTGTCTATCCGCTCCTGGTACGCCGCAAGCGCGAGGAGCGCATCGCCCTCGACCGGCAGCGCGCCGAGGAGAATTGCGGGCACCTCCGCCAATTGCCCATGGTGCAGGCGCGACGCGAGCGGATACGGATCGCCGAGGACTACCAGACATGGGCTATGGTCGAGCGCCTGGCTTTTGAGTCCGAGCGCGCCGCGGCCGACACGCCGGCCAAGGCGATCGAATGGGCCGAGCTCGCCTTGTTCACCGTTCCCTTCGTGCCAGGGCCGGAGAGCCGCCGCAAGCGCCTCGAAGGATGGGGCACCTTCTCGCTCGCGAACGCTCACCGGGTCGACAACGACCTCGACGTCTCCGACAGCGCTTTCCAGAAGGGCTGGGCGTCCTGGGCGGCGGGCGAAGAGGACGATCTTCCTCTCGCCGAGTGGTGGCCCCTCGATCGCGAAGCGTCACTCCGGCGTGAGCAGCGGCGATTTTCGGAAGCCCTGGAGCTCCACAGGAAGGCCCTGGAGCTCAGCCCGGAGGAGGGAAGAGGCCGCATCCTCCTCAACAAGGCCGCGACGCTCGATCAGATGGAAAACGTGGAAGCGGCCATCGAGGCCTTGCAGCAGGCACGGCCGCATGTCGAGAAGGCGGGCAAACCGCGAGACATCTGGGTGTTGCTCTTCAATCTCTCGGTGGCCCTGCGGAAGCTCGGCAAATTACGGGCCGCGGAGGACCTCGTGCCGGCAGTTCGCGAAGTGGTCGGCGATGACGAGCTGGATTTGATTCGCACGCTCTGGAACGAGGCCCTGGTCGATGCGGGCCTCGGGCGGATCGCCAAGGCCACGGCCGCTCTCGAGCAGGTCTTCGACAACCTGGTGGCTCACGGGCTCCCCTACGACGCCGCTTTCGCCGGGCTGGATCTGGCCGCGGTCCATCTCGAACGAGGGCACACACGCGAGGTGATGTTCCTGGCGGGGCGGATGCAGGCGGTCTTTCGAACGTACAACATCGAGCGCGAAGCCCTGGCCGCCCTCGGTGTCTTCTGCGAGGCCGCGCGCCGGGAGGAAGCCACGGTGGAGCTGGCCCGGCGGACCGCCGAAGCCATCAAAAGGGCGCAACAAGAGGCCCCCCCGAGGGGGGGCCGAGGCGGAAAAGCCTAGTGGCCGCAGGCGCCGCCCGGGTCAGCGCCGCAGCCGATGTCGCCGGTCGGCACTGCGCTCGCGCCGCAGCCGCCGTGCGGGTCCATGCCACAGCCGATGTCGCCGGTGGGCACTGCGCTTGCGCCGCAGGCGCCGTGCGGGTCAGCGCCGCAGCCGATGTCGCCGGTGGGCACCGAGCTCTCCCGGCAGGCGCCGCCCGGGTCAGCGATGCAGCCGATGTCGCCCCAGAGGGCGGCCACCTGGTGCCAAAGGCGGTCCAGGAGCTGCGGGGCGGGCGCGCGGTCGTCCTGCCGCGGCGCCGCGGCGCTCCAGGGTGTGGCGAGCAGGACGGTGAGGACGAAGAGGACGAAGATCCGGATCAGGGACCGAGCCATGACAGGCTCCTTTCGGGGGAAGACGCTCCGGGGCGACCTCCATGGACGCGCAGGGCGGTTCCCGTCGGTTCAATGGTGCATGCTGCCGGCCTGAGAAAGTCCACACCCAGGCCGGGAAACGGGATATTCCACCGCGGGAGGGAAGATGACGGACGAGATGGACGATCCGATTGCCGGAGTTCTGGGAGCGGTCCTCGTGAAGCGCCTCCGCCTGCGCCACGGGGGTTACGATCAAGCCGCGGAGCTCGTGGGGTTGTCGCGCAGGGTCCTCTGGAGCTACGAAAAGGGTCTATCGACACCGGGGCCGAAGATCCTGGCCCGTTTGGGGGAAAAGGCGGGAATCTCGCGCGGCCAACTGGAGCTGCTTCAGAGGTTTCTCGGCGCCCAGTGGCTCGCCGAGGCTTGGGGCCT
>WNGB01034385.1_pt1 | contig 12432 bp, 14 predicted proteins | sample 5400681 | NCBI WGS metagenome assembly WNGB01 (sample SAMN13153367, study PRJNA577476) | soil metagenome | isolation source: 115 cm soil or saprolite under grassland replicate 2 | place: USA:California | collected 2016-06-15 | reverse complement strand
CGCCGCTGACGATGTTGCCTTCCGCTCTGCGTTACGGCGTCGGCACCCCGGTGACGCACATTTCGCGGCTCTATAGCCCGGCCTGCACGTACCCCTGTCAACGCTTCGCTGCGCCCTCACGGGACACCAACGCATGACTCGGGGCCATCGTGGCCCGCTACTCCTTCGATGTAAGGCTCTTTCATCCTCAACTCCGTGCCGGTTTATCCCGGCGCTTTCAACGCGGCATGCGCAGCCAGCCAGGCGCATGTCTCCTCGAAACCGCGGGTGAACCGGGAGCCCGGCCGCGCCCACGGAACCGCCGCGGTCACCACCCCGTGCTCCGGGCACGACACGCGGGGAGAGTCCGCTTCCAGGAAGACCCGGGCCATACCGAGATCCAGACCCCGCCAGCGGCGGCGCCCTTTGCCCCGGTCATAGCCACGGCAGCGCCGCGCGCAGCGCGGGCACCACCTGGGCGCCGGTCGGCCGCACCCCGGTGGTGCACACGACCGGCGACCGGTTTGGGCTCAACCTGATCTCCGCGGTGACCACCAAGGGCGCGCTGCGGTTTGCGGCCTATGACGGCACCCTGAACGGGGGCGTGTTCATCGATTTTGCCGCCGGCTGCTGCATGATGCCCCGGGCCCGGTCTTCCTGGTCCTGGACGGCCATCCAGTGCACCGCTCCAACGCTGTCAAGCAGTTCGCCGCCTCCACCAACGGACAACTGCGCTTGTGCTTCCCGCCGGGGTACTCACCGGAGCTGAACCCCGACGAGTGGGTGTGGAAGAACATCAAGCACGACCGGATCGGCCGTGCCGGGGGTCAGCGGCCCCGATGATCTCAAAGCCAAGGCGCGGGCCGTGCTGCACCGGCTGCAAAAGCTGCCGCACCTTGTCCGGAGCTTCTTCCGCGACCCAAGCCTTTGTTACATCACCGCCTGATCAGTCCACTTACTTACATTCTCCTTGGTAGCTACCGCAGGGACCGAGGCACCGATCGCCGGCTCGGCGCGCGTGACGTTCCTGCCAGGCGGGTATGTTGCCTCTAGGCATCGACAGCTGGCAGCGGACCCGATGGGTACGGAGACGCGCATCAGCCCGTCGTCCAAGGCCGGAGCTTCTCGGGGTTCAGTACTGCCCAGATGTGCCTGATCCGGCCGCCTGCGACGTCGAACGCCATCACCGCCACGGTGACGCCATCTTGCTGGGCCACCAGACCGGGCTGACCGTTGACCGTACGCTCCAGGATCGTCACGTTGCTGGGTGCCCGGCCGGCGAGATCGGCCAGGTAGCGGGCGATCTGCTCGCCGCCTTGGATCGGGCGGAGCGCGGCGCTGACCAGGCCGCCGCCGTCGGCGATCACCGTGGCGTCGGGGTCGAGCAGGCCGATGAGGGCGTCGATGTCCTTGGCTTGCCATGCCTGCATGAAGTCCCTGACGATGCTGGCCTGCTGAGCTGTGGGGGTCGCGGGCGCCTGCGAGGCGCGGATGCGGCGGCGGGCCGAGGAGGCCAGCTGGCGGCATGCCGCCGGGGTCCGGCCGGCGATCTGGGCGACTTCGGCGAAGGGGTAGCCGAAGACGTCGTGGAGGATGAACGCGACGCGCTCGGCCGGGGTCATCGATTCGAGCACGACCAGGAAGGCCATGCTGACCGACTCATCCAGGGTGACCCGGTCGGCCGGGTCGGCGGTGGTGGCGCCCGGCCGCCCGCCGGTCCACTCCGCAGGTTCGGGCAGCGGCTCGGGGATCCACTCGCCCACGTAGCGCTCCCGCCGGGCCCGTGCCGAGCCGAGCAGGTCCAGGCAGATGCGGCTGGCGACCGTCGTCAGCCAGCCGCCGGGGGATCCGATGGCCTCCTGCTGCTGCCCGGACATGGCGTACCAGCGGGCGTAGGTCTCCTGCACGACATCCTCGGCCTCGGCCAGGGAGCCAAGCAGCCGGTAGGCGAGGTTGATCAGCTGACGCCGCTCGCTCATGATCGCGCGCAGGCCCGGGTCGGGCCGGCCCCCTCCTGGCGCGGATTGGGTGCTCATGGCGCCGACGACCTCCCCTTGGTCGCATCTGCCCTCACCAGTTCGACGAGACACCGCACCGAACTGTGAGGCTGGCGCGCCGCCTGACATTCCGCGGGGCTGTGTCGTCGTACTGCTGAGAAGGACACACCACCCAGCGGACAGGAAAGCTCAGCGACATCATGACCGACTTCTCCGCCCTGCGATCGCGCCTGACCGGCACCCTCCGGCTTCGAAACCGAAGCCGCTCACATCCCTGCAAGGAGAACCCTCATGAACATCGCTTTGTGGGTCATTGCGGGACTGCTGGCCGTAGCCTTCCTGGCCAGCGGCGCCATGAAGCTGACCCGGCCCAAGGAGAAGCTGGCCGCCTCCGGCATGGGATGGGCCGAAGACTTCAGCGCCGGCACCGTCAAGGCCATCGGCACCCTCGAGGTCCTGGCCGCGGTGGGCCTGATCCTGCCCGCCGCGCTCGGCATCGCGCCGGTTCTGGTGCCGCTGGCCGCCGTCGGTCTGGTGTTGCTGATGGCCGGGGCGATCATCACGCACCTCCGCCGTCACGAGGCCCAGGGAAGGGTGGTGACCCTGGTCCTGCTCGCCCTGGCCGCCCTCGTGGCGTGGGGCCGCTTCGGCCCCCAGTCCTTCACCGGCTGACCCAGCGCGGCGCCTGGCTGCACCCCGGCCGGGACGCCGGTCCAGGACGAGGTCGCGCTCGCCGGCGCCGCCGCGGCGCCCGTGGCAAGACGCTCATCCGGATCTGAGGCGGCCCCGCCCGGGGTCGCCCGGCAGGCCACGGCCCGCTCCCGAACGATAGCCACCCGAACGTTCACATCGACCCGAGGAGGAAGCAAATGTCAGCAGCCCAGGAAACAAGCAACAAAGCCACCGTCAGACGCCTTCAAGACGCCATGAACACCGGCGATGCGGAGCTCATCTCGCAGACGATCGACGAGGTCTTCGAGCCCGACGTGAAGCAGCACACCCCATTTGAAGCGACCGGGGCGCAGACGCTAAAGGAGATGGTGTTCGCGAGGCTCTATCGGGCCTTCCCCGACCTTCACATTACGGTCGAGGATCTGATCGAAGAGGGCGACAAGGTCGTCGAGAGGGACACGGTTACTGGGACCCACCAGGGTGAATACAATGGCCTCCCGCCAACCGGCAAATCCATCGCGTACAACGAGATCTTCATCATGCGGTTCGTCAACGGCCGAATCGCTGAGATCTGGGGGGTTGTCGACGTCTTCTCGCAGATGAAACAGCTCGGCATGATTCAGGCCTAGCGAAGCCCCGTTCACCCGCCATGAGCACGAGAGACTGTCAGGAAGATCGTGTGCCTGAGGCGGTGCTCGGGTTGTGGGCCGGAGATGTGACAAGGAGGAAACCGATGAGCGATCTTCAGGCCATTGCTGATCGCGTCGAGATCGAGGCGCTGCGGGCGAGTTCACCGACGCGGTGATGATGCGCGACTACGACCGCGTCGCGTCGCTGTTCACACCCGACGGCGCGTTGCGGATGCCCAACATCCCCGCCGAGCTGGCCGGCCGGGAGGAGATCCGCGCCTGGGGCGAGCGGGTGCCGGCTCTCGTGGACTACCTCGTGCAGACCACGCACCCGGGCACGATCCAGCTTGACGGCGACACCACGTCCGGCCGGGGCCTACATGTCGGAGCTCGGGCGCGCCCGCGACGGCCGCTCGGAGCTGAACTACGCCATCTATCACGACCGCTACCGGCGCACCGGCGACGGCTGGAAGTTCACCGAGCGCGTCTACGAGGTCAGGTACCACGACACCACACCGCTGGCGGGCTCAGCGCCCCACGCCACCGGCGGCGCCCGTTAACCCGCGGGCCGGCAACAAGCCTGCGGCGGAAGGAACACGGTGACCATGGCTGCACCACTGTCCCCGGCGCCTGGGATCTGGGCTTGGTGCGCCCGAGCGTCCGCTTCGGCGTGTCCGTTGCGGCGGGCGGGTTCGCCGCCGGCCGCTCCGGCGGACGTCGCGGACGCGTGACCGCAGCTGAGGATGGTGATCGGCGCCGGGGGCGCTGTCACCGCCGTGAGCGCCGGGGTCAGCGGCCGCGGCCGGCGTCTGCCATGCCCCGGCGTCGCCGATGTGACCGCGGACCCGCAGACCAGTTTCACGGCACAGCGACAGGCGGCGGACGGCAATGGCTTGCTGCTTGACCTTCCGGGATGAGCAGGTCGGCGTCTTCGTGGCCATGCGTGCGCACAAGCCGCCACTTTCCGACGGCTAGCAAGGTCAATCAGCCCACCCCAGCGACAGAAGAGCCGAAGTATGCGTCCCCCAGCGTGTACGCCAACCCGCCTGCCCAGCCCATGATCCGTGCGACCTGCTGCGCCTGCTGCACGGCCCCTACCGCACCGGCAGTCGCCTGGTGATGATCCTGCTCTCCCAGCAAGGCTGGCCCCCGTCCCAGATCGCCGACCTGCTCGGCTACGATCCCTGTACCGTGCGTCGCTGGATCCACCGCTACCACCAACATGGCACCAGCGGCTTGGCCGACCGTCCCCGCAGCGGCCGGCCCCGGCTGGGCAGCCCCAAGCTGGGCAAGCGGATCCGCCGGCTGCTCACCCAGCCCAAGGCCTGGACCATCGGCCGGCTGTGGCACGCTGCTGGCCGCCCACCCATCTCACTGCGGACCCTGCACCGCCGCGTGCGTGAGGTCGCCAACTGGCGCCGGCCCCGCCTGGTCGCCAAGGGTGATCCCGACCGCGACCAGGTCCTGGCCGACCTCCACCAGCAGCTCAGGGATCTCCCCGACGGCGCGGTGGTGCTGGCCGAAGACGAGACCCACCTCAACCTGCTGCCCTGGATCCGCTCGACCTGGAGCATCAAAGGGGCCCGCCAGCACGTCATGACCACCGGGAAGAACCGGCGCCGCACCATCTTCGGCGCGATCGACCTTGCCACCGGCCAGTTCCTCTACCAGGTCACCCGCAAGGCCATCAGCGCCACCTTCACCGGCTTCTGCGAGCACCTACTGGCCGCTTACCCGACCGCGCCGATCGTGGTCGTGGTCTGCGACAACGTCATCATCCACCGCTCCAAGATCGTCCAGCGCTGGCGAAAGACCCATCCTCGCCTGCTGGTGCTGCACGGCGCGCGCTACAGCCCCCACGACAACCCCGTCGAACGCGTCTGGGGCGCACTCAAGGCGTGGCTGGCCAACAACCCCACCCTGACCATCCAGGGCCGCGTCCGCCAAGTCCACGCCTTCTTCCGCCAGCGGACTCCAGCGCAGATGCTGACCACGGCCGCACCGCACAGCTCACCATGGCTGCCCGAGAGTTACGTGCAAACCTCAGGCAGGCCGCTTAGTCTGTGGCGCCTGGCAGAGGTCGCGTCACGTTCTCGGGTAGATGGCGTGCCGACCTTCGACGCGGACCTCTTCGACGAGGATTCCCAGCAGCGCTTTGACAACGGGCCGATCGGCCGTGTCGGCGACGGCCTCTTCGAGCAGCCTCCGCAGATCAAGGCCATCAAGGCACTCGGTATCGGCATACCGTTGGGAACTCTCCAGCTGGGCGAGGAGCTCGTGTCGATGGGTCCGCAGGCTGGCGATCGCGTCGGTGAGGGCACGCACGCGTTGGCCGCACACCGTCGCTTGCAGAGTTCCAGCCTCGAAGGCCAGCAGGTAGCGCTCGATCGCCTGCTCGTTGCGGCGGATCTCGCCATCAACCAGGGCCAGCTGTTCCTGACACTGGGTGTGCTTGTCGGGTTGAGCCCGCCAGGCCTGGACCGCTTCGGCGAGCAGATCGTGCTGCTGGCGGGAGGGACGACCCCGAGGTGGCGACCAGGACGTCGGTGATCGCGGTGGGCTGGTCGCTGTTGCGGCGAAGCCGCCCAGGTTGGTAGTGGATCACCATGGCAAGTCCTCTCAGGAAGCAGCAGGCCGGTGGTCGCGAATGTGAAGCGTGAAACTCTGGCGCTGCCAAGCGTGCTGGTCTCCAGCTACCGGGCCGAGGCGAAGAGTGCGGGTTCTTGGATCTGCTTGATCGTGTGCTGCTCGCTGCCGGCTTGGGTCCAGGGCGCGCCGCAGCTGGAGCAGAAGGCGAGCGGATAGAGACCGAACGTGATGGTGATGCGGGTCGATCCGCACCGCGGGCAGCGTGGCATGAGAGCCTCCCTGGTGATCTCCTTGGTTGCTGGGTGCCTCACGGACGAGCGGCGGGTGCTCCGTCGTAGCCGGTGTTGAAGGCTGCGTCGGTCGCCGGTACCTCGACCGCGGGCGATGTGGACATCGCCGGCGTGGAGAGGCGGGGGCGTGGCAGGCCGGCTACGCCCCCGCTCGACTCAGCTGGGTGGCGTGTCCTCACTGCTTGCTGCAGGGATCCTCGCTCGACCGGGGCGCACCTGGATGCGCTTGGGGGTGGCCTCCTCCATCTTGGGCACCACGATCTGCAGCACGCCGTTGTCGGCCGAGGCCTCGATCCCCTCCGCCATCACATGGGCGGGCAGGGTGATCGAGCGGCGGAAGGCGCCGTAGCAGCGCTCGACCCGGTGGAACTGCTGCTCGGATGAGTCATGGGCGAAGTGCCGCTCGCCCTGGATGGTCAGCAGGCCGTCCTCGAGCGTGATCTGCAGGTCGTCGGCCTCGACCCCGGGCAGCTCGACCGTCACCAGGTAGGCGTCCTTGCGCTCGGAGATGTCCAGCGCTGGCGCCCAGGCCGTGGTCGTGGTCCGACTGCTGCCCTGCTGCTGGCTGTGCAGGCCGAGCGCGTGGGCAAGCATCGGGTTCATCTGGGCCATCTCGTCCTGCGCGCTGCGCAGGTCCTGGAACGGGTCCCACCGGGTCATGGTGGCCATCTGGTCTCATTTATGGGCCGCAGCGGCGGCCGGCGGCTCGGGGACAACGCAGTCCAGGTGCGTGAAGCGGGATTCACTTGCCGAGTGGCCACACTCTATGGTAAACAGTGTTCACTGTCAAGATCGCCGTTCAGGAGCGTGAACATGAGAACGGGGAGCGTGCCGGAGCGAGCCAAAGCACCGCCGAACAAGCGCGCGACGGCAACGCCTGGCGAGCCCGCGACCGACGGGGGGTCACGCTCGCTGTGGTTCAACGCCCCCATGGCCGACGAAGACCGCCGCCGCCCCCCACTCACCCGCCAGCGCGTGATCACCGAGGCGCTCACCGTCATCGCCGAGCAGGGCGTCGGGGCACTTGACCATGCGTACCCTCGCCGCCCGCCTGGGAGTGGTCCCCGGCGCCCTGTACCGGCACGTCCGCAACAAAGAGCAGCTCCACGACCTCGTCCTGGACAGCGTGCTCGCCGAGGTCGACCGCAACCTCGACCCCTCCCTGCCCTGGACCGGCCAGCTCAAGGTGCTCGCACATCGGCTACGCGAGGCGCTCGAGCGCCACCCTGGCGTCGCCGGGCTGCTGCAGCTACGCGACCCGCTCGGGCCGCACTCGCTGGCCGTGGCCGAGGCGTTCCTGGTCCGGCTGCACGCGGTCGGGTTCGGCGACCGCCAGGCCGGCCTTGCCTTCTTCCTCATCGTCGACTACACCACCGGCTTTGCGGCCGGCAGCTCACCCATCTCCGTCAACGAGCAGCGCGTGCGCGACGCAGCGACCAGAACCCGGCTGCACGACTTCTTCCGCTCGCTGCCCGCCGAGCGTTTCCCCGCCCTGGTCGCCCTCGGCGAGCACGTCTGGGTTGACAACCGCGACGAGCGCTTCACCGCCGGCCTCGACATGCTCATCGGCGGGCTGCAGCAGGCACCGCGCGAGCCGCGCCGGCGGACGCCGGACCGCCAACCGGCCACAACCACCAGAACCGCCAGCAGGACGACGGGGCACGCCAAGCCGCACAGCGGGCCCTGCGACGCGAAGACGCCCTGCACACGGGTCATCGATCACACCGTGATGGATGACCGAGAGGAGACAACCCGATGACCATTGGCGTTCGCTGTCGCTCGTGCAGCCGGGAGCTGCCACTGGCGCAGCTGGTCCAGCCCAACCAAGGCTTCCGCTGCCTATTTTGCGGCTTCGCCTTCGCGCCCGGGTACGCGACCGTCGCCCCAGGCGTGGCCGCTCAGGTCATGGCCGCCCACGCAACCCTGGTCACCGCGCTCGCCGAACTCCAGTCGATGACCGGTGGCCGGCTGCGCCTGGACCCGGCCACCATGGTCGACCCGATCGCCAATGCCCTGCCCCAAGCCCAGGTACCCACCCCGGCCAGCGGGCGCCGGCGCGTGCTCTGGCGGGCCCGCGGCGCTCCCCGCACGGCCGCTGCGCAGCCTGGCTGAGACGGCCCTGGCCCGGCAAGAGGCGGCACAACGCCAGCAGGCCGATGACCAGGCCGCCGCCGACCGCGACCAGACAGCACACGCCGAGACGGCCGACCACGCCCAGTCGCTCAGCGAGGCACAGCAGCTGGCCGCCGCGGTGTTCGGGGTCGAGCGCAAACGCTCCGCCAAAGCGCCGGAACTCTGCAAGCAGCGCTGAACCTAGCGCAAGAACCCGGCGGAGCTTGACCGGGCCGGCCGGGGAGCAGCACCTCGAACCCGGCCGCCTCCAGCACCTCAACCGTCGCTCTGGCCGTGGCTGGATGGAAGTAGTTGTTGAAGATGTCCGGCCACAGCAGCATCCGCGGCCGGCCCTCCCCGGCGTGGGCCGGGCCGCGCCGGCAGAACCAGGTGGTGAAGGGCTCCTTGTTGAAGCGCGGGATCTGGCGCTGACGTGTTGACTCGTTGACTGTCGACTCCTACGGTCTGAGCGGAGTGCCCGCGAGCAAGGAGTCGGTCATGTCCGTCCTTCCGCCGAGCCCCGCCGAGCTGGCGGCGGTCGCCGCCAGGTACGGCCTGGGCCTTTCCGCCGCCGACATCGAGGATTTCGAGCCGTTCGTCGCTGGCCTGCTGGGCTCCTGGGACAAGGTGGAGCGGCTCTACGCCAGGACTGCTCCGCCGCCGCCCACCGACCGGGCCTGGCATCGCCCTTCCGACGAGGAGAACCCGCTGGGCGCGTGGTACGTCCGCACCGACATCACCGAGGCCGACGGCGGCCCGCTGGCCGGCCGCACAGTGGCGATCAAGGACAACACGATGGTCGCCGGCGTGCCGATGATGAACGGCTCGCGGACCGTCGAGGGCTTTGTGCCTACTCGGGACGCCACTATCGTCTCCCGGCTGCTCGCGGCGGGCGCGACGATCACCGGGAAGGCGGTCTGCGAGGACCTCTGCTTCTCCGGCGGCAGCCACACCTCGCGCACCGGGCCGGTACGCAACCCGTGGGACCTGTCGCGGAGCGCAGGCGGGTCGTCCAGCGGCAGTGCAGCGCTCGTCGCATCCGGCGCGGTCGACGTGGCAACCGGCGGTGACCAGGGCGGTTCGGTACGCATCCCGAGCGCGTACAGCGGCTCCGTCGGCCACAAGCCGACGCACGGCCTGGTGCCCTACACCGGGGCGTTCCCGATCGAGTTCACCCTCGACCATCTCGGTCCGATGACCCGCACCGTGAGGGACGCCGCGCTCATGCTCGGCGTGATGGCCGGCCCGGACGGCTACGACGCCCGCCAGCCACGCGACGTTGTGCCGCAGGACTACGTCGGCGCGCTGGCCGGCGACGCGGCCGGGCTCCGGATCGGTGTGGTCGCCGAGGGCTTCGGCATCGAAGGGGTCTCGCAGCAGGGCGTGGATGACGCCGTGCGATCGGCCGTGGAAACGCTGCGGTCGGCCGGCCTGGTCGCGGAGGACGTGTCCATCCCGTGGCACGCCGATGCGATGGCGGTCTGGGACGTGATCGCCACCGAGGGCGCGACCGCGCAGATGGTCGACGGCAACGCCTACGGCATGAACTGGCAGGGACTGTACGACCCAGAGCTGATCGCGCACTACGGGCAGCAGTGGCGGGAACACGGCGCGGACTTCTCCGAGACGGTCAAGCTCGTGCTGCTGGCCGGCCGGCACGCGATCGACAGCCAGCACGGCAGGCACTACGCGATGGCCCGCAACCTCGCCTACGAGTTGCGCAAGGCCTACGACGACGTGCTCGAGCGCCACGATGTCCTCGTCATGCCCACGCTGCCGCTCACCGCGACCCAGATCCCACCCGCCGACGCCGCGCGCAACGTCTACATCCCGCGCGCCCTGGAGATGATCGCCAACACTGCGCCGTTCGACGTCACCGGTCACCCGGCCACGTCGGTGCCCGCCGGTCTGGTGGACGGCCTGCCGGCCGGGCTCATGATCATCGGCAAGCACTTCGAGGACGCCACCCCGCTGCGGGTGGCGCACGCCTATGAGAAGGCGGTCGGGGGCTTCCCGACGCCGACCATGCCCGCGGCCGTAGGGAGCAGCCCATGAACGGTGCCCATGACCTTGGCGGTCTCGACGGCCTCGGCCCGGTCGCCGTCGAGAAGGACGAACCGGTCTTCCATTCGGAGTGGGAGAAGGCGGCCTTCGCTATGTTCTCCATGCCCTTCCGGGCGGGGTTCTTCGGCGTCGACCAGTTCCGCTACGGCATCGAGCAGATGCACCCCGCGGAGTACCTGGCCTCGCGCTACTACGAGCACTGGATACACACCGTCGAGCACTACGGCGAGAAGGCGGGTGTGCTGGACCGCACCGAGACCGAGCGGCGCACCCAGCACTACCTGGAGCACCCCGACGAGCTGCTGCCGCAGCGTGACGACCCCGACCTGCTCGCGTTCGTCAACGGGGTCGTCAAGACCGGGGCCCCGGCCGGCAGGCCGTCCGACGCGGCGCCCAAGTTCGCGGTCGGTGACCGGGTCCGGGTCATCGACGACAGCCCGCTCGACCACACCCGCAAGGCCCGCTACATCCGGGGCAAGACCGGCGTCATCGAACTCGCGCACGGCACGTTCATCTACCCGGACAGCGCAGGGAACGGGCGGGGTGAGGACCCGAAGCACGTCTACACCGTCAAGTTCGAGTCCACCCATCTCTGGGGTCCGGAAGCCGGGGATCCCAACGCATCGGTGTACTTCGACGTCTGGGAGCCCTACCTCGAGAACGCCTGAGATCTGCTCGCCGAGCCGACCTACTGGCACTGCCCGCACCGACCCTTCCCCAGCCTGCGCGTGAGGAGAGGACAGTCGAGATGAGCACAACCGAGAGCCCGCTGCCTGTCGCCATGCAGCAACGCTCGGACGCCGAGGTGGCAGCCCGGGTCAAGGCCCTTGAGTCGATCATGATCGAAAAGGGCATCATGACCACCGAGGCGGTCGACCGCCTCGCCGAGATCTACGAGAACGAAGTCGGCCCGCAGCTTGGCGCGTCGGTCGTGGCCAAGGCGTGGAGCGATCCCGGGTTCCGCGAGCGGCTGCTCGCCAACGCCACCGAAGCCTGTGCCGAGATGGGCATCGGCGGCCTGCAGGGCGAGGACATGGTCGTCGTGGAGAACACCGACACGGTGCACAACGTGATCGTCTGCACGCTGTGCTCCTGCTATCCGTGGCCGGTGCTCGGGCTGCCGCCGAACTGGTACAAGTACCCGGCCTACCGCTCCAGCATCGTCCGGGCGCCGCGCCGGGTGCTGCGCGAGAGCTTCGGATTCGACATCCCCGACTCGGTCGAGATCCGGGTCTGGGACTCCTCCTCGGAGATGCGCTACTGGGTGCTGCCGTTGCGCCCCGAGGGCACCGAAGGGATGAGCGAGTCCGAACTCGCCGCGCTCGTGACGCGCGACTCGATGATCGGCACCGGCCCGACGGCGACGCCATGAGGACCGACGCGACGCAGGTCGGTGACGCCCGGCGGCGGGTGGAGCAACTGCTCACCGAGCTACCGGGCGATGCCGATCAGCTGTCCTTCAACCATCCCTGGGAGCTGCGCGCGTTCGCGCTGGCGGTGGCGGCCTATCACAACGGGCAGTACGACTGGAGCGAATTCCAGCTGGCCCTGATTGGCGCCATCCGGCAGTGGGAGGACGGTGCGGCGGGCGAGCCGTGGCGCTACTACGACCGGTGGCTGGAGGCGCTGGAGACCGTGCTGTCAGGCAACGGGGTGCTGGCAGGCACCGAGCTGGACGACCGGACCGGCGCCGTGCTCGCGACACCGCGCGACGCCAGCCACCACCACGCCCACCGGGAGCCGGTCGCCGTCGACCCGGCGCGCTGAGCCGGAACCTCGTAGGCCTTTTCAGCGCCCGGCGGCGCCGGTCAGGCGCCGCCGGTGAAGTGGCTGGTGACTGAGCCGTCCTCGAAGACCTCGTGGATGGCCCGCGATCAGCGGCCCGATCGAGAGCACCGTGAGCTGCGGGAACCTGGTCGGGGTGGCCGGGGGAGTTGCACCCCCGGCTCTCACAGATCCCGGCGTGAGGTAGGGTAGGCCGCCGACGAGGTGCCAGGTGACCTGGTCCTTTTCCGACGACCCCCCTCCGAACCGGACGTGCCCGGTTTCCGTGGCATCCGGCTCTCCAGTGCTCATCGTGGGTGCCGTGTGGGACGTCCG
>WNGB01017626.1_pt1 | contig 12434 bp, 16 predicted proteins | sample 5400681 | NCBI WGS metagenome assembly WNGB01 (sample SAMN13153367, study PRJNA577476) | soil metagenome | isolation source: 115 cm soil or saprolite under grassland replicate 2 | place: USA:California | collected 2016-06-15 | reverse complement strand
CGACCCACGGGCGCGATGTCGGCGATGTGGATGTCTGGAAACTGTTCGGGTTTTAAATTCAAACTCTGCGACGGATGATGCCCCCGGCAAACCGCGCACGAACAAGCCGCGCGCAAGGCGTCGAGCCGGAGGCGGCTGGTGTGGCCGTCGTCCCACACGATCTGCAAGACCGAATCGTCGTCGGTCAATTCTAAAGATTGCGGAAAAGCTTCGCTGAAATCGCGTTCTTGAGCCATAACTAGATTGAATCAATTTACAATGAGTGTTTAAATGCTCTGTCGCCTGCGAGACATTTAAACATCGAAGGCGGCGCGCAGTAAACCCTGAAGATTGAAGATCAAAGATTGAGGATCGAGAATCGCCTTGTGAGCGATGGCGCGATCCTCGATCCTCGATCCTCAATCCCTGATCCTCATGGAAATTGACCTGAAAAATCCTAAACATAGGCGTGGCGTCTTGAGAGAGGCGGCGACGCTCATCCCCAATTTTCTCAAACTGCTTTATCGGCTGTTTAAAGACCCCCGCGCGCCGTTGGCTGAGAAGGCCCTGCTCGCCGGGACGATCATCTACGTCATCTCCCCACTCGATTTCATCCCCGACCTGTTTCCGTTCATCGGCCAGGTTGATGATCTCTATCTGGTCTCGCTGGTCGTCTTGAGATTGTTGAGCCGGACAAATGAGGAGATTTTGCGTGAGCATTGGGACGGCGGAAGCGATCTGGCCGCGCTGGTCGGCCGTGTCGAAAGAGCTGCGCGTTATGTCCTGCCAGGGAGGATTCGACGAATTCTGCTCGGCCGTGTCGAGATCGCGCCGCAATTCGAAGGCGGATTGTTTGCGTCGCCTGCAGCGCCTGACGACATAGAAGTGGAGCGAAGAATCAGAAAAAAAATTTGATATTTGCTTGTGGAATCTTTCCCGGTTCGTTGAGATAATCAGGCTTCGATCGACTATGTTCTAAAAATAAAAAGGATAACGGGATGATTGTCGCATTAGCCGGCCGTCGCGTTGACGCGCCGGAATCAAAAGAAAAACGTTTTTCACCCGAGAACGCTGAGAGTGTCAAAGAGCGAATCCGCGAGTTCCTGCGGGCCGAGAAGGCGACCACGCTGGTCAGCGCCGCGGCTTGCGGCGCTGACATTCTGGCCCTGGAAGCCGCGGGTGAATTGGGCATTCGCCGTCGCGTCGTTCTGCCTTACGATAAAGTGACGTTCAAACATGCGTCGGTCATTGACCGCCCCGGCGATTGGGGCGAGCGTTACGACCGCATCATGGCCGAGGTGGATGAGAAGGGCGACCTGATCGTGGACGATTACGACGAAGATGAAGAGTCGTATTTCGCCGCGAACCACGACATTCTGGATCAGGCTGAAGATTTGGCCGAAGAGACCGGAGAGCAATTGTCGGCGGTGGTCGTGTGGAACGGCCAGGCGCGCGGCGAAGAGGACGTCACCAGGCATTTTCTGGAAGAAGCTAAGCAGCGCGGCCTGAAAGTGACCGAGATCAAAACCGTCTGAGCGATAGTGGGACAGACTTTAGCCTGTCCGTCGTGTGAATCGTGGACGGACAGACTAAAGTCTGTCCCACTATCGCCGTCAACAAGCCGTTGAGACCTGCCACAGTACCGCGCGCGTAGGGGCGGGTATTCCCCGCCCGCGTTGATCACGGACGCGGTACTGTGGCTGAGACCTGCTCCAGGAAGGCGCGCAACTCAGTGGGGAGCGGGGCGGTGAATTCCATCCCCTCTCCCGTCGCCGGATGCGTGAATCCGAGTCGCGCCGCATGCAGAAAAGGTCGGTCCAGTCGCGCCACCGCCGCGCGCAACTTCGCGCTTTTAATTGAATTCGCCCGGCCCGCGTCGTAAGTCGAATCGGACACGACGGGATGTTTGATGTGGGCCAGATGGACGCGGATTTGATGAGTGCGGCCGGTCTTGATCTCTACATCGAGCAGCGTGAATTCATCGAAGCGTTCGACCACGCGGTAGAGAGTCGTCGCCTGCCGTCCATCTCGCGTGACAGCCATCTTCACGCGGTTGCGAGGGGCGCGGCCGATCGGCGCTTCGATCTTTCCGGAATCCTCCCTCACTACCCCATAGACCATCGCAGTATAGGCCTTCATAACCGATCGCGATTCGAACTGTTCAGCGAGGTTGAGATGCGCGCGGTCCGTTTTCGCCACAACGATCAATCCCGACGTGCCCACGTCCAGGCGGTGCACTATGCCTGGTCGTGACGCCCCTCCGCGTCGCGGCGGTTGGCGTCCGATCCGATTGAGGTAATAGACCAGCCCGTTGGCCAGCGTCCCCGAGGCCGCGCCCGCGCCCGGGTGCGTGACCATTCCGGCGGGTTTGTTGACGACAATAATCTCTTCGTCTTCGTAAACGATGTCGAGCGGAATGTCTTCGGGAACCGCGTCGATGACCGGGGCGGCCGGAATTTCGCCGGTTATCTCTTCGCCGGCCCTGAGGCGGTGGCTGGGCTTGACCGTTTTGCCGTTGACAGTGATGTCGCCGCCGCTGATCGCGCGCTGAATCGCCGACCGGCTCGTCTCGCTGAAGCGCGAGGCGAGGAAGAGGTCGAGGCGCTGATTCTCGGCCTCGACGGGAACCGAGAGGGGGAGAGCGGGGGAGGGGGAGGGGGAGAGCGGGAGAGCGGGAGAGGGAGGGAGCGGGAGAGGGAGAGATACTAGCTCACTGCTTGCAATCTCATCGTCCTCCCACTCAATGGGAAGTGGTCGTGTGTCTCCTCCCTTCTCCTGCTCCCCCGCTCTCCCGCTCTCCCGCTCTCTATCTTTCTTATCAGTCAACGTAGAGTTCCTTAGGGTAGCGCTCGATCGGCGCGCCGGTTTTGCGCGCCAGCGCGAATATGTTGTCTCCGCGATTTTCGGTCGGCAGGTTGACCTCTTTGAGCAGTTCGATGATCGCCGGGTTAGAGCGCATCCACACGTCCTCAGTTTCAAGCCCCACGACAGCGAAGCCCGCGGCCGCCAGCGCCACTCCGACCTCGTAAGGAGCGTATTCGCGGTTGTGTTGGTCGATGGGAGTCTTGCGATCGTATTGCGCGAACGAGTAAGGCGCGCATCCGACCAACAGGCCTTCGATCGAGCGCGCGCTGGCGACCAGGCGGTTGGCGCCCAGGTGGTTGGTTTACTCCTGAGACGCCAACCATCTAGTCGCCAGGCGCCAACCGCCCGTCACCCTTTCTTCAAAACCTCATAATAGATTGATTGTGTTTCGCGCGCGGCCCGCTCCCACGAAAATTTCGCGGCCTGTTTCATCCCCTCGCGTCTGAAATGTTCGCGCGCCGTTTCGTCCTCGAGCAATTTAGCCATCGCCTCAGTCAGCGCGCCGGCGTCATTTGGGGCGTGAGCCAGTCCGGCGTTGCCCACCACTTCGGGCAGGCTCGAAACGTCGCTTGTGATCACAGGCGCCCCGCAGGCCATCGCTTCGAGGGGAGGCAGTCCGAATCCTTCATAAAACGACGGGTAGACGAAGGCTTCGGCGGCGGAATAGAGCGCGGGCAGGTCGGCGTCATCGACGTAGCCGGTGAAGCGTATCTGATCCTGCAACTTTAAATCTTCGACCAGCTTAAAGACATCGTCGCACAGCCACCCGCGCCCGCCGCACAGGGCCAGTTGCGGGCGGCGCGTCGTCGTTCGCAGCAATTCGTCGTAGGCGCGGATGAGCGTCAGCAAGTTCTTCCGAGGCTCGATCGTTCCGACGTAAAGCAGATATGGGCGGCGTATCTGATATTTGTCGAGGGCGTCCTGACAGAGGGGCCCCGGCATGGGTTTCATTCCTTCCCGCGCCGCCTCGTAAACCACCCGAATCTTTTCGGGGCTGACGTGCAACTGTTCAACGATCTCCCGCCTCGTCCATTCGCTCGGCGCGATGATCAGGCTCGCCCGGCGCGCCATGATCGGCATCCGGAGTTTGCCTCGTTTGACATTCGCCTTCTCGTGCGTGTGCGATTGCGTGTAGAGCGACATGTCATGAATCGTGACGACCGTCGGGCAGGGCGCGAGGACCGGAACGCAATAGTTCGTGCCGTGAAAAACGTCCACATGATAAATCCTGAGCAGCGAGGGCAGTCCCACCAGCCACCATTTGCGAAAAATCGAGCGGACCGGGATGAATTGTCTGTTCAGGTTCTTCGGCCTGTCGCCGTTATAATCGAGATCGAATTCGAACGGTGAGAGCAGGTCGTATTGATGGTTGGGATAGGCGCGCGCCAGCCCTTCAGCCAGCGCGTCCGTATAATGCCCGACTCCTGTTTTTGCCGCGGCCAATGGAATGGCGTCAAGCGCGATTCGCATATCAGCGTTCGATTTCAAAGGCCGGGAGCGTGACCGCGCGTTCGAATTTGATTCTCAGGATCGTGCCGGGCTCGAGCTTGATGTCGTTGCCTTTGGTCACCATCACGCCGCCGAGCACGCCCCCTCCGATGCCGCCCGCGAGGCCGCCAAGCCCGGCGCCAGCCCTGGCCGCGATAATTCCGCCGAGCGAGCCAAGCCCGCCGCCGATCCCCGCGTTCCTCCCCGTGCGTTCGCCTGAATGTCCGCCGCCGACTTTACCCTCTTCGTCCTTAGATTTCAGCTTGGCGTCGTTGACGTAGTCGTCAATGGCGACGATGGTGACTGAAACCTTCTCGGTTCCGTACGGCATCCGCATCGTGTCGAAGACGACGGTCATCGTGGCCTCTTTTTGCGGTCGCTTCGCGGCCTGCACCTGTGTGACGCGCCCGATGAATTCAGTCCCGCGCTCGATGACCACACGCCCGTCCTCCACCCGCACTGGCTCATACAGCACGGCCGTGACCTCATCGTTGACTTCGCTGAGTTTCGAGCTGAGCCGGGTTTGGAGTGAAAGCTTAGCCAGCTTGCCCTCGGGAATAGTGACGTTATCCGGGGTTTTGGTTTCCTCGGAACTCTTATTCCCGTCCTGAGCGTTCGCGATAACGCCGAGACTGATGAGCATCGCGGCTAATAATGCGATTGAGAGCAGTCTTTTCATCATTTGCCTCCTAAGAAAATGTAGAGCAAATAGACACTTTGCTCTGATCTCTTTGATCGGCCGATTGTGGGACAACAGCAAACCAGAGAGTTTGTTCTATATCTTCATCGCTACCAGCGTTTCTTCTGGTCGCTGCGAAAGACTTCGCTGACCTCTTGGTCGCGCAGCTTCTCGCGGTCTGAACGTCTCTCTTCCAACTCGCTTGCGCCCGAAGCGCGGCGGAGGAGCCTCAACGCTCCGTCTCTCGATTTTTTGATTTCGCGCCGCCCGTCTTCAAAAAGTATTTCGACCGCCGCGCCGCCTTCCAGCAACCGCACGACCTCGCCGTACGCGATCCCGGAGCCGAAGGCGTAAGAGACCTCATCGCCGACCCCATAGCTGGTATTTCTGGATTTGCTTGAAGCTACCATAACCGATCTCCTTCAGGGGGAATTTACAGAGCCGATTATAACCATCCCGATCTTATCGGCGCCAGCCGCGCCACTGCGAACGGCAATAATTCTGGGCGGAGCGTACATTACCGCGCGCGTAGGGGCGGGTATTCCCCGCCCGCGTCCGTGATCGAGGCGGCTGGGCGGGGAATACCCGCCCCTACGCGCGCGGCGCCTTAAAACCTTACCGATAGGTCCACAAAGCCGGATCCTCCAGATGCGGGATCGCGTTGAACGAATCGAGGGACATACGGTCGCGACTGAACATGAATTCGGTCAGCGAGCAGTTGCGCACCCGCCAGTTTATTTCTAACGCCGAACGCTCCGGCGCGTTCAAGACATTCTGCACGGCCAGCCCGATCACCCCGCCCGAAGTGAAGACGGCCACGCGGCGGCCGCGCCCCTCGGCCGAGGTGATCCGTTTGATGGCCGCGCGAACCCGCGATTGAAACGATCGCCATGGCTCGACGCCTTCGACCTCGAACTCCCCGCCTAGCCAAACCGAGGTCACGGCCTCGAACATCTTCTGGAAATGGCGATTGCGTTCCGGCGCGTCCTTGTTCCGCTCGAACGTCTCGGCCAACGCCCGAAACGCGGCGTCGCGTTCGGCCAGTGAAGGGACCAGGTTATTGAGGATCCCTATCGCGTCGTATTCATTCAATTCCGGCATGGTTTGGAGCCGAGGCCAGGCCAAACCCGATTGGACGAAACATTCTTCGGCGATTTCCGCCGTGCGCCGCTGCCGGGCGAGTTCACCTGAATAGACCTCATCGAAATTCACGCCCTGCCGGATCCAATATCCGGCGAGCGCTCGCGACTGTTCTTCGCCTAAAGGCGAAAGCCGGTCGCCGTCCTTTTCGAACGAGCGGGCCTGCCCGTGCCGGATTAAAACAAGGTATCCCATCTTTGATTATTGAGGATCGAGGATCGAGGATCGAGGATCGAGGATCGAGGATCGAACGGATGACGCAATCTTCTATCCTCGATCTTCTATCCTCGATCTTCTATCCTCGATCTTCTATCCTCGATCTTCTATCCTCGATCTTCTATCTCCTTTGTTGAATTAACTTGATCCTGCAACCGCCGCATGCCGCGCAGCCATCGGTCGTAATCGTTCGCTTTGCGCCGGAAATATTCGGCGACCTCCGGGTGCGGAAGGATCAGGAACTTCTCTTCGGCCAAACCGCGCACGACGGCTTCGGCGGCGTCCTCCGGCTCGATCGCGCCCGCGAGCAGGAACCCGGCGGAGCCTGCGAGCGCGCCGGCCGTCAGCAAATTGGTCTTCACGCCTTGCGGACAGAGGCAGGAGACCTTGATCCCGCGGTCGCCGTAGGTGATCGCCAGCCATTCGGCGAAGGATACGGCGGCATGTTTAGTCACCGAATAGGGAGCCGACCCGATCTGCGTTAACAGGCCGGCCGCCGACGCGGTGTTGAGCAAGTAGCCCGATCCGCGTTCGAGCATCTGAGGCAGAGCGGCGCGCGCGGCGTAGATGTGCGCCATCACGTTGATTTCCCAAATCCGCCGCCAGTCCTCGTTCGAGACCTCTTCGAAACCCGGAACGCCTCCGATGCCAGCGTTCGAGCAGAAGAGGTCAATGGGGCCGAAGGCTTCTTTGGCCTTTGCGACCAAGGCTATGACGTCGGCCTCGCTGGCGACGTCGGTTTTGACCGCGAGGCCGTTGATTTCATCCGCGACTTTCCGGGCCGCGTCGAAATCGATGTCTGAAACCACGACGCCGCGCGCGCCCTCGGCCGCGAAGCGTCTGCACAGCGCGCGGCCTATGCCGTTCGCGCCGCCTGTGACAACTACGACTTTATCTTGCAAATTCACTTAAGCTCTCCTGCGCCCAATTGAATCACGTTGAATCTGTTGCAGTCTTTTCCACTTTGCAGCCGCTTCGGAGTCATCGTGATTGAGCGAGATTGAAGGAAATTGAACGGCCTTTGTCTCAGGGGCGCCTCTTGCGGAGCGGACCCGTTTTCCGCTCCGCAGAGTTTTCGGCTTGAGAGTCGTTACCGCGACAAACAAGCCTAACCGATCAAACGCGATGATACCGCGATGACCAGCTCCCAGCAATTTTACCCTCTTAGTTGCCTGCTTGCCATCACGTCATCGCCTTTCAATGAATCAATGAGAAAGGCAAATCATGAACAGAATCACACCGACCACGATCAAGCCAATGGTCGTTTATCTTTTGCATTTCCATCGAAAGCTCGCACATAGCCAACATTACATCGGGTTCACAAGAGACCTCGACAGGAGATTGACTGATCATCTTTGCGGGATGGGCGCAAGACTGATGGAGGTCTGCTTTGAGCGCGGCATCGAGTGGAAGCTTGCTCGGACCTGGCCGGGAGATCGAGAGCTTGAACGGCGATTGAAGAATCGGAAGGAAGCGCCGGCGCTCTGCCCGATCTGCAACCCTGCGACCGCAATGAATCGTGCGGTCTTCACGAAGGGAGAGCAAGCCCGATGAAACATCATCCCGAAATCACTGACAGCATGGTCGAGGTATTCACCTCGATCCTTCTCGGCGGCGAAACAAACAAGCGCCTTGCCATTAAGCTTATTCGTAAGCTCGACGCCAGGGCGCGGCGCGATCTGCGCGCGGCTTGCCAGAATCTTGACATCCTGATTGAAGAGACCTGGCTTGAAGAATTGCGAGACAAGAGAATCGAAAAGCAGTAAGCAATCACTTTGCCCAAATAACCATTGTCCAAAACAAAGGAGAAGCTTCCATGACCAAATCAATTGAAACGCAACCCGTTCTTATCAATCTCGCGTTCGCAGTTGCGGACGCGCTGGAAAATCCATCAACGCCGGCATCGCTGATGGACGGTCTACGCGAAGTTGCATCATCACTCATCAATGAACTCAATGGCGGCAATGCCGCGTTAGAGCTTCGGGCGCTGGCTGTCCATATCCAAGCCTACCCTGAGCCGGAAAAATCGATTCTAGGCGACCAGGGCGCGATTTTTAGCGGCTCTGACGCGAACCTGACGGCGCTCGCAAAGGCGTCCGTGACATCGGGCGTGATTTAGGGCGTAAGCCTTTTTGATTCCAGCATCGCGCCCATGGGCGGGGGGAGAGTTTGGCGGCGAAAAGCCTGACACAGTGTCAGGCTTTATCGCGCCCATGGGCGGGGGGAGAGTTTGCTATATGTCGACTGCGCTGAGGGCTGGCGCGCATCGCGCCCATGGGCGGGGGGAGAGTTTGCTCGCGTGGTCGTCGGGGGAGGGCCATGCGGCAAAGGGGAGAGATGGAAGGTGAGGCCGTCTCTCCCCGCTTTTTTCAATTGAGGATCAAACGAGATGACGAACACAAAACAAACACGAGGCATTGGCCAGCGGATCAACAGATGGCTTGACGAACCCGAAGGCGAGACATTCCGGGCCGGCAAATGGAGATTTTGGTTTCCATGCGTCATTGCCCTTTCGATCTTGAACGCGGTTTTAACCGCGTCAATCTTCGGAGCAAAAGCGCAGGCTTTTATTGGCTCGATCACTTTGGCGGTAGGCGCGCTTGTCGCCTGGCTCTGCGTTGGCGCTTTGCATTATTCAGATTCGAGAGACGCGAGACTAGCGCGCGGCGTTTCCCTTCTCGATTCAATCTCACTCTGCTTTGTCATTGCCCACTTCTGTTTTCTGTTGTGGGCGCAAGGTCACTTGCTCACGATTCAAGCGAATGAGGCCGAGTACAAAGCGGCGGCGGTTCGAGCTGGAGAAGCCAGAGAAGCCGAAAGAGACATCGGCGGCGTTTCTGACGCGATGGGACGCATGGATTCGAGCGGCGAACTTCGGCGAGCTGATACTCGCCGCGGGCATTCTGATTTTCGTTCGCAATCGTTCGGCCAAGTTCAACGCTAGTGTGACGCGTCGAGATGATGAAGATTTCCCCGATGAGATTGACATCGAAAAAAAGGCGCCGTCTCGAGCCGGGAAACTCGACGCCGACGAACCAAGAAAAACGATGCATGCGTCGTCGCCCGGGAAACAAATCCTGCTGGACGAATTGAAGCTGATTAGCTTCCATACGCCCGGCGTTCACTTCAAGATCACGATCAAGCCGGATTGCGTTTGGATATTTGCTTATGAATCGGAGAAAGGCCGAGGCCGAACAATTCACTCGACGCGTGCCAGTCTTCAAATCCTCGAAGACGCTGTGGCCATGCCTCGCGCTAGATTCAGCCACTGGCTTGAAGACTTCCTGCGGCGGGAAGGATTCGAGATTTGAGATGCTTGCGCATTTCGATTCAATGGAGGTAAGCGACTCAGGGCGTGCGTACAGACGTGTCTCTATGAACGACAAGAGTAGCAGTCAAAAAGCCGTCATCGCTCTTGAGATCGAAGAGCGCTTAGCCGAAGAAGCTCGCACTAGACGATTGGCCGGGTTGAAACAGAATGAGTCTCTAAGAAACGAGTTGGGGAACGGAGGCAATAATCCGTCAACCAGCTATTTGGGGAACGGGTCGCCGCTTCCGTTCCCCAACTCGTTTCTTAGAGGCGAGTCCGTTAAGCAAGCCGCTGAGGCGTTCGGCATAAATCATCAATATGTCAGCGATGCGAAGAAGATCAAACGTCAGGCGCCGGAGCTTCTTGAACCGATCCGTGACGGTCTTATCACTATTCCCCGGGCCAAGAAGGTTGCGGCCCTGTCCATTCAAGTGCTGATAGTTTCAATTGGCGCGGAGTTGAAGCTTTACCAGGTCGTTGCACTGCGAACAGAAAGAACAAAGCATATGACTTTCACACCTATACCTGATCGATTTCTATCATTCGCCGAAGTCGCCGAGATGACAGGCTTGCGTGAGGAAACTGTGCGCAACGGTGAATGCGGGACTGATGAATTATTGAGAATCAAACTCAGCACAAAGAATACTATGTTCTCTTTCAGCGCCGTTCAAACCTGGCTGCTACAGCAAGCTCGCAAGGCTCTCGTGACTCGCGAGTGGCAGGAAGACGCGGTTCGGGAGTACTTGACTAAGATAGGGAAGGCGCGGCGGCGCGGCGGAAAGAAGATCGTCAAAGACGCCGTACAGACAATCGTCAATGGAGGATTTGAATATGAATCAGAAATCGAAGAAGCCCGCTAAGCGCGAAGGCGCGAAGAAGAGGTTGAACCGATGGGAACGAGAGGCTCTCAATCCCGAAGTTAGGGAAGTGAGCATGGATATTGCGCTTGACGAGCAAGGCAATGTCTATCCTGTCCCGCTCGCAGATGGATTACGAGAGAGGGAGCAGGTAAAGACGGAAGGCAGAGAGGCCGAATTCCTGAACAGGCTTGGGCGGGCTCGGCGAGCAAATAGGCAGTTTGATAAAGGGGCGGCTGAGGCGATGAGCCATCTGCTTGCATGGGCGATAATGACGGGACAGTGTGTGTACGGCGAACAGTTGACGCCTGACGATCAAATCCAATTGCTGAATATTTTCGATGAGGATGTTGAAGCGGGCATCAAGCGTGTGAAATTCGAGAAGCGTCGATACGACACAACCGATCAGGCCTATCTTTGGATCAAGCCGAAGATGATCCGATTCCGCAAGAAGCACGGCATACCGAATGACAAGCGGTTCACACAAAAACTCTCCAAAGAATTTTGGATGCCAATTAAGCGGTTGAAACGCTGGCAAAGACTGGTCAAACAACATGGCGGCAATGAAGAGGCGCTACGAAGAGGCGTAAATCGCTGTTGGGATGAGGAGTGTAAAAAAAATGCGGGCGTTTCTGGCGCCACGTAACGCCCGCTAGGGGTCAGGCGCGAACTGTGCATAATCCTCCCCGCACGGCAAGGGCTGTGCGGATTTCTTATGAGCAGAAAGACCGTCTACAAAAGCGAACAGGAAGCCGAGACCGGATTCAATCGGGCCATTCAAGCCTATATCAATCGCGGCGATGAAGACCTCGCGCAGGAAGTCGCGGATGCGGGCCTTGATGAATGGTTGGAATCTTCCGGTCGGCGGATCGAGAACCCAGCGCCATCAACGTTGGCGCTCATCAATCCAATTTCGAAAAGGAGTAAAACAACCATGCCTAGAGCTAAATCCGTGGCCACATTGGAAGCGGAAATCGAAAATCTTCAATCTGAAAACCTTGATCTTCAGGAAAGCTTGGAAACCACCGAGCAAGCTTTAGACGAGGCTAACGGTCGGCTGGCTCAAATTTACGATCTGTCCTCAGAAGAGATCGAGCCGGAAGATTTCGAAGAGGGGGAAGAAGAGGAAGAATTTCCCCCCGAGGTCGACTCTGAGGAAGAAGAATATGAGCCGGTCTGACAATCGAGTGATCGCCAGACCGTTCGCTACGGCGGGCATCAGCACAAATTCTCAGGCTTGATCTGATGTCCGCCTCACAATCAACCGCTGATCTGACCAGCGCTTGACGCCGGAATTTTAACAGATTCCGCATCAGCAACGGTCATCGGTAAGGATATTTCCGATGCCACGAAACCAAAAATCTGAAGCCACGCCGAAAGACGCTCCGAAGTCTCTACCGAGAGGGAGACTGAAAACCGCATCGAAGCGCGTACCGACCCGCGTATCGAAGAATCCGCCGAAGACAGACCCGAACCCCGCTCCGAAACAGCGACCGAGACGAACGCCGAGGCCTGCGCCGATCGTCGCTCCGATCATCACTCCGGAGCAATCGCTTAATCCGATTCGCGTTTACTCTCTTCCACACTGGGAAGAGCCGGGGCCGTATCAAGAAAGTCTGAGTCCGCATGCTTACGGCAACGGCGGCAAAATGCTTGGCCAATGGTACACACAGGCGGACGCGGAAGAGGGACTAAGAGCCGAGGGCCATTGTGAGGATACTCCTGACAAGCGTCATTTTGCATTTGTCCGAATCATCGACAACAAGCTAGGGAAGGGGAAGCAGTGGCATGACACGGTACTCCCCGACGATGACGCCGGCGACAATGATCTTTCATATCTTGATCCCGATGACATCGGTCTTGATGATTCAGACCTTCTCAACCCTGTAGTTGTCCGGGC
>WNGB01011016.1_pt1 | contig 12436 bp, 7 predicted proteins | sample 5400681 | NCBI WGS metagenome assembly WNGB01 (sample SAMN13153367, study PRJNA577476) | soil metagenome | isolation source: 115 cm soil or saprolite under grassland replicate 2 | place: USA:California | collected 2016-06-15 | reverse complement strand
CGGGCGAGCGCCTGGGCGGCGCCGACCCGCGCAGCGACGGCGCGGCGGTCGCTCAGACGACGGCGAAGCCTTCGTAGCCGTTCCTGACCACCGCTTCGCAGCGTTCGATGTAGGCGGGGAAGCCGCCGATATAGGGCATGAACACCCGCGGTTTGCCGGGGATGTTGGCGCCGATGTACCACGAACTGCAGCTCGACCGTAGCGTCGCACCGGCGGCCTCGCCGACATGGCCGACCCACGCCTCCTCGGCGTCGCGGCTCGCCTCGATCAGGGTGGCGCCGCGCGAACGCACGTATTCCAGGCAGTCGGCGATCCATTCGACGTGCTGCTCGATCGACGGCAACATGTTGGTCAGTACCGACGGGCTGCCCGGCCCGGTGATGGTGAAGAGGTTGGGGAAGCCCGCCATGGTGAGGCCGAGATAGGTCTTCGGGCCCTCGGTCCACTTGTCCTGCAGGCTGCGGCCATCGCGGCCGCGGATGTCGATCCTGAGCAGCGCGCCGGTCATGGCGTCGAAGCCGGTCGCCAGCACCAGGCAGTCGAAGGTGTAGTCCTTGCCGTTTACCCGAAGGCCGTCGGCGGTGATGCGCTCGATCGGCGTGTCGCTGACGTCGACGAGAGTGACATGCGGCTGGTTGAAGGTCGCCCAGTAGCCGGTGTCGACGCACAGCCGCTTGCAGCCGATGACGTTGCGTGGCGAGAGCCTGTCGGCGAGCTCGGGATCCTTCACGACCTCGCGGATCTTGGCGCGCACGAAGTCCGCCGCCGTCTTGTTCGATTCGTCGTTGAGCAGCAGGTCGGAGAAGGAGGCAATGAAGCCCAGGCCGCCATAGTCCCAGCGCTCCTGGAATTCGCGCCGCCGCTCCGCTTCGGGCGTCGCCATGGCCGAGGCCATGTTGATCTTGAAGTCGATGCCGGGAGGCGTCGCCCTGGCGCGCTTGCGCATCGCCGGGTAGTTGGCCTTGACCTCGCGCACATAGTCGGGATCGAGCGGCTTGTTGTGCGCCGGCACAGTGTAGTTGGCGGTGCGCTGGAACACGGTGACGCGGCTCGCCTGCTGGGCGATCATCGGGATCGACTGGATCGCCGACGAGCCGGTGCCGATCACGCCCACCGTCTTGCCCGTGAAGTCGACGCCCTCATGCGGCCAGCTGCCGGTGTGATAGGTCGGGCCCTTGAAGTCCGCCAGGCCGGGGATCTTGGGCGTATTGGGCGAGGAGAGACAGCCCAGTGCGGTGACGACGAAGCGCGCGGTGACGCGGTCGCCCTTGTCCGTTTCAACGATCCAAGCGTGCGCGTCTTCATCGAAAGTAGCCTTGGTGACGCGAGTCTCGAACTTGATGTCGCGGCGCAGGTCGAAGCGGTCGGCGACGTGGTTGGCATAGCGCAGGATCTCGGGCTGGGTGGCGTAGCGTTCCGTCCACTCCCATTCCTGCTGCAGCTCGGGCGAGAACTGGTAGGAGTACTGAACGCTCTCCACGTCGCAGCGCGCGCCGGGATAGCGGTTCCAGTACCAGGTGCCGCCGACACCCTTGCCGGCCTCGAACACCCGCACCTTGAAGCCTTTCAGGCGCAGGCGGTGCAGCATGTACAGGCCGCCGAAGCCGGCGCCGATGACCACCGCATCGAAATCGAGCGACATCGTTCCTCCCGACCGAACCTCGTGCCATCCTTAGCGCACAATGGCCGACACCGACTATCCCACAAGCTGGTATGCCGCCACGCGAGATGCCAATCCCGAACGACCAGGCCTGACCGGCCGGGTCGCGGCGGATGTCGCGGTCGTGGGCGGCGGCTTCGCCGGCCTGCACACGGCGCGCCTGCTGGCCATGCGCGGCATGAAGGTGGTGCTGGTCGAGCGGCAGCGCGTCGGCTGGGGCGCCTCGGGCCGCAACGGCGGCTTTGTCGGGCCGGGCTTTGCCCTGCGCTCGGGCGCCTTGATCGACCAGCTGGGCGAGGACCATGCCCGCCAACTCTACGCCCAGTCGCAGCGCGGGGTGGAGATCGTGCGCACCTCGCTGAAGGAGATGGGGCGGCCCGACATCATGATGGGCTGGGGCCGGCTTTCGGTGTCGCGCACCGACCAGGGGCCGGACTTCGCCGAACGATCGCGCGCGCTGGCTAAAAAGCTCGGCGCCACGTTCGAGCCTTGGGAGACCGATCGGGTCCGCGCCCTGCTGACCACCGGGCGCTACTTCCAGGGACTGCACGATGCGACGGGGTTCCAGGTCCATCCGCTCAACCTCGCGCTGGCGCTGGCGACCGACGCCGAGCGCCGCGGTGTGCAGGTGCACGAAGCCACGGAGGCGCGGGCCCTGGAGCGCCGCGGCACGGAGTGGCAGCTCAGGACGGCCATGGGCGAGGTCACGGCGCGCCACGTCGTGCTGGCGGGCAATGCCGATCTCGGCCGCATCCATCGGTTGAGCGGCGCGGTCCTGCCGGTGGCAACCTATGTCGCGGTGACCGGCAAGCTCGGCGCGCGGCTCGGCGAGGCCATTCGCTGGCGTGGCGCCATCGGCGACACGCGCCGCGCCGGCGACTACTACCGCATCGTCGACGAGGATCGCCTGCTGTGGGGCGGGCGAATCACCACCGACACGCGCGAGCCCGCGCGGCTGCGCGCCATGATGCGGGCCGACATCCTCTCGGTCTATCCGCAGCTTGGGCCGCAGCTCGGCGACATCGAGATCGAATACGCCTGGCCCGGCATCATGGGCTACGCGCTGCACAAGATGCCCCAGGTCGGCGAGATCGAGCCCGGCCTGTGGGCCTGCACGGCCTTCGGCGGCCACGGCGTCGCCCAGACCGCGGCTGGCGCCGACGCCGTCGCGGCCGGCATCGCCCATGAAGACGACCGCTGGCGCCTGTTCGCCCCGTTCGGCACGGCCTGGGCCGGCGGTGCGCTGGCCCGCCTCGGCACGCAGCTCGTGTATTGGAAGCTGCAGGCCAGCGACTGGTGGGACGAGAAGCGCCAGGCCAGGAACGCGGAGACATTGCGGACATGACCAACGCCCGCATCGGGGATTCGCCCCGGCGCCGCGAAGATGCGCGCTTCGTCACCGGCCACGGCGCCTATCTCGACGACCAGCGCTTCGAGGGCCTGGCCCACGCCGTGGTGCTGCGCTCGCCGCACGCCCATGCCCGCATCCGTTCGATCGATGCGAGCACGGCCCGACGCGCGCCCGGCGTGCTCGCCGTGCTGACGGCGGCCGATGCGACAGCCGATGGATTGAAGCCGCTGCGCCCCTACGCCGAGGCCAACATCCAGACCGGCGAGCCCTTTGCCTTTGCACCGCAGCCTTTGCTCGCGCATGACAAGGTGCGGTTTGCCGGCGAGCCGGTTGCGCTGATCGTGGCCGAGAGCGCCATGCAGGCGGCCGACGCCGCCGAGCTGGTCGAGGTCGGCTACGAGCCGCTGGGCGCCGTGACGTCGGGTGACGCAGCGCGCGCAGCCGGCGCACCGCTGGTCGCCGACGAAGTGCCGGGCAATGTCTGCCTCGACTGGCGCACCGGCGATGCCAAGGCCGCCGATGCCGCGTTCGCCCGGGCCACTCACGTTGTTTCGCTGAAGCTGGACAACCATCGCATCGTCATGAACCCGATGGAGCCGCGCGGCGGCGTCGGCCAGTTCGATCCGGCGAGCGGGCGCTACACGCTGCATGTCTCCAGCCAGAACATCCATATCAACCGCGACCATGTCGCCCGCGCGCTCGGCGTCGGCTCCAAGGACGTCCGCTTCGTCGCGCCCGATGTCGGCGGCGGCTTCGGCGCCAAGAACTTCGCCTATGTCGAGCATGCGCTGGTCCTGTGGGCGGCCAAGCGCACCGGCCGGCCGGTGAAATGGATCGCCAGCCGCAGCGAAGTGTTCCTGACCGATCACGCTGCGCGCGACACCCAAGCCGAGGCCTCGTTGGCGCTCGATGCGTCGGGCCGCTTCCTCGCCCTGAAGGTCAGCAGCGTCGCCAACCTCGGCGCCTACATGATCGGCGCCGGCGGCGCGGTGCAGACCTATCAGTACATCCATCTGCAGGGCACGGTGTATCGCATCCCGGCGATCGCGCTGCACATCGTGGCGGTGCTGAGCAACACCGCGCCGATCGGCGTGACGCGCGGACCGGGCTTCGCCGAGACCGTGAACATCCTGGAAAGGCTTATAGACGCGGCCGCGGTCAAGGCCGGCTTCGATCGGGCCGACCTGCGCCGCCTCAACATGGTGCCGGCCGACGCCATGCCGATGACCAATTTCTTCGGCTTCCAGGTCGACAGCGGCAGCTTCGCCGAGACGCTGGGCGCGGCGCTCGCACGCGCCGACCTCACGGGCTTCGCCAACCGCCGCAGGCAAAGCGAGGCGACGGGCCGGCTGCGTGGCCTGGGTTTTGCCTATCACATCAAGGGCACGGGCGGCCCGCCGGAGGAGAATGTCGATGTGCGCTTCGAGAGCGACGGGACGGTAACGCTGATCACCGGCACGCAGCATATCGGCCAGGGCCACGAGACGACGTTCCCGCAGATCCTGGCCCATCGCCTGGGTGTCGCCAATGAGCGCATCCGGCTTCGCCAGGGCGACACCGACCTGATCGCGCACGGCGGCGGCCATGGCAGCTCGCGCGCCACTTACATGGGCGGCACGGCGATCTGGCGCGCGTCGGACGAGATCATCGCCAAGGGCCTGGCCATCGCCGCCGACGCATTGGAGGCGGCCGAGGCCGACCTCCGCTTCGAGGACGGCCGCTTCGTCGTGTCGGGCACCGACCGCGCCATCGGCCTGCTCGAGGTGGCGGCGCTGGGTCGCGACAAGGGCGAACCGCTCGACACCTATAACTTCTGGAAGCGTGAACAGATGACCTTTCCCAACGGCGCCCATGTCGTCGAAGTCGAGATCGACCGCGACACCGGGCGTGTCGATCTGGTGCGCTACACGGCCGTCGACGACTACGGCGTGATGGTGAATCCGATGATCGTCGCGGGCCAGATGCATGGCGGCATGGCGCAGGGCGCGGGCCAGGCGCTGCTGGAGCACGCGACCTACGATGCGGGCTCGGGCCAGATGCTGGCCGGATCGTTCATGGACTACGCCTTGCCGCGCGCCGACGACCTGCCGTCCTTCGAGGTGGGTTTCAACGGCACGCCCTGCACGACCAATCCGCTGGGCGTGAAGGGCTGCGGCGAAGCCGGCGCCATCGCCGCCTTCCCGGCCATCGTCAACGCCATCCTCGACGCGCTGGCGCCGCTCGGCGTCAAGGGCTTCGACGGTCCGGCGACGCCCGCGCGCATCTGGCAGGCCATGCAGGCGGCACGATGAAGCGCCATGCTCCGGCGACGGCGCGTAACCGCCAGCCCATCCTCGACGTGCTGCAGCCACGCCTGCCCTCCGAAGGCCTGGTGCTCGAGGTCGCCAGCGGCTCGGGCGAGCATGCCGTGCATTTCGCCGCCGCCCTGCCGCAGCTCGTGTTCCAGCCCAGCGATCCCGACGATGAGGCGCTGGCCAGCATCGATGCCTGGGCCGAGACCAGCGGGCTTTTAAACATCCGGCCGGCGATGGCGCTCGACGCCGAGGCGCCGGCCTGGCCGGTCGCGCAGGCGGACGCCGTGCTCTGCTGCAACATGATCCATATCGCGCCCTGGACGGCGGCGGTCGGCCTGGTCTCAGGCGCGGCCCGCATCCTGCCCGACCACGGCCTTCTCTATCTCTACGGCCCCTATCGCCGCGACGGCCGGCACACGGCGCCGAGCAACGAGGCCTTCGACCGCGACCTCAGGCGGCGCAATCCCGCCTGGGGCATTCGCGACCTCGAAGCGGTGGCTGAACTCGCCGCGGCCGAGGGCTTCGCCGCGCCCGAGGTCGTGGAGATGCCAGCCAACAACCTCTCCCTCATCTTCCGCCGGTCCTGATCGATGCTCCTGGCGCAGATCTCCGACCTGCACGTCCGACCGGTCGGGCAGCGCTACAAGGATGCCGTCGATTCCAACCGCATGTTCGCCGACGCCGTCGAGCATTTGAACCAGCTCGATCCGCGCCCCGACCTGGTGCTGATCACCGGCGACCTCGTCGACGAGGGCCTGGAAGCGGAATACGCCTCCCTGCGCGGCCTGCTGGCCAGGCTCGAGCTGCCCTGCCTGCTGATGCCGGGCAATCACGACGACCGCGAGGTGCTGGCGCGCTGCTTTCCCGACCACGCCTATCTGCCGGTGCACGGGCCTAAACATTTCGTGATCGACCGGCCGCCCTTGCGCATCGTGGCGCTCGACACCACGGTGCCGGGCGACCATCACGGCGAGGTCGATCAAACGGGCCTTGCCTGGCTGGAAGCGGCGCTGCGCGACGCCAAGGGCGCGCCGACCCTGGTGCTGATGCACCATCCGCCGATCGTCACCGGCATCCCCTACCTCGACAAATACATGTGCCGGCAGCCGGAGCGCCTGGCCGGCGTGATCGGCCGCTTCGCCAATGTCGAGCGCGTGCTGTGCGGCCATGTCCATCGGCCGATCCTGCAGCGCTGGGCCGGCACGCTCGTGGTCTCCTGCCCCAGCACGGCGACACAAATTGCATTGAACCTACGGCCCGACGCCCCGCCGGCCTCCTTCCGAGAGCCGCCGGCCTGCCTGCTGCACTGGTGGCACGATGACGCTCTGGTGACGCACACCAGCTATATCGGGCGTTTCGAGGGTCCCTTTCCCTTTGCCTGACGTCGATGCGGTGGCGTTCCGGTTGGGGATGCGGTAACGCTTTCAGACCACTGGCTGGGGGAGCGTCGTCGGAACATGAATCGCAGCCTGATCCTGCTGCCGCTGCTGGTCGCCTTCCTGGCCGGCTGCAAACCCGAGAACAAGTTCCAGCCGCCGCCGCCGCCGGAGATCAGCGTCGCCGTACCGCTCAAGCAGGACTACACCCCCTACGAGGTGCTGACCGGCAACACCGTGGCCTTTGCCACCGTCGACCTGGTGGCCCGCGTCGAGGGCTTCCTGACCTCGCAGAACTATGTCGACGGCTCGCCCATGAAGAAGGGCGACACGCTCTTCGTCATCGAGCAGACGATGTACAAGGCCCAGGTCAAGGAAGCCGAAGCCCAGCTCGACGGGGCAAAGGCGAAGCTCGTCCAGTCGGAAGCCGAGTTCACCCGCCAGGAAACCCTGCTGCGCCAGAACGTCACCGCGCAGAACACCTACGACCAGGCCAAGGCCAAGCGCGACAGCGACCGGGCCAGTGTCGAGAACGCCGAAGGCAACCTCATCATCGCCCAGACCAACCTGGGCTATACGACCGTCCAGGCGCCGTTCGACGGCATCGTCACCAAGCATCTGATCTCGGTCGGCGAGCTGGTCGGCAACGGCCAGGCGACCAAACTTGCTTCCATCGTCCAGCTCGACCCGATCTACGTCACGTTCAATGTAAGCGAGCAGGACGTGCTCAAGATCCGCGAGAACCTCGCCAACCGGCGCCTGACCGTCGAGGAGCTGGGCAAGATCCCACTCGATATCGGCCTGATGAACGAGGAGGGCTACCCGCACAAGGGCTTCCTCAACTACGTCTCGCCCGAGATCGACGCCCAGACCGGCACGGTGCTGGTGCGCGGCCTGTTCCAGAACCCCAACCGCGCCCTGCTGCCGGGCTTCTTCGTGCGCATCCGCCTGCCGATGGGCCTGGGCGCAAAGCCGGTGTTCCTGATCCCCGACCGCGTCATCGCCGAGGACCAGGCCGGCAAGTACGTGCTGACCATCGACAAGGACAATGTCGTGCACCAGACCCGCATCAAGCAGGGCCAGCTCCTGGCCGGCGGCTTGCGCGCGGTGACCGAAGGCCTCAACGCCGACGACCGCGTCGTGCTGACGACCAGCGGCCGGGCGGTTCCGGGCGGCAAGGTCGTGCCGAAGGAAACCACGATCGCCCCGCCGCCTGCGGGCGACAACATCACCAAGTGAGCGGCGCCTAGCCGATGATTTCCGCGTTTTTCATCAACCGGCCCGTCCTCGCCAACGTGCTGGCCATCGTCATCGTGCTGATCGGCGGGGTCGCGCTCGCGGTCCTGCCGGTGGCGCAGTATCCCAACATCGTGCCGCCGACCGTGCAGGTCACCACGACCTACCCGGGCGCCAGCTCCCAGACGGTGGTCGATAACGTGGCCCTGCCGATCGAGCTGCAGGTCAACGGTGTCGAAGGCATGATCTACATGCAGTCGACCAGCACCGATGCCGGCACCTACACGCTGACGGTGACGTTCCAGATCGGCACCAACCTCGATTTCGCCCAGGTGCTGGTGCAGAACCGCGTCAGCGCCGCGCTCGCCTCGCTGCCTGCCTCGGTGCAGGCGCAGGGCGTGGTCGTCGAAAAGAAGTCGACGGCGATCCTGCAGATCGTGTCGCTGACCTCGCCCGACGAACGGTTCGACAGCCTCTATATGTCGAACTACGCGACCATCAACCTGATCAACGAGCTGGCCCGCCTGCCGGGCGTCGGCAACACCCAGGTGCTGGGCGTCGGCCAGTATTCCATGCGCATCTGGCTCGATCCGCAGAAGCTCTACACCTTCGGTCTCACGCCCGCAACGGTGAGCCGCGTCGTGCAGGAGCAGAGCCAGCCGGTGACGGCGGGCCAGGTCGGCATTCCGCCCGCCCCCAAGGGCCAGGACTTCCAGTTCACCGTCGACGTGCAGGGCCGCCTCAGCACGCCCGAGGAGTTCGGCAACATCATCGTCAAGAGCGAGCAGGGCAGCGGCGGGCGCATCCTGCGCCTGAAGGACATCGCCCGCATCGAGCTCGGCGCCCAGACCTACTCCAACACCTTCAAGCGCAACGGCAAGCCGGGCGCCGGCATCGCCGTCTACCAGCTTCCCGACGCCAATGCGCTCGACGTCGCCAATCGCGTGCGCGCCAAGATGAACGAGCTTGCCAAGGCCTTCCCGCAGGGCCTGGTCTACGACATCCCGTTCGACACCACCGCCTTCGTGAAGACCTCGATCAACGAGGTGTTCATGACCCTGATCGAGGCCGGCATCCTGGTGCTGATCGTGATCATGGTCTTCCTGCAGGACTGGCGCGCCATGCTGGTGCCGGCGACGACCATTCCGGTGACCATCATCGGCGCCTTTGCCGCCATGGCGGCGATGGGCTTCACCATCAACACCACGACCATGTTCGGCATCGTGCTGGCGATCGGCATCGTGGTCGACGACGCCATCGTCATCGTCGAGGGCGTCGCCCGCCATATCGAACGCGGCATGACGCCCCACGACGCCGCCATCAAGGCGATGGACGAGCTGTTCGGGCCGGTGATCGGCATCACGCTGGTGCTGATGTCGGTGTTCCTGCCGGCTGCCTTCGTGCCCGGCCTGACCGGCCAGATGTTCGCGCAGTTCGCCCTGGTGATCGCGGCTACCGCCTTCATCAGCGCGATCAACGCCGCGACCCTGAAACCGACGCAGTGCGCCATGTGGCTGCGCACGGCCGTGCCGCCGGAGAAGCGCAACTTCTTCTTCCGCGGCTTCAACAACGTCTATCAGCGGGTCGAGAACGGCTACGGCTGGCTGATCGGCAGCATGGTGAAGCGCAGCGGCCTCATGGTGCTGCTGGCTTTCGCGATGGCCGGACTGGGCGGCTGGGGCGTGGCGCGCCTGCCGACGGCGTTCATCCCCAACGAGGACCAGGGCTACATGCTGGTCGGCCTGCAGCTGCCCGACGGTGCCTCGCTGGAACGCACCGACATCGCGCTCGCCCAGGTGAGCGCCATCGCCCAGGCGACCCCGGGCGTGAAGACCGTGGTGGCGATCTCGGGCATGTCGGTGCTGGACAGCAACTCGGCATTGGCCAATGCCGGCGTCGCCTACGTCATCCTCGACGACTGGAGCGAGCGCGGCAAAAAAGAAGGCCAGGACCTGCGCTCGATCGTCATGCATATCGGCAAGGAGGTGCAGGTCCTGCAGGACGGCCGCGCCTTCCCGCTGGTGCCGCCGCCCATCCAGGGCATCGGCAATGCCGGCGGCTTCCAGATGCAGGTCGAGCAGAAGGACGGCAGCTTCGACTATGCGAAGCTGCAGAACGCCACGGCCAACCTGATCGAGCAGGCGAGCACCCAGTCGGCGCTCGCCAACCTGATCACGTCGTTCCGCGCCGGCGCACCGCATGTCTGGGTCGATGTCGACCGCTCCAAGGCCGAGACGCTCAAGGTGTCGATCGGCGACGTCTTCTCCACGCTCTCCTCGTACCTTGGCTCGGCCTACGTCAACCGCTTCAACAAGTTTGGCCTCAGCCTGATGGTCTTCATGCAGGCCGATTCGCCCTATCGCACCAAGCCCAGCGACATCCTGCGCCTGCAGGTCAAGAACGCCGACGGCCAGATGGTGCCGATCGGCGCGCTGGCCGAGCTGCGCCAGGCCGCCGGCCCGCCGCTGATCAGCCTGTACAATCTCTACCCGTCGGCAGCGATCGTGGGCGCGCCGGCGCCGGGCTTCAGCTCGGGCGAGGCGATCGCGTTGATGGACCAGATCGCCAACGCCACCCTGCCGCCTGGCACGGGCTACGAATGGACGGCGATGGCCTACCAGGAGAACATCGTCGGCAACCAGCTCATGTACGTGTTCGCGCTGGCCATCCTGCTGGTCTATCTCTGCCTCGCCGGCCAGTACGAGAGCTGGATCGCGCCGCTTGCGGTCATCCTCGCCGTGCCGCTGGCGCTGATCGGCCCGGCGATTGCGCTCGGCAGCTTCGGGCTTGCCAACAACCTGTACACCCAGATCGGCCTGATGCTGCTGATCGCGCTCGGCGCCAAGAACGCCATCCTGATCGTCGAGGTGGCGCGTGAGGCCCGCCATGAAGGCAAGGAGATCATCGAGGCCGCGGTCGAGGCCGCCCGCACGCGCTTCCGGCCGATCCTGATGACCTCGTTCGCCTTCATCCTGGGCGTCGTGCCTCTGGTGACGGCGACCGGCGCCGGCGCCAATGCGCGCATCTCGCTCGGCCTTGCGGTGTTCAGCGGCATGATCGCCTCGACCTGCCTCGCCGTGCTGTTCGTCCCGTCCTTCTTCACGGTGCTGCAGCGCTTCGAGGAGCGCGGCAAGAAGGGCAAGGCACCCAAGGCCGCGCCGAAGCCCGAGCCGGAGCCGCAGGCTCCCTGACCCCTCCGTCGCCGCATGACGGCTACACCTCCCCTTCGCGAATTCCGCGAAGGGGAGGAAAGTCGCACCGGCTTGCGTTGACCGAATTCTGTGCTACGTGGCTTTCCCGTCCCATGGGAGCGCCCTGAAACTGAAGAACGTCCTGCTGTTTCTTGCATCGATCGTCGTCAGCATTCTCGTTGCCGAAGCCGCCGTCCGCTACATCGACGGCTACCAGATGTTCGCCACTCCGCTTGGCAACCCGGAAGGCAGCGCGACCGTCGACCCGGCGGTGCTGGACAAGTTTCCGCTCGCCGCCGGCGTCGACCGCAAATGGTTCTTCAGCGAGCCGCCGCCGCTGCCCAACCGGCGCAAGGTCGACCCCGAATGGCAGCGCCTGTTCCACTACGTCGAGGACCACAACGTCGGCGGCATGGAGTTCCGCCCGGCCGACGTGTTCAAGGCGTGGAACTCGGCCTTTGCCGGCGATCCCTGCAAGCACAGGTTCCTGCGCCATGCGCCGGGCATGCTCTATCTCTACGATCCGCCCGACGGCGAGGCCCGGCCGCCCTACCGCTACATGCCTGACGCCACGCAGCCCACCTGGCTGGTGACCAACCAGATGGGCTGGCGCGGCGCGCCGATCGAGGTGCCGCGCGGCGACAAGACCATCCGCATCGTGTTCGTCGGCTCCTCGACCACCGTCGGCCCACCGCACCTGCCCTTCTCTTATCCCGAGCTGGTCGGCTACTGGCTGAACCGCTGGGCCGACTCCCAGAAGCTGCCGGTGCATTTCGAGGTGCTGAACGCGGCGCGCGAAAGCATCGTGTCGACCGACAACGTCGCCGTCGTGAAGAACGAGGTGGCGCCGCTCAGGCCAGACCTGGTCGTCTACTACGAGGGCGGCAACCAGTTCGAGCTTCAGTCGATCGTCGACAAGGTGCCGCCGAAGTCGGCCGCGCCCCAGGCGCCGCCGGCCAACACCGCACCGGGGTGGCTTCAGGTGGCCTCGCGCTATTCCGCCATCGCGGCCCGCATCCGTGCCGCCGTCGGCATGGCCGGCTCCTCGCAGGACGGCCGCGAATGGCCCAAGCCCGACTATCGCCTGCAGTGGCCGGAGGGGCTGAGCGAAACCGATCCCGACCTCTCCTACCCCAGGCTGCCGGTCAACCTGAACCTGATCCAGCGCGACCTCGACGCCATGCGCAGCGCCGTGCAGCAAGTGGGCAGCGACTTCGCGGTGAGCTCGTTCCTGTGGATGGTGAAGGACGGCATGGTGCTCGATCCGGTCCGCCACAAGTACATCCTCGAGCAGCTCAACAGCAGCTACTACCCGTTCCGCTACCGCG
>WNGB01025706.1_pt1 | contig 12437 bp, 8 predicted proteins | sample 5400681 | NCBI WGS metagenome assembly WNGB01 (sample SAMN13153367, study PRJNA577476) | soil metagenome | isolation source: 115 cm soil or saprolite under grassland replicate 2 | place: USA:California | collected 2016-06-15 | reverse complement strand
CTAGCTGGTCGGGAAAGGCGGGCAAGCTCGGCCTGCTGTTTGTCGGCCGCGACATCTGGGGGACCGACCCGACGGCGCGCATCGCCGCGGCACACGGTTGGGACTGGGCGCGCTTCGCGGGCTACGTCGCCGACGATGAGCTGCCGGCGCTGTATGCGGCGGCGCGGGTCTTCGCGTATCCGTCGCTGTATGAGGGCTTCGGCATCCCGCCGCTGGAGGCGATGGCGTGCGGCACGCCGGTGGTGGCCTCGACGGCAGGCGCACTCCCCGAGGTGCTCGGTGACGCGGCGCTGCTGGTCGACCCATACGATGAGGACGCGCTCGCGCAGGCGATCGAGGCCGCGGCAGCGGAGCCTCTGGCTAGCGAGCTCCGGCGGAAGGGGCTCCAGCATGCGGCCAGATTCGATTGGGCCACAACCGCGGAGCAGACCTGGGCGCTCTACGAGCGCACGGCCACGCGGCCGTGAAGGCGCTGTTCTATCTGCTCGACGGCGACTCCAACGCCAGCTCCTATCACCGCGTGCTGCAGTACATCCCGCTGCTGCGCGAGTACGGCATCGAGGCGCGGGTATCGCGTCCGGTGCCGCGCGTTGTCTATGAGCGGCTTGTCGAGCGCGGCGGCGCTGGCGGCGGTGGAAATGGACGCGCGGACAGCCGTCTGATAGGCAAGCTGGCGTTCTACGGTCTGTTCGCGCTGTGCAGGACGCTCGACGTGCAGCGCGCGCACAACGCGGATGTCGTCGTGATCCAGCGCGATCTCTTTCCGTTTGGACCGCCGGTGCTCGAGCGGGCGCTCTTCCGACGCAATCTGCACCTGGTCTATGACACGGACGACGCGACGTATCTGCGGCCGTCGTTCACGCCGACTACGCCGTTCCAGCGGCTGCGGCGCTTCGACAAGGTTGCCGAAGTGGTGCGCCACGCGCGTTGGGTCAGCGTCGCGACTGAGCCGATCGCCGCGTGGGCCCGCGAGTACAACCAGCATGTCAGTGTGGTGCCGATGGCGGTTGATCTGCGCGTGTACGACGCGTTCGCACGCGGACGCGGGCTGAGCAGCATCGCCGGCCTGCACGGGACGCAAGCGCACAGGGGATCGGCCGCGCACAGTGGGGGCACGGCGGAGCACCGAGGATCGTCAGGGCTCGCCGGCGGCGCCGCGGGGCCAACGAGCGGTCCGGGGCAGGGCGGCGGCGCAGCGGGGCACACCACCGGGCTGGAGCACGGCGGCACGACGGCAGGTCACGGAGGATCGGCGGGGCTCGGCGGCTCGGCTGGGCGTGGCGACAGCGATGCCCCGTACACCAGCGGGCCGGGGCGGGGCGGCGGCGCAGCGGGGCATGACGAAAGCGGGGCGGAGCACCCCCGCGGGTTGGAGCAGGGCGGCGCGGCGGGGCACGGCTTTAGCGGGGCGGCGAGCGACTACAGCGCACGGCTGGTGCTGGGCTGGGCGGGCACCGCGGGCGGGATCGGCTACCTTGACCGCCTTCGGCCGGCGCTCGCAGCCGTGGCGGACGCAGAGCACGTCGTGGTGCGGGTGGTCTCCGGTGGCTACCGACGCGTGCAATTGCCTGGCGTGCCACTCGAGGCTGGGCCGTGGCGTGGGCTCCAGGACCTCGCCGACTTCGACATCGGGCTTCTGCCTCTTGATGACTCACCGTTCGAGCGCGCCAAATTCCCCTTCAAGCTGCTGCAGTACTGGGCGCTCCGGATTCCCGTCGTTTCGGCTCGGGTGGGCGTTGCGGCCGAGGTGATCGAGGACGGAATCAGCGGACTCTTGGCCAGCTCAGCCGAGGAATGGCAGGCGGCGTTGTCTCGCCTGATCGGAGATCCGGCACTGCGTAAAAGGCTAGGAGAGGCGGGTCGCGAGACCGTTGCCAGCCGCTACACGATCGAGCGCGTTGGTCCGCTGCTCGCGGAGGAGCTGCTCGCCGCGGCGCGCTGAGCGCTGCGCTGCCACAGGTCCTCGGCGAGGGCGTCGATGGCTCGGCGTCGCGCCCGGTGAAACGTACCTTCGCTGAGCGCATAGCGTTGCATGACCTGTTTGTTCAGCCGACCGTCGGCGTACGCCTCCTTGAGGACCAGGTAGTGCAGCCAGCCGCCGATATTGCTCGTGCCGGGCGATGGGCGGGCGCCGCCGGCGGGTCGGAGGCGCTCGATGGCCTGGTCGAGCTCGTTGCGGAGGGCTGCGGCGCGCTCCAGAGATGTCCCGGGGCTGCTCGCTCCGGCAGGGTCAGTCGCGCTGAATGACAGCTGCGCCAGCAGCGGGTGCTGGCTCAGCGTCGGGAGATCGTTCAGGTGGCGAAGCGCGCCCTCGACGAGCATGCGAAGCTCGGTCGGGCGCGCGGCATCGGTGGCGCCGCTGGGCGCGGCCTCGGCGGCACGATCGCGCAGGATCTGATCGACGGTCTCGCGGACGTCGACCAGGGCGCTGAGCTCATCGGGCTGGCGCACCACGCGATTGGCGAGCTCACGCAGCTGGCCGCGCAGCGTGCTGACCAGTGGCGCGTACAGGACGCGGTCGAGCAGGTGCCCGCGGGTGTCGACCACGACGTGAGTAGCCATGACCAGCAGTAACAAGGGCAGGCCGCGCTCGAGCCACGTGTAGTCGAGCGCCAGCGCGAGCGTGATCCCGCCGTACAGCGCGACGATCGCCAGCATGGTCGCGGCGAAGGCGCTGAAGTCGCCGAGCACCTGCTCACCCGCCAGCAGGGCGCCGTACCGCGCGAGGTTCCAGCCCATCATCGCCATGCCGACGATCAGCAGCACCTGTCCGAGGAGTCCCGGCTGCTGGTAGACCCCGCTGGCGACCACGATCCACAGGCCACCGAGCAGGAAGATCACCGCCGAGGCGCACAGGAAGGCGAGTCTCGCGCGCAGCGGGCTGCCAGGCGGGCTGGCGCGCCACAGGGCGAGCAGGTTGGCCAGCGACCACAGCAGGCAAATGACCACGAACGTCTGAAAACCTTGCAGCAGCGGCCCGGGTGGGACGTGGCGCGAGGTCGGGGTGTCGCCGAGCGGTGTGTTCCAGTCCTGCACTGACGGCGTGAGCATGCCCAGCGCGGCGAAGATGACGCCGATGCCGATGGCGATGACGGCGATGGCGACGTACAGCCATGTTGGTTGGGCGCCGGGCAGCGGTAGGTCTTCGTCGCGGGCCAGGGTGAGGCTGAGCAGCAGCCAGATTGGCGCCGCCAGCGACGGGGCCCACCACGTGACCCGCAGCCAGTTCGCCCACGTCGCGGAGTCGGGAGCGAGGGCGCCGAGGGCCTCGCCTCCGAGATAGATGGCCAGGCACACCATCGCCGCCGACGCGAGGACCGAGACGCGGCGGGCCGGCGCTCGGGACAGGACGTACAGGCCGAGCGCCCACACGAGCAGCGCGCCGATGGCGAGCACCGCGCCGGTTGCGTTGGCCATGTCATGGCGGAGTCTACGAACTTGCTAGAGGCCGCGGTGCGGTCGGCCTGCCGCCGCGGCCCTCGGCGTTCAGGCGTTCCGCAGCCAACGGGACCTGCGGCATAGCACGGGTGATGACTGGATCGGACGGGGCGCGACGCGATTGGGCAGAGGTAGGGGTGGATCAAGTGGCAAGGAAGCGACCAGGCGCGCCGAGGCGGTAGCACGGGGGCAGGAGCACGCGTGGGGATGCGGCGACCGCTGGGGCAGCGGCCGACACGTGCGGGACGCGGTGGGCCCGCAGGCGGCGAGGCGGGGTTGGAAATTGGGCGGCGGGTGGCACCTTTTGGCAGTTCTCGGACGTTGTGTGGCAGTTCCGGTCGCTGAGGCTGAGGCTCGGATGGGACCTGAAGGAGGACCATTGGTTATGACGCTTCGTACGCGCCTCGCGCTGTTCTTCAACATCAAAACCAGCGCTGCGCTCGACCAGATCGAGGACCCGCGCGAGGTCCTCGACTATGCCTACGGCGAGCAGCGCGCGCAGCTGCGCACCGTCAAACGCGGACTGATCGAAGTCGCCGCGGCGCGGCGCCAGCTCGAGCGACAGGCCGAGCGGCTGCGCACGACCATCCCGCGGCTGGAGGAGCAGGCGCGGCGGGCACTGCGCTCGCATCGCGAAGACCTCGCCCGCGCGACCTTGTTGCGCAAGCAGGACACGCTGCGCGAGCTCTCGGCGTTGGACGAGCAGCTACGTGACATTCAGGCTGAGGAAGACCGACTCGCTCGCACGGGCGAACAGTTGTCGCAGCGGGTCGAGCGATTTCGGGTGCACCGCACCGTGCTCTCGGCGCGGTATTCGGCGGCCGAGGCGCAGACGCGGGTCACGGAATCGCTCGCGGGCGTCTTCGACGACGAGCAGACCGAGCTCACGCTGGCCGTGGAGCGCTCGGAGGAGCGCGTTGAGATTGTCTCGGCCCGGGCGGCCGCCAGCGAAGCGATTCTGGCTGCGCCCGAGGAGGACGCGCTGGAGCGCGAACTGCACGACCTCGACGCGGCGGCCGCGGTGGACGAGGAGTTGGCGGCGCTCAAGCGGGAGCTGTCGGCTGAGGAGCCCACGCGGATGGCGCAGGAGCAGCCGCGGGCGCAGGCGCCGCGGCGAGGGCAAGAGAGCGAAGGGTCACAGCCGTCGCGGCAAGAGCGACGGACCGAAGGGTCATCACAGACGCGCCGTGAGCACGGGACCGAGGGGTCGCAACAGCGGCAGGAGCAAGAGAGCGAACAGGCACAGCCAGAGCGGGAGGAAGGGACCGGAGGGTCGGAGCCGACGCGGCGGGAGCCAGGGTCCGGAGGGCCAGAGCCGACGCGGCCGGCGCAAGGGAGCGAAGGGTCACAGCCAAGAACCGAAGGATCAAAGCCGACGCGGCGGGAGGAAGGGACCGAAGAATCAGAGCGCGGAGCGAGAGCCCAAGAATCAGCAGGAGCCCGAGCAAGAACCAGAACCAGAGATGCCCGCGGCGAAGCCGAAGGCGGCGCGACACGTCATGTCGACAGAGTTCCAGCGCGGGCAGATGATCATCGTCCTTGCCCGCTGGATTCTGGTGCTCGCGGGACTCATGGTCGCTCTGTGGAGTCCACAGAAGCTCAGCGAGCTGCAGATCGAGGTCGGCGTGCTGCTGCTGGTGGCGATCGCCAACTTCCACCTGCACGCGCAGCTCGTGCAGCGCCGACCAACCCTGCCGCTGATCGCTCGGGCGGCGAGCATCGGCGATCTGGTGGTCATCACGCTGCTGGTCGCGCTGCAGGGCGGCGCGAGCTCGAATCTGTACGTCTTCTACTTGCCTGCGCTGCTGGCGATCGCGGTGGCGTTCCGCACCGAGGAAGCCGCGGCACTCGCTAGCCTCGGCGTATTCCTGTACGCGGTGGTCGGCATCTACTCGCGCGTGCCGAGCGACGTGCTGCTGCTGCGGCTGCTCATGCTGGCGGCGGTCGTCGTGATCGGCAACACGTACTGGCGACTGCATCGCGAGCGCATCACGTCGACGCTCAGCGCACGCAAGGAGGACGCGCAGGACCTGTTCTTCGGCCAGGCGGCCGCGCTGTGGGCCCGCTGGTTCGCCGTCATCGGCGGGGCGCTCTTCGTCCTCGCCCGTGCCACGACGACCGACGAGCTAGCGCGCAACATCGTGCCCGTGGTCGCGCTGCTGTTCATGAACTTCTACCTGCACGGTCGCTATCTGGTGGAGCAGCCGGCCAACCGACGGCTGACGCTGCTGGCGAGCGGTCTCGACCTGGTCCTGATCAGCGGACTGTTCATCACCTGGTCGGGCAAATCTGGCCTCGACAACCCCGCCTTCATCCTCTTCTATCCGCTGGTGTTCAGCTTCGCGCTGGTGTTCCCGCCGCGTATTGCCGGCGCGTTCACGCTAGCCACGCTGGCGCTGTATGCGGGGCTGGTGCTGCCGAGCGGCATCGCCGACACGGGTGAGCTGAAGGTCCTGGTCGAGCGCGTGCTCATCCTGATCGCGATGGGCGGACTGGGCACGATCTACTGGCGGATGGTGCGCCGCGAGGTACGAGGCAATGCCGAGACGTCGGACACGCATTCCACGCTGGCTTGGCGCACTGCTAGCGCCGGCTGAGGACCCGCGGGGTCAGGTCCAGCAGGCGCCACCCAGCGCGGGTGACCTGCTGGCCGACCTGCGGCGTTCGCGGGCGGAGCTGGCGGCGTTGCGGGAACAGCTCGAGGCGACGCTGGCGCGGACCTCGCCCTCACCGCTTGACAGCGAGGGGAGTAGCTCGCCCTCACCCCTTGACAAAACCCCTCTCCCAGAGGGCGAGGGGGGCACGTTGCGGGAGGGCTCGGGGAGGCTGCGGGAGCAGCTGCGGGAGCTGGCGGAGCAGGAGCTGGAGCTGTTGCACGCGGAGCAGCGCCTGGGTGTCTCGATCGAGGCGCGGCGTGCGGAGGAGGTGCTCGAGCGCGCGCGGCGGGCGGCGCTGGAGGCGGAGCTACACGCCGACTAGGACAGGAGGGCTGCGCCCCGTGTTGCGCCCGGCACCCACACGTTCACGACGTTGGGCGCTTCGCGGGGGTGCAGTCCCGAGTGCGTGTCGATGACCAGCGGCGCGGCGCGCACGATGCTCGCGTAGTCGATCGAGGTGTGCGGCGTGAGGAGCACCACGGCGTCGGCTTCGGCGATGTCCAGCGGGTCAAGGGCGACCGACTCCAGGGCTCGATCGGCGACCTCGAGGCTCGGCCACAGCGGATCGTGGTACTGGACGGTGGCGCCACGCGCGGCAATCTCTTCGAGCACACGCACCGCGGCGGACTCGCGAATGTCGGCGATGTCTGGCTTGTAGGTGATGCCGACCAGCAGGATGCGAGCGCCGACCAACGTGCGCTCGAGCGCCTGTTCGAGCTTATCGACGATCAGCCGCGGCATCGCGTCGTTGATGCGATTGGCGGCGGGGATCAGCTCGCTCTCCAGACCGGCCTCACGCGCGGCAGCGTCGAGGTACTGCGGCACGACCGGGATGCAGTGGCCGCCGACGCCCGGACTCGGGTAGTGCGGTAGGAACGCGAACGGTTTGGTCTTGGCAGCCTCGATGACTTCCCAGACATTCACGCCCAGCCGATCGCACAGCAGCGCCATCTCGTTGATGAAGCTGATGTTGATGAAGCGGAACGTGTTTTCGACCAGCTTGGCCAGCTCCGCGATCTCGGGTGAGCTCACCAGCACGACCTCGTCGATACACGTCTCGTACAGCGCGGCCGCCAGCCGAGTTGATTCGGGGCTCACGCCACCGACCAGCTTGGGCGTGTTCTTGACCGTGTACTTTTGATTGCCGGGATCGATGCGCTCCGGGGCGAAGGCGACGAAGAAGTCCTCGCCGGCACGCAGCCCGCTGGCTCGCTCGAGGGCTGGTGCGAGCTGCTGTGACGTGGTGCCGGGGCCGCACGTGCTCTGCAGGATGACCAGCATCTCGGGGTGCAGGTGCTGGCCGATCGTGGTGCCGGCGGCTTGCACGAAGCGCAAGTCGGGGCCACCGCTGGGTGTCAGCGGCGTGGGGACGCAGATGACGGCGACGTCGGCGGTATCGAGGACCGTCGGGTCCGTGCTGGCGGTGAGCGAGCGCGCCTGCAGCTCTTCATCGGTGACGTTGGAAACGGGACTCTGGCCGCGGTTGATCGTTGTCACCTTGTGCGCATCAACGTCGAGACCGATGGTTGGGAAGCCCGCGCCGGCAAACTCCAGGGCCATGGGCAACCCGGCATAGCCGAGCCCGACGACGGCGATGCGCGCCGACCGCGCCCGCAACTTCCGCTCCAGCGAGGCGTCGCTCACCGACGTCCCTCCTTCGATCCGATGGCGTAGGGCGTGCGCGATGGCCTCGGATTCTTCCAAGCTCGGTCGCACACCGTCAAGACGATTGACATGGCGGGCTGTTACGGCTGCGGAGGCGTCGCCCCTGCGAGGCGTTACCGGAAGGCGGAAGACGGGCTGCGCGAGTGCATCGCGATGTCATGCGGTTTGACCGCGGCGAATTGACAGCCTAGCATCGTCCAAGAGCATCGACGTAGTGCCGTTCCTGCCCTCGGAAGACCAGGTCCTGTTCGCAAGCTGCTTTGGTCTCGCATTCGGTATCTCTGTCGTCCTAACGCCACTTGTTGCCCGACTGGCTCGCGCACGTGGCATCGTGGCAAACCCGCGACAGGATCGCTGGCATCAGAAGCCGACCGCGCTTCTGGGTGGTGTTGCCATTTATGTTGCCACCACCCTCGCCATCGTTGCCTTCGTTCGACTTGACTCACGATTGATTGGTCTGGTCGCCGGCGGAGCGCTCCTGTTTGTGACAGGTTTGATCGACGATCTACGCCACCTGCGGCCACATACCAAGCTCATCGTGCAGATCGTCGCGGCGTGCGCGTTGATCGTCTCGGGCGTGCAAGTGGGCACGCCGGACCTGGCGCCGATCGCGATCCCACTCACCATCCTGTTCGTCGTCGGCATCACCAACGCCTTCAACCTGCTCGACAACATGGATGGCCTGTCGGCCGGAACAGCCGCGATCGCGGCCATGTTCCTGTTCGCCTTCAGCTTCTCGCTCGGCAATGTCGCGATCGCGCTGCTGAGTCTGGCCGTGGTCGGCGGCGCCGTGGGCTTCCTGATCTACAACTTCAACCCGGCGCGCATTTTCATGGGCGATTCGGGCGCGATGTTCCTCGGCTTCACGCTGAGCGGGATCGCGTTGATCGGTACACGCGAGATGGCCTCGGACATCTTCTTCGTGCTGCTCGTGCCCGCGGCGATGATGGGCTTGCCGATCTTCGACACCACCCTGGTCACGATCGTTCGCACGCTCGAGGGCCGGCCGCTCTCACAAGGTGGGCGCGATCACCTCAGTCATCGGCTGGTCGCGGTCGGGCTCAGCGAACGCCAGGCGGTGCTGGTGCTGTACGCGCTCGCGATCAGCTTCGGCAGCCTCGGATTGATCGCTCGCTCTATCGGGGTGTGGGTGAGCTTGCTCGCGGCCGGCGCGCTGCTGGTGATCGCGGTGCTGTTCGGGGCATATCTGGCGCAGATTCGCATCTACGGTCCGGTGCAGTTCGCCGAGCGCTCCTCGTCGCTGACCGGGCGGCCCGTGATCAACGGCATGATCATGTTCAAGCGAGAGCTCGGCGAGGCCGCGCTGGACTTCGTGCTGGTGTGCGTGGCCTATCTGGGCGCCTTCGTGCTGCACTTCGGGCTACCGAATCCCGCCGCGCCGGGCGGCGATCCGCTGGCGGTGCTGCCGAGTTTGTTGTCGGCGTCGCTGGCCTTCGTGGTGGTCGCCAAGCTGTCCCTGCTCCTTGCGTTTGGGGCCTACCGCGGCATGTGGCGTTACGTCGGACTCACCGATCTGATGATCCTCGGGCGGGCCTCGGTGCTGAGCACGCTGCTCCTGCTGATCGTGCTGCCCATCCTCGCGCGCGGGGTCATCATTCCGCGCTCGGTGCTGGTGATCGACTTCCTGCTGTTCACGTTCTTGCTGATCGGTTCACGGGTGTCGTTCGCAGCGTTAAACGAGACGTTCGCGCGGCTCCAGAACCGCTGGCTGCCGCGCGTGCTGATCGTGGGAGCGGGCGATCTCGGTGAGCTGGTCTTGCGGTCCTTGGTCCGCGCGCGGCCGTCCGCGTACCGTCCGGTGGGGTTCCTGGACCCGGACCCAGCCAATCGCAATCGCACGATGCACAGCGTGCGCGTGCTGGGGACGCCCGAAGACCTGGCCAGGGTCACCGCCGAGCAAGATGTCGACGTGGTGGTGCTCGCGCTGTCGCCCACTCACGTTGCGCAGACCGAGCTCGTGCGCGAGAAGTGCGAAGTGCTGGGGGTGCCCGCCTACGCCGCGTCGACATTCGTCGAGATGCATTTCGCTGGCACACCACTCCACGTGGTGGCGCAGCAGCCATCCCCGGATAGCGCGCCCAGGAACTGATGTCCCTCGCGGGTCCACGCGGTCGTCCGGAGCGCATGCTCGGGATGGAAGCCGTCCCGATCCAGCGCGCGCCGCTGCCCGGCACAGGCGCGGCGGTGGCTGCCACGCGGCCCCTGCCTGACGTCCAGCAGCCGGCCAGCGTCCGCCGCTTCACTCGCAGCTACCCGTGGATCGTGATCGGCCTGGCCGTGGTGGCAGTGCTGAGTCGCATCTACACCACCAATAGCCTGCTCGGCGAGCCGACATCGGACGAATACCTGTACGCGGTCCACGCGCGCGACCTGGCGCGGGCGTGGGCGAGTGGCCAGACGCCGTCGTTGACCAATCTGGGCGTGGAAGGGCGCTCGGTCGCGATCGAGGCGGCCGCGCTGTCCATGCTGATCCCGTGGGATCCATTGACCATCGGCCGCACGGTGCAGGCGCTGCTCAATGCGCTGTGCATCCCGATGACGTTCCTGCTCGGCCGACAGATTGGCCTGGCACGCTCGGCGGCGGTGGCGGGCGCGCTGCTGCTCATGGCCGTACCGGAGTTCCAGGAGCTCGCGTGGCGGTTCTGGACCGATAGCCAGGCGACGCTGCTGGCGCTGGTGTACCTGTCGGCGCTGCTGGCGTTCGTGCGCCGGCCGTCCTTCATTGCCGCCGCGATCGGGTTGATCAGCTTGCTGGGGCTGGTGCTCACGAAGGAGAGCGCCGCCGTCACCTTCGCCCCATTTGCCGCGCTGGCGCTGCTGCCGCTCAGTCGCAGCATCACCCGCTCAAGGCGGACTTATGCGCTGGTGGCGGTCGGGCTGGCTCTGCTCGTGGTGGTTGGGCTGACCGCGCTGTTGACGACGGCGCCGCGGCTGCTCGCCAGCATGCCGCTGCTGCAGAAGACGTTCGGCGCTGGGCCGCTGATCCTGAGCAGCGTGCGCGAGGCGATCCCGCGCCTCCCCGACTACTCGGATCAACTGACGCAGATCATTGGTCCACGTGAGCTGGGGTCGGTCCTCGTCGCGGGGGTTCTGGTTGGCTACGGCTGGCTGCTGGCGCAGACCTGCGTGGCGGTGTTTTCCGCGCGGCCGCGCATCGGGCCGTGGGCGCTGGGTTGGTTGCTGGCGGCGGTGGTGTGGGTCGCGGGCGTATCGGTGTCAGCACGGGACGTGGGCTTGCTACGCCAGCCGGCCGATGCGCTGGTGATTGTGGCGACCGGATTGCTCCTGGTGGCCATCGGGACCGTCGAATTGCACGTGCGCAACGCACAACGGAGTGGTTGGGGCCTGGCCTTATTGGGGTTGGTGGTAGCGGCGGTGCTCGCGGAACGGCTGATCATCGTCGTGACGCCCAAAGTCGCCGCGGCGGCGCTGACGTTCCGCAACTTGATGCCCATCGTGCCACTGTTCGCGGTGCTCGCCGGCGGCGCGTTGTGGGCGGCGGCTGGCGCCGTGTCGCTGCTGGTGCCGGCGCGGAATAGCCGCGGTGCGGTGGCTGTGCTCGCGAGCGTAGCGCTGGTCGCGTTCGGATCGCCGTTATTGCACGAGCGGCTGTCGAATCGACCACTGCTGGGACGGGTTGCGGACCGCGGAGCGGATCCGGACACGCCGCAGGGCCTGCGGGTGGAAACTTTTGTCGAGGCCGAGGACTGGCTCAAGAGCAATTTGCAGGTGGGGGACCTGATCGTCGTCGGGCCGCTGATCTTGCGGCACGTGGCGTGGTACGCCGACCTCGGCGTGGATGGCATGGACAGCCTCATCGATGTGAACTCACAGCCGCGGAGTGCAGAGGAGCGGCGGCAGTACGAGCTCGATCGCCTTGTTCCCAATGGGGCCGACTACGTGATCGACTTCAACGTCAACTGGCTGGATCCGGGTGGGGAGGCGTCTCGGCAGTGGCGGCAGACGTATGAGACGCTGGCGTCGCGGCCAACGTTGGAAGTGGCCTATCTGAAGAAGGACCGCTTCGGCCAGCCGGTGTTCTACGTGATTCGGAACCGCGGCTTCGTCCAGGTCCCGCGGTAGGTCGTCCAGGTCCCGCGGTAGGTCCTGGGCGCTCTTGAATTCCTCGGCGCATGCGCCGCTCTCTGTGTTTAGGTGCTTTGGAACGGCGCTGCGCGGCGAGGGGCTCTACCCCTTCACCCCGCTCTACGAACGCTCGCGGTGCGGCACCCGGCGAACATCGTGTCCTTCACCGCGGGTGCGGCTTTTGTTCGGTGAGGCCGCGGCACTTGGAGTTGGCGACTTTGCTAGTCGGGGACTATCCGTACAACGGGCAGACCCTGGATGAAGCCAGCGACGTTCGCGCGGTGCCAAAACCGCGAGCGTGCGTAGAGCGGGGTGAAGGGGCAGAGCCCCTCGCCGCGCAGCGGCGTTCCAAAGCTGCTAACAACTGAGAGCGGCGCATGCGCCGAAGGAAATAAGAGAGTTACTGCTGGCCGGGGCCGTATTTGAGGACGGCGCGGTGGGCTGCGCCCTGGCGGTCTTGCAGGTAGGCGTTGTCGGGTTTGAACGTCAGGGCTTCGGTGAACAGGGCTTCGGCGGTGCCGAAGCGGCGGGCGTGCATCTCTGCTTCCGCCTGGGTCGCCAGGGTGCGGG
>WNGB01011008.1_pt1 | contig 12439 bp, 15 predicted proteins | sample 5400681 | NCBI WGS metagenome assembly WNGB01 (sample SAMN13153367, study PRJNA577476) | soil metagenome | isolation source: 115 cm soil or saprolite under grassland replicate 2 | place: USA:California | collected 2016-06-15 | reverse complement strand
CCGCGTGCAGCGCGGGGGTCACGCTGTCCTGGAACACGGGCCCCCCCTGGGCCGCCAGCTCGTCGCAGGCGCGGCCGGCGCGCTCGGGATGGAACGCCGCAGCGTGTCGTTCGACCTCGTCCCCCGTCCCGCCCGACACGGGGTCCTCGTGGCACTCCGCGCACGCGCTGGCGTTGAACAACGGCCCGAGACCGATCGCGGGCGTGAAGACGCTGTCGAACACCACGCGACCGCTGTCGAACCGCGCGCGCTCCGCAGCCGAGAGGCCGCGCAGCGGATCCCCCGGTTGCGGGCGGCGACACGCAGCCGCCAGAGCGACCGCCAACACCATGCAGCATGTCGCTCGCGTCATGGCGTCGACTCTGGTCCGGCGTCCATTCGGCCGACGCGCTCGATCGTGTATGCGACGTAGCCCACCGGCCGCACGCCGAACGACACGCGCACGACGTCACCCGGGCGTAGGTCGCCCAACGTGAGCGTCGCGCCTCCCCCCCGGGTCGCGACCGGCATGCCGGCCGGGACCTGGAGCCGCACGACGCGCAGCGCCATGCCGACCCCCGCTGTGACCTCGAGGGTGCGGGCCTTCACGTCCACGACGCGCACGGCGCCGTGGATACTGTCGTGCGGTGCCTGTTGGGCGGCCGTGGAGAGAACGGGAGCAGCGACGAAACAGATAAGGAAGGCGAGGGGTCTCACAAAAGCCTCCGGGGGGGCGGCGAAAGTCCCTCAGAGTACCCCGCCGGCGGGGACGGGTTCGCTTGCCTAACGGCCCGCGAGTCGCTAGGTCTGTCGCTGACCGGATTCCCCCGAGGAGGCTGTCATGGGTAGGTACCACACCTGGTCCTGGGCCGCGGCGCTCGCGGGCGTTGCGCTGCTCTCGCCACCCACATCGCGAGCCGACGGCTGGGAGCTCCTCGGCACCCGCCGCGTGAGCTTCGCGGCCGAGCGGGACGCGATCGAGGTCGGGATCCGCGAGGGGGTCTTCACCGCCGTCAGGATCGAGGTCGTGGGCGGAATCCTCGACATGTACAACATCCGGCTGACTTTCGGGAACGGCGACACCTGGTCGCCGGACACGCGCGTGACGTTCCGGGAGGGCTCCTGGAGCCGGACGATCGACCTCCCCGACCCGGCGCGGGTCATCCGCAGGGTCGAGTTCTGGTATCGCAGCCGGCTGCGGCGTGGCCAGGCGACGGTCCGGGTCTTCGGGAGGTCCTCATCCGCCGCAGCTCCCATCGCACCCGCGCCCGCGCCGGCGCTCACGCCCGGGGCCGTCCCGCCGCCGGGAGGGGGAGGGGGCAATTGGGATCACCTCGGCATGCGCCCGGTGGATTTCCGCGTGGACCACGACGCCGTGGTCGCAGTCGGGCGGGGAACGTTCCGCAGCATCCGCATCGACGTCGAGGGCGGCGATCTCGAGCTGTTCGACATAAAGGTCACGTTCGGGAACGGTGAGACGTTCTCCCCCGCCACCAGGCTGTACTTCCGCGAGGGCACACGCAGCCGAGTGATTGATCTTCCCGGCGCGGCGCGGATCATTCGGCGCGTGGACTTCTTCTATCGGAGCGTGTTCGGCGGCGGGGCGGGCGGGGCGGGCGGGGCGGGCGGGGGGGGAGTTGGAGAGCGGGCCACCGTGCATCTGTACGGCCGGAGGTGAGCCCCGGCGACGCAGCGGCTCTAGCGTACGCCCTCGCGAGCCGGCTTGCCTACGTCATCTTCGTGGGGATCGCGCTCCGGCGGCAGGAGCGGGAGGAGGCCTACACTCGCCGCTGGGGGGTCGAGGGCGGCTTCCGGCGGTTTCGCCGTGTCGCGTCCCTGGTCATGGTCAACGACGTGGCCGCGTTCGCGTTGTTGTGCGTGGTGACGCGCGGGACGTTGGCGGTCGGGACGGCGCGGTGGCTCGAGCTCGCGGTCGGCGTAGTGCTGGTGATCGTGGGCGTCGGGGTCAAGCTGTGGGCCGCCGCCACGCTCGGCGGGCGGCCGTACTACTGGTACAACTTCTTCGCGCCCTCCGGTCCCCAGACCGTCGTCAAGCTCGCCGGGCCGTACCGCGTGCTCAAGAATCCGATGTACACGGTCGGCTACCTGCAGGCGTACGGCTTCGCCCTCGTGATGGCCTCCCTGCCTGGGCTGGCCGCGGCTGCGTTCGCGCAGGCGGCGATCCTGGCGTTCTACTATGCCGTCGAGCGGCCTCACTTCCTCCGCCTGAACGGTCGATGAGGAGCGCGCCGCCGGGCGCGCCGCTCGTGGCCTTCCGGTGAGTTGGATGACACGCGCGCCCCCGGGGGGCGGTCTCCGCCTCGGGCCGCTCGTCGCCGTGATGTATTTCACGGTGTCGGGCGGCCCGTTCGGCCTCGAGGGGCTGGTCGGCACGGTCGGGCCGGGCGTCGCCCTGCTCCTCCTCGTGCTGACCCCGCTCGTCTTCAGCGTGCCCGAAACCCTGCTCATCGGCGAGCTCGCGTCGATGCTGCCGGTGGAGGGCGGCTACTACCAGTGGGTGAAGCGCGCGTTCGGCCGCTTCTGGGGGTTCACCAACGGCTGGGTGAGCTGGGTGTACTCCCTCATCGACATGGCGATCTACCCGGTGCTGTTCGTCCAGTACCTGCGGTTCTTCATCCCCGGGTTGACGCGGCTGGAAGGCTGGCTCCTGGCGTTGGCGCTCATCTGGGGCGCGACCTGGCTGAACCTGAGGGGCACCCGGGTTGTGGGCTTCGCCTCCGTGTGGTTCGTCGCGCTCGTGCTTGCCCCCTTCGCCGTCCTCGTCGCCGGCGCGATCGCGCGGTGGGCCGGCGCGGCGCCGGCACCCGGCTTGCCGGTGACACCGTTCCACGCACCCGGGACGTCGTTCCTCGGCGCCCTGGGCCTCGGCATCTCCCAGGCAATCTGGAACTACAGCGGGTGGGACAACCCCTCGACCATCGGCGGAGAGATCGAGCAGGCAGCGTCCACCTATCCCCGTGCCCTGGCCCGCGCCCTGCCTCTCGTGACCGTCGTCTACCTGCTCTCGATCGTGCCGGCCCTCGCCGTGACGTCGTGGACGATGTGGACCGACGGCGCATGGCCAGCCATCGCCCGCCTCATCGTCGGGCCCTGGCTCGGCGTCTGGCTCGCGGCCGCGGGCATGGTGAGTGCGTTGGCGCTGTTCAACGCCTTGTTGCTGTCGTACTCGCGCGTCCCGCTCGTTATGGCGCGGGACGGCTTCCTTCCGCGCCGCCTGGCCGAGACCGACGACCGGGGGACGCCGCGGGTGGCCATCGTCGTCTCGGCCGTGGCGTACTCGGCGTTCACGCCGCTGTCGTTCGGGGGCCTGCTCGCGGCGGACGTGCTGCTCTACACGGGGGCGCTCGTCATGGAATTCGCCGCCTTGATCCGTCTCCGCCGCGCGGAGCCTGAGCTGCGGGGCGCTTTCCGGGTGCCGCTCGGGCGAAGCGGCCTCGGTGTCCTCGCGGCCCTGCCGGTGTTGCTGCTCGTGACGGGCGTGGTGTTGGAAGTGCAGAGCCACGAGATCGGGCTTCCCGGGGTAATGGTCGCCGCCGCGCTCGCGGTCCTGGGCCCCGTCCTTTACGCGGCAACCGGCCGTGCGCGGGTCGCTTGACGGCCTCGCTCGCACACCGTATATGGCGGCGCAGAGGCTGCGTGTCGTGCCCTCCGATCAGGAGTTTGATTATGCGTCGCGCTGAAACTTTACTCACCACGCTGCTGCTCGCCCTCAGTCCCGTTGTCCTCGCCGCGCAGGGCGGAACGATCCGCGGGCGCGTGGCGGACGCCGCCGGCGCGCCGCTGGCGCGCGCCCAGGTCTCCGCGGAGGGCGCCGGCGTCCGCGCTACGAGCGACGAACAGGGGCGCTACGAGCTGCGCGGCGTGCCGGCGGGCAGCTACACGATCCGCGTGCGCTTGCTCGGCTATCTGCCCCAGACCGCGCGCGTGACCCTGGGTGCGGGTGCGACGGTGCAGCAGAACTTCACGCTCGCGGCGCAGCCCATCAGCCTCTCGCCGGTCGACGTCGTGGTCGGGTCGCGCGCGCGGCACACCGCCGCGGAGCAGTTGGCAGTCCCGGTTGATGTCTTCACGTCGGAGGATATGGCGAAGCAGGGCGTGACCGAGACCGGGCAGATTCTGCAGTCGCTGGCGCCGTCCGTGAACTTCCCGCATCAGAGCGTCACGGACGCGACCGATATCGTGCGGCCCTTCACGCTGCGCGGGCTGTCGCCCGATCACACGCTCGTCCTGGTGAACGGCTGGCGCCGTCATCAGACCGCGCTGGTCAACACGTTTGCCTATGGCACGGGCGCCGGGTCCAGCGGCGTCGACCTCAACGCCATTCCGTCGAGCGCGATCGACCGCATCGATGTGTTGCGCGATGGCGCCTCCGCGCAGTACGGCTCCGACGCGATCGCCGGCGTCGTGAACATGGTGCTCAAGGAGGGCCAGTTCACGCCGTTCCTCAACACGAGCGTGGGCCGCTACCATCCGAACGACCATGCGGACGACGGCACGACGGTGAACCTGAACGGTGGGTGGGGCATCGGCGTCGGGCGCGGCTCCCTGGGACTGTTCGGGGAGTTCCTCGATCGCCAGCCCACCAACCGCGCCTGGGCGGACATTTACGAGGACGCTGGTACCGGCGTGGCCGATTCGATCATCGATGGCCGCGTCATCGTCAAACGCAATCCCGTGCCGCAACCCAATCACCATTGGGGGGACGGGCTCGAGAAGGACGTCATGACGATGGCGAACTTCCGGCTGCCGCTGAACGATCGCGGGACGACCGAGCTCTACAGCTTCGGCGGCTACAGCTTCCGCAAGGGAACCGGCGAGGGCTACCGGCGCTGCGCGGTGGACTGCGCCAGCCTCGGCGGGCGGAATTGGCCGGAGATCTATCCCTTTGGGTACCTGCCCGAGTTTGCGCCCAACGTCACCGATTATTCGGCGGCGGCGGGGATCCGCACTGCCACAGGTGGGTGGTCGGTCGATCTAGGCGCGGCGTACGGCTTCAACAGGTTCGATTACAAGGTCCGCAACACGCTCAACGTGTCCCTCGGCCCGTGTCTGGATCCCGCGAATCCGTGCGCGCCGGGACCCGATAGCATCCCAGGCACGGGCGATGAGATCGCCAATCAAACATCGTTCTTCGCGGGGCGATTGCAGCGTGGCGAGTTGACTGTAGGCGTGAACGCCGCGAAGACGATGACGCTCGGCCTGCCCCAACCCGTGAACGTGGCGATCGGCGCCGCCTTCCGCCGCGAGGGTTACCAGATTACGCGCGGCGAGCTGGCCTCCTACATCGACGGGAATCATGCGGCGCCGGGCGGCGGTGATGCGCGCCCCTACTCGCAGGTGTTTCCGGGATTCCGCCCGGTTGATGAATCGAACTCCCATCGCACCAACGTCGGCGCCTATGTCGATCTCGAAACGAATCTGGCGCCCAAGTTCCTGACGAACGTCGCGGGCCGGTTCGAGAATTACTCCGATTTCGGGTCGCTGCTCACGGGCAAGTTGGCGTTCCGGTTCCAGCCCTCGCCCCGGGTTCTGTTCCGGGCGGCGGGGAGCACGGGCTTCCGCGCTCCCGGCCTCGCGCAGTCGCACTTCAGCCACGTGTCGACCAACGTCATCGGCGGCGTTCCCACGGACGTGTTCACGGCACCCGTGACCGATTCCGCCGCGCGGCTGTTCGGCTCCAAGCCGCTGCGCGAGGAAACGTCGGTCAACCTGAGCGCCGGCCTGGCGTTCAGTCCCAACGACAACGTGACGCTGACACTCGACGTGTTCCAAATTCGGATCGATCATCGCATCCTGCTCAGCGCGACATTCGACGACAGCGTCTCGCAGGCCCTTCTGAGCGGTTTCGCGAACATCAGCGGCATCCAGTATTTCACCAATGGACTCGACACGCGCACGCGAGGGATCGATCTGACCGCGACGCTGCGCATGCCGGTCGGCCTGGGCACGATCGACTGGTCCGGCGCGCTCAACTTTACGAGGAACCGGATCCTCCGCACCGATCCCCTGCCGGCGGTGCTCGACACGACCGCGACGACGGAGACCGGGATCATCGATTCGGTGACGTACATCGCCATCACGGAGGAGCGCCCCGACTGGCGCGGGACTCTCACCGGTGAATACTCGATCGGCCGAGTCCATGCGCTGGCGCGCGGTTCGTACTATGGGAAGTTCTCCTCCGCGCAGCCGGGCTACTGCGATCGGTGTCGGGACAGCTACGGTGCCAAAGCGCTGTTCGACGCCGAGGTCGGCTATCGGTTCGCGAGCATCAACCTCTCGCTCGGCGTCCGGAATCTGTTCGACACCTATCCCGACCAGCCGAAGTCCCTCACCGATATCGACACCGGCGGCAACTGCGTGCTTACCGGCGGCACGTGCGCCAAGGACTACAACAACAACTTCGGCGTGTTCCCCTGGGCGGCGGCGTCGCCGTTCGGATACAACGGCCGGTACGTGTACGCGCGGGTGGAGATGCGGCTGCAGTAGGGCCCCCCCCAAAACACGCAAACCGCCGGACGGCACTCGCGCCGCCCGGCGGTTTTGCTGTCAACCCCGGCTGCCGCCCCTTACATCTCCGTGTAGTACTTCGCCCCCGCCACAACCGCCAGGGGCTGCTGCACCAGCGCCACCAGCGTCGTGATCACGAGGAAGTTGTGCGGCATGATCCCCATGGGCCACTGGAACAACGCGTAGAACAACGCGGCCACAACCCACCCCGCCAACCCGGCCTTGACCGCCGTTGCGGGACCGGCGCCGAACCGCGGGCGGATGGCCGCGTAGAGCCACACCAGGAAGATCCCGTACAAGAAGTCGAGAAAGACGAACCACGGGATCACACTGTCCGCCATCGGCGGCTTGTTGAGCGCCTGCATCGCGGCGGCCATATCGTTCTTCAGCAGGACGCCGAACAGGATGTAATCCACGATGTTCAGCACCACGCCTGCCACCAACCCACCGATAATGACGCCCTTCAGGTTGATCTTCCCCATCGGGCACCTCGCGCTAGAGGAGGTCCGGCCTGGACAGCTGTGGCACCGGCGCCACGGTAGGTGTTGGCCCCGGTTCCGTCAAGAGTCACAACACCGTCAGGACCGCTACCAGCCCCCCCATCCCGTCAGATACGACCGCCACGCCTCCCGGGACAACCCATTCCTTGCCGTCCACGAGCAGGTTGAAGTGGTACGTGCCGGGCGCCAGGACAAACGCTCCCTCCCAGATGTCGCTCCCCACTGCCAACGGGCGAAGCGCGGCTGGCTGCCAGGCGTTCCAATCCCCCGCGATCGCCACCGACCGCGCCCCGGCCATTTGGAACCGCACGACGACGCTATCGCCGCGCCGGTTGGCGACGAGCGGGGGGAGGCGTGGGGCGAGCGCCGGCGGCGGCGTGAGCCGCCGGGGCGTGGCGTGCAGCCGGATGCCTGCGCTGACGTAGCCGCCGGGGGGCAGCCCTTGGAACGGGTCGGCGAGGTAGCTCCCGGCCGCCACCTCGATCGAGACCGACGGCGTCGCGAAGGCCTGCAGGGCCGCGCTCACGGCGCCCGTGGAGCTGCGCGGCGGGCGGAGCCGGAGGGTGGCCCAGGCCGAGGCGACGAGCCGAAGGCGGTCGACCGCGGCGCCCCCGAGGACATCCGTGTACCAGGCGCCGAGGAAGCGGGTGGACTCGACGCTGAGCGAGAGCTGCGGCGTTGCCGCGCGTGCCTGCCACCACCCCCGCGCTCGCATGCGCAGCGCGGTGATGGCTTGCTCGCTCTCGAGCACACCGCTCGCCGCCCCGGCGCCGAGCGCGACGCCCCCGTGGCCACCGGTGAGCATCAGTTCGCCGAGAGCGGTCGCGGCGGCGGATGCGACGCCGTCCGAGCGGCCGTTCGCCGCGACCCCGGCGCTCACCGCGAGCCGCCGCCCGGTGGTCCAGAGGTCCGCGCGCCCCTGCTCCGCCCAGATGCCGTCCGGGAGAGCGGAGAGCGAGCCGCTTGCGCCCAAGAACAGGGAAGGCTTGAGGAATTGGGCGGCAGGAGCGAGGGTGGCGGAACTGAAACTGGACCCGCCGGCATAGCGCACGGTGCCCACGCCGACGCCGAGCGAGACTTGGGTCTGGGCGAGGGCCGCGCCGGGGAGCGCTGCCCAAAAAAAAACCGGTCCCACTTTCATGGGACCGGTAAGATACTACTGCTGGTAGCTTGTGTTACGGCCGGCGGCTATGACCCGCGCCGGGATCCGACGGCTTGCGCGACGGCGATGCCGGGGTTGCCGCGGACGCTGGGACGGCGCGACCGCCTGGCCCCGCGCCCGGCTGAGCTGGCGTGGGCGGCAGGGCCGGCGTCACGGGCCGGTTGTCCAACCCGACCGCCTGGCCGCGGACGTGCGTCGCACGCTTTGCCATCGCCTGCGCCACCTTCGACTTCGCCGTATCGGACGCTTGCGCCGCCGGGATCATCTTCGACTTCGCCGTCGGGGACGCATGGTCATTGGCAGGAATAGGCGCCTGCGCCGCCAACAGCGTCGGCACGGCGAGCAGCGCCACCATTCCCAGGATTCGCTTCATCATTCTTCCTCCCGCGTTACGGTGATGCAGATGCAGCGGCCCGTGTAGCCTGGGCGCGCTTCTTGGCCGTTTCCCGGAGCCAGGCGTCGGCTCCGCGGCGCCGCCGGAGCAACAGCCCGGCAGCGTGCCACACCTGCTCGAAGACCTCCGCGACCACCCGCTCCGCCCGCTCCGCGTCCATCAGGATGCCGTAGACCAGGGCGTAGAGCGAGGGGCCATGCCGCCGTTGCAGCTCGATCAGAGCGGTGGCGTCGCGCCCTGCGACTCGGTTCAAGAGGACCTGGTCCGGGATTGGGCTTGGCATAGGTCGTCTTGAAGACGGTCTCCCGGGGCCGCAGGTAACGCAGATCACAACCCCCGGCCTGGTGGGATGTTACCGGGCGCGCGGCCGCCGACTCTTTAGCCATGACGGTTGCCTCTCCCGCCGCGGGTGCCTAGCATCCGCGATCACGCTACGGAGGATCTCGGTTGAGCGTTCGGGAGGGCGACGGTACGTCGGGAGCGGGGGGGGGGGCGGCTGACGGTGTTGTGGTGCGGGCGGTCCTGGCGGGCGACACGGAGCGCTACTCCGAGCTGGTGCGGCGGTACCGGGACCGCTATGCGCGGTACGCGGCGCGGATGCTCGGGTCGGCGGACGCCGCGGAGGACGCCGTGCAGGACGCCTTCGTTCGGGCCTACGATCGGCTGGCCGAGTGCCGCGACCCGGACAAGTTCGTGGGGTGGTTCTTTCTCATCCTGCGGAACCGCTGCTTCGCCGAGCGGCGCAAGAACCGGACGTCGGCGCCCCTCGAGGCGGCGGGCGCGGTGGCCGCGGCGGATCGGCCGGACCGGGCGGTGGAGGCCTCCGAGCGGCGGCGGGCGCTGCAGCAGGCCCTGCTGAAGTTGACGCCGGAGCAACGCGAGGTATTTGTGCTGAAGCACGTAGAAGAGCTGTCGTACGACGAAATTGCGGCGCGCGTCGGCACCTCGGTGCCGTCGCTCAAGATGCGGATGCACCGGGCGTACGACCGGCTGCGCCAGCACCTGAAGGATCGGATGTGACGATGACCGATTTTCATCCGTTGGTGAAGCGGCTCCTGGACGGCGAGGTGACCCTCGCCGAGCTGCCGCCCGACGTGCGGGCGGAAGGGCAGGAGGCGCTGCGTCTGCTCGACGCGGTGAACCGCGAGCCCGTGACCCTGTCTACCGCCGTCGAGTCGAACGTGATGGTCGCGGTCCGGCGCCGGGCGGCGGCACCGTCGCTCTGGCGGCGGCTGACCGCGCCGCGCGAGGTGCGCCTGCGGGTGCGGCCGTGGACGCTCGCGCCGGCGCTCGCCGCCGCGGCGGCGCTCGTGCTCCTGCTGGGCCGCCCCGGCCCCGCGCCCACGGCCGTCGCACCCCCAACGGTGACTGTTCGATTCGTGCTCTTCGCGCCGGAGGCCCGACAGGTCGGGCTGGCCGGCACGTTCAATCAATGGGATGCGGCTGAGACGCCGTTGGTGCGGGCCGGCGCACCGGGCGTCTGGACCGCGACGCTGACCCTCCCCTCGGGGCAGCACCAGTACGCCTTCGTAATCGACGGGGCGCGCTGGGTGCTCGATCCTGGCGCGCCGGCCGTGGACGACGGCTTCGGCGGCGGACGGCGCAACAGCGTGCTGACTCTATGAAGCTGCGCCTGCTCGCGGGACTGCTGCTGATCGCGGCGACGCCGCTGGGCGCCCAACAGGATATTGCGGCCCGGCTGGCGGGACGCGTGTCGCCGGAGGTCGCGGCGCGGGTGCAACGGCTCGCGGCCGACGCCGCGGCGCGAGGGCTCCCCGCCGAGCCCCTCATTCAGAAAGCGATCGAGGGCAGCGCCAAGGGCGTCGCCGCGGAGCGGGTGGTGCTGGCGGTGCAGGGCGTCGTCGCTCAGCTCGAGGCGGCGGCCGATGCCTTGCGGGCGGCGGGCCTGACACCGCCCGACACCGACGCGATCGCCGCCGGCGCGTTCGCGCTCAACGCCGGCCTGCGGGGCAAGGACATCGCGGACTTGGCGCGCGCGAGCGGCGGCTCCTACGGCGTCGCCGTCACGCTGCGCGTTGCCGGCACGCTTGCGGCGCTCGGCGTTCCCGCGGCGGAGACCGTGGAGTTGGTGACCGCCACGATCCGAGCCGGCCGGCAGACGGCGGACCTTCTGACCCTGCCTGGACAGGTGCAGGGCGCCGTGGGGCGCGGCGCGACCCCAGCGCAGGCGGCCGCGGGCCTGACGCGTGCGGCCGCGGCGCGCGCCAACGCGCCGGGCCAAGGCCGGCCCAAGCCGCCGCACCCCTAGCTCCCGAAAGGCGCCCCCCATGCGAACCTCCGCTCATTCCGTTCTATGCCTGGCTGCTGTCGCGCTCATGGGGCTCGCGGCCTGCGACGGCACGGGTCCACGCCTCGCCCGGGTGAGCCTGTATCTCACCGACGCGCCCGCGGACCAAATCGCGAGCGCTCAGGTCTGGATCTCGAGAGCGTACCTCGTTCCCGGGACTGATGAGGACGGAGGGACGCCGGGCTTCACGATCACGAGCGAACCGCAGCACTACGACCTTCTGGCGCTGCAGAACGGCGTCACGGCGCTGCTCGGCAGCGACTTGATTCCGGTCGGCGATTACGCCCAGTTGCGTTTGGTGGTCGACTCGGCGAGGGTCAGCCTTGCGGAGGGCACGACGTTCGCAGACGGTTCGAATACGCGCCTGCTCAAGGTGCCCAGCGGCGCGCAGTCAGGGATCAAGGTGACGTTCCCGGGCCTGGTCCACGTGGACCCGGCCGGGTCGGCCATCGTCGTGGATTTCCCCGTCGCCGAGAACTTCGTCTTCCAGGGCTCGCCCTTGAGTCCGGACGGCGTGCTGTTCACGCCGGTGCTGCGCGGAACCGTGCAGTAAGCCGGTTTACAGTCCCAGCACCCGATCGAGCGACCAGGAGCCCGGTCCCGCCAGCGCCACGACGACGGCCGCGACGGCGAGCACGAGGGCGTACTCGTAGCCGCCGTTCTGGATGAAGAAGCCCTTCGGGCCGTGCACCTTGGCGATTGCGACGCCCATCGTCGCGACGGCCAGCAAGGCCGCGAGGGGCGTGAGGACGCCCGCCACGAAGAGCGCACCGGCCCCGAGCTCGCCGCCCGCGGCGACCGCCGCCCACAGCCGGGCCGGCCGGAGCCCCAAACTCTCCAAGAACCCTGCCGTGCCCGCCAGGCCGGGCCCCCCGAACGCGCCGAACGCCTTCTGCGCCCCGTGCGCGAGGAACACCGTGCCGAGGGCCAGCCGCAGGACCAGTAATCCGAGATCTGCGAACATATTGACCACCTCCGCCGTCGCTGGTTAACATATATCTCGAATTCGAGATACTTGAATTCTTCAGGTACGGAACATAACCGCCGCGCCGGAGGTTCCCCGGACGACCATGGACACGACCGCGACTGCCCTGCAGCTGTGGGTGGTGCTGGCCCGCGCGTTCGGCGCCGTCGAGCGCCACTCGCGGGCCAGCATCGCCCGCTTTGGGCTGAGCGGCACGGAGTTCGGCGTGCTGGAGGTCCTCTACCACAAGGGGGACCTGCCGGTATGCGACGTGCGGCGCCGCATCCTGCTCGAAAGCGGCAGCATGACGTACGTGGTGGACAAGCTGGTGTCCCGCGGGCTGGTACGCCGGCGCGCGAGCGGCGAGGATCGCCGCATGGTGCTGCTCGGGCTGACGGCCGCCGGACGGCGGCTCATGGCGAAGATCTTCCCGCCCCATGCGGCGGCGATTCGCCGGGCCGTGGACGGCCTCACCCCCCGCCAACAGGAGCGGGCGCGGCAGCTGCTGCGCACGCTCGGCCTGGCGGCCGACCGCTCAGCGTAGCGGCAGGTACCCGACGGTCAGGGTCACCGCTTCGACGGTCTCGCGCCGGCCGCTGTCCAA
>WNGB01017097.1_pt1 | contig 12440 bp, 11 predicted proteins | sample 5400681 | NCBI WGS metagenome assembly WNGB01 (sample SAMN13153367, study PRJNA577476) | soil metagenome | isolation source: 115 cm soil or saprolite under grassland replicate 2 | place: USA:California | collected 2016-06-15 | reverse complement strand
GTTCGCGCACGTATTGACCGGCGTCGCGACGGTGAATGAGTTCCGGACCCACGGCAAGGAAGCGTCGGTGGTCTACGCGATCACCGCCCACATGCAAGGCTACGGTTGGCTGGCCAAGTTCGTGACGGTAGCGATCCTCGCCGGGTTCTCGTCGGTCATCCTGGTCATGCTGCTCGGCCAGTCGCGCGTGTTCTTCACCATGAGCCGCGACGGCCTGGTGCCGCCCGTGTTCTCGGAGGTTCACCCGCGGTTCGGAACGCCGTGGAAGGCGAACCTCATCTTCTTCGTGTTCGTGGGCGCGTTCGCGGCGTTCGTTCCCGAGGACATCGTCGGCGACATGACCAGCATCGGCACGCTGTTCGCGTTCATCATCGTGTGCGCGGGGGTGTGGATCCTGCGCGTGCGGCACCCGGAGATCCCGCGCGACTTCCGCACCCCGTTCGTGCCGCTGTTCCCGATCCTCGGCATCATCACCTGCGCCGCGATGATCTTCGGCCTCGGTTGGACCAACTGGCTGCGCCTCGGCGTGTGGCTGGCGATCGGCCTCGTGATCTACTTCGCCTACGGCCGCAAGCACAGCAAGCTACGCGCGGCGCCGCCCGCGCCCTGACCCGTTAGCGCCGGCGGCGGTGGTTTCCGGGGCGGCGCGGGGGCGTGGCTTCTGCGGTCGCGATCACCGGCGGGATGGTGAACGCGGCGCGCATGACGTGGGCGGGGAGGGTGGCCGACATCTTCCAGCCACGGATCGCCTGCACCATGCAGTCCGCGACGTCCTCGTCGAGCGCCGCGTCCACCGCGAGCCCGACCGACCCCGGGAAGCCGTTAGGCTCGATGTACACGATCGCGTTCGCCGCCTGCTGTGACAGTTGCCCGCACGCCGCGAGCTGGGGAAGGAACACGGAAAGGTCGTGCTCGACCTTGAGACCGTCACCCTCCAGCACCGGCACCTGGTTGGTCGAGCGAAACTCGACGGGGTAATCGAACGTCGTCGGCTTGCGGCCTTGCGGCGCGCGGAACGAGATGCGCCGCCCGACCTCGACCAGGCAGCGCTCGACGTCGTAGTTGCCGAGCGTCGACTCGGTGACCCACACGTCCGAAGCGCTGCCGTTGCCCGCGACCATGAACCGCAGCATCACCCGCCCTTCGGCATAGCGCTGCGCCTTGCCCGCGCGGCGGTAGCAGGAGCGGATGTCATCGAAGTGCTGCTGCAGCGTCGCCTCGACGTCCGCGGTCTCGAGCACGCCGAGCTCGCCGTCGACCTGCATCGACTGGCGCTCGCCCGTCCGCGACCCCGGATTCGAAGCGCGGGCGAGCGGCGCCGGGCCATCCGGTTCTCGTTTCGCTGCCTTGTCACTTCCGCACCCGCCCACGCCGACCGCTGCCAAGACCAAGAGACGTACTGCCTTCATGCACACCTTCGAGAAAGGGGGGGACCGTCACGCCGCCAGAATTTCTAGATTCTGACAATCGGCGGGAGGTACGGTTCCCCTTTATGTAGGTCTGGCAGCGCAGTTACGTCAGAAAAACCGACCTCGCGTTGCGCAACCCCGGTTGCGCTACGTGTGGCAGGCGAACGCAGCGCGGCTTTGCCGCGCGGAGCGAGGGGGGCGCGGGGGACCAAGGCGCGCGAAGCGCGCGACGTCCCCCGATCTAATAAGCCGGCTCGAATTTGTAGACGTACTGCATCGACCCCTTCGACGGGAGCTCGGGGTACTCGAACTCTTTCAGCTTCTCGACCAGGCAGCTCGTCACTTCCTTGTCGGTCATCGAGCCGCCGATGACCTCGACCTTCGACGCCTTGCCGCCGGTCTCCAGCGTCAACACGACGATGACGTTGCCCTTGAACTCGCGCGTGTGTTTCTCGTTCAGCACGTCGCTGTAGCACTTGAGCGTCGATGGGTTGCGCTGCTGCAAGAGAAGCTGGATCTCAGCTTCCTTGTCGGGGGGGATGCCGCCGGTCGACGCGGTGGTGTCTGCGTTGGGCACCACGCGAACGCGCTGACCGCCGCCGGACGATTGATCCGCGCAGCCGACGACGGATACGCTGGCGACAAGCGAGAACAGGCTCAGAAAGTAGACCCAGGTCATTGCCCACGTCTTGCTCATGGCGGCGCCTCCTCGACGGCGGATGATTCGAAGCTTATCCCGCAGGTTCAGCCTCTGAGCAAGGCCGAAGCGATGACCAAGCGCTGGATTTCGCTGGTTCCCTCGTAGATCTCCGTGATCTTCGCGTCGCGGAAGTGCCGTTCGGCGGGGAAGTCGGTCAGGTAGCCGTAGCCGCCGAAGATCTGCACCCCCTCCTTGGCGGCGCGGTTGGCCACCTCGGACGCGAACAGCTTGGCCATCGCCGCCTCGGTCCCGTAGCGCTCGCCGCTGTCCTTCTTGGCGGCGGCCCGCCACAGCAAGAGGCGCGCGGCCTCGATCTCGGTGCGCATGTCAGCGAGCTTGAACTGGATCGCCTGATGCTCGGAGATCGGCTGGCCGAAGGTCTTGCGGTCACGCGCGTACGCGGTCGCGTCCTCGAACGCGGCGCGCGCGATCCCGACCGCCTGCGCCGCGATCCCGATCCGGCCGCCGTCGAGCGCGCGCATGGCGATCTTGAACCCTTCGCCCTCGGGACCGAGGCGCGCGTCGTCGGGGAGCACGCAGCCGCTGAAGAACACTTGCGCGCTCGGGGCGCCGCGGATGCCGAGCTTGTCGTCGGGGCGGCCGATCTCGATCCCGGGCATGTTCGCGGGAACCAGAAACGCGCTGATGCCGCGGCTGCCCTGGGCGGCGTTGGTGGTTGCGAACACGAGCATCAGGTCGGCGACCGGGGCGTTGGTGATGAAGTTCTTGGTGCCTTCCAGCACCCAGCCGCCGTCACGGCGTTCGGCGCGCGTGCGCTGCGCCTTCGCGTCCGAGCCCGCCTCGGGTTCGGACAGCGCGAAGCAGCCGATCTTCTTGCCCGCGCAGAGATCCGGCAGCCAGCGTGCGCGCTGCGCGTCGCTGCCCTCGGCGAGGATGGGCGCGCACACCAGCGAGCTCTGCACCGACATCGCGACCGCGGTCGAGGCGCACGCGCGCGCGACCTCCTCGAGCGCGACCGCGTACGACAGCACGTCGCCGCCGCCGCCGCCCCACGTGTCGGGGACCATGACCCCGAGCAGCCCGAGCTCGCCGAGGCGCGAGAAGATCGCGCGCGGGAACGCGTGCGACTTGTCGATCTCGGCGGCGCGCGGCGCGATCTCGCGGGCGGCGAGGTCGCGCGCGGTGTCGCGGATCAGCTTCTGTTCGGTGGAAAGGTCGAAATTCATGTTCCGGTCCACACCGCGCCGCGCTTGTCGATGAACGCGCGCATGCCTTCCTTTTGGTCGTTGGTGGCGAACAGATCGCCGAACAGCTTGCGCTCGACCGCGAGCGCGTCCGCGAGCGATCCGTCGTAGCTGGCGCGGATCGCGCGCTTGGCGGCGGCGAGCGCGCGCGGCGCCTTGCCGGCGATCTCGGCCCCGAGCGCGCGGCAGCGGGCCATCAGCCCCGACGCCTCGGTGACCGCGTTGACGAGCCCGATGCGCGCCGCCTCGTTGGCGTCGATGACCGTGCCGCTATACACGAGCTCGCGCGCGCGCGCGACGCCGACCCGCCGCGCGAGCCGCTGGGTACCGCCGAAGCCGGGGATCACGCCCAGGCCGACCTCGGGGAACCCGAGCCGCGCCGTGCGCGCCGCGTAGATGAAGTCGCACGCCAACGCCAGCTCGCAGCCGGCGCCCAGCGCCCAGCCATTGACCGCCGCGATCACCGGCAGCCGCGATGCCTCCAGAACCTCGCCCAGCCGATGCCCGCGCCCGGCGAACGCGTACGCTGCGGCGGCGTCCAGGTCGGCCATCGCCTTGATGTCGGCTCCCGCGACGAACGCCTTGTCGCCGGCGCCGGTCAGGATCGCGCAGGTCACCGTGCTGTCGCGCTCGAGGCCGTCGAACGCCGCGATCAGCGCGTCGACGGTCTCGGCGTCGAGCGCGTTGCGCGCGTCGGGCCGGTTGACGGTCACGAGCGCCACGGCCCCGTCGCGGGCCACGAGAGCGCGCGCGTCGCTCATCGCTTGTCCTGAATCGGCCCCGACGTGCTGACCGCCGGGTAGCGATGGAATCCGCGCCCGGTCTTGCGTCCGAACCAGCCCGCGGCGACATACTGGCGCAGAAGTGGGCACGGCCGGTACTTGGGATCGCCGAGCTCGCGGTGCATGACCTCGAGGATCGCCAACGTCGTGTCGAGGCCGATGAGGTCCATCAGCGCGAACGGCCCCATCGGGTGGTTGAGCCCGAGGTGGATCGCGATGTCGAGGTCCTCGACCGACGCGATGCCCTCGTAGAGCGCGAAACACGCCTCGTTCAACATCGGCATCAGCAGCCGGTTGACGATGAAGCCGGAGATGTCGCGCGAAAGCACGGTGTCCTTGCCGAGCCGCTCGGCGAGCGCGCGCGTGGTCTCGTAGGTGGCGTCGGCGGTGGCGAGGCCGCGGATGATCTCGACCAGCTTCATGATCGGCGGCGGGTTCATGAAGTGCATCCCGATCACGCGCTCGGGCCGGGTCACCGCGGCGCCGATGCTGGTGATGCTGATCGACGACGTGTTGGTCGCGAGCACGACCCCGCCGCGGCACGCCTGATCGAGCGCGGCGAAGATCTCGCGCTTGGTGTCGGCGTTTTCGGTCGCAGCCTCGACCACGAAGTCGGCGGCCTCGAGGTCGCCGCCGTAGAGGTCGGTGGGCTCGATGCGGGCGAGGATGCGCTCGCGCTCCTCCGACGTGAGCTTCTCCTTGTCGACCAGTTTGGCCAGCTGCGCGCCCACCAGCACACGCCCGCGCTCGGCGATGTCGCGCTGGGCGTCGGCGAGCGTGACCGTGAACCCATGGCTCGCGGCCAGCTGCGCGATGCCGCGCCCCATCTGGCCCGCGCCCACGACGCCGATGCGCTGGATGCCTTCGATCGCGCTCGCGGCGGCCATGGGGAGATTCAAAATATCGTCAGACGAGCTCGACCGCCAGCGCGATCCCCTCGCCGCCGCCGATGCACAGCGAGGCGACGCCGCGCCGCTTACCCGCGTCGCGCAGCGCCGACAGCAACGTCACCAGCAGGCGCGCCCCCGACGCGCCGATCGGGTGTCCGAGCGCGACCGCGCCGCCCCACACGTTCACGCGCGCGGGGTCGATGCCGAGCATTCGGTTGTTCGCGATCGACACCACCGCGAACGCCTCGTTGATCTCCCACAAGTCGACGTCGTCCTTGCTCCAGCCGATCTGCGCGAGCAGCCGCTCAATCGCTCCCGCGGGCGCGGTCGTGAACCACTCCGGCGCCTGCGCGTGACCGGCGGCGCCGACGATGCGCGCGAGCGGCTTCCACCCCTTGGCTAGGGCGGTGTCCGCGCTCGCCACCACCAGCGCCGCGGCACCGTCATTGATTGATGACGCGTTGCCGGCGGTGACCGTGCCGTCCTTCTGAAACGCCGGCCGCAACCCACCGAGCTTGCCGACGTCTCCGCGCCCCGGCTCCTCGTCGTCCGCGACGATCGTGGGCGGGCCCTTGCGCTGCGGGATCTCGACCGCGATGATCTCCGGCTTGAACTTGCCCGCGGCGATGGCGCGCAGGGCGCGGCGGTACGACTCGGCGGCGAACGCGTCCTGGTCGCCACGCGTGATCGCCTTTTCCTTCGCGCAGAGCTCGGCGCAGTCGCCCATGTGGATGTTCTTGTACGCGTCCCACAGCCCGTCGCCGATCATCGAGTCGAGCACCTGCGCGTGGCCCAGGCGATAGCCCTCGCGCGCCTTGGGCAGAAGGTAGGGTGCGTTGCTCATCGACTCCATCCCGCCCGCGACCACGACATCGTGCTCGCCCGCGACGATGGCGTTGCGCGCCAGCACGACGGCCTTGAGGCCCGAGCCGCACACCTTGTTGACGGTGACCGCCCCGACCGACGTCGGCACCCCCGCGCCGATCGAGGCCTGGCGCGCCGGCGCCTGGCCGATCCCGGCCGTGAGCACGCAACCCATGTACATCTCGCCCACGTCTCCCGGGCCCACCCCGCCGCGCGCGAGCGCTTCCTTGATCGCGATGGCGCCCAGCTTCGGCGCCGTCAGCGTCGCGAGCGCGCCTTGAAACGATCCGATCGGAGTACGGGCCGCGGCAACGATGACGACATCTCGCATGGCATCGCGATTATACGCCCGCGATCAGGGGCCGTGACCGTGCGGGTCAAAATGTAGACATCTACCCTACATCGACCTACGATCGCCCAACTTCATGATTCGCATGGCGATCCACATGTTTGTCGCGCTGCCGGCTGTCCTGGTGCTGTCGGCGGCGGGATGTGGCGGCTCGACTGCGGTCCGGCGCGGTCGGGACGAGGGTGCGGCGCTGGTGGCCGCGCGGCTGCAAACGTCGGGACATCGTTTCGGCACCGACGGCAGCACGCGCGCGCTGTGGGGTTACCTCAGCGTGTCGCACCGGGTTGTGCCCGCCGCCAACGCCCGCCCCGGCGACGTGTTGTTCTTCGCTACCCGCGCCGGCGGCGGTTCCCCGAGCTGTGCCGCCGCCGATCACGCCGGGCTGGTCGAGGCCGTGACCGGCGACGGGCGCATCACGTTCGTCGAGGCGCGCGCGGGCCGGATTCGCACGAGCGTCGTCGATCCCACGCACCCGACCGTGCGTCGGGACGCGCGCGGGCGGATCGCCAACAGCTTCTTGCGCGCCAAGACGGTCGGAGACGCTCCCGGCACCCGCTACTTCGCGGGCGAGATGCTGTGCGGCGTCGCCCGGCCCGGGCCATGAGCCGGCCTTGGAAGGCCGATTCGTGCAACCGACGTTCAGCGCGCCGCCAACGCGGTTGGCAATTCGCCCGGGCAGCCCCTGATTCTTCGCGGCCTTCTGGTGGCCCATGGCTTGCCTATTAGAATTGATCGAATCGATGACCAGCCGACGCTGGCCCCCCGAGACTCCTGGATTGCAGTCGAACTCGCCCCTCCCTATAATCGCCCGGTTTTTGGCCCCCCCCGCTCGAGGAGGATCCCCATGACGGCTCGCTCTTTTTTCCGTTCTCGTCCCTGGCGCGTGATGCGCTGGGCCGGCCTCGCCATGGCGGTGCCCGCGCTTTGGGCCTGCAACTCGCGGTCGCTGGAAGCCCCCGTCATCACGCCCAGCCGGACGTTCATGGGGACGTTCCAGGAGACGCTGAACCGGAAGATTGACATCTTGTTCATGATCGATAACTCGTCCTCGATGCAGGAGTCGCAAGCGAACCTGCAGGCGAACTTCCCGAGGTTCATGGACGTGCTCAAGGCGCTGCCCGACGGGCTGCCCGACGTGCATATCGCGGTCATTTCGTCCGACATGGCTATCGGCAACGACCAGATCCCGGGCTGCAGCGCCGCGGGCGGCGATAACGGCGTGTTCAAGTCGACTCCCGGGGCCAGCACGCTCAACACGTGCACGGCGACCGGCCTCAACGCCGACGCGCATTACATCACCAGCACGGGGGGGCAGAACCCTCAGAACAACTTCACCGGCGACATCACGCAGGTGTTCCAGTGCATCGCGCCGATCGGTGCCACGGGGTGCGGCTTCGAACAGCAGCTCCGCGCGGTGGCACGCGCGCTCGGCGCCGATGGCTTCATGCCGCCCGCCGAGAACCAGGGGTTCCTCCGGCCCGATGCGTACCTCGGCATCATCCTAATCACCAATGAGGACGACTGCTCGGCGGCGAACACCAGCTTCTACGATGTCGCGGACAGGCGGCTCAGCACGGCGCTCGGCACCGAGTTTCGCTGCAACGAATTCGGCCACCTCTGTAACGGCATGCCCCCCTCCCGCCTGTCTCCGAACGGCCAGGTCACCGACATGGTCAACTATTCGCCCATGAACGGCCCCGACAACTGCGTCTCGGCCGAGACGTCCGGGCAGCTCATCCCCGTGAGCACCTTCGGTGCCGCCATCAAGTCGCTCAAGCCGCTCGATCCGGCCGGCCAGATCCTGGTCGCGTCGATCCAGGGCCCGACGATACCGTACACGGTCAACTGGAAAACGCCGGCCGTCACCACCGACGGGCCGTGGCCGTGGATCGCCCATTCGTGCATGCACCCGACCGACAACAGCTTCGCGGATCCGGGAGTGCGCATGCAGCAATTCGTGCACGAGTTCGGCGGCAACGGCCTCTCGTATTCGATCTGCGAGCAGAACTTCGGTCCCGCCCTCACCACCATCGCGATGAAGCTGTCGCAGCTCATCGGTCCAAAATGCATCGTCGGCAACCTGTGGGACAAGGACCCCGCGACGGGCGGCATCCAACCGGACTGCGCGGTCGTCGACCACACGCCCAACGCATCCGGAACCGGCACCGTCGACATGCCGGTGCCGGCGTGCGCCGACAACGGCAACTCGCCGCCGTGCTTCACGGTACGGCCGAAGACGATGGCGGAGAACTGCCCGACCGGCTCGAGCGTCGTCGACATCAACCGTGGAACCGTGATGCCGCCCCCCAACCTGCGGAACTCGGTCTCGTGCTCGATTTGTATCGCCGGCCTCACGGATCCCGACCACGGCTGCCCGTAAGGGGGTTGACCTAGAGAGTGCTCCGTCGGTTTCGCCCCGGGACGGGCGACAAGTCGCCGCTGACGATCGCGGGCGATCAGCGGGGCGTCCTCTGCCTGCACGGGTTCACGGGCACGCCGTTCGAGATTCGCCCGCTCGCGGAGGCGCTGGGGCGGGCCGGTTGCACGGTCGAAGCGCCGATGACCGCGGGGCATGGCGGGACGCTGGCGGATCTGGCGGGGACGCGGTGGACCGATTGGCTCGCGTCCGCCGAGGCGGCGATGGAGCGCGTCAGCGCCCACGTGGGCGGCGGCCCGATCGCGATCTGCGGGTTCTCGATGGGTGGGTTGCTGGCGCTGCGGCTCGCGCGGCTTCATCCCGAGCGCGTGTCGGCGCTGGTTCTGATGGGGGTTCCGGTGCGGTTGCGCCGGTTCCAGGTGTTCGGTATCCGGACCTTCTCGCGGCTGCCGCTCGATTTCCGCAAGCTGCCGGGCGTGTGCGTGCCGAAGTTGGCCGGGTCCGACGTGTCCGACGATGAGATGCGCTGGGCCAACCCGGGGCTCAAGGCGTTTCCGCTCGCAGCGCTCGGTGAGCTCTTGGATCTGATGGCGGTCGTACGCGACGACCTACCCGCGGTCCGCGCTCGACGCCGCGGTCGGCTTCCTCACCCGTCACGCCGGCTGGACGCCCGCGGACGCCGCGCCCGCGGCAGCCGCTCGGAAGTAAACGATGGTAGTTTAGCGGCCTTGCCAGCGCGCGATCTGATTCTGGCCATCGATCAGGGGACGACCGGCTCGACCGTGCTGGTGGTCGACGCGGGACGGATCGCGCGCGGACGCGGTTACCGCGAGCTCCCCCAGATCTACCCGCGCCCCGGCGAGGTCGAGCACGATCCGGAGGCGATCTGGGAATCGGTGATGGGCGCCATGGCCGATGCGCTCGCGAACGTCGACCGGAAGCGTATCGCCGCGCTCGGCATCACCAACCAGCGCGAGACCACCGTGCTTTGGGAGCGCGCGGACGGGCGGCCGGTGGGCAACGCGATCGTGTGGCAGGATCGTCGCACCGCCCCCCAGTGCGCGCAGCTGAAGGCGGCCGGTCACGAGCGTCGCGTGCGGGAGCGAACCGGGCTGGTGCTCGATCCGTACTTCTCGGCGACCAAGCTGCGCTGGCTGCTGGACAACGTCGGCGGGCTGCGCGCGCGCGCCGAGTCGGGGGCGATCGCGTTCGGGACCGTCGACAGCTTCTTGATCTGGCGGCTCACGGGCGGTAAGTCGCACGTCAGCGACGTCAGCAATGCGTCGCGCACGCTGCTGTTCGACATCGTGGACCGCGCGTTTTCGCGCGAGCTGTGCGACCTGTTCGGTGTCCCGATGGCGATGCTGCCCGAGGCGCGGCCGTCGGCGGGCCTCCTCGGCGAGACCCGTGGCGTGCCCGGACTGCCCGACGGCATCCCGATCACGGGCGTCGCCGGCGATCAGCAGGCGGCGCTCTACGGACAGGACTGCACCGACCCAGGCGACGCCAAGTGCACGTTCGGCACCGGCGCGTTCTTGTTGAGGCGCTGGCGCGCTCGGTGCCCGACTCGGGGGGCGTCACGATCGTGCCCGCGCTGACCGGGCTGGGCGCGCCGCACTGGCGCGCGGAGGCGCGCGGTCTCATCACCGGCATCACGCGCGGGACGACGCGGGCGCACATCGCGCGGGCGGCGCTCGAGGCGATCGCGCTCCAGAACGTGGATCTCATCAACGCAATGCAGGACGACTCCGGGCGCACCATCAACAGCCTGCGCGTCGACGGTGGTGCGGCGGCCAACGACCTGCTCATGCAGCTGCAGGCGGACCTGACGGGGGTCCAGATCTTCAGGCCCGAGATGGTGGAATCCACCGCGCTCGGCGCCGCAAAGCTGGCGGCGCTGGGCGTCGGGCTGCCCCCGGCCGAGGCCGGCCGCGAGACCGCCCGCATGCGGCTTTACACGCCCAGCATGCCCGCCGACGTTCGCGCCGAGCTGCTCGGCCGCTGGGCCAGCGCCGTCAGTCGCGCGTAGGCCCGAGCTCGAAGACGTACACTCGAACACGTACGCCCGAAGACGTACGCCCGAAAAGGGTTGATCGAACACGGCCACATTTGCGACCTTCTAGCGTTCGCATGTCTTCCGCTTCTCCACCGTCTCCCGATGCCGCGACCAACCATCCATTGGTCGCGTTCGGGCTGTCGGACTCCGGGAAGCAGCGCCCGGAGAACGAGGACGCGTTCGGGTGTTTCGCCGACGCCCGGCTGTTCATCGTCGCTGACGGCATGGGCGGGCACAACGCGGGTGAGGTCGCGAGCGCGATGGCGATCCGGGAGATCGATCGCTTCTTCCGCAGCTATCACGTCAACCCGCGCCAGGAGTGGCCGCACCCGATCGATCGATCGCTGTCGCTGGCGGCAAACCTGCTGCAGGTCGGCATCAAGGTCGCGAACGATCGCATCCGCGGTAGCGCGTCCGCCGACCGGGCCCACGCGCGCATGGGATCGACGGTGGTCGCGATGGCGATCGGCGAAACCCAGCTCGCGATCGCGCACGCCGGTGACAGCCGCGCCTACCTCCTGCGTGGCGGCGAGCTGCAGCGGCTGACCCGCGACCATTCGGTCGCCGAAGAGATGCGGGCGGCGCGCCCCGAGATGACCGACGAGGACCTCGCGACGTTTGCGCACCGCAACGTCGTCACTCGCAGCCTGGGCAGCAAAGATGAGCTCGAGCCCCAGGTACAAGTCGGCGTCCTCGAGTCGGGCGACGTGTACTTGCTCTGCAGCGACGGGCTGTGGGGATCGGTCAAGGACGATCAGATCGCCAACGTGTTGCGCGAGACCTTCGACCTCGGCTCCGCGTGCCAGCAGCTGATCGACGCCGCCAACGCGGCGGGCGGCCCCGACAACATCACCGTGTTATTGGTTCGCGTCGGCTGACGGGACCAAAATGATCCAGGCGCTGGTCCGAGACAAGCGCATCCTGGTGTGCGTGGGGCCGGGAGGTGCGGGCAAGACCACCACCGCTGCCGCGGTGGGGGCGCTGGCGGCGCGCTGCGGGCGCCGAACGCTGGTGGCGACGATCGACCCCGCCCCCCGGCTCGCCGACGCGCTCGGGACCGGCGGGCTCGACGGCGAGCCGCGGCCGGTGCCGGCCGCCGCGTGCCGTGCGCTCGGGATCGAGGACGCGGGGGGCGAGCGGCTGTTCGCGGTGCGGCTCGACACCGAGCGCACGTTCGCGCGGTTGGTGGCGGACGAGGTCGCCGATCCCGAGATGCGGCGGCGCATCTTCGGCAACACCATCTACCGGCAGATCACGACCACGCTGACTGGCTCGCAGGAGTATGCGGCGACGCTGGCGTTGCATGCGTTCGCACGCGAGGGCGGGTTCGATTTGGTCGTGCTCGACACGCCGCCGACCGCGAACGCGCTCGACTTCCTCGACGCGCCGGCGCGCATCCGCGGCGCGGTGTCGAGCCCGGCGATCAAGTGGTTCGCGCGCCCGACCGACGGGGGGCGGAGATTCTCGCTCGCACGGCTGCGCACCGGCGGGGCGTTGGTCCTGCGCCGGCTGGCGAAGCTCGTGGGGTCGAGCTTCCTCGACGATCTGGGCGCGTTCCTGGTCGACTTTCAGGGCGCGCTGGGCGGATTCCTCGCACGCGCCGACGCCATCGACCGGATGCTGCGCGGCGCGGACGTCGCGTTTTTGCTCGTGCTCGCGCCCGCGGTCGCCGCGGTGGACGAGGCGCTGTACTTCTACGCGCGGCTCGCGCAGGCCGGCATCCCGCTCGGCGGGTTCGTCGCCAACCGCGTCGAGCCGCCGCCCGGCCTGGACGACCCGAGCGCGATCGCGGCGGCGCTGCGCGCGGA
>WNGB01011007.1_pt1 | contig 12440 bp, 8 predicted proteins | sample 5400681 | NCBI WGS metagenome assembly WNGB01 (sample SAMN13153367, study PRJNA577476) | soil metagenome | isolation source: 115 cm soil or saprolite under grassland replicate 2 | place: USA:California | collected 2016-06-15 | reverse complement strand
GTACGCGCTCGGCGGTGCAGCCGTCAGCGCCCCCGCAGAGGCGAGCGCCAGTGAGAGCACCACGGCCGCGAGCGTGATTCGCACGATGAATCTGTGCATGAGTTCTCCTCTCTAGATCGAGTCCAACCGCTTCTACGGAGAGAAACGCTGACCAGATTGCCCGATTCAAAACCCGCTCAGGCGCGGCGCGCTGAGCGGCTTTTCTTAGACAGGAAGAAGCCGTAGCCCCTGGGGGCATAAACTCGATTTCGCCTGCAAATTGATCGGTTCGACGAACCGGGCCGAGTTTATGCACCCCACGGGTTCGACCAGCCAACGCAAAGATCGAACGCGACGATCTGCTTGGCGGACTCATCCACGAATACCGGGCTGCGGCATGAACCGGGTTTTGAACCCCTCAGGAGAAGTAATTGCCTATTTGCTGGGCTTTTCTCGATGGGCCGGGCTCGAACCTGCGACCTTGGGATTAAAAGTGGATGCCGACCTCTTCTGGACCCTTGGGGATGCTGGGCAAAGAGCGTGGTTGAACGGAATCAACTCGGGTGGCTTTGGACGCTCTGGTGTCCGATTGTTGACCCTCTGTTGACCCAGGCGTTGCCATAGAGGGCAACGATACCGCTGATTACTAAGATCCTTGTTGAACGTTTCGTGGGACTCGTCTTCCTCTAATCGGTGACGTCCAACGTGCTCCCCGGCGTCGGCATGGAGGCCGAGCACATCGCGAAGCACATCGCACCCGCGGACGGCTACGGGTCGTAGCGGCCGTAGTTGCGTCGCTCGGGATCGAGGGGCATGCCGAGATACGTCGTGTAGAAGCGGATGGAACGAGTGAAGTCGTCGGAGTACGGCGGCTTCTTCGTCGGCACGACCATGACTGGGAGCTCGACGCGCTTCTCGTAGTCGGAGTATGTGCCGGGCAATCCGCCGAAGCAGGCGACCTGCGCCGCGACGGCGGCGTTCTGGCAGTACGTCTCGCTGATCCGGCCGCGGAAGTAATCCTTGATCTGCCCGAACGTTCGCTCGAACCTCAGCGGGAAGTTTCCGTCGGCGCCGCGCGTCGGGAAGAAGACCGGGTCGACGTCGAAGAACTTGTCCGCCTGGTCGCGCGGGAAGTCGAACTTGAACTTGTCGGTGTCGACGAGATCGCCGAGCTTCGTCGCCCTGTACTTCGTGCTCGACAGCAGCCGATGGAGGACCTGGCGTGGCGACGACGCGAACACGCAGCCCCAGGCCCAGATGAACCCGTCGGTCGCGAAGGCGGCCCGGAACTCGGCCAGCGCGGTGGCGTCCATCGTCGGTGCGATGAAGTCCTTCTCCACGCGCGTGTCCTTGTCGTTCGGGTCCCTCTGGTCGGTGCCGCTCCCGAGCGTGTCGTCGCTGTTGACGAGGATCGGCCCGCCGATCCAGCCGTGGCTGAGGAAGCTGAGCTCGCCGAGCGAGCCGGGCTCCGTCCTGCCGATCTCACGGACGTGGTCGTAGACGTCGGTGATCGACATCCTCCCGGCCTGGTCCTTGTCGAAGACGTGCCTCCCGCTCGGAAAGACCGTGTAGTTGGCGGTCGTTACGGGATCGAATTTCGCGATCTCGACCCACGTCCGCGTCCCGCTCGGCTTCGCAGCGACGGAGCGCCGGACGAGGCCCGACTTGAAGTCGAAGAGCACGAAGCGCGGTGCCGTCTCGATCACTTGCGCAAGCGGCGTCTTCGCCTTCTTCTGCGCGGCGACGTTCCGGCGGATCAACAGGCGCATACGGTTCAGCGCGATTTGCTCGAAGTCGACACCCTTCTGCTCGTAGTCGAAGCCCGCGACCAGGACGACCCACTTTCCCGGCGGCGCCGCGCCGCCGCCCGGTCCCGGGACCGCCGGGGGCTTCTCCTCCTCGGCCACGGCCACGCTTCGCCCGTTGGCCGCGGGCCGCCCCAGGTACTCGTGAATCCTCGCGTCGAGCTCCTCGAGCACGGCCTCGGCGTCGCGCGTCGCGACCGCGGACTCGAAGAACCCTTCGTCCTCGCCTTCCTCGACCCCCGCGAGCGTCTCCGGGCTCTCGAACTCCGCGGCCGCCAGCTCGGCCGCCGACAACCGGCCGCGCCCGGCGGTCGCGCCGACCGTGTCGAACGCCTCGTCGACCTCGTAGACACTCTCGTCCTCGTCGAGTCTCTCCGGCTCCGACTCCGGCTCGAACGAGTCGAGCTCTTCGGCGAGCAACTCGGAGAGCTCGTCGAACTCACCCGCCTCGGGTTCCACCTCGTGCCGGCCGAGCTGCTCGACGTACGCGTCGGGCACGTCCGCCGACGCGTCGGCGAGAACGCACCAGCCGTACCGGCGCGGAATCTGGAAATGATCGTACTTGCTCGCCTCGACCCGGTACCACCTCTCGACACCGCCTCCGAGCTCCGCCGAGATTGCCTTGCGGAGGTCGAGGCTGTACGGCCTCGTGCCGCCCTTGTGGCGATCCTGGTAGAAGACGCGCAGGGCGCCGCCTTGGCTCGACATGTACTCCGCCACTGGAAGCGTGTCGGATGCTTCGAGCACCGACCGGTCGTGGCGGATGCGCTTCCGCGCCCAGGCCACGAGCGGATCGGGCGGCCAGTAGAGCGCGTCGAAGACGTGCACCTGGTGCGGGTCGTGGAAGCGCAGGATCTCGAGCAGCGCCTTGCCGCCGCCGGAGTGCGCGGTGAGGACGAGCCGCCCGATCTTGGGCGCCGCGCCGCCGATCGCCGTCGCGAACTGGTCGAGCGAGAAGCGCATAAGCTCGGTCAGGCCGTCCTTCTTGACGAGCGCGGGGAACGTGTAGGCGTAGTACGAGCCGTTCTTCTGCTTCACGCCCGTGTAGTGCGCGCGGGGCAGCACGGTCAGCGTCGGCCGCGATCTGCCCTGGCCGCTCCCACCCTCGATCGGTGCGAGGTCGAGACCGCTCACCGGCTCGATGTCCCTTGGCAGGCGCATGCGCGGGTACCAGAAGCCGTGGAGGTGGACGACGACGTCGATCTCCTCGGGCACCGCCGGCATGTCGTTCCAGCGCAGGATCAGGTCGGGCGGGTTGCCGCGGTGGCTCGCCAGCAGCGGGACGCGCTGGACCTCGAGCCTGCCCGCGCGCACACCTGCGGGCGGCTGAGCCTCGCTCGACCAGGCCCCGCTCGCCCAGACCTCGGACTGGCCCCCGGGCGGGTGGTAGGTCCAGTGCCACGCCTCCGTCCGCAGCGGGACGAAGTGGTGACGCGCCGCGTTCTCCTTGAGCCAGTCGTGGAACCACGACCCCTTCCTCAGCCTGCCCAGGTCCCCACCGACTACGCCGACTCCGAAGTCGAAGGCCAGGCCGTCCTGGTGGTTGCTGTACCCCGGCGAGGCGATGTAGCCCCCGAGGTACCCGGCGACCTTCGCGACCGCGTCGGCGCTGAAATCGCCCGCGCGGACGATCCTCTTGTCGATCGCCTCCTGGTAGTAGTACGGGAAGCCGCTTCCCTTGTCCCGTCCCTTTGGGACGCGGCCCTGCCAGATCTCGAACTGGCGGCTGGCCGGCCGGTAGGCGCTGACGATGCCGATCCTCGCGTTCGGGTGCGCGAGCGCCAGGGCCGCTTTCGCCTCGGCGAGCATGGCCCGGCAGGCCTCGGCCGCATCCTTGCGCGCCTGCTTGCCCTCGATCGGGCCGAGCGCCTTCTCCGGCAGATCGAGCACGAAGCTGCCGCCGGTGGCCTTGGAGTTCGCGGCGTGCTTGTCGTAGACCGCCCGCATGAACGCGAGCTCGTTCGCCGACTTGCCCGGCCAGACGAGCCGGCTCGACGAGAGGAACGCGGGCGTGGTGACCGGCGCGGAGGGCGTGGCGACCGGCGGCGGCGCAGCGACCGGCGGCGGTGCGGTCGGGGCCGACTGCAATGCGGGCTTGACGATCCGGTCGCGGATCGAGATCCACTCCGCGGCCAGGTCGCGCTCGTCGGGCTGGATCTTGCTGCCGATCCGGTCCGGGTGGCGGAAGTAGAAGACGATGTTCGTGAGCGTGTTGACGTCGTGGTAGCCGGCCTGGGCCGCGAGGCCGACGGCCAGCGAGGAGAGGCCGCCCGCGAGCGCTTCCAGCACGGCGGCCGGCAGCGGGAAGAGCGACAGGATCGGATGCGACCCCTCGTGCTCGGCCTCGCCGAAGTCGAAGTCCTCCGCCTCCCACCAGTGCTCCGCTTCCGACTCGGCTTCCGCCGGCGCCGCGAATGGCGCTGGGTCGTCCCGGGCGTACCAGGCCTCTGCCTCCGCCGGCGAATCCTCTTGGGCGTAGCCGGTTGTCTCGGTCGCTCCGGCGAGCTCGACGTCCGCGCGGAACGGGCTCATTGCGCTCATGTCGTTCCTCTCCTCGCTCCGGCCCGCTCCCTAGGTCGGGATCATCTCGCGGGTGCCGGCGACCCTCCCGTTGCCTGACGACGGCATGGGGACGATCGGGCTGGGTGTCGGCCGGATCGGCGACGGCTGCGGCGCCGTCACGGTCACGGGCCGGACCTTCACGTCGCGGCCGCTGGCGTACGACCAGTGCGTGATCGTCTCCTGCATCGCCGCCTGGAACACGCCCGTCTGGAAGAGCGCGGGTGCCCCGCCGGTCGGGTCGTTGAACGTGCCCAGCTCCATCTCGCGCAGGATCAGCGACATGTTCGTTGCGAGCCGGAAGTAACTATCGGCGCGGCTGTGCGCCGGCAGGCCGACTCGCTCGCCGATCTTCTGCAGGCGCTCGGCCGCCGAGCTCGCGTCCGCCTTGAGGTCGTGGACGATCGGCGTGTTGAAGCTCACGGTCAGGTGGAGCCAGTCCATCGTCGAGACGTGGAAGAGCTCGTCCCGCGCGAGGTTGCCAACGTGGTCCTGGCGGCGCGCGCGAAGCATGTCGAACAGAGCCCGCGCGAGGTTCGCGATCGTCGTCACGTCGGTCTGGTTCGCGCCGACCTGGTTCCTGACGTTCTCAATCGCCCGCCACACCTCGCGGAGCAGTTCCTCGAACGTCCCGTAGAACTCGGTGTTTGCGGCTGCCGCGCGCGGATACGGATACGGACGGTTGTCGTCGGTTCCGTGGTTGAGGTCCATGCCGAACATGCGGTGGTATGCGTTGCGGCGCACGGCGCGGATGTCGGGCCGGATCCAGCTCGCCAGCGAATAGATCTGGAACGGCGGGTTGTCGCGGTAGAAGAGCTGCTCGGTCGTGCGCAGCCAGCGCTGCCCCTCGTCGCTCGGGACGCCGAGCCGCTCGCCGTAGGCGTACTCCTCGAGCACGCGCCGGAAGACCTCGTAGATGCGCGTGTTCTCGATCATGTAGGCGTAGATCAGGTGGTCCCAGAGCGACGGCGGGTAGAGCGTGCTGTTCGTGAAGATCGTGGCGGTGGGCGCCGTGCCGCCGGTGAGGCCGGCCGAATTCGCGGTCAGCGGGGCGACGTTGCGGGAGCTGAGCGCATTCCGGAACCTCAACGACACCGCGGTGGCGGGCAGCGGGCCGCCGGACGCCGTCACGTTGCCCGGGCCGATCCCGGGGAGAGCCTCCAGGGCCGCCTGGACGGCAGCCGCGCTCGCGTTGAATGCGATCGGACCCGTCGTGTCCGTCGTCGTCGTCCCCGGCCGGGTGAACGTCAGCGTGAACGTGCCGCCGGTCGGACCGCCGGTGATCGACAGGAATTGCAGGATCGAGTCGCGGATGCCGGAGTCGCGCTCGAGACCGACCTGCGGGACCGTGTCCGGGATCTCGAGCCTCGTCGGCGCGAGGATTTGCAGGTTCGGGTTCCTCGCCGCCCAGACCTCCTCGAGGAACCGCGAAAGCTGGATCGGGTGAATCGTGAAGACGTCTCTGGCTGCCTGCTCCGCCATTTCGGGCGTCGGCGGCGAGGGCGGCGGGGCAATCAGGAGTGCGAGCTGTCGGAACATCTGGTCATCGCTCCTTGTCGTGCGTTGACGGGTGCCTTCACTCGACGATGCTCGTGTCGGGCGTGGTCACTGCTGCGGCGAGCACCTCGAGGCCACTCGGACGCTGGATGACGGGCGCGTCCTTGAAGAGCGGGCCCGGGCCTTCGGTGCCCACGACTCCGGTCAGTTGCGCCTTGAGGAATTCGCCTTCTTCGAGCACGTTGGGGTCGGCCTCGAACGCGGTGCCGTCGCCGTCTGCCAGCTCCTGCTCGATCTGCCTGAGCCGCGCCTCCGACACGGTGAGCAGCTCGTTGGTCGTCGCGGTGTTCGCATTGATCGCGTGGAGGAAGGTCGTCGTGTTCCGGTCGATCGTCTCGAGAAGCTCGGCGAGGTGCGCCTCGTTCTCGCGCTTCCGCTGCCATTGGACGATGTGCTCGACGGCGTCCTGGGCCTCCCTGATCAGCTCGTCGACGACCTTCTGGCGTTTCGGCTCGGAGGTCTGCTGCTGGACGCTCAGGTGTTCGAGTTTCTCGATGATCGTCTCGAGCTTGTTCAGAACGTCTTGATACTCGGTTGCCACGTTCGACCTCCTCACTCGCGGGTTCACGCCGCGGCCGCCATCGGCGCGCCCAGGCGAAGCATCCAGTTCTCGTAGTGCGTGGCGATCTCGGCAGAGCGCTCGGGCTCGGTGGCCGCGCGGTAGCTCGTGAGCGCGAGCAGGCGCAGCGCCTCGCGCCGCACCCAGTGCGACGACGTCGTAAGCGCGCCGCCCGCTTCCTGCGCGAGTCGCGCCAGCGCGTCGGGTCGCACGCGCAGCGGATCGACGAGTGCGACGAGCGGTCGTCCGCCGAACCCGCGCATCGGCGTGAGCAGGCACAGCTCGGCGATCCGCGGCAGCAGCGGCAGCGACGTCGTGACGAGCGACCTCGTGTCGGGCGGCGCGGACGCGAGCGGATACGCCTGCACCCAGGCGCGGCCGAGATCGTCCCAGGGGCCGGCGCCGTAGATGCGAACGCACATCTGCACGCCGAGGAGCACGCGCAGGTACGCGACCGGGTGCGGATCGCCCGGCGCGAGCCGGAAGACCGTGGGCCCGCCGGACACGACGTCGTGGAGCGCCGCGACCGATCCGTAGCCGGTGTGGACGAACGCGTGCGTGTCCGCTGCGATCTCCGACGACCAGGCGGCCCACGTCGCCGCCACCTCGGTCGACGTGGGGGAGAGCTCACGTTGCAGGAGCGCTGCCAGCTCGTCGTTCCAGCCGACGATGTGCGCGACCTGGTGACCGGATTCGTGCACGAGCGCGGTCGGCCGATAGAGGTTCTGGCGCGTGATCTTGAGCGCGGCCGCCGGGCTGACCGATCCTCCGTCCCACAGCCGGAGCCCGGCCCGCAGGATCGACGCGCCGAGTCCCTTGTCGACGTAGGTCAGGATGGGCGGGACCTGCCGGCCCAGCGGCTCGAGCACCTGCTGCATGCTCATCAGCGCCATCGCGTCGCACGCGGCGAGCAGCCCCGAAAGGCGCGCGCTCGTCCTCGAGTTGACTGCGTCACCGTAGAAGTCGAGCGCCGTCTCGACCTGGAGGTAGCGGCGGCGGAAGCGGATCACGCGGACGCGCAACTCTTCGAGCTGCTCCGCGGAGAACGCCGCCCGGAGGTCGGCGACGAGCGCGTCAGCCTCGCGCTCGAGACGATCGGCCGCCTCGCCGAGGTGCCGCCGGAGCGCGACTCCGAGGTAGCCCTCGAGCGAGTGCCAGGCCGCCGCGGACGCGAAGTTCTCGACGTCCTGCAACCCAACCGTCGCGGCGCGCCAGTGCGCCACCTGCCGGGCGACCTGGACGCGGAGTGCCGTGGTCTCGTCAGTCAAAACGGAACCCCGGTACGGTCTTCACCGCGAATCGCGGCTCGCCCTTGAACAGGGACTCGAGATCTCCGAGGGCGCCGATGCCGATCGCCTCGCCGCGCAGCAGCCTGCGCACGAGCGGAGCGCCCGGAGGGTTCGCGAGCTGCACGATGATCGTGACGCCGTCGGCCGGGTCCTCCGTCGCGGCGACGAACTCGCCCGCGCCCGCCTTCAGGTAGTCCGAAACCGCCTTGCCGACCCAGTCGACGACCTTCTTCGTCAGGTGCTCCTTCACGTGCTGCGCAAGCTGCTTCAGCTGCTTGCCGAAGAGCTGCTCCTGCGGAACCGCCTCGGTGAGGATCTTCACGTGACGCTGGATGTCGCCGCCGAGCGCGACGCTCAGTCCGGCTTCGTACACCCGCTTCGCGAGCAGCAGCACCGAGGTCAGGTCCTGCTTGCGGATCTTGCCCCCGATCTCCTGGGCGTCCGACTCGCTGAGGTAGACGAAGACGCGGAACTCGTCCTTCGGGAAGTCGAGCGTGACGTTCACGTCGCTCGTTCGGCGGACGGCCGCGCCCGCGCCGGCGCCCGTCGTCACCGTGATCGGGCGGGCACCCGCGATCTCGAGGTAGTAGAAGCGCTCGCCGACCGCGATCATGCGGCGCGAGGAGAGGAACTCGCCCGGGATGTCCCGGCCCAGCTTCGGATGCTGCAGCAGCGTGCCCGCCGCCTGCACGGTCAGCGGATGGAGCTGGACCACGCCGGTCTTCGCGCTCGCGCCGAATCCGGGGACGGCCCGCTCGCAGCTCGCGATCCGGCGCAACGTCGTACCGGAGATCGCCTGGTAGAGGTGCACCTTCGCGCGCACGGGCGCGCCGACCCCGAGCTGATCCTTCAGGAACGCCGAGAGCTTCGTGCCGCCGAACGTCGTGATCGACTCTGCGACCTGCGGCGTGATCTCGACGTCGAAGACGTGGGTGTACTTCTTGTAGTACTTGTGTCTCCGCCTTCTCGGCATCGCAACCCACGTCGCGCGGAGCGGCGCCTCGTGGAGCTCGGGGAGGATCAGCTGCGGCGGGAAGTTCTCGGCCGCGGCGCCGTGGAACGCGTCGGTGAGCGCCGCCTCGAAGCGCGCAGTGTCTTCGAAGGTCGACTCGTCGAGCTCCGTCACGCGACGAACGGTATCCTCGACGGTCTGCGCGATCGTCTCGCACGCGAGCCGCGGGGTGCGGGCCTCCGACTCGGCGGGAGCCTCGAGCGAGAGCATCCGCAGGCCGGCGTCGACGATCGCCTGCGAGAGCTGCGTTGCGGACTCCTTCGGGATGTACCGCCCGACGTAGCCGGCGAGGAAGTTGGCGAGCGTGTTCACGACGCGCTTGCGCCCGATCACGCCGATGACCGTGCGCGCGATCGGCAGCACGGCCATCACGGCCGGGATGAACTGCTCGAGAGCCTGCTCGGGATTGACGCCGGCCTCGAGCTGATCGACGAAGCGCGCACGTGCCTCGTGCAGCGCCGCGACGGGCGCGCCGTCCTCGAGCTCCATGCCGTAGACGGCCTCGCCAAGGACGACTTCCTGCTCGGTCTCGTCGGCGGCGAACATGAGCATGGCCGCCTCGAAGTCGAACTGCTGCTGGACCGCCGAGACGTCCGGCGCGGCGGGCGTGGCCGCGAAGTCCTCGCCGTCGGCCTCCTTGACCTGCGCGCCGAGCACCCGCTGCGCGAGCTGCCGTGCCAGCGGCTGGAGCGTCGGCGGAAGCTTGTCGATCGCCATCTTCAGGACACGGTTCAGGAGCGGCCAGACGAGCCCCTTGAGCTTCCCGATCAGGCCGCTGAGACCAGGGATGAGGGCGATGCCCTTCTTCGCGACGTCGATCGCCTTCTTGGCGAGGTTCTTCGCCTTGTTCCAGAGCCCGCCGAGGAAGTTCTCGAAGTACGGCTCGAGGCCCGTCCCGCGCGGCTCGAAGCGCTCGAAGAACGTGTCGATCTCGGACTCGCTCATCGAGGCGAGGTCGTGCTCGGAGACCGCCTGGGCGACGTTTTCGAGCATCGTCTCGGCGTCTCGGCGGACCGGCGCGCTCCACTCCTCGAGGAAGCGCTCGGCGGACTCAGCCGTCCCGGTCTCGCCGAAGGGCGCGGCGCGTTCTGTGACGGCTTCCCACGCCTCGTGCGCGATCTCCGCGAGCACCTCGTCGAACTCGGGGTCGTACAGCTCGAACAGGAGGTCGTGCAGCTCCGCCGCCTGGGGATTCTGCGTCGCCACGCCCGCGTACTCGGACAGGAACGGCGTCACGGCCGGCGCCGCCTCGTACTGCTCGAGTAGCGTCGCGGGCTCGGACTCGAACGCGTAGCTCTCCTGGAACGGCGTGAACGGCACGTACTGCGCCGTCGTTCCGTTCTCGCTCTCGGTCGTCGACATCGAGCCTCCTTCGGATCGCGCGGGCGTCTGCCATTGTCGGCGCCCGAGCGGCGCGTGGAAATGGACCGCAGGGGTGGAAATTGGAGCCAGGCGCAAGGTGCACTGACGTGTGAGCCCACGCGATCTAGCCGGCCCTGGACCCGGTGGTGGACCGCGCCGCCGGGAACGGCAGGACGCCCGGCTCGAGGTCGTCGGACTCGATGATCCGGAGATGCTCGACGGCCTCCGAGCGCCTGCTGACCTGGAGCTTGTCGAGGATGTTGTGGACGTGGTTCTTCACCGTTGCGACCTCGATGCACAGCCGGGCCGCGATCTCTTTGTTCGAGAGGCCCTCGGCGATGAGTTCCACCACCTGACGCTCCCGCATCGTCAGCGCAGCCGCGTCCGCCGAGCGTTGCCGGGCGGCGAGCCGGCTGACGCGACGAAGGAGCGTGGTCGCGACGCGCGGCGGGAAGCTCGCTTCGCCGCGCGCCGCGCTGACGACGCTCGCCACGAGCTCGTCGAGCGACGCGTCGCGCTCGACGAACCCCACGACGCCCAACTCGGCGAACGCGATCACGTCCTGTTCGTCTTCGGGCACGCCGAGCGCCACGATCGGAGCCTCGGCGTCGCCGACGACGCGCCGCAACGACATCGGTGCGTCGTGCGTCGCGGTGTCGACGACGATCGCGTCGCAGACCGCGGCCCGACCTGCGAGCTCGTCGGCCGCCGCCGCCGCAGCCGCCACGTGCAGTCTGCCGTCGCGGCGGAGCAAAGCGGCGAGACCCTCGCGGTTGAGACGAACCGCGCCGAACAGGACGACGCGGATCACGTGCCGGATCCGATGCTCGCCAGAGCCGGAGTCGATGTGCCGCAGCAACCTTGGTGTTGCCAACGGCCCCCCATGAGCCCGGCTCCCCTCGTCGCCTTGGGATGCACTACACCACCACCGCGTGGCGTTTGTCAATCGTCCGTTGGCTGTGAGATCTAGATCCTCGGCGCAGGAACCAGCTCTTCGACCGGCCAAGCCAGCCTGTCGTCTACGACCCCAGGTCAATCCGGAACGGGCGCAGCGTTTCCGGATTTGCTCGTTCTGGGCCGACAGTTCCGACGCGAACATCTGCATTTGAAGGAGCCGCTACGTGACGATGATCGCGGTTTCGCAGCGAACGCATTCGCGGCATTGCGGCGAGAACCGCATCACGACGTGATCGCCCGGCGCGACCGAGGTTCCGTCCGGCTCGACTTCTCGACGACTCCGGAGCAGCAGAACTGTCGCCGCCGGTTGAATACTGACCCCCTGACGCCGGTTGAAAGCTGACCCCTCGGCGGCGGCGTTTGGCGCTGTCCGGGTTGGTCGTGAGCCTCGCTCGATGGTGACGCGAGCGAGGAGGAGGTTGTGGTTGGGGTGGAGCAGTGGGCGGAGATCCGCCGCTTGTATTTCGTGAAGCGTTTGTCGATCAAGGAGATCGGTCGGCGCACGGGCCACGGCCGCAACACGATCCGGCGTGCGTTGCGTTCGGTTGAGGCGCCGCGCGTAGGGTTCGCAAACTCGTCTGCGGCGCTCTAGTCGTTTGCTCGGTAGGTTCGGGCGCTCGTGCCGTGGTTGAGGGAGGGCTGTTTGCTCTGGTCGTTCGTTTATCTCGTTGTCCGGAACCTGTTCGCGCTGGTGTGGCTGCTGGGGCGGCGACGTCGCTCGCTCGAGTTGGAGATCCTCGTCCTCCGTCATGAACTGGCGATCCTCCGCCGACAGCGGCCCCGGTCGCGGCTGACACGAGCTGATCGGGCGTTGCTGGCGGTGTTGAGCCGCTCGCTTTCCAGGCGGGCCTGGGCGGTCTTCTCGTTTAAGCCGGAGACGCTGCTTTCCTGGCACCGCCAGCTCGTCGCCCGCCGGTGGACCTACCCGCACCGAAGGCCTGGACGGCCGCCGCTCGAGCGGTCGCTCCGCGAGTTGATCCTGCGACTCGCCAGGGAGAATCGGCACTGGGGATACAAGCGGATCGTCGGCGAACTCAAGGGACTTGGCGTCTGTGTTTCGGCGACATCCGTGCGCAAGGTGCTGCTCGAGGCGGGACTGCAGCCGGCGCCACAACGAACGCGGTCGTGGTGGCGAGCCTTCGTACGAGCGCAGGCGACGAGCATGTTCGCCTGCGACTTCCGCACCGTCGACACCGTCTTTCTGCAGCGGATCTACGTCCTCTTCTTCGTGCGCCCAGCGTTGGAGGTGGTTGATGGGGTGACCTGATCCAACACAAGCTCGTCGTCGCCAGCGGGTGTGAGTCCCGTCCGGGTAGCTGCCAGGAGGCCCGGTAGCAGGCTGGCGGCTCGGTCGGGAAACG
>WNGB01016197.1_pt1 | contig 12443 bp, 10 predicted proteins | sample 5400681 | NCBI WGS metagenome assembly WNGB01 (sample SAMN13153367, study PRJNA577476) | soil metagenome | isolation source: 115 cm soil or saprolite under grassland replicate 2 | place: USA:California | collected 2016-06-15 | reverse complement strand
CGATGATCAGAATGTCGAGCCAGTGAAGATGGTTGATCGCCAATACCATGCCCTGGCCGCGTGGCGGCAGATTCTCCAGCCCCTCGATATTCCAGTTCCACCAGAGAAGACGAATGAACTGGAGCGGGAACCAGATCAGAAAGTACATGATTGCGCCGATCATGGTGTCCTCCAGATAGTGACAAGGTGACACGGTGAAGGGGTGATCCAAGCTCAAGAAGACAATCGATATGCCACTTTGTCTCCCGGGCATCTTTCAAGGGTTGACGCCGAGCCGCAGCGCATATACGAGATGCCCGCCCAGCCAGCCGTCCAGCACGAGCAGCACCACGCCGAGCGCCAGCCGCGCCAGGTAGCCGCGCCGCGCATCCGCGTCGGCAAGGATCGCCGGGCGCCGCCGCCGTGCCTGCCAGGCCTGCCAGTAGACCAACAGGATCGCGATGCCGACCAGCGCGTGGGCGTTGATCCAGCCGAGTGCGTCGTCGCGTGGGTTGGCCGGGTCGAACAGCTGGCGCGCCGCGTCGAAGGTGCCGGCGGCGACCGCCAGCGCCGCGCCGAGCCAGCCGAGCCACAGGCAGTGATATGCGCTCGTTTCCAGCGCGGGATCGCCGCGGCGCAGGTAGAGTGCGGTCAGCAGTGCGTTCCCCAGCAGCAGCCCGATCGGCAGGTGGACGGTCAGCGCGTGAAATGGATACATAGCTCACATGGCGCCAGAGTGTTCAGCCTGCCATTATAACATGAGACTCCGATAAGCAAGAACTGGGGATTAGAGGATAGAGGTGCGCGATCTTCTATCCGCTGCCTGCGATTCTTGGTTACGGCCCCGTGTACACTGGCGTGATCCAGCGCTCGTGTGGCGCCGGCCTCATCACGATCTGCGCCGGCAGTGTGATCAATGCCTGGGTCGGGTCGCTGCTGGCGATCACGATCCGCGCGCGGTAGGGGCCTGCCGGCAGCGGCCGCAACCAGCCGAACGATACGCTGAGTACCTGCTGGCCGCCGGGCAATACCACTCCATCTTCGGTGTCGTCGGCCAGCCAGCGATCAACAGGGAGCTGTGGGCGCAGCTCGATCGCCAGCCGATTGTACAGCGGCGCGCGCGCGCCACAGGCGATCTGTTGGAAATTGGTTGGAGCATACTGGACGCCGACACTCAGCTTGTCCGGCAGCGCGGCCAGATCTTTGTACTGGAGGCCTATACGCCCGTCGTCGTGCAGCAGCATCTGGAAGGTGTAGGTCGCACTGAGCGGCCCGGTGTGGAGGGGGATGTTCTCGTAGCTCAGGACGAAGGTTTTGCGGTCGGGCAGTGTGCCGTAACGGATCTTGCCGCCCCTGGAGGGGTCGAGGTCGGCGCGGAACGGCGCGATCAGGTAGAAGTAGATCTGATCGTCGGGTAGGCAGCTGCTCGCTGGCCCCTGATAGGTGAAGGGCTCGTCGAACGCGAGCATGCCGTCCGATGTCACCAGCGTTTCGGTGAAGCTGTAGCTGAAGAATGGGAAATCGATCTTGAGCGGAACCTCGTCGGTATAGGTGTTGTTGCCGAGGGTGAGCTTTGGCGCGCCGGGCGGCAGATCGATCCAATTGTAGACCGGCCCGCCCGGCTCGTCGCTGCGCCAGGCCGCGAATTGATCGCGCGGGATATCGACATGATAGTGGAGCGTGCGGGTCCCGTGGTTGCCGATTGGGATGGCGATCGTCCGCTGCTCGGCGTACGAGAGTGTGGACGAGAGCGCGGTCGTCGTGATTGCAATGCGCGGCTGATCCGGCTGCAATGCGATATCCGGCAGATCAATACGTCCGGCGACGTTGATCGCGCGCTGCGCCGGCAGGAAGGAGCGCGCCTCGGCGACTAGCTCGTAGCCGCCGCGCGCGAGCGTGAGCGTGTAGGCGCCGGTGCTGTCGGTCGCAACCGTCGCTCCATCGCGAACGCCGACGGTCGCCGCGAGCGGCGCGCCATTTTCCGCGCTTACGACCCGGCCGGTCACGACCGCCTGCTGCGCGATCGGTGTGACATTCATCAGGACGGCGATCGTCGTCGGCGGCAGGCTGAGATCGTCGCCATAGACTTGCAGCCGCGCCTGATACGTTCCTGGGCCGGGGACACGTGCGGCATCCAGTGTGATCGTGAAGCCGGCCGAGCTGTTGGCCGCGAGCGGTTGCAGCGCTGTGGGCGCGATCAGCCAGGGCACATCCACGCGCGCCCGCGCGACGGCGGCGAAGGCGTCCACGCGCCCCTGGCCGTAGACATTATTCGGCGCGCCGTCCGGGTCGCCGCAGCGGGTGTCGCTCAGGCGCTGCGCGGTATCGCGCAGGATCGCGTAGGTCGCGTCGTAGTCGCCGATTAGCGCCGGATTGGCCGACCAGAGCAGTGCGACGACACCGGCGACGTGCGGGGTCGCCATCGAGGTGCCCGAAAGCGTCTGGTAGTTCGCGCCGTTGATCCATGTCGAGAGTATTCCTGATCCGGGCGCGGTGAAATCGGGTTTCATGCGCCCGTCACTGGTCGGGCCGAGCAGGCTGAACGAGGTGATCGTATCATTTTGATCAGTCGCGCCGGCACCGGTAACATCGGCGTAATCGCCTGGCGACTCAATTGAGCCGCAGACCTGATTAATGCCGCCGCCGGCGTTGCCGGCGGCGAAGACGGGGAAAATGCCCGCGGCGCGCCAGGCCGCGGTGTAACCGGCGTACCACGGGTCACCGCCCCCGCCGGCCCACGAGTTGCTGACGATCAGCGGGCGCAGATCGGCGCGCGGGCGGGTCCCGTCCAGCGCTGTCGGTGCGAGCATCCACTGTGCCGACGCTACCAGATCGGCTTCGGTGCAGACGAACCCGGCGCAGCCTTGCGCGCTGATCCAGCGCGCGCCCGGCGCGACCCCAACGGCTGGCCGGTCGGTCGTACCATCGCTCGCCCCGACGATCGTCCCCATCGTGTGCGTGCCGTGATAGCTGCTGTCCACCGGGGCCGGGGTGCCGTCGCGGGGATCGAGCCAGTTGTAGTTATGGTCGTAGCGCCCCGGCCCCAGGTAGCCGCGATAGCTCGTCTTGAGCGCCGGGTGGGTGTAACTCACACCGGTGTCAATCGTGGCGACGACGACGCCTCGCCCGTTCACGCCAAACTCGCGCCAGACCCGATCCGCGCCGATCTTACGGATGTTCCAGCAGATCGGGTTCGTGGGCTGGTCGGGGCTGCAAGCGGTCTCCGAAGCGGGATCGATCGCTTCGGGCGGCAGCACGGCGGTGTGGTTGGCGCGCACCATCGCTACGTCACCGCGGGCGACGAGCGCCTGCGCGTCGCCCAACGTGCCCCGCACCAGCACGGCGTTGACGATCCAGAACGGCCGGTAGGATAGCCCGCGCGCGGCGAGCTGTTGTCGCAAATCGCTCTGTCGGACAGTGGCCCAGCCAGCCAGCGTTTGGTAGACATAACGACCACGCTCCCCCCAATCGGCGATCGTGTAGGCGGCACTCAGATCGGCCTGGTCGCTCAGGTAGATGATAAAATCGGCGCGCCCGTCGGGCGCAGTCTGGAGATCGGCGAGCAGCTGCGGGTCGATCCGGGCAGTCTGTTGCGGTAGCGTGACGCGGCCGGGGCCGGTCGGGCGAGTGGCGCGCGCTTGGGCGCCGGGCAGCGCCGGCCAGGCCTCGTAGATCGCTGGGGTCACAGTCGCTCCGGATGTGTTGGTCAGTTTGATCTGTTTTATCAGGTTTTGGCCAAGCGGGATGGAGACCGACAGCGCCGCAGGGTTGGCGCTGAAGATCTGCGGCGAGGTCGCGCGGACGGCGACCTGCGGGACGGCGGCGAAGCCCAATGCAGCAAGTAATGCAAGTAGGAACAACAGGTGCCGTTGGCGCGGTGTAGGTCGAAGCATGATTGCCGCCTTTCCGAGGTGATGACGGTCGAGCGCCGCGACGGATGACGTCGGGTGGCAACCATTACCCAACAGCATAGCATCCGCCGGTGGGTGGTGTCAAGGATTCGACTGCAACTTTTTCCACCGCCCCCGGTATTAATAGACAGAACAGGTGATGGACGGGCTGACCGCGCCCCATAGCGGTCGGGCTAGCAGTCGGGACGATCCTGCTGAGTTTCGTCGCGGTGGGGCTGGCGGTGGTCGGGCGGCTGATCGACGAGCGTCTGCGTCCCAACGATGACAGCGCGGTACGCCAAATGCTCGCCGGCGCGCTCACGCTCGAGCTGGCGGCGCTCGTGCCGCTAGTCGGCTGGTTCGCGGTGCCCGCGCTGGCCGGCCTGATCGGCTATGGCGCGACGGTGATCGCGCTGATCCGGCGTCGGGCGCCGCCGATCGCAGCGCTAGAGGAGTAAGGCGGACTTCTATGAAGCATATTGCCATCTGTCTACTGGCGCTGTCGCTCCTTTTGTCCAGCTGTAGCGGTCATGCGTATGGCCAGCCACCAACTCCAGCGCCGGTCAGGCTGCCGCTGGTGCGAACTAGCCCAGGCGAGGATCTGATTGTGTTCGACTCGGATCGCAGCGGCAATTATGAGATCTATGCTACGCATACCGACGGCTCTGATGCCCGCGCGCTGACGCATGACCAGCGCTACGACAGCTGGTGGGGGCGCCGCTCGCCCGCTGGCGACCGCATCCTGTTCTACCGCACGCCCAGGGGTATCCACGATCGGGATTATTCGAAGACCGGTCTATGGATCATGAATCTGGATGGGTCGTCACCGGTCGAACTCCGGCCAGCCGGCTCGGATGGGTGGAAGGTTCAGGGCCATGCTGAATGGTCGCCCGACGGGCAACAGCTCGTGATGTTTGGCGGTGGCGCGTCAACCCAGATCTACATCACCAGCACCACCGGCCAGTCGCCACGCCAGTTGACCAACCGGGCTGGAACAAATGTGGATCCGAGCTGGTCGCCCGATGGCACATCGATCGTCTTCGTCGGCTGCCCGACGGCGATCTGCTTCCCGCAGAACTACGAGGTTTACACGATCGCGGTTGCGGGCGCGGCGGATGTCAGACGGCTGACGAAAGATTCGATCCGTGACCACGACCCATACTACGCACCGGACGATAGCGCGCTTGCCTGGCTCTCGCAGACCACGTCGGGCCTAATCGGCGTCTGGAACACCCGTATCGCCGCCGCCGACGGCTCCGGGGTACGCAATCTGACAAACGACAACAACGTCAACAGCAAGCCCCAGTGGTCGCGCGATAGCAGCTTGATCTATTTCCACCGACTGGAGCGTGGCCACAGCAATTTCAGCATCTTCGCGATCCGACCCGACGGGAACGGTCTACACGAGATCACGGTAGGTCAGCCCGGAAACAATGAGTACCCTTCCACCTGATCTCGCACATCGCCTGTGGCTTGGGCACGATATATCGTGCCCAACGGAATTGAAGCGGGTACAAAATTATGGTTTTGAACGCAAGTTCGTATGACAACTAAACATGGCATCCGATGCTGAGAAAACAAACCAAGAACCGAGAACCAGGGTAACTTGCCGGTCCTCGGTTCTTGGTCGGGTACCCTCTGGGTGGTTCTTGATTCTATTCCCGCCGCAGTGCTTCGATCACCGCCGCGAAGTCGGCCTCGCCCAGACCGAGGTTGCGTGCCATGCGGTAGACTTCGCGCGCGACGGCGACAGTTGGCATCGGCACGCCGAACTCGTCGGCCGCGCGCAGCGCATATGTGGTGTCTTTGTGCATCCACTTGAGAGCAAACTGCGTGTCAGCATAATCACGGGCGGCCATCCGGGCGGCTTTGCCCTTCACAATAGGGCTGCCAGGTGCTCCATTGATAATGAACGAGACAACTTGTTCCATATCCAGCCCGGCACGCTCGGCCAGAGCCAACCCCTCGGCAAGCACGACCGCTTGCACGCCACCCATAAGATTATTGATCAATTTGACAAGCGCACCAGAGCCGGTCGGACCAAAGAGGTCTATTCGCCTGCTCATCGCCTCAAGAACCGGCCGGACTCGCTCAAGAACTGCTGCATCGCCACCCACGAGCAGCCGTAGCTCACCAGCTTCTGCTGCGTCTTTACTCCCGGTAACTGGTGAATCGAGGAAGGCAAGATTGTGACTTGCTGCAAGACCGGCCAACTCACGCACCCAGTCGAGCGAAAGCGTACTGCACTCAACCAATACAGTATCTGGTTTTGCACCCGCGAGTGCGCCATTTTCACCGAGCCACATCGCCCGCGAAGCCGTATCATCTCCGACCATGCTGAGAATCACCTGCGCGGCGCTAACAGTCTCTTTTGGGGTCTCGGCAACTCGAGCACCCTTTGCCGCAAGAGGTTCAGCCTTTGCGCGTGTTCGATTGTAGACTGTGAGAGAAAAACCTGCCTTGAGCAGGTTCTGCGCCATCCCAGAACCCATCACCCCAAGACCAAGCAGGGCTACCGTTTGCATAAGCACCTCTCCATAGAATGATGCCGCACCCTACGTTGAGCATTGGAATCTCAATAGATCGGCAGGTAACGATCCAGTTCCCACTGACTCACGAACAGGCGGTACTCATCCCACTCCTGCGTCTTGGCCTCGACGAAGCGCTCCACGATGTGCGGCCCAAGCGCGTCGGTGATCACCTCGTCACGCTGGAGTTCAGTGAGCGCATCGCCGAGCGAGCCGGGCAGCGTCTCAAGCCCACGGGCGCGCGGGTCGACATGATACAGATCCTCTTCGGCCGCATCGGGAACCGGCAACTCGCGGGTGATGCCGTCCAGACCGGCCTGCAGCATCACCGCGAAGGCCAAGTAGGGGTTGCAGGATGGGTCGGGGCAGCGCAGCTCGACGCGGGTGGCCTGCGAGCGGCTTGCGCTGATACGTGGTACGCGCACGAGCGCCGAGCGGTTGGTGCGGCCCCAGCTCAAGTAGACCGGCGCCTCATAGCCCGGCACCAGTCGCTTGTAGGAGTTGACCAGCGGCGCCAGCACAGCGATCATGCCACGTGCGTGTGTTAGCAGCCCGGCGATGAAATGGCGCGCTATCTTCGACAGCCCATACGGGTCGTCGCCATCGTAGAACAGGTTTTTGCCGGTCTTGATGTCGCTCAGGCTTTGGTGTACATGCATGCCACTGCCGTTGATGCCCGTGATCGGCTTGGGCATGAACGTGGCGTAGAGGTTGTGCTGCTGCGCCACAGCCTTCAGCGTCGTACGGAAAGTGACGGCATGATCGGCGGTGCGCAGGGCCGGCCCGTACTTGAAATCGATCTCGTGCTGGCCGACCGCGACCTCGTGGTGTGCCGCCTCGACCTCGATATCGAAGGCCGCCAGCGCGCGCACCATATGGCGGCGGATGTGGGTCGCCAGGTCAGTCGAGACGTCGAAGTAGCCGGCATCGTCGTGCGGCACGGGCGCCGGCCGCCCGCTCGCGTCGGGCTTGAAGAGAAAGAACTCCAACTCCGGGCCGACGTTATAAACGAAGCCCATTCGCTCGGCATCCGCCAGCGCCGATTTGAGGACGTTGCGCGGGTCGCCGGCGAACGGTTTGCCGTCAGGCGTGAAGACATCGCAGATCAGGCGGGCGGTGGTGAACCCCTCGCCGCGATCCCAGGGCACGATCGCGAAGCTATCTAGATCAGGCACCAGGAACATATCGCTTTCGGCGATGCGCGCGAAGCCCTCGATCGACGATCCGTCGAACCAGACGCCGTGATCCAGGCAATCGCTAAGCTGCACGATCGGGATAGTCACATTTTTCACCATCCCGACGATGTCGGTGAACTGCAAGCTGATGAACTCAACCTGCTGTTCCTCGACCAGTTTCAGGATCTCCTGCGGAGTGTGGGCCATATGATCTCCTTGCATTTCGCAGGCCACAGGTCGCATGAACTCGACGTCTTGCGACCTGCCGCGTGCGACTTGTCTACGGTTCCGCCGGCCGATAAAAGACTTCGATGCCGCCGTTTCGGGCGCCGCGCGCCAGGAGGCGATAATGGAGATTCCCCTCGCTGTCGGTAGGCACTTTGCCGAGCTTGGTCACCTGCTCGTCGGGCCGGCCCTGAATCGAAAGCGCCACCGCGCCATTGGCGTCGAGCAGTTCAAGGCGCAACTCGCCCTGTTGGACCCGCACAGCCGCGATCACATCCAGATTGGTAGCGCCAGCGCCGGTCGGGATGATGCGCTCTTGGCCGCCTTCGGCACTCACAAAAGTTGCGCTGAAGTTGCCGCCGGTGGGCTGCGCGTCAGCCGATGTCTGCTCGCCGGACATCATCAGGCAGCCGCTCAACAGTAGCGCGAGGCAGCACGCCAGGGCGACGACCGACCACCGACCATCGACCCTGAGCGGGCCAAGGAGCCAAGTCGTTCGTCGTCTAACCATAGGATTCAGGCTGGCTGTCGGCATCGAGCGTCGCCGCGTAGGGTACCAGCGCAACGCGCAGCGGCCGGCGGCTCTCGATTCGCAGGGTGCTTTCGCAATTTCTATTTGTGCAAACCATCCCACTGCCAACCGTGACATAGTCCTGGATCAGCAGCTTCTGCTTGCAGACCGGGCACGTTACCATCTCGGGCGCCAAATGAGGTTCCTCCTTAACGTAGAGCGTAAGGCGTGATATGTGTAGCCGTTCAACACTCAGCACCGTGTCATCTTGTCATCTTGTCTTCAACCCGCGGTCGTCAGTTATTGCAGAAACAGCGCATCGACGAACGCCTGCGAGTCGAACATCGCCAGGTCGGTCATCTTCTCGCCGGTACCCACATAGCGGATCGGCCGCTCGATGTCCTGAGCGATCGCGAAAGCGATCCCCCCCTTGGCGGTGCCGTCCAGCTTGGTGACGGCCACATCGGTCACATCCACCGCTTGCATAAACGCCTTGGCCTGTAGGACGCCGTTCTGTCCGGTGGTCGCGTCGATCACCAGTAGCACCTCGTGCGGCGCATCGGGGATGCGGCGACGGATGATATTCCGCAACTTCTCCAGCTCGCGCATCAGGTTCGCTTTCGCGTGCAGCCGGCCGGCGGTATCCACGATCAGCACATCCACATCCTGCGCTAGCGCGGCCTCGACCGCGTCGTAGACGACCGCGCCAGGGTCGGCGCCCTGCCCGCGGGTGATTACCGGAACATCGGCGCGCTCGGCCCACGTTTCGAGCTGCTCGGTCGCAGCAGCGCGGAAGGTGTCGGCGGCTGCCAGCAACACCTGCTTGCCGAACTGCGCCTTCAGGCGATGCGCCAGCTTGGCGATCAACGTCGTCTTTCCGCCGCCGTTCACGCCGACGACCAGCAGAACATAGGGGCGGGCTTGAACCGGTGGCCGAACCTGGTCTTGAAACGTTCTGACCATTTCGGCCTTGAGCATGTCTTTCGCCTCGCGGATGCGCTTGACCCCATTGCGATTGCAGCGGTCTTTGGTGCGGTTCACCAGGTATTGGGTCGTTTCAACGCCCACATCAGCCTGCACCAGCAGCGCCTCCAGGTCGTCCCAGAAATCCTCGGTGATCGGATCATCAACAGCGAATAGGCTCGATATCTGGCCGAAGAAACCGCGGCGGGACTTCTCGGTCGCATGGTCGATCTTCTGCTCTTCCTGCTGCGCTTCTTCTTCAGTACGGGGCGCGTCTTGTCCTGTGCCAAACAATCTCCGGAACATAGAGCCTCGTTTTCTGGTTGGTTCAGTGGCTGTTATTATAGCTGTTTGTGGTAATTTTGTACAAGCCGCCACTTGCGGAATCGTGTACTATTGCTGCAACGTTGCTACTTTGACTCCGATCTTATACTGATTAGAGCGAGGATCTTACAGTATGATATACCTATGGCCCGTTGTCACCTATGTCGGCCATGTTGAGCTGCTGTCTCCATGTATGGCACGAATTGGTGGCTGTCTGGTAGCCACGTCGACTGGCAAGCGGTCGCACGCCTACATTCACACACAGGAGGAACATCCCATGCGACGCACTCCCCCTTCCCAGAGCCGCACCCGAAGCCTGTGGCCGATCCTTGCTTGGATCGTCGTCCTCACCCTGCTGCTGAGTGGCTGTGGCGCCACCGCCACCAAGGTCTATCGAGTCGGTATTCTGTCCGGCCTCGATTTTTTCGCCACCACAGCCGACGGCTTCAAGGCCCAAATGACCAAGTTAGGCTACATCGAGGGCAAGAACGTTGTCTATGATGTGCAGAAAACGAACTTTGATCCGGCCAAAGAGCAGGAAATCTTCAAGAAATTTGTGGCCGATAAGGTTGACCTGATTTTTGTGTTTCCCACTGAAGCATCCTTAGCGGCTAAGGCAGCCACCCAGGGCACCAACATTCCCGTGCTTTTTGCCAATGCCTTTGTGGAAGGGAATACCCTGATAGAGAGTGTCCGTCAACCGGGCGGGAATATCACCGGGGTGCGCTTCCCTGGCCCGGACATCGCGGTCAAACGTCTTGAGATCTTGCATGAGTTGGCGCCCCAGGCTAAACGAGTCTGGGTAGGCTATCTACGAGATTACCCCAGTGTGCCCCCCGTGCTTGAAGTATTACGCCCGGCGGCCGCGTCTCTGGGGGTAACCTTAGTGGAAGTTCCCGCCACCAGTCCAGCAGACGTTCGGGCTGATCTACAGGCGCGCGCTCAAGCGGCTGATATTGGCATAGATGCTATCCTATTTATACCTGAGCCTCTTAATGTGAACCCTGATGCTTTTGCCGCAATGAGTAAGTTTGCGGTTGAACACAAAGTGCCTATTGCCGGAGCCTTCATCTCGGCGGAAGGCAATGGGGTTGTTTTTGCGAATTTGACAGACAGTGTTGAAGTGGGTGAACTGGCTGCACCCCTGGCCGATAAAATCTTTAAAGGTACCCCTGCCGGCACTATCTCCGTGGTCTCGCCCGAAGCGCATCTACAGTTCAAATACAAAGTGGCGCAAGAACTGGGCCTGGCGGTGCCGGAAGGACTGTTGCGGCAGGGTTGCGGCAGGCAGCCGAAGTCATTCGCTAATACCGCTGTGCCGTAGTTTTTCAGGTGGTCCCGTAGAAGGTGTGTCGTTCTCTGGACCAGGCTTCAGAAAACCCGAGCCGGTATGCGCGGAGACGGATTGGCGTCTCCGCGCAGATCCATGGATAAAACAAGCCGAGTTATGAAGTTTCAAATCAAGAAACCCCATGCCGTCCTCAGCCTGACCACGACGTTGGCGATTGCTTTTTTCACCTTGAGCGCCGTCGTGCTGCTGATTTCTAGTGGCTTGCAAATATTGTCGAACATACAAGCTCAACAAGAGATCATTTCGAGCAAGCAACAGCTCATCGCCCATGCCGCCACGCGCACCGTCAGTAGTTTCATCCAGGAGAAATTCAGCGTGCTCGAGACCGCGCTCGGGCTGGCCGATCTCGTCACGGACTCCCCCGCTCAACAGCAACAGATCCTGGAGAGCTTGTTGGGGCCGCAGCCCGCCTTCCGGCAGTTGGTGGTGCTGAATGCGCAGAACCAGGAAGTCGCGCACGTCGCGCGCATCTCGCACGTCGCCGCCGGGCGGCTCTCCGAGCAGCTTCAGCACGATAGCCTGCCGCAGATCGCACAAGGCAAGCGCTATATCAGCTCGGTCTACCTTGACCCTGCCACCAGTGAACCGCTGGTGCTGATGGCGGTGCCGGCGACGAATGCGCTGGGCGATGTTCAGGGCGCGTTGGTGGCCGAGGTGAACTTGAAGTTTATATGGGATCTTGTCGATCAGCTCAAGGTCGGCGAGACCGGCCAGGCCTACGTGGTCGATCGTGCCGGGAAGCTGCTGGCGTTCAGCGATACGGCGCGAGTGTTGAAGGGCGAAAACGTCAGTCAGTTGCAAGCAGTCCGCACGTTTATCGCCAATCCGGGCGCGCCGCCCACGACGGTGGTGCAGACCTACGCGGGCATCAGCGGCGCGACGGTGGTGGGCACGTATGTGCCGCTGGAGGTTCCGGATTGGGCGGTGGTGACCGAGCTGCTCTGGGAAGAGGCTTACCAAGAGATCATTCGGCAGGCAGTGTTTTCCAGCGGGATCACGCTGGCGGTGGCGGTGTTGGCGGGGCTGCTGGGGGTATTCGTGGCGCGGCGATTGGCGGTGCCGCTGGTCAACTTGACACGAACCGCGACGCGGATCACCGAGGGCGAAATGGAGTTGCAGGCGGCGGTGGGCGGACCGCGGGAAGTGGCGGGCCTAGCGATGGCGTTCAACAGTATGACGACCCAGTTGCAGCAGATCCTCGAAGGGCTCGAGCAGCGTGTGGCCGATCGGACGCTCGATATGCAGCGTGCTCTCGACGAAGTCGAAGCGCGCGCGCGAGAGCAGGAACGGCTGCTGTTGGAAAATCGGCAACAACGCGATGCTATCCGCGAGCTAAGCGTGCCGGTACTGCCGCTCCAGCGTGGCACGCTGGCGATGCCGCTGATCGGCGCCCTCGATAGCACCCGCCTGCACGACATCCAGGGGCGCGCGCTCCAGGCGATCCAGCGCGCGGGAGTGCGACGCCTGCTGCTCGACATCACCGGCGTGCCAATAGTC
>WNGB01011003.1_pt1 | contig 12443 bp, 10 predicted proteins | sample 5400681 | NCBI WGS metagenome assembly WNGB01 (sample SAMN13153367, study PRJNA577476) | soil metagenome | isolation source: 115 cm soil or saprolite under grassland replicate 2 | place: USA:California | collected 2016-06-15 | reverse complement strand
GCCCGAAGACAGGTCGTCCAACACCACGACCTCGTGTCCTAAGGCGACGAGGTGCTCCACCAGGTGCGACCCGATGAACCCCGCACCTCCGGTGATGAGGTATCGCATTCGCTTCGCGCCCTCCCCGAAATCGACCTGCGTGAACGGATCGCACGTGCCGATTCGTCCTTGCACATCTCAAGCCAGGCGCTCCGGGAGCGTCAGCAAGTCGTTCGCTTGTGGCGCTGAGGCAACACGAGGCAGCATCGGGACTGCTCGCACGATGGCCGGGGAGTGCTTGTCGTTCCGCGTGAATCATTGTGCATCGTGTGCCTCGATGCGCGCAGGCCGCAGGTGTCGCGGCCATTCAGCCTCGACGCTTGCGGGACATCTGTGAACTCGTCCGGGCCGGCCTGCTAGGCCATCGACTCGAGGAATCCGTGCCGACGGAGTTGACGCCGTGGTCGGGTCGAAGGCGCGAACCTTGCGAAGTCGCGCCCGGAGGGAGAGTGGTGGCTCAACTTTTGAGGCGCCTGGCGCGCGCGCCCGGGCGCGTGCTGCACCCCGTACGGCGGCGGCGGGCCGTGGCGTCGTTGCTTGCCCGCCAGCGGCCCGCGCGGCTGCTCGTGGTGTGCAATGGAAACATCTTCCGCAGCCCGTTCGCCGCCGCCGTGCTGCGCCGGCGGCTCGATCCCTGGGGTGTGCAGGTGGAGTCCGCGGGGTTTCTGGGGGCCAATCGGCCCGCGCCGCCCGATGCGCGCGCGGCAGCCGCCAAGCGCGGCGTGGACCTCTCGCCGCACCGCTCGCGGATGGTCACGGCCGAGCTGGCGCACGGGGCCGACCTCATCGTCGTGATGGACACGGTTCAGCGCCGGGCGATCTGCGAGCGCTTCGGCCGCCTGCCGCGGGACGTCGTCCTGCTGGGCGATCTCGATCCCGAGCCCCTCGCGGCCCGGACCATCGAGGACCCCGTGGAGCAGGGGGTGGACGTATGCAGCGCGGTCTACGCGCGGATCGACCGGTGCGTCATGGAGCTGGTGAGTGTGCTGGCGCGCCTGCGCAGCGGTCGGTAGCCGCCGATTCGCCTCACCCAGCCGAACAGCCAGCCGAGCGTCATGGCGATGAGCCCAAGGCCCTCGGCCACCCCCGGCTTGGGGTCGTACCACTTGAATTCATCGTAGCGCATCCCCGGGCGGAAGTCGCGGGCGAAGTGCCACAGCACCCGCCTGCGGAGCGGGAGCGAGCCGGCGGGGGCGGCAGTCGGGGCGTGTCGGCCGATGAGGGCGTCGCGCAGCGCCAGCACGTCCCCCCGCAGCCAGCGCTCTTCGACCCCGACGCGGTACGGCGGGATCGGCCCCGTCCGGCCGATCCCGTAGAGCGCCGCCACCAGGCGCGGCAGGTTCAGGCCCGCGTCGAGGCTGAGCGCCGTGGAGGCCTGGAATCGCCCGTTGATCTCCATGAGGGTGTAGCGGTCGGCTTGGAGGTCGTACTTGAACTCGACCATCGCCACGCCGTGCCAGCCAACCTCGCGCAGCAGCGCGGCGGTATACGACTCGAGCCGCTCATCGAGCGGGATGCTCCGCCGCACGACGCTCACGCCGCCGGAGAGCGGAAGCTCGCGGTCGCGCGCGTAGGCGAACAGCGCGAGCGGCTCGCCCTGGCGGCACACCGCGGCGACGCAGCGCCCCACGCCCGGCACGTACTCCTGCACCAGCAACGCTTTCGCATCGCGCTCGAACGGTTGCAGGCGCTCTCCGAGCTCGTCCGCCGTCCTCGCGTAGCGGACCTTGAACCCCAGGGTGTTGGCGGTCGCGAGGTGCAGCCCGTGGCCCCGCGGCTTGATCGCCACGGGGAACCGCAGCTCGCCCGCGCGCGCGAGGATCTCGCCCGTGGTCGCTCCCTGCACGGTGCGCGGCGTCGGCACCTGAAGCCGCTCGGCGAGCCCGAGCGTCTTGCCCTTGTCGATGGCGTACTCGAAGACATCCGGGCGAGGCGCGGCGAGCGCGGCGGAGGGCTCGACCACGTGACGCCACTCGTTGAGCACGACCATCGTCGACTCGACCGTCGGGATGATCAGGCTCGCGCCGGTCTGCCGCACGATGCGCAGGATGTCGGCGACGAAGTCCTGCCGGCTCGCGAAGGGCGAGGTGTAGCGCGCCGTCGCCGCCGCAAAGCGCGAGTAGAAGCCGATGCTGCGCCGCTCGACGCCGCAGGCGACCACGCGGATTCCCGCCAGGCCGAGGCCGCGGATCACCGCGAGCCCCTGGTGTTGGTCGGCACCGGTGACGAGGACGGCAGGCCGGGTGGCCATCAGGCGGACCAGAACAGACGCGTCACGGCCGACCCGGCCCGCAGCGGGCGGGCCCCGATCCGGATGCCGCGCCGCAGGTTCTCGCGTGCCACCCGCCGGCCGTCGTACGGGACCCGGTGGAACGAGACCAGCCGTTCGTCCGGGTCCAACACGGCATAGGAGGCCCGCTCATCGTCGTCCCGCGGCAGCCCGACGCTGCCCGGGTTGAGGAAGCAGAACGCGCCCGGGTCGAGCGAGCGCTGCAGCGCCGGATCCCGCGCCACCACGCCGTCCGCCCCCACTTCGACGAGCTGGGGCACGTGCGTGTGGCCCGTGAGGCAGATCCGCAGGTCCGGGTCGAACCGCCGCAGCACGTCGGTCTCTTCGCTGAACTGCTCCCGGGACCGGAGCCGCACAACCGGATCGCCGAGCGCGGAGTGGACGCAGATGATTCCCCCCGCGAGCCGGAGGTCGCCCGGTAGGCCGGCGAGATACTCGCGGTCCGCGTCGCTCAGCGCGCGGCGCGTCCACGCCATTGCCTTGGCCCCCATCGGACCGCACTGCTCCGCCGGCAGCAGGCCGAGCGCCATCAGGTCGTGGTTTCCGTGCACGCCGGGAATGCCGTGCTCGCGGAGCAGCGCGAGCGTCTGGCGCGGCCTGGTGTGGTAGCCGACCACGTCTCCCAGGTGGAGCGCCGTCTCGACACCGCGCCGCGCGACGTCGGCGAGTACTGCTGCCAGCGCGTCGGAGTTCGCGTGGATGTCGGAGAGTATGGCGATGCGCATGGGTATCGGTGCGCTCGCAGCGCATAGCTGGTGCCACAGGGGCGGCCGGGCCGTCCGACCTCACCCCATTTCCCCCTCTCCAAACGGGTGGAGACGGGAGTCCGGCGTGGACGACCTGTTGCGGCGACGCAACGCGTGTCGTGCGAACCCCTCCGCCGTCCAGCCTCTCCCTGCCCACGCCGCGGGGCACATCCGTTGCACCGGTCACATGGCGTGATCAAACACCACTTCACCGTGGACGTCGAGGAGTACTTCCAGGTCACCGCGTTCGAGCCGCATGTGCGTCGCGCGGACTGGGAGTGCTTCGAGTCCCGCGTGGCAGGGTGTGTATCCCGGCTGCTCGACCTGCTCGCGAGTCGCGAAGCCCGGGCGACGTTCTTCACGCTCGGCTGGGTCGCACAACGGCACCCCGACCTGGTGCGGCGGATCGGGCGGGCGGGGCATGAGATCGCGTCGCACGGCTGGGACCATCGTCGCGTGACGGAGCAGTCGGCACTCACGTTTCGCGACTCCGTGCGGCGTTCGAAGGATCTGCTCGAAGATCTCGCCGGCGCGCCCGTGCTCGGGTTTCGCGCGCCGAGCTTCTCGATCGTCCCCGGGCGGGAGTGGGCGCTCGACGTCCTGATCGAGGAGGGCTACCGCTACGACTCGAGCCTGTTTCCGGTGCGCCGGCAGGGGTACGGATATGTGAACGGCCGGCCCGACCCGCACCGGCTCGAACGCCCGGCCGGACGGCTGCTGGAGGTCCCGCCCACGACGCTGCACTGTTGGGGCGCCAACGTACCGGCGGGAGGGGGCGCCTACTTCCGGCTGTTTCCCTACGCGGTCGGGCGCGCGGCGTTCCGTGACTGCGAGCGCCGCGGCGTGCCGGGGACGTTCTACATCCACCCCTGGGAGGTCGATCCGGGGCAGCCCCGCCTCGACGTGCCGTGGCCTACCCGGCTGCGGCACTACGCGGGCTTGCGGCGCACGCTGCCGCGGCTCGAGCGCCTGCTCGCCGAGTTCGAGTTCACCGCCATCGCGGACACGCTGGCCGCCGATGATCTCGGTCGCGCCGCTTGACGGCCGCGTGTCGGGGTGGGACGCGTTCGCGGCGTCCGCTCCCGAGAGCACGTTCTGCCACCTCGCCGGATGGCGCGATGTCATGGCGAGCGTGCTGGGCCACGACTGTCCGTACGCGGTCGCCACGGACGACGCGGGCGCGTGGCGCGGCCTCCTCCCGCTGGTGCGCGTGCGCAGCCCGCTGTTCGGGCACTATCTCGTGTCGCTCCCGTTTCTGAACGGCGGCGGGCCGCTCGGTGCGCCGGACGCGGTCGCGGCGCTCGCCGACCATGCCATGGGGCTGGCGCGCCGGATGAACGTGGACCTGCTGGAGCTGCGGACGCGGCATCTGGTCGCGTCCCCACTCCGCGTGTCCGACCGCAAGCTCTCGGTGCGGCTCGACCTTCCCGCCGCGGCCGAGTCGCTGTGGCGGCAGTTTCCCGCCAAGCTCCGGAGCCAGATCCGGCGCTCACAAAAGGAGGCGCTCGAGGCGCGGTTCGGCGCGGACCAGCTCGAGCCGTTCTACGAGGTGTTCACGCGCAACATGCGGAGCCTCGGCACCCCGGTGCTGCCGCGCGCCTTCTTCGAGCGCATCGCGGCGACGTTCGGCGACGTCGTGGTGTTCGGCGCGGTCTACCAGCGGGCGCAGCCGGTCGCGGCGGGCTGCGGGTTCGCGTGGCGCGACGAGTTCGAGATGACATGGGCCTCGTCGCTCCGCGAGCACAGCCGGCTCGCGCCCAATATGCTGCTCTACTGGTCGTTCATGGAGCGGATGATCGCGCGGGGCGTGCGCGTCTTCGATTTCGGCCGGTGCACGCCGGGCAGCGGCACGCATCGCTTCAAGCGGCAATGGGGCGGGGCAGACGTGCCGTTGCCGTGGCTGCAGTGGTCGCCGCGGGATGTCGCGTCCACGCCCTCGCCCGAGCGGCCCCTGTACCGGCTCGCGACCGGGGTGTGGCGGCGCCTCCCGCTCGCCGTCACGAACCGCGTCGGTCCTTTCCTCGCGCGGCAGCTGCCATGACCGCACCGCCGGCGCGGCTGCTCGCGCGGCTTCGCCCGCCGGTGCGCCGGAAGCGCCCCGGCCCGGTGGGAGACGTTCCCGGCCGCGGCCTGCTGTGGCGCCAGCTGCCGGCGTACTCACCCCTGACCTGGCGGGCCGCCTGGCGCGGCGCGGCGCGCGGGCTCAGCCGGCGCGACGATCCGCGGCCCCGGGTGCGCAGGCTCATTCGGGCGCTGTATCGAGGCGAGCATGCGCTGCTCGTCGGGAGCGGGACGCAGGCGCTCGAGCTCGCCATCCGCGCCGCGGCCGCCGGCGGGCCGTGCGTCGTGGCCCTGCCGGCGTACTCATGCTACGACGTCGCGGCGGCGGCGGTGGGGGCGGGCGTGCGGATCGCGCTGTACGACGTCGATCCGGCGACGCTCGCCCCGGATCTCGACTCGGTTACCGCCACGCTCGCCGCGGGTGCGCGGATCGTCGTGGTTGCGCCGTTATGCGGCGTTCCGGTGGACTGGGAGGCGATCGAACACTGCGTCGCCGGGTTCGGCGCGCTCGCCGTCGAGGACGCCGCCCAGGGTCACGGTGCGGAGTGGCGCGGCGCACCGCTCGGCAGCCTGGGGAGGCTGAGCGTCCTGAGCTTCGGGCGCGGCAAGGGTTGGACGGCGGGGAGAGGCGGTGCGCTGGTGACGCGCGGCGGACTGCACACTCCGGACGGCGCGTACGTGGCGCCCGCGGGGACCGGCGTCGAGCTCGCGATCACAGCGGCGGCGCTCGTCCAGTGGGCGCTCGGACGGCCCGGCCGGTACGGCCTCGCGGCGGCGATTCCTGGGCTGCACCTCGGGGAGACACGCTATCGGGACCCCGAGGCGCCGAGGGCCATGAGCCGGGCGGCAGCCTGCTTGCTCGAGCGCACGCTACCGCTCGCGGCGCGGGAGGCGTCGGTCCGTCGCGCGAACGCCGCGGCGCTGCTTGCGAGCGTTCCAGCGGGCGTCCGCGTGCGGGCCGTGACGGCGCCCCGCGACGGTACGCCCGGATTCCTGCGCCTGCCGCTTCGGTTGTCGCGCGGGATCGCGGGGTTCGCCGACGCGCGGCTCGCGCTCCGGTGCGGCGTGGCGCCGGGCTACCCGACGACGCTCGCGGCGCTCGCGCCGGTGCGGGAGGGCATGACGCGCGCGCCGGGCCGCTGGCCCGGCGCCGAGGATCTGGCGCGCCAGCTGGTGACGCTGCCGACGCACTCGCTGGTCAGCGACGGAGAGCGGGACGCGCTGGTTCGGCTGCTGGAGAGTTACCAATGAGCGCGCGCCCCGAACCTCATCCATCGCATCGGCCAGACGCGGCGACTCACCTCGCGCAGGGGACGAGCATGGAGCAGATGGACGGCGCGCTCCTGGAGCTGCTGCGCGCGCAAGGATTCTCGGAACCCGACCTCTGGCTGGAGTACGCGCAGCGGCACGGTTTTCGTCCGACGCGGTCTCGCCGGCTCGCCTGCTGCCCCGACTGCGGCACCGAATCGTTCCACGACATTGGGCAGTATGTGTATTACAGCACGCTGGCAACCCTGCGCTGGTGCAAGCGCTGCCGGGTCGCCTATTCGGACACGAGGCTGGATCCCCAGCTGATTCGCGCGCACTTCGAGTCGACGTACAAGGACGAGCCGTACTTCACCACGCAGCGCCGTCGCGTGTTCGAGCAGCTGGCGCGCTCGGTGGACCGTTTCGCGCCAGAGGGCGGGAGCGTGCTCGACGTCGGGGGTGCCAAGGGTCACTTCCTCGCTGCCGTGAAGCGACGCAGAGCTGACCTGACGGTCACCCTCACAGATGTCTCGGAGTCGGCTTGCGCGTGGGCGCGTACCGTCTACGGCTTCCGCGCGATCTGCGGCTCGGTCACGGCGCTGGCGGCCCTTCGGGAGCGCTTTGACGTGGCAGTGCTGAGCGACGTGATCTATTACGAGCCGGACGCCACGAAGCTGTGGAGACTCTTGCCGCAGGTCGTCGCTGATCGCGGCGCGGTCCTGATCCGCGTTCCGAACACTCTAGCTGCGATTCGAGTCGCTCAACTCGCGCTTCGGACGGTGAGCACGCGCAAGGCTTGGGCTCGGCGGGATCGCGTGTCGTTCTTCAACCCGGAACACCTGTTTGTGTTCTCCCAACGCTTCCTGACCCGGAAGCTGGAAGCCGTCGGCTTCCGGGACGTGGTTGCCAGTCCGGCCGAGATGTTGCTTCGCGATGGAGCGAGCCGTGTCGCGCGCCTCCTCTGGTTCTGGTGCGCCCGCGCGGCATATGGCTTGACCGGGGGGCGGGTGATCCTAACCCCGTCTCTCCTCGTCTCCGCTCGACGGTGACAGCGATGCCCGACCGCGGCTCGCCTCCGGTGCGGCGTGGCGGGCCGACTGGTCACGCTGCCGACGCAGTCGCTGGTCAGCGCCGGAGAGCGGGACGCGCTGGTCGGCTGCTGGAGAGCTACGACTGAGCGCGCGCCGCGCCGCGCTCGGCGAGCAGCGGCTCGTACAGCGCCGCGTAGCGCGCGACCATGCGGGTGCTGCCGTACTCGGCGGCCGCGCGCGCGCGGGCGGACTCCGCGAGCCTCCGGGCCTCGGACGGATTCGTGAGCAGCCGATCGAGCGCGCTCGCCAGCGCCGCGGGATCGCCCGGCGGGACCAACAGGCCCGCGGCGCCGGCCACGAGCGCCACAGGCACCTCGCCCACGGCGCTCGCCACGATCGGACGCCCCGCCGTCATCGCCTCGAGCAACGCAAGCGGCAGACCCTCGGAGAGGGACGGCAGCACGAAGATGTCCGCAGCGGCGAGCACGTTCGCGACGTCAGAGCGCAGGCCGAGGAGGTGGAGCCGTCTCGGCAGCCCGAGCTGCTGCGCCTGCTGCGCGAGCGCGGCCGCCAGGTCGCCGCGGCCCGCGATCGCCACGTGCAGGTTCGGCCGCCGGGCCGAAAGCTGCGCGACCGCCTCGAGCAGGTAACGGTGGCCCTTGACCAGGTAGAGGTTGCCGACGGCGACGATCAAGTGGTCGTCCGGCGCGAGCGCCAGCTCGGCACGCAGCGTCGAGTGGGCCACCGCGGCGAAGCGGATCCCGTTCGGGATCGTGGCGATCCGTGCTGGTGGGATCCACAGGTCGCGGGCGAGCTGGCGGGCGAGCACGTGCGACACCGCGACGACGCCGCCGCTGCGCGCTACAGCGGCGCGGAGCGCGAGCCGGCGGCGGACCCGCGCGGCGTAATAGCGGCCCCCGTGCATCGTGAGGACGTGCGGCACACCGGCCTTGCGAGCGGCCCAGGCGCCGTAAAAACCCATGGTGAACTCGTGACTGTGCGCGAGATCGATCCGGTGGCGGCGGAGGCCATCGGCGAGTGCGCGCGCGAGCTTCGGTGAGAGGGGGCGCTCGAGTCGGAAGTACTCGACCGGAATGCCCGCCGCCGCGAGCTGGCGGCTGAGCCACCCCTCCTGCTCGGCCGGGAGGAACGCGACGCCCGGGCACCCGGCTGCCGCGAGCTCCGTGGCGAGGTGCGCGAGTATCCGCTCGGCGCCGCCGGGTCCGTCGGTTTCGATGAGTTGGGCGATCCGCGCGCCGCGGATCGGGAGGTCGCCGTTGCGCCTCATCCGGCGCGGGCGCCCCGCGGGTACAGCCCTGCAGCCCAGGCCTCGAATGCTCCAAGCGATATGGACGCCGGCACGTTCACCCGCGGGAGGCCCCACGGGTCCGCCGCGGCGGAGACGAGCCCGTAGTCGAGCGTCACCGCGCCGCGATACCCGGCGCCGCGCACGACGTCCCGCACGCGGCGGTCCCACCGGCCGTAGGGGTAGGCGAAGAACTCGGGCCGGACGCCGGCTCGCCGGCGGATCGTCTCCCAGCTCGAGACCGCTTCCCGCTCGAGCTCGGCGTCGTCCAGCGCGGTGAGCGTGCGGTGCGTCCCGGAGTGGACGCCGATCGCGAGCCCGGTGTCCGCGGCACGGGCGATCGTGTCCCAGTCCGCCGGCAGGTGGGAGGGCGGCAGCTCAGCGGTGGCGCTCGCGGCGAGCCCCGCGACGATGCCTGCCCTGTCCCCGCGCAGCCGCGTGAGCCACTGCTCGCGACGCTCTGGCGTCGCGGGCTGCGCCGCGACCGGCGGCAGGTCCCACCAGAAAGCATCGCCCGCTTCGGGCGCGTCAGCCACGACGAACACGGTGGCCGGCAAGCCGAGGTCGAGCAGGAGCGGCCAGGCATGCTCGAACACCCCCGCGTAGCCGTCGTCGAAGGTGAGGGTGGCAAGCCCGCGCAGCGGGCGCCCCGCGTGCAGACGATCGAGGAGCTCGTGCAGCGGGACGACATCGTAGTGCCGTGCCAGCCAACGCATCTGCTCCGCGAAGCTCTCGAGTGGGAGGTGGATCCCGGGATCGCCGGGCAGGGCGCCGCTACCCGCCGGCCGGACGTTATGGTAGCAGAGAATGAGGCCGGCCTTCCGGAGCCGCCGCACCACTGTGGGAACACTGAGAGCTCGAAGCCCGGCGTAATACAGGTGTCGAAGCATCGCGCCTTGGGAAAGGCGGTTCATGCGCCGGGCTAAAGCAAGCTGCATGCCTCGGGTGAACTCCGTGTTGCACTCCCGCAACAGTCGCTAGTCGCCGCAGCCTCGACGTTGAGGCACACACGTTGCGTGGGCCGTGGAGCATGAGTCAAGGCCCGTGAGATGGACGCCGAATCGAACCGCCGGCGCTGCGCGGTCGCGACATCACATCCGAATCCGTTCGGGGTAGTCACGGCCGATGGGGCTCAGACGCGCGTCCGTTTTACGTACTGGAGTGGCGCTCTGGCTCTCCGCCGCTGCAACGGAGTGTCGCGACCAGGAGCCGCTGGAAACGCCGGGCCCGCCGAGCGCGGGGCGCGTGGAATCCGTCGAGGTCGTCCCTCCCGCCGCCGGTCTCGCGATCGGGGCGGTCCTCCAGCTGCGCGCGATCTTGCGCGATGCCGAAGGCGATGTGGTGACCAACCGTGAGGTGACATGGACGAGCGATGCGCCCGCCGTTGCGTCCGCCTCCCCTGCGGGTCTCGTCACCGCGGTCGCCGTTGGGGTGGCGATCATCACGGCCACAAGCGAGGGTCGGAGCGGCACATCGGAGATCACCGCCTCCCGGGTTCCGGTGGCGGCCGTGCAGGTGACTCCCGAGAGCCTTACCGTGCTGGTCGGAGAGGTCGCGCAGCTCGAGGCCGTCATCCGGGGCGCGAGCGGCGACACCCTGACCGACCGCCTCGTGAGCTGGTCGAGCACTGACTCGGCGGTGGCGCTCGCTTACGGCGACGGCCGTGTGACCGGGATTTCCGCGGGCGTGGCCGGCATCGTAGCCACGAGCGAGGGCAAGAGCGATACGGCCAGCGTGACGGTCGTTCCGCCTCCAACGAGCCCATGGCCCAACGAGCCACCGAGCTTCCGCTTGATCTCGGATCAGCCGTGGGATGCGGTCACGTCACTCGGCTGGGTGCTCCAGTTCGGCGAGCCTCCCGTGATCGTGCCGGACCCGACCGCGTCGTTCTCACCACCCAACGTGCTCCAGATGGTCTACCCCATGGGGTTTAACGGCGGCGAGGCGCCCAGCACCCTGACCCACGAGCTCGGCGGTGTCACACGACTCTACGTCGGGATGTGGTGGAAAGCGAGCAGCCCGTGGGAGGGCCACCCGAGCAACGTCAACAAGATCGCATTCCTGTTTCCCTCCAGCGACGGCGACATCTACCTCGCGATGTACGGACCACCGGGCGGGCCCTATCACTTGCGGGTGCTGCCGCAGTTCCCCGGGCTGCCGTCCGAGTGGCTCGTGCCCAATGTGAACCTCGTTCCGGTGTCCCTCGGCCAGTGGCACCGAATCGAGTGGCTGCTCGTTTACAACACCACGGCCGACCCGGCGAACGGCATCGTGCGCTGGTGGCTCGATGGCAAGCTCATCGGGGACTACCTCGACGTGCCCTTCCCGAGCGGGGCCATGTCGGTGTTCAAGGTTGCGCCCACCTGGGGAGGGGTCGGTCAGACGAAGACGGAGGTCGACTACTTCTGGTACGACCATGTGCGCCTGAGCGGCAAGTAGTTCCGTCGCTCCGATTTGTGAGGCGGCTCACGGATTCGCTGTTCAAAAAGAAACGGGTACCGCACCAGAATGCAGCCCCCTTTTTGGAAGGCATCCGTAACTGCAACTGCTTCTCCCCACTTAGCGTGCAACACTTGCGGATCCCGGGCGTCGTTGCTACTGTGGCGGGCCCGCTGAGACTGTGGCGGCCGTTCCACAGTCCGGCAATGGCCCGAGGTCGGACCAAACAACGAGTTGTGACGCTGCTCAGAGCAAAGCCGTCGAAAGGCGGTGACGCAGAGCCACGGGACTAAACGCGATTCAGTCGCCAGGTCCGCCGGGCCGCCAGCGCGCTTCTTACGTCGAGGGCGGTTTTTTTTGCCCATCACTGTTGCGGGAGAGCCACACGATGCCGTTTACGTTCAAGCTGTCTCAGCGCCTGGCCCGGATGCGACGGGCTGCATTGCTTTGCTCAACCGCGGCGCTGGCCGCGTGTGAGAAGCCAGGCGTCGCCGGTCCCAGCGAACCCGGCAGTCAGGTCGTCAAGCTGATCGTCTCCCCCGACAGCATTACTCTCACCCCCTCGCAGAGCGAGCAGTTCGTCGCGTTCGGTCGTACCCCGGCGGGCGACAGCGTGCCGGTCGCCGTGGTCTGGAGCGCCTCGGGTGGCACCATCGCCGCGAGCGGACTCTACACCGCGGATTCGATCGAGGGTGCGTACCAGGTCACGGCGGCTCCCACGACCTCTTCGCTGGCGGTGAGCCAGCGCTCCGCGGTGACCGCGCAGGCCACCGTTCGCGTGAGTCGCGGCCGCAAGCTGGCGCAGATCATCGTGTCGCCGGCCAGCGCCACGCTATCGGTTGACGGCACCCAGCAGTTCTTGGCCTACGGGCGCATGAACAACGGGGACAGCGTCGCGGTGAGCGTGACCTGGAGCGCCACGGGCGGGACCGTCACGACGGCGGGGCTGTACCGCGCGGGCCAGACACCCGGAAGCTACGCCGTCACGGCGGCCCAAAGCGGCGGTCCACTCGTCGGCACGGCAAGCGTGGCAGTGACGGCTCCGCCGCCGTCCTCCGTTCCGGGGACCGTGACGGACCTGGCGCTGGCCGGCGTGGCGGACAACGCGGTCACCCTGGCGTTCACCGAGGTGAGTGACGGCACGGGCCAGCCGGCGAGCTACGACGTGCGCTCCGCGCCGTCCCCGATCTCCTGGGGCTCGGCCACGAGCGTGGCGACCGGGACGTGCGCCACCCCCCTGCACGGCAGCACGATCGGCGCGCAGCGGACGTGCACGGTGCAGG
>WNGB01011002.1_pt1 | contig 12443 bp, 12 predicted proteins | sample 5400681 | NCBI WGS metagenome assembly WNGB01 (sample SAMN13153367, study PRJNA577476) | soil metagenome | isolation source: 115 cm soil or saprolite under grassland replicate 2 | place: USA:California | collected 2016-06-15 | reverse complement strand
AGCGGCCTACGACGAGCGCTTCCTCGCTCGCCGCCTTCGCTCCCTGCGTCGCATGGCCACCGAACTCGGGTTCAACCTTGTCCCCGCCGACAGCGCAGCCTGAACCCTCTGTTACTGGGAAGGCCGCGGGAGCCTTCACAAGGAGCGGAACCGGCTCGAAAAAACCTCTCGCGGCCCTTCAGACCTCTCGCGGCCCTTCAGGCCGCGGGGTAGATCGGCCTCGTAGGACCCAGGGCGTCGGCCTTCGGCCTCGGCCCTGGGCTATGTTCTCCCGGCCCCTTGGGCCGGATGGGAAGTCAGTGCGCCTAGGTTATTTCGGGACGAAGCGATGACCCGGGCGATCGCGCAGCACGGCATGCGCCCGGTGGTCGACCGCACCTTCGCCTTCGAGGAAGCCCCGGCCGCCTGCGAGCTGATGGCGGCGAGCGGACATTTCGGGAAGATCTGCGTGCGGGTGTAGGCCCCGTTGACCGTACATAGGGTTTGTGCGACGCTCTATGCATGAGAACGACGCTCGAGATCGACCGTGATCTTCTCGAAGAAGCGGTGCGGGTCACCGGTGCACCCACAAAATCGGTCGCCGTTCGGCTGGGCCTGAAAGCGCTCGTGGATGAGGCTGCCCGCCAGCGGTTGGCGGCGCTCCGTGGAAAGGTGCCCGAGGTCGAGGTCGCTTCGCGGCGGCGCCCGATTCGGGATGACGCCCAGTGATCCTGGTCGACACGTCGGTCTAGGTCGATTTCTTTCGCGGTACAGAACGCGCGGCGGATCTCGCCGAGCATCTCGAATCCAATCTGGTCTTGCTTCATCCCTGGGTTCTCGGGGAGCTTGTCTTGGGCGGCCTCGGCCCGCGACGGAAATCGGTGATCGCGGACCTGAAGCGGCTTCCTGCCGCGCCACTTGTCCCAGATGAAGAGGTGCTGGAGCTGATTCTGGTGCGCCAGCTCAGCGGACGGGGTGTCGGCTGGGTCGACGTTCACCTGCTGGCGACTGCACTGGTGGCTGAATGCGGGCTCTGGACGTTCGATGGAGACCTTGGAGCAGTGGCTCGAGATCTCGGTGTGGTCTCGGTGCAGGGGTAGCCGTGGCTCTCGGGTGATCTCGCGGTAACCAGTGAGACCTGATGCCTTGGAAGTGCAAAGCGGCAAGGTTCGGTGGCACAGCAAAGACCACGTGAACACGCTGCTGGGGCTGTTCGTCCCTGCATTGACTACGCCCGTAGAGCTACTGCATTGGGAAGGAGATATACAATGAAACCCGATCCCGCAATCGAGGAGATCCGCGCCGTACGCCACCGGATCTCAGAGGAGTTCGGTCACGACACCAAAGCCCTCCTCGACCACTATCGCGAGTTGGAGAAGCTCCATCCCAACAGAGTCCTGCGACCGCACGCCTCGGGTCCGTCCAAGGCTCCAACTACAGCCGGAAAGTGACGCAGGCCGAAGAACTGGCGCCTCCGAGCTGCCGTTCCCCGATTCCCCTGGGAGCCAACAGCCTCAGACAACCGATACAGATACGACTCCCGACGCGTGCCCCTCGGCCTTCGGCCGGATGATGATCTCGACGTCGCGATCGAGGAGAGTGACGAAACGCAGCAGCCGTTCGGAGGAGAACCGGTTCAGCTTGTAGTGCTTGAGCTCCGAGACATGGGGCTGCGGAATGCCGAACAGCTCTGCCGCGCGAGCCTGCGTCAAATGGCGGTCCGCAACCAGCTCGTTGAGCCGCATCGCGAGCTGCACGCGCAGCTTCCGCTCGTCGGCATCCGGGAAGCCAAGATCTACCAGCACGTCACCGCTTCCCGGGTCGACCGTCTCCGTCCGGCCGAAAAGCTTGCGCCTCTGGAGGTCGCCTGGTCGGCCGACCATGCCGCTCGTCAGGATAGAACCTCTCTCCTCATCTCTTCGAGGGTCAAGCTCTTGCCCATCTCAATCTCCGCCCGCGCTTTTTCGATGAGCTCTTGAAACACGCCGCTGGTACTCAAGGCCCAGGACTCAGGATCAACATCCTTCAGCGACACGATGGCAGCAACAGGCTTGCCGGCTGCTGTAAGCACCAGGATCTCATCGTCCAACTCGTCGGCATATGACGACAGCGGGCGGGAGGCTGTCGCAAGCTCGATCTTTTTCATAACTGTACCTCCTCGCCGTCAATCCACACGCTGTTCCCTTCTTCTGCCCGACAGCCAAGACGCGGACTTCCTTCTCTTGCGTCTCGACATCATAGAATACTCTCAGATCACCAACGCGCAGCTCCCACGGTGCGAGAGGGTTGGGCCGCAGGAGCTTGCGGTTCCTCGTTTCGACCGTAGGCTCATGCGATAACTGCTGCTCGATCGTGTCGAGAAGCAGTGCACGCTGCCGAGCCTCGAGCTGGCGGAGTTGCCTCTTCACAGACTCGGCAAAGCGAATTCTGAAGGCCATAGCGTTTTCAAAGAGTATCTAGTCGTCTCTCGCCATGGCCCCGGAGCTCAAGTAGGCGACCGCCGCAGGACGGTCAATCATGGAGCACGGCGCGGCCTTCTCACCTGGATCAAAGCCATCTTCCATGTCCCATCCGCCCGCCGGGGGAGTCCAAGATCGCCCCCTTCCCCGTCGCCGGCATCGCTTCGGGTCCCTCGGCATCTTCCGGGGGGATACCAAAGGACCGGACCGTGGGCTGAGCCAGCCTCGCCTCTCCCTGGTCCTCCTCGCCTGCGGTCGGTTCCTGAACACCTCTGCGCGCCGCATCGACTGCCAAGTCCTGGCCGAAGAGCTGGCGCCTCTGGAGGTCCCACCTGCCACGAGCCCACCGGCTCACTCGCCTTGTCGTAGTAGACTTAGGGCATGAGCCAGATCCTCCTCGACATCTCGGAAGACTCCCTTCTCGCCCTCAGGGTCTCCGCCGAGGAGGCTGGAGAGCAACTGCGCATGGCCGCCGCGATCAAGCTTTTCGAGCTCGGCCGGCTCTCCTCAGGAGCCGCGGCAGAGCCGGCTCGAAAAGACCTCTCGCGGCCCTTCAGGCCGCGGGGTAGATCGGACTCCTAGGACCCAGGGCGTCGGCCTTCGGCCTCGGCCCTGGGCTATGTTCTCCCGGCCCCTTGGGCCGGATGGGAATTCAGTGCGCCTACGTTATTTCGGGACAGGCCCTTACGGGAGCGTGATGGTCGAGAACCTGGACCAAGGCCACCTTCCACGTCCCGGTCCGTCCGCCGGGGGAGTCCAAGATCGTCCCCTTCCCCGTCGCCATCTACAAGCATCCCCACGCCAACGGGTTCGTCCTCATCCAACCTGCCCTCGCAGGCCAAGATCATCGACCTGGACATGCAGAACGCCTGTAAGGACGCGGCGGAGAAGTTCGCCGCCCTGGACCTCAACTGGTGGACCTGCATCCCCGTAGAGGTCATCGGCCCGGACCTCCAAGAGATGCGGAACATCCACCTCCGCCTGAAGCCAACTCCCTGGATCGCCAGCGATTGGGGGAGGGGGGACCGGTGAACCGGCTCCTCCAGTTTTGTCAGCGCGGGTACGAGCTTTGAACCCTTGGGGGCCGGCGTCCTGCCGGCCCCTTCACCCTTCACCAAGCGTTCAACCGCATTTGACGCAAACCGTCCTCAACCGCCATCAGTAAGGATCTGGGTCATAATCCCCCGGGTCGTAGTCAGCGTTAGCCCATTCCTCTTGCTGGGCCTCATACGCGGCTTGCCACCGTCCCTGCATCACCTCGCGTAAACACTCGGGGCGGACGATCAGCAAAGGTAGTATGCGATCCATAATCTCGGCAAATTTGAACAGGTCGAACTCAAAACCCTCTTCGAGACTATGAGTGGTGCCGTCTTTTTTCACGGAGTACCGGAACGTATACGACCCTGGGTCAACAGCATCGAACTCGCGGACAATTTGTTCAAAGTCAGATTGCGTCCGAAGCTCGGGTTCGTCAAAATTCCAAACCTCAGGATCACCCGCTGCCCATGTGTTGAAGATTCGAGAGACTTCTTTGAAGAGGGGCTTCAGATCGTGCTTCATCAACTCCTTGACAGAGATGGGCACCTCACCTTCATCGCGCAAGAGAACCCCTCCTGCGAACACGATTGCCTTGAGACTTAGCTCAAATGCTTGGCGATACATAAAAACAATAGGGTATGCCTGGAATTCATTGCCGGGATACAGGCCGCGAGTGGCCTTTAGAACTTCGATCCGCTCCTGTGCGACCAAATGATAACTTCTGGCAATTCGCTCCAGATCTTGGATAGGGTCTCTGTCCCAATTGAGCATGACACGCCCAGGATTCCTCCAACCTCCTTCCGGACGCTGAAAGAGAACGCGCTTTGGTTTCGCCTTCACGCTGCTTGGCGCCGAGTTGAGTCCGCCTAGCCCTCTTTTAACCATGCAATGCCGACCTCCTCCCTGTATCGATGCCTTACTGATCTGGTGATCGGAACGACTGCCACCGTTCCGTCGCCACTCTGGCGCGCCCTGGCATTTTAGCAGGCGCCGGCTCTCCTGATCTTCTTCCCCCGCCCCGAACCACCAAAAAAGGACAGCCGGCCAGTCGGACATCTCCGGCCCCCTCTCGTCGCCGGCTCGCCTCGTCCCCCGCCTATCGACGTTCGTCCCTGCCACCCCGCCCCCACCCGCCCCGTGAGGCCCCTGTGCGGCCCCAGGTCGTGGCGCCGTGGCTACGGCCAGCCAACGGCCGCCTCTAAGTTTCTTTGCTGGAGTGCTTTGCATGCTTTCCAGGGGCGGCACCGCCCCACCGACACCGTGATTTTCAGTCAAATGCCCTGCTGTGGTCCGCGGGGTGACGGCGCTTCGAGTCGTTGAAACGCCCCGGGGGCGAGAGAGCCTCGCCCCCGGGGAAGAGAGCTACAGGGACGTCAACCCTTCTTCTTTTCTGCCGCAGCCTTCGCAGCCTTCAACGCCTCGAGCTCCGTTTCCAGCTTGACGATTTTCTCGTCCGGCGTCAGGCGGCGCCGCGGCTTCGGCAGGCGCGGCTTGACGCCGAAGGCCAGCAACGCCATGCTGTCGACCCCGAAGACGCTCTGCACGCCGGCGGCCAGCTTGTTGCGGAGGCTGCGCCCGCGGCGCCGGATCTCGCGGCTCCGCCGGTTCGTCTCGCGCAGCTCACTGCGTTGGACGTCCTGGATGCTCTGGATCTCCTCGCCCTCGACGATCACCTCTTCGAGCTCTCATGGGGGAGGCCCGGCAACCGCGGCAGCTCGGCGTGCACGGTCCGAGATAGCGGCAAACCGGCCGAGATAGCCGCTAACGGGACGAGTTAGCCACTAACTCGACGAGTTAACGGCTATCTCGGCCGAGATAACGGTTAACCGGGCCGGTTAGCGGTAAACCGGACGAGTTAACGGCTATTCGCGGCCGTTTAGCCGTTAGCGGGCCGGGATAGCGGTTGAAAACGGCGCCCCCTCCCCCGTGGAGCGGGAGGGGCACCACCGCCCGCTCCCCGGAGCTCCTTCCAGACAAGGCACCCCTGATTGGGAGGGACGGGGCGGGGGGTTTCAGGGTGTGGGGCCTAACAGCTCGATCTTCGCCCCTTCCACCAGCTTGCGGAACGCCGGCACGTCCTCGGCCCAGACGCGGTCGACGCCGGCCAGGGCGGTTTTGGCCGTGGCCTCGGCGCGGTCGAGCTGGGAGAGCTGGGTGGCGTTCGGCGGGTCCCAGGAGGATTCGAGGGAGCGGCCGGCGTCCTGGATCTGGGTGAAGGCGGTTCCGCTGTCGTCCACGATGCCCTTGGTGCCGGGGGGCACGAAGAGCGTCTTCTCCGCGGCGTCGAGCTTCGCCCTCAGACCCTTCGCGGCCTTCTTCAGATCGCGGTTGGGGTCTTCGCCTTCCTCGCTCTTGTCTTTCCGCGCCTTGTCCGCGGCGTCGAGCTTCTTCTGGACCAGGTCGAGGTCGGCGCGGGCTGCCGCGATCCGGTCGGTCGCCGCGCCCAGAGAGTCCTGGACGGTGCGGATACGCTCGAAGGCGGCCTCGCGCGCCTGCCAGTCCCCGGCGGTGTTCTTGGTGAGCGGAGACGGCACCACCTGGGCGGTCCCCTCCGCCACGTGGTCCTTGTACTTCACCTTCACCCGGTAGGTGCCGGGCGGCACCTTCGGACCGCTCCGTGGCTCACGCTGCCGCCCCCGGCTGTCGGTGGGCGGCGCCACGAAGGCGTCGCGGCCGAGGTCCCAGGTGGCGCGGTTGAAGCCGAGCTGCGCCGGACCGTCCATCTTGCGGACCAGCTTGCCGGAGGCGTCCTCGATCCGGATCTCCACGCGTGGGCCTTTGTCCTTGTCCTTCCCCTTCGCTCCGGTGTCCGCCGTGGCCTCGGGGTCCTCCTTGAGCGTCTCGCCCGGCTTGGCGGGTCCCTTCGCGGCGGTGGCCCGCGCCGCAGCCCGCTCCTCCTCCTTGCGCGCGCGCTCCGCCTCCTCCTCGGGGAGCGGCAGGCCGGGGAGATTCAAGGAATAGGTGAGCTCGACGCCGTACGGCCGGTTCTCGCCGTGGAAGTCGCCGGCGCCGGCCCGCGTGTTGCCGTTCCCGATCTCGCGGCGGTCGAGGCGGCCGGCCGTCGACGGGTACAGGTGGAGCGGCTCGCGCAGCACCTCCGGCGTCAGATGGCGGAGCGGCGTGATGTCGTCCACGATGTAGAGGCCCCGACCGTGGGTGGCGATCACCAGGTCGTTCTCGCGCGGATGGATCGCCAGGTCGGCCACAGCCGTGGTGGGCAGGCCGTGCTTCCAGCGCATCCACCGCCTGCCGCCGTCGGTCGACACGTAGAGGCCGAATTCCGTGCCCAGGAAGAGGAGGTCGCGGTCCACCGGGTCCTGCTCGATGGACAGGGCCCAGCCGTCGACGTCCCTGGTCGCCAGGCTCTTCCAGGTCTTCCCCCAGTCGTCGGTGCGGAAGACGTAGGGCGCCCAGTCCTCGCGCCGGTGGTTGTCCATCACCAGGAAGGCGCTCGCGGCGTCGAAGCGCGACGGGCGGATGTGCGGCACCCAGGTGTTCGCCGGCACGCCCGGGATGTTCTTCTCGACGCTCGTCCAGGTCTTGCCGCCGTCCCGCGTCACGTGCACGCGCCCGTCGTCCGTGCCCACCCAGATCACGCCTCGCTCGATGGGACTCGGGGCGATGGCGAGGATGGTGGTGTAGCTCTCGGCCGCGGTGACGTCCGGCGTCAGGCCGCCGCTCTCCGACTGCTTCTGCCAGTCGGAGTTGTCGGTGGTCAGGTCCGGGCTCGCGATCGTCCATGTGTCGCCGCGGTCGGTGGACTTGTGGACGTACTGGCTGCCGTAGTAGAGGGTGCCCGGCTCGAACGGATCGAGGGCGAGCCCCGAGCTCCAGTTGAAGCGGAGCGGCTCGTGCCCGTCGCCCGGCTTCGGCTCCGGCGGCTGGATCTCCTTGATCTCGCCGGTGTGCAGGTTCCAGCGCAAGAGCGCGCCCCCCTGGGACATCGAATACCCGATCTGGGAGTCCTGCGGATCGGGAGCCGCGTCGAAGCCGTCGCCGCCGCCGATCCGCATCCAGTGCTGGTTGCGGATGCCACCCTCGTCGTCCTGGACCTCCGAAGGGCCGCGCCAGGTGCCGTTGTCCTGCAGGCCGCCGTAGAGGTTGTAGGGGACCTCCATGTCGACGTTCACGTGGTAGTACTGGCCGAGCGGCAGGTTCGGCGGGAAGTACCAGGTCCTGCCGCGGTCGCGGGTGATCGCCAGGCCGCCGTCGTCGCCCGCGATCAGATGGCTCGGATCGCGCGGATCGATCCACATCGTGTGGAAGTCGCCGTGAGTCTTCGTGTCGATCTCGTCGAAGCTCTTGCCGCTGTCGTTCGAGACCGAGAGGCGCGTCGCGATGTTGTAGACCCGGTTGGGCCAGGCGGGATCGACCCGGATCTCCGAATAGTAGAAGGGGCGGTTCGACGTCCGCGGATCGTCGTTGGCGGTCTTCCAGGTGCGCCCGCCGTCCTCGGAGCGCACCAGCGCGCTCTTCGTGGCCTCGACGAGGGCGTAGACGATCTCCGGGTTGGAGCGCGAGATGGCGAGACCGATCCGGCCGAGGTCGCCGGAGGGCAGCCCGTCGTCCTCGGTCAGCCGCTTCCAGGTCTCCCCGCCGTCATCGGTCACGTGGAGACCGGAGCCGGGGCCGCCCGAGCGGAAGACCCAGGGCCGGCGGCGGTGCTCCCAGAGCGCGGCAAAGAGCTTGTTCGGATTGGCGGGGTCCATCGCCAGGTCGGCCGCGCCGGTCCGCTCGTCGACGTAGAGAACCTTGCGCCAGGTGCGTCCGCCGTCGGTCGTCTTGAACACGCCGCGGTCGGCGTTCTCCCCCCACAGCTGGCCGAGGGCCGCCACCCAGGCGACGTCCGGGTTGGTGGGATGGAGGATGATGCGCGAGATGCGCTCGGTCTTTTCGAGGCCCAGGTGCTTCCAGGTGCGCCCGCCGTCGAGCGAGCGGTAGACGCCCCAGCCGACCGAGACGCTGTTGCGCGGGTTGTCCTCGCCGGTGCCCACCCAGACGACGTCCGGATTGGCCTGGAAGACGGCGATCGCGCCGACCGACGCCACCTTCTGGCTGTCGAAGACCGGATCCCAGGTGAGCCCGCCGTTGACCGTCTTCCAGACGCCGCCGTTGGCCGAGCCGACGTAGAGCACGTCGGGATTCGATTCGACGCCCACGACGTCGGAGACGCGGCCGCTCATCGCGGCCGGACCGATGGAGCGCGCCTTCAAGCCGGCGAAAAGGGACGGATCGATCGGGTCCGCCGCGAGCGGAGCGGTCGGGAGGAGGGGCAGGGCGAGCGCGAGCACGGATGCGGAGAGGATGGCGGTTCGACGCATGCACCGTTTGATATCCCGGCGCATCGCCGGGTGTCAACTTGGGTCTTTGCGCTATCCTTCCGCGAGGAGGTCCGCAAATGCGCCTGCACGTCCTCGGCAGCTCCGGGGGGTATTCCGTCCCCGACAACCCCTGTACCGGCTTCCTCCTCGAGCACGGGGAGGCGCGGCTGTGGATCGATGCGGGCACCGGCACGCTGGCCGCCGTGCAGCGAATTCTCCCCCTGGAGAGGATCGACGCGCTCGTCGTCTCGCACGTCCACGCCGACCACTGCGCCGACCTCTTCACCGCCTACGTGGCCTTCCGCTTCCAGCTCGACGGCAAGCCGCTACGCAAGCCGCTCTGGGCGCCGCGCGAGGTCTGGGAGGTCGTGCCGCGCTTCCTCGACCCCTCGGGCGCCGGAGTCCTCAAGCTGGAGGAGGCCTTCGAGTTCCATCCGCTGGAGGACGGCGCCGAGGCCGAGATCGCCGGAATCCGCTTCCGCTGTGAGCGCACCGATCATCCGGTCGAGACCCTGGCCTTGCGCGCCGAGGCGGACGGCGCCGTCCTCGCCTTCTCGGCCGACACGGGACCGGCGGCGGACCTCACCGGGCTCGCCCGCGACGCCGACCTCTTCGTCTGCGAAGCCTGCTACCAGAACGCCGCCATGGGAGGCCCGGTCCACCTCTCCGCCCGGCAGGCCGCCGGCCTCGCCCGCCGCGCCGGAGTCCGCAAGCTCGCCCTGACCCACATCTGGCCGACCCTCGACCCCGAGGTCTCGCTCGACGAGGCCCGCGAAGCGGCGGGGGAGGTGCCGGTCGAGCTGGCGCGGCCGGGCGGGGTGTTCGAGATCTGAGCCGCAACCCGGGCCGCGTTTCTCCGTATCAACACCGCTGACCCTGTCGTCGTGGAGGAACCCGTATGCCCGAGAGATCCCGCTTCTGGCTTTCCCTGTACCTGATGTGCTTTGCCCTGCTCGCGGCCCCACTGACCGCTCAGCAGCCGCCCGCCTCTCCACCGGACGCCAAGACCGCCGAGGCCGCCAAAGGTCAAGACAAGGGTCAGGACAAGAAGCCGGCGCCGGAAGAGAAGTCTTCGCGGACCCAGCACTCGATCACCCTGGACGGCCAGAAGATCCCGTACACCGCCACCGCCGGCACCATCCTCTTGAAAGACGAGGACGGCACGCCCAAGGCCTCGGTCTTCTCCATCGCCTACACCCGCGACGGGGTGAAGGACCCGGGGACCCGGCCGGTGACCTTCGCGTTCAACGGCGGCCCGGGCTCGGCCTCCCTCTGGGTCCACATGGGAGCTTTCGGACCGAAGCGGGTCGAGCGCGATCCGGAGGGCATGGCCCTGAAGCCCCCGGGCCGCATGGTGGACAACGAGTTCTCCCTCCTCGACACGACCGACCTGGTGTTCATCGATCCGGTCGACACCGGCTACAGCCGCACCGTTCCGGGGCAGGACCCCAAGCAGTTCCACGGCGTGCTGCAGGACGTGCAATCGGTCGGCGAGTTCATCCGCCTCTGGGTGACGCGCAACCAGCGCTGGGCCTCGCCCAAGTTCATCGCCGGCGAGAGCTACGGCACCACCCGCGCCGCCGGTCTCGCCCGCTACCTGGACGAACGCTACGGCATGCAGCTCAACGGTGTCGTCCTGGTCTCCTCGGTCCTCAACTGGCAGAACCAGGAGTTCCACACGGGCAACGACATGCCCTACATCGTCCATCTCCCCACCTACGCGGCCACCGCCTGGTACCACAAGAAGCTGGCGCCCGAGCTCGAGCAGCGCGACCTGCGCTCGGTGCTCGAGGAGGTGGAGGAGTTCTCCCGCACCGAGTACGCGCAGGCGCTTTTGGAAGGCGACCGCCTCTCTGCCGACCGCCGCAAGGAGATCGCGGCGAAGGTGGCCCACTACTCAGGCCTGTCGCCCGACTACGTCGAGCGCACCAACCTGCGGATCGACATCTACCGCTTCGTCAAGGAGCTGCTGCGCGACGAGGGGAAGACCGTGGGGCGCCTGGACACCCGCTTCACCGGCCGCGACCTCGACTCCGCGGGCGAAAACTTCGAGTACGACCCGGCCTCGGCCTCCGTGGGGGGGCCGTACGTGGCGGCGGCGAACGACTACATCCGCCGGGAGCTCAACTTCCAGGAAGACCTGCCCTACGAGTTCCTGAGCGATAAAGTCTTTCCCTGGAGCTTCGAGGACTACCAGAACCAGTACCTGAACATGGCCGAGTACCTGCGGCAGGCCATGGTGCGCAATCCGGACCTGAAGGTGCTCATCACCGCCGGCTATTACGACCTGGCGACCCCGTATTACGACGCCTTCTTCACGGTCGACCACCTGAACCTGCCGCCCGAGCTGCGCGACCACATCCGGATCACTACCTATGAAGCCGGCCACATGATGTACATCCGCGCCTCCGAGCACCGCAGGCTCAAGCAGGAGATCGTGAAGTTCATCGGAGAGGCGACGCGGTGAGGGAGGCCTTGCGCCGGCCGGCCGCCTGTGCTTCCATGGCTCCATGAGTGGCCGGCTGTCCGACACACCACCCGAGATCGAGGAGATCCTGCTCGCGGGATATCGCCGGATGACGCCCGCGCAGAAGCTGGAGCGGGTCATGGATCTCAACCGCGCCGCGCGCGAGATGGCGCTGGCGCGCATCCGGGCGACCTACGGGCCGGATCTCTCCGAAGGGGAGGAACGCCTGCGCCTGGCCGCGCTCTGGCTGGACCGCGAGACGATGATCCGGGTCTTCGGCTGGGATCCGGAGGTCCAGGGCTACTGACATGCCTCTCGCCGAGGCGCTCCAGGTCACTCTGGAGGTGGTTCGAGTGCTGGAAACCCTCGAAATCCCCTATCTCCTTGGTGGTTCCCTGACCAGCTCCCTCCACGGGATTCCCCGCACCACCCAGGATGCCGACCTGGTCGCCGACCTCCAACTCTCGCATGTGGCGCCTCTGGTGGAGCGCCTGAGCGGCGCCTTCTACATCGATGACAAGCGCGCCCGGGATGCCATCCGGCGGCGCGCCTCCTTCAACCTCATTCATCTCGCCACCATGACCAAGGTGGACATTTTTATTCTGAAGGACGACCCGCTCGCGCGGCGCGAGATGGAGCGCCGCCAGTGGATTGCGCTTCCCGGTGGCGAGGGCGCTTCCCTGTGGGTCGCCACCGCCGAGGACATCGTCATCCAGAAGCTCGCCTGGTTCGTTCTGGGCGGGGAGGAGTCGGAGCGGCAGTGGAACGACGTTCAGGGCGTCTTGAAGGTTCAGCGGGGCAAGTTGGACCTCGAAGACCTCCGGCGATCGGCAGCCGAGGCAGGGGTGGAAGACCTGTTGGAGAGGGCTCTGTCCGAAGCCGGCGGAAGCTGAGCCCGAGCGAGCGGGTCGGAAGCCCTCTCGGGTGCCTCATCCGACCTCTCGGACGCGCCATCCGACGTCTCGGGTGGACCATCCGACCCCTCGGATGAGGCATCCGACCTTTCGGGTGCACCACCCGAGGCCTCGAACGCGCCATCCGACCCCTCGAATGCGCCATCCGACGCCTCGTCTGTGACATTCGAGGCCTCGGATGCGACATCCGACCTCTCGAGCGTGACATCCGACCTCTCGGATGTGACATCCGAACCCTCGGATGCGCCATCCGACCTCTCGGATA
>WNGB01013618.1_pt1 | contig 12444 bp, 11 predicted proteins | sample 5400681 | NCBI WGS metagenome assembly WNGB01 (sample SAMN13153367, study PRJNA577476) | soil metagenome | isolation source: 115 cm soil or saprolite under grassland replicate 2 | place: USA:California | collected 2016-06-15 | reverse complement strand
GACGAGACGGCGGAAGGAGGCGGTACGTGGCAGTTACCGATCGCGGGCGCAGCCGCCCGCCGGTCATGACCGATGTCGCGCAGCTGGCCGGCGTGTCCCACCAGACCGTGTCCCGCGTGCTCAACGAGCACCCCAACGTCCGCCCGCAGACCAGGGCACTGGTCCTGGCCGCGATCGACGAGCTCGGCTACCGCCCGAACGCCGCGGCCCGGACGCTGGTCACCCGGCGCACCCACACCCTCGGCGTGATCAGCTTCGACACCACTCTGTACGGCCCGGCCTCCATGCTCTACGGGATCGAGCGGGCGGCGCAGGACACCTACTTCGTCTCCATCGCCAGCACGCCGACCCTGGACCGCCGCTCGGTGCTGGACTCGGTGGAGCGGTTCGTGGGGCAGGGGGTCGAGGGAATCATCGTCATCACCGCGCAGGTCTCCGCGGTGGAGGCGCTGACCGACTGCCCGACGGACATCCCGCTCGTCGCGGTGGGCTGCCGGGCCACCCCCCCGGTGCACTCGGTCGCGGTGGACAACGCCGAGGGGGCGGCGCTGGCCACCCGGTACCTGCTCGGCCTCGGCCACCGCACGGTCCACCACCTGAGCGGGCCGCCCTCCTGGCTCGACGCCGAGGCCCGGGTGGAGGGCTGGCGGGAGGCACTGCGCGGGGCGGGCGCAGCCGAGCCGGAGCTGATCCCCGGTGACTGGTCCGCGGCGTCCGGGTACGAGAGGGGGCAGCGGATCGCCCGGGACGAGAGCGTGACCGCCATCCTGTGCGCCAACGACCAGGTGGCGCTGGGGCTGATCCGCGCGCTCTCGGAACAGGGCCGCCGGGTGCCGGAGGACGTCAGCGTGGTCGGCTTCGACGACATCCCCGAGGCCGAGTACTTCCTTCCCCCGCTGACCACGGTGCGGCAGGATTTCGGTGAGCTGGGCCGCCGGGCGCTGGACACGCTGGTCGGGCTGATCTTCGACCATGACGCGCCCGCGCCCGCCGAGCCGGTCATCCCGCAGTTCGTGGTCCGCTCCAGTGCCGCACCCCCCGCGACCTGACCGGGCCGCCGCAGGCACCCCCAGACCAGATCGAGTAGGCAGAACAGGACGATGATGACTGTTAGCGCTCACGACAGCCCGCATGGACCCGGCGATAGCTACGTGATCGGCGTGGATTTCGGTACGCTCTCCGGCCGGGCCGTGGTGGTCCGGGTCCGCGACGGCGCGGAAGTCGGTACCGCGGTCTGCGCCTACCGGCATGCCGTCATGGACGCCAAGCTGGCCGCGACCGGCGAGCCGCTGCCGCCGGACTGGGCCCTGCAGGACCCGGAGGACTACCGGGATGTGCTGCGCGAGGCGGTCCCGGCCGCGGTCCGGGCGGCCGGGATCGGCCCGGCCCGGGTGATCGGGATCGGCACCGACTTCACGGCCTGCACCGTGCTGCCGGCCCGGCGCGACGGGACCCCGCTGTGCCAGGTGCCGGGGCTGGAGGGCCGCCCGCACGCCTACCCCAAGCTCTGGAAGCACCACGCGGCCCAGCCGCAGGCGGACCGGATCAACGCGCTGGCCCACGAGTGGGGCGAGCCGTGGATCGGCCGGTACGGCGGCAAGATCTCCTCGGAGTGGCAGTTCGCCAAGGGCCTCCAGCTGCTGGAGGAGGACCCGGACATCTACCGGCAGGCGGACCGCTGGATCGAGGCGGCAGACTGGATCATCTGGCAGCTGTGCGGCGCCGAGACCCGCAACACCTGCACCGCCGGGTACAAGGGCATCTACCAGGACGGCCACTATCCCTCCGCGGACTTCCTCGGTGCGCTGAACCCCGGCTTCGCCAGCTTCGCCGAGGACAAGCTGGCCCACCCGGTGTCGCCGCTCGGGGCCCGGGCGGGCGGGCTGACCGCTGAGGCAGCCGGGTGGACCGGGCTGCCCGAGGGCATCGCCGTGGCCGTGGGCAACGTGGACGCGCACGTCACCCCGCCCGCGGCCAACGCCATCGCCCCCGGTCAGATGGTGGCCATCATGGGCACCTCGACCTGTCACGTGATGAACTCGGCGACGCTCGCCGAGGTGCCCGGCATGTGCGGGGTGGTGGACGGCGGCATCGTCGCCGGCGAGTACGGCTACGAGGCCGGGCAGAGCGGGGTCGGCGACATCTTCGCCTGGTTCCTCGACCACGCGGTGCCGGCCGCCTACCGGGACGAGGCGGAGCGGCGCGGCCTGTCCCTGTTCGAGCTGCTGTCGGCGGAGGCCGCCGCGCAGCCCGCCGGGGCGCACGGGCTGATCGCCCTGGACTGGCTCAACGGGAACCGCTCGGTGCTGGTCGACGTCCAGCTGTCCGGGGCCATCGTGGGACTCACCCTGGCCACCCGGCCGCCGGATATCTACCGCGCCCTGGTGGAGGCGACCGCGTTCGGCACCCGGGTCATCATCGACGCGTTCTCGTCCTCCGGCTGCGGGGTCAGCGAGTTCGTGGTGGCCGGCGGCCTGCTCAAGGACGCGTTCGTGATGCAGGTCTACGCGGACGTGCTGCGGCGCCCGCTCAGCGTCATCTCCTCCGGCCAGGGCCCCGCGCTCGGCTCGGCCATCCACGCCGCGGTCGCCGCGGGCGCCTACCCCGACGTGCCGGCCGCCGCCGCGGCCATGGGCGGCAAGCGGGACGCGGTGTACACCCCCGACCCGGCCAGCGCCGACGTCTACGACGAGCTGTACGCCGAGTACCAGCGGCTGCACGACTACTTCGGCCGTGGGCCGAACGAGGTCATGCACCGGCTGCGGGCCATCCGGGACCGCAGCCTGGCCCGCCAGGAGGCCTCCAGCCGGGAAGGCGGCACCCGATGAGCACCGGCCAGGCCCGCAGCGCGGCCATCTCCGGGGCCCGCGGCGACGTGTGCGCGCTGCACGCCGCGCTCGTGGAGAACAACCTGGTCGCCTGGACGTCGGGCAACATCTCCGCCCGGGTGCCCGGGGCGGGACCCGGCGGCGCCGACCTGATGGTGATCAAGCCGAGCGGTGTGGCGTACGGCGACCTGACCCCCGAGTCCATGGTGGTGTGCGACCTGGACGGCAACGCCGTGGACGGCGGCTTCAGCCCGTCCAGCGACACGGCCACGCACGCCTACGTCTACCGGCACATGCCCGAGGTGGGCGGCGTGGTGCACACCCACTCCACGTACGCCACGGCGTGGGCCGCGCGGGGCGAGCCCGTGCCGTGCGTGATCACGGCGATGGCCGACGAGTTCGGCGGGGAGATCCCGCTCGGGCCGTTCGCGCTGATCGGCAGCGACGAGATCGGCCGCGGCATCGTGGGCACCCTGACCGGCCACCGCTCCCCCGCGGTGCTGATGCGCAGCCACGGGGTGTTCACCATCGGCCGGACCGCGCGGGACGCGGTCAAGGCCGCCGTGATGTGCGAGGACGCTGCCCGCACCGTCCACCTGGCCCGTTCCTACGGCGCGCTCACGCCGCTCGCCCAGGACCAGGTGGACGCGCTGCACCGGCGGTACACGCAGGAATATGGCCAGCGGCCGAAAGGACTGTGATGAGCGAACGCAAGCCGCGGATCGGGATCCTGGGGATCATGCAGGATCTCTACGACGACATGATCCCGGGCATCGCCCAGCGGCAGGAAGGCTACGCCGCGGAACTCGCGGCCCACCTCTCCGGCGTGGGCGAGTTCATCCCGAGCAAGCCGATCAAGTACCGCGAGGACGCCGAGCGCGCCATGCGCGAGTTCGAGGGCTCCGACCTGGACGGGATCATGGTCGTGATGCTCACCTACGGGCCCGCGATGCGCGTGGCCCGGCTGCTGTCACAGTCACGGCTGCCGGTGCTGCTGGCCAACATCCAGCCCGAGCCGAACGTCACGCCGGCCTGGGACATGGCGGACATGACCTATAACCAGGGCGTGCACGGCGCCCAGGACACCGCGAACGCGATGGTCCGGGGCGGCAAGCGGTTCGCGGTGCTCACCGACGACTGGAAGAGCGACTCGTTCCGCGGGGACGTGGCCCGGTGGGCCCGCGCCGCGGCCGCGGTGACCCGGTGGAAGTCGCTGAAGACCGCGATCTTCGGCTACGCCATGAACGACATGGGCGACATCCGGGTGGACGAGTCGGCGCTGATCAGGTCGCTCGGCCCGGAGATCCTCGCGGTCGCGCCCGGTGACATGTACCGCGGCATGCTGGAGGTCACCGATTCCCAGGCGAACGAGGTCATCGCGTTCGAGGACGAGAACTTCGAGATCGACCCGCGGCTGTCGGCTGAGGAGCGGTCCGACCACGCCCGCATGCAGGTGGCCATCGAGCAGATCCTGATCGACCGCGGGTTCGGCGCGTACACCGCCCACTTCGACGCGATCGGCGAGGACGGCCGGTTCAGCCGGCTCCCGCTCGCCGCCGCCTCGTCGCTGATGGCCAGGGGTTACGGGTACGCGGCCGAGGGAGACGTGCTGACCGCCTGCCTGGTGTCGGCCGGCCACAGGCTGATCGGCGACGCGCACTTCACCGAGATGTACGCGATGGACTTCCCGTCCGACTCGATCCTGCAGAGCCACATGGGCGAGGGCAACTGGAAGATCGCCCGCAAGGACCGGCCGGTGAAGCTGATCAAGCGGCCGCTGGGCATCGGCCGGCTGGCCGACCCGCCCACGTTCCTGTTCCAGTACCAGCCGGGCCCGGCCACCCTGGCCACGCTGGTGTCGCTGGAGGGGACGCGGTTCCGGCTGGTCTGCGCCGAGGGCGAGAACCTGGACAGCCAGGAACTGCCCGCGCTGGAGATGCCCTACGGCCAGTTCCGGCCGGCCTCGGGCGTCCGGGCCTGCCTGAACGGATGGCTGGCCGCGGGCGGCCCGCACCACGAGGTGATGAACCTGGGGCACCACGCGGCGGACTGGAAGGTGTTCTGCCAGCTGGCCGGCATCGAGTTCGTCCAGGTCTGATCCGGCCCGCACGGGCAGTGCTGGCGCCTCCGGCCGTGCGGGCAGCCCCGCAGCCCGGCAGCCCCGGCAGCCCCGGCAGCCCGGCAGCCCCGGCAGCCCGGCAGCCCGGCAGCCCGGCAGCGCGGATCGTGATCATGACTTTGGTGTCGTTACACAAAGTCATGATCACGACTCCCGGTTGGCAGCCCAGAACGACGCGCGCGAACGTTCGCGCGCGAAATAAGCCTATTTGCCCGATTGATCCGGCGTGGGCCAGCGAACCGCTGGCCCCGCGCCCCAGGCTGACGTCCTGCGTTCAGCCATACACAACCCGCCCACGTGCGGAGACTCCGGGCAAATGTAATCGAACCGTGTCTTGACCGCCGGGGCCCCGAAAATCTACCGTCAAGGCGAACGTTCGTTCAGGTTCGTTCACGTCGTTCAGGTTCGTTCAGTTCGTTCAGGGCCGGACGAACCGGGTCACAGCAGGACTAAACGGCAGGACTAAACGGCAGGACTAAACGGCAGGACGTAATGGCGCGTCGGTATGTCTCGATCAAGGAAGTCGCGGCCCGGGCCGGGGTCAGCTTCCAGACCGCGAGCAAGGTGCTCAACGGCGGGAACGTGCGGGTCTCGGCCGAGACCGCCGCGCGGATCATCGCGGTGGCCGAGAGCCTCGGGTACCGGCCGAACACCGTGGCCCGCAGCCTGGTGCAGCGGTCCACCGCGACCATCGGCCTGGTGGCCGGCGACATCACCGACGGCGCGCTGTCGCAGTTCGCGGTGGCCGCCGAGCGGACCGCCCGCGGCCACGGGCACGCCGTGCTGGTCGGCAACCTCGCCGAGGACGGCGAGGACGGGGCCGCCGTGGTGCAGATGCTGATCGACCGCCGGGTGGACGGCGTGATCGCGGCCGCGCCGCAGCTCGAGGGAGACCTCGAGGTGGCCGAGATGCTCCGCCGGTACGTGCCCGCGGTCAGCCTGCACCACGTCCCGGGTGGCGGGGTCCCGCTGGTGGGATCGAACCACCGGGCCGGGGCCCGGACCGCGACCGAGCACCTGATCGGGCTCGGGCACACCTCGATCGGGACCGTCACCGGCCCGTTCCGCCGCCACGTGGTGCGCAGCAGGCTGCACGGCTACGAGGACGCGCTGCGCGCGGCCGGGCTCGAGCCGGACGAGGACCTGGCCGTGGAGGCGGACTGGACGCCGGGCACCGCGGCCGCCGCTGCCCGGCTGCTTCTGGAGCGCGCCCCGCGGATGACCGCGATCTTCGTGCACAGCGACACGATGGCCATCGGCGTGCTGTCCGCGCTGGCCTCGGCCGGCCGCCGGGTCCCCGCGGACGTGGCCGTGGTCAGCTGCGACGACATGCCGTTCGCCGAGTACCTCACGCCGTCGCTGTCCTCCCTGCGGGTGCCGTTCGCGGAGACCGGCCAGGAGGCCGTCGAGCTGCTGCTGCGCAGCATCGCCGGGGAGCCGGCCCCGGAGTCCACGGTGCGGCTGCCGGTCGAGCTGATCGTCCGCGACTCCTGCGGCGGCCGCCCGGCCCCCGGCGGCCCCGCGTCCGGCCGCCCCGCGTCCGGCCGCCCCGGCCTCGCCGCCCCCGCCACCACCGTGGCGTTCAGCCCCGTCATCCCCCCACCCAGCGCCAGCCCGGCGCACCGCGAGGAGCAGAAGGAGGATCTGTGACCCGGATCGTGGTGGATCCCGCCCGCCAGCTCGGCTCCGTGGACCGCAACGTCTTCGGCGGATTCGTCGAGCACCTGGGCCGCTGCATCTACGGCGGCCTGTACGACGAGGGCTCCCCGCTGGCCGACGCCCAGGGGTTCCGCACCGACGTGCTCAGCCTGCTCCGCGACTTCCGCATGGGCGTGCTGCGCTGGCCGGGCGGCAACTTCGTCAGCAACTACCACTGGGCCGACGGCATCGGGCCGAAAGACGAGCGGCCGCGCCGCCCCGAGCTGGCCTGGGGCGCCGAGGAATCCAACCGCTTCGGCACCGATGAGTTCATGGCCTACTGCCGCGAGCTCGGCACCGAGCCCTACGTGTGCCTGAACATGGGCACCGGCACCCTGGAGGAGGCCTTGGCCTGGGTCGAGTACTGCAACGGCGCGGGGGACACGGCCTGGGCGCAGCGCCGCCGCGACAACGGCCACCCCGAGCCGTACGGCGTGCGCTACTGGGGCCTGGGCAACGAGATGTACGGGGACTGGCAGGTCGGCGCGGTATCGGCCGAGGAGTACGTGCGGACCGCGACCCGCTGGGCCCGGGCGATCAAGATGCTGGACCCGCAGACCAAGCTGGTCAGCTGCGGGATGAACGGCTGGAACGACTGGGACCGGGTGGTCATCGACGGGCTGGCCCCCCTGGTGGATTACCACTCGCTGCACATCTACACCGGGTCCGACGACTACTGGACCGACGTGCTGCAGCCGCACCAGGCGGAACGGGCGATCCGCTGCGCCCGCGCGCTGATCGAGCGGGTGTCGTACGTGAAGAAGATCGCCCGCCCGCCCCGGATCGCCTACGACGAGTGGAACGTGTGGTTCCGTACCGACGACGGGACGCTGGAGGAGCGCTACAACTTCCCGGACGCGCTGGCCGTGGCCACCTACCTGAACATCTTCATCCGCAACTGCGACTGGGTGCGGATCGCGAACCTGGCCCAGATGGTGAACGCCATCGCCCCGATCGTGACCTCCCCCGGCGCGGTCGCGGTCCAGCCGATCTACTACCCGGTGCTGCTGCACGCACGGGCCGCCCTGGACGTCGCGGTCGACGTCCATGTGAACGCTCCCATGATCAACCCGCTGCTGCCGGACGCCCACCGCAGCCGGTGGCCGCACCGGGTCGCCGACCTGGGCCCGTTCGCCATGGTCGACGCGGCCGCGACGGCGTCCGCCGACCGGGGCCGGATCGCGCTGACGCTCGTGAACCGCAACCCCGGCGATCCGGAAACCATCGAGGTCGTCCTGCGCGACCTGGCGTTCGACAGCGACGCCCAGATCGCGACCGTCACGGCGGAACGCGGGCCGCAGTCCCGTGTCCTGCCCGATGTCGAGGGCGCGCACCTGGAGGAGGGGTCGGACACCCCGAAGGGCTCGACGCTCACCCTCACCCTGCCACCCCAGTCGTTCACCGTGATCGAGGCCGCGACGACCGGTGGCTAACCGTCCGCCGGGCGGGCCCGCACCCGGCCGGCACCCCCGAGAAACATCACAGCTCACCCTGAGGAGTTCCGCGAAGATGCCCTTCACCTCCCGACTCAGCTGGCCCCGCTCCCCCGGGGCACGACGCATCGCGGGACGCACCGCGACCGGCCTGGCCGGCGCCGCGGCGCTTTCCCTGCTGGCCGCCTGCGGTGGCAGCAGCGGCACCCCGGCCGCGGCCGGGTCTTCCAGCGCCAGCGCGAGTTCCAGCGCCACACTCGTTGCCGGTGGTTCCTGCAAAAATTCTTCCGCAACGAAAATCACGTTCTGGGCGTGGGTGCCCGGCATGGGCCGGGCGGTCACGGAGTTCAACAAGACCCATCCGTCGATCTGCGTCACCCAGGAGGACGTGGGCGCGGGCAACCCGGAGTACGTGAAGATCGCCGACGCGCTGAAGGCCGGGTCGGGGGCACCCGACGTGGCCGAGGTCGAGTTCGACGAACTGCCGTCCTTCGAGGTCACCCACAACGTGGTGAACCTGGTCCCCTACGGCGCGAACAAGTACAAGAACGACTTCGTGCCGTGGGCCTGGAAAGAAGTCAGCCAGGGGCCCGCGGTGTACGCCATGCCCGGCGACGCGGGACCGATGGCCTTCTACTACAACTCCAAGCTGCTGGCCAAGTACCACATCACCCCGCCGGCCACCTGGGCGCAGTTCGCCAGCGCCGCGGCCGCGCTGAAGAAGGCGGACCCGTCGGCGTACATGACGAACTTCTCCGCGACCGACCTGCAGTGGGTGATGAGCCTGATGGCGCAGGACAACGCGTGGCCCTTCACCTACACCGGCGGGAGCAAGGTCGGCATCAACTGGACCGGGCCGGCCCAGATGAAGTTCGCCGCCTACTGGCAGAAGCTGATCTCCGCCAAGGAGGTGAACGGCACCACGGACGTGTCCGCCACGTCCTTCGCCGACATGGACAAGGGCATCGACGCGAGCTGGCTCAGCTCGGCCTGGGGACCGTCGTACTTCGCGCCGGACGCCAAGCAGTCGGTGGGCGACTGGCGCGCCGCGCCGCTGCCGCAGTGGACGGCGGGCGCGCACGTCGCCGCGAACTTGGGGGTCCGGGGGCTCGGGCCCCCGGGTCAGCACTAACCGGAGTTCCCCCCAGGCCGATGGGCCCACGTGTTTGCGCAGCTGGTAGCGCCCTTGATCACGGAAATTACATGTCTACGTATTCATGAGCTGAGGTTGTTTCTCCTGGTCAAGGCCCATGTAGGCTCGCCGCCAGGGGAACTACGGACTAGTCGATGAGGTGGTGGCCGTTGAACTCGCCGAGGTCCTCGCGGTAGAACTCGATCCCGACGCCGTTGGGGTCGCGGAAGTACATGCTCTCCTCGATGCCGCGGTCCGGCCCGATGTACTCGAACCCGGCCTCGTCGAACTTCTTCCTGGCCGCGTCGTACTGCTCCTGGGGGATCGAAATGGCCAGGTGCTGGACACCGCCGATCGTTTCCTGCCAGGCGGGGTGATCATGCCCGGGGAAATCGAAAAAACCGAGCATGTTCTTGTTGCCGATGTCGAAGAAGAAATGGCTTGACCCCGCGTAGTCCCGGTTTTCCACCAGCTCGACCAGCGGGAACCCGAGGAACTCCTGGTAGAACTGGATGGTTTCCTCGACGTCGCGGCAGATCAGCGCGAGATGGTGGACGCCGCGGACGGGGGTGGCGGGCCGCTCGCCCACCGGATGCAGATAGCGCTGGCGCAGTTCCTCGCGCCGGGCCCGGACCTTCTCGAGCTCCGCTCCCTGGGGCTGTGGCATGACCTGCCTCCCTGCGTAGTCGCCCGCAGCCGGGCCCGGTGACGGCGCCGGCCCCAGCCAGCCTCAGGCTAACCCAGCCGGCAGCGGCCAGCGCCGCCCAGCCTGGCGCTCAGTCCTTCCTGCTTCCCGGCACGACCACCACCGGGCACAGGGCGTGGTGCGTGACCTGGGTGCTGACCGAGCCCATCACCAGCCGGGCGAAACCGCCCGCCCCGCGGGCGCCGACCACGAGCAGGTCCGCGCCCTCGGACGCGTTGATCAGCTCGTCGGCGGCCAGGCCGCTGAGCGCGCGCACGGTCACGGGGATGACCGGCGCGGCGCCGCGCCGCTCGACCGCCTGGTTCACCAGGCCCTGGGTGGCCTTTTCCGCCTGAGCGCGGCTTTCCTCTTCCGCCGGGTAGTAGTCGGCGGGCGCGTACCCGGGGCCGTAGATGCCGGAAACGACCGGGCTGACGGTGATCACGGTCAGCTGGGCCCGCCTGAGGTCGGCCTCGTCCAGGGCCCAGTCCAGGGCGCTGAGGGAGTGTTCCGAGCCATCCACCCCGACGATGATGCCTGGCATTTCGTGTGCTCCTCCCGCGGCCTGCCCGGCTTCCTTTCCCGGCCGGTCATGCTCAGGCTAGAAGCAGCGGGCGGGATGCGCAGCGGCACCCTCCCCGCGGCCGGCCCGTTCCAGGGCCCCGCCGGGGTGCTGGGCGGCTCGTTCGGGTTTACGCTAAGCACGTAAGACCTGCATATGTGCATATCCGGGTTCAAGGGCGGGCCCGGCCTGGGTGAGGAGCGTGCCAATGGTGGATGACGCGGGCAACGGCACGGCGATCCACCGCCGCCTCCGCCCTGGCCCGCATCCCCGCCCTCAAACCCGACGTCGCCATCCTCGACATCCGCCTCCCCGACGGCGACGGCGTCTCCGTCTGCCGCGACATCCGCTCCAAAATGCCCCAGCTCGCCTGCCTCATGCTCACCAGCTTCAGCGACGACGAAGCCCTCTTCGACGCCATCATGGCCGGCGCCGCCGGCTACGTCCTCAAGCAAATCCGCGGCACCGACCTCGTCGGCGCCGTCCGCACCATCGCCTCCGGCCAGTCCCTCCTGGACCCCGAAGCCGCCAGCCGCGTCATGCGCCGCATGCGCGACCAGGCCACCGCCGCCGACCCCCTGGCCGGCCTCACCGACCAAGAACGCCGCATCCTCGCCCTCATCGGCGAAGGCCTCACCAACCGCCAGATCGGCGACCGCCTCTTCCTCGCCGAGAAAACCGTCAAAAACTACGTCTCCGCCCTCTTCGCCAAACTCGGCATGCAACGCCGCGCCCAAGCCGCCGCCTACGCCGCGCACGTGTTTACAGAGCAGAACTCCCGGCGTGAGCACCGCGGCGGCTGAGCGTCCGCGGCTGGGCCGGGAGCACGGGGCTGGCCAGCACGGGGCTGGCAAGCACGGGGCAGGTCACCACGACCACCGGGCACGGTGCGGCGCGCAGGCACGCCAGGGCCACGGGGCTGACGGGCTGGTGGTTACCACCGCCCGGCGCCGTCAGGCCCCCGAGCACGAGTAGTTCCGCGCCGCACGCGCGGTCCAGCAGCACCTTGGCGGGCAGGCCCTCGACCGCCTCCAGCCACAGGGCTGGCCGGTCATCCCCGGCCAGGCCCGTCGCGTGCTGCGCGTCCTCGACCGCCGCGGCGACCAGCGCCTCCGCCGCGTGACGATCAGCTTCCCGGCCCGCAGCCCACGGCCTTGGGGCGTAGAGGGCACGTCCGCGGGTCGCGGGCTCCCAGGCGTGGACCACCTGCAGCACGGCCCTCCGGAGCGTGGCCTCCCGGAGCGCCCAGCACAACGCGGCAGCCGAGGCCGCCGATCCGTTGACCCCGACCATGATCCTCGGCCCAGCCGGCCTGGCTTCGCTTGTCATCGCAGCATCCCTCCCCCGCCAGCCTGGTCTGGTCGGGGGCTGTTCCGCCAAGGGCCAACGGCCCCGCTTCACGGGACCTCAGGCCGCTGCCGGCGGGGTCCCAGTCCGGCCAGGATCGAACCAGCGGCACACACAAGAGCGGATCGCCGGGCGGAAGGAGAGAGACCGTGACTGCCAAGCACGACACCGGAAGCACCAGACCTGGCAGCGGCGGGACCGGGCCGGCGACCCAGGACCCGGGCGATCTCAGCGCCCGGGTGTGCCAGCGGCGCAGGGAGCTCAAGCTCACCCAGCAGGAAGTTGCGGCGCGAGCTGGGATCAGCGTTCCGTATCTGGCCTATCTGGAAAACCATCCGGCCAGTCCCACGGGGGCGGCCCTGCGCCAGCTGGCCGCCGCACTGCAAACGACCCCGGAAGCCCTGCTCGGGGCCGGCTACCGCCGGCCGCCCGGGGCCGGCCCGGGGGGCGAGCGGCCGCGGCTGCAGTCGATCGACCCGGTCGAGTGCTACGAACTCCTGTCCGCCGGCGGCATCGGGCGGGTCGTGTTCGACACCGTCGACGGCCCCGTGGTCCTGCCGGTCAACTTCGGCATGGCCGGGCACACCGTGGTGCTGCGCACCGGCGCGGACACCGAGCTCGCGGCCCGGCTGGACTGCCA
>WNGB01026202.1_pt1 | contig 12445 bp, 20 predicted proteins | sample 5400681 | NCBI WGS metagenome assembly WNGB01 (sample SAMN13153367, study PRJNA577476) | soil metagenome | isolation source: 115 cm soil or saprolite under grassland replicate 2 | place: USA:California | collected 2016-06-15 | reverse complement strand
GGGGTCTTAACATCAACGGAGCAGAATCTAGCGCTAAGCGCATTTTTCACAAAGTCGTCACTGACATTGCGCATTGGAATGCGGTTTCGCTCATGGGAACAGCGCGGCGCATCCTAGTCGTGACGTTCTCTAGGAGTGAGAACCGTGCGCGAATGCGCGCGATCATCCCCAAGATTCCAGTGAGAACAGGCGGTTGAGTGACCAACCAAATAGTGCATTTTACCGCATTCGGGTGCAGGGAACCTTACGGTTTCTTGTGACAGTGGTCTTTCTCACAAGCACCCAACCTTGTGATAGTTTTCGCTAACGCTACTTTCTGTTCGCGTGCCGTCGATACCCCAAGCTTAGGTACACCTCGGGCGGTACGTACAGCAGGTTCTGCTCGATGGGCTGGGCGGGCGTTGGGGCTGGATGACCGAATGAGTGCCCGTTCACCGTTTCCATCCCAGCGAACGGATTGTCAGAGGCCGTGTCGCTCCCACCGGCGCCGGTGGCCTGCGTGGTCACGGCAGGCGGCGGTCGGCTATTGCTCGACGAGGTGCAGCGGGGCAATCGTCGGAGCCGCCAGCTCAATGCCGGGCTGCACCTCGGGTGTCGGTGGGAGCTGATTCGGCGTCGGCCACGCTTCTTGGTCCGCGATGGGCGCCAGCTCCTGCATAGAGCCGGGCGGCACCACGAGTTGCTGATTGAGCGCGGGTGTCGCCAGAATGATGATCGGTGCCTGGGCACTCAGCGAAGCTGCGCCGGGCTGCGTGATATTCAGCCTGGCAACCACAGCGACAAGGCCGAGCAGGGCAGCACGGGCGAGCGGGTCGCAGTGCCGCGGAATGGTCAGGGTGACCGTCTTCATGGGCGCTCCTCCGGACTATCGTATGCGGATGTGGTCGAACCATGTGCGTCGACCAGGTCGAGGATCTGCGCGCGGAGGCTCGCCGGATCGCTAAGGGCAGCCGCGGCGAAGAGCAGGCGGTAGAGCAGCTATAATTAGCGTACATACTAAAGCGGGTTAGTGTGTATGGACAAGACAACGCCCGCCCCGGCTGGTTCCCGAAGCGAGCGTCTAGAGCAGACACAGGAGGCCCCCTATGTCCACTACCCCTATTTTAGCACAGCGCGACATTGTTCACGAGCCCGAAACGGGCACCTACGCCATGTACCTGGATAGCGAGCTGGTCGGCTTCGCGCGGACCCACGGCGAGGCCGAGACCACACTGGACGAACTGGTCTATCAGCAGCTCCTCTGCCGCCCGCTGAGTGAGGCCGAGGCGCTCGCACACGAGCTGGTTGCTGTCCATCTCGGCCTGAGCCTCACGGACGCCCTCGACATCGCCAGAGCGAAGGTCGACGCCGTGCTGGCCTACGCCGCCGCGTACGACGCCGCTGTCAGCGCCCAGGTGCCGGCAGCAGCTGTCAGCGCCCAGGTGCCGGCAGCATTGGCGGCATGACCGTGATGGAGCGCGGGCATGGTCCCCGCCCACGACCAGGCCGGCGCGCCTCAGTTGGTCCCCGACGCGAGCGTCCCCCGGGACACGGGAGCACGTCCGACCTGGTCGCACGCATGCCCGTTTGCCACAGAGAAGGAGTGAACGATGATCCAGATCTTCAACGGCCGCAGCCGCGCGCTGGGGCAGGACACCCAGGAGGCGGTGTTCCTTCAGGTGTCGGTGACGCTGCGCCATCACCTATATCACCTCAAAGGCGCACGCCTGGGGGTGCTGATGGCCATCGCGCTGCATAGCAACGCCGACGGCTGGGCCTGGCCGAGCCTGCCGGTCCTCAAAGCCGAGACCGGCTATAACATCCAGACGATCTCCCAGGCACTCAGCGATCTCTGCACGCTGACCATTGAGGGCCAGCGCGTGCTGCTGGCCGTGCAGGACCGCACAGCGCACGGAACCTTCGCGACCAATCGTTACCTGCTGTTTCCCTCGGCAGCCGAGGTCGCGCGCTATCAGGGGGCAGCGACAGATGGAACACCCCCGATCCTGCCCGACACCCGAGGTTCGACACCCACACCGGAAGCGCCGGCCACGGTCGGACCAGATACGCCAGCACCGGCGACGGTTCAACCGTCAGTGGAAAAACCGTCCATGGTTCTGCCGGATACGATCGGACCGTCGTCGGAAAAGGCCAATCAAAGAAGAACCATGGTAAACAAGAACCATGGAGAACAAGAACCAGTGGGTGTGCGCGCGCGGCTGGTGACCCCCCTCCCTGCTGGCCAATCGGGCGCGACATCGCCCCCACCCGCCGAGCATCCCGCAATCGCCGCCTACCGCACCACCTTTGGCAGATCACCGACCGACCGCCAGATCGCTGCCATCACCGATACCGTCTCGGACATCACCCGCTGGACGCGTGTGCTCGACGACTGGCAAACCAATGCCTGGCGAATAGAAAGCGTCGGCAAGATGCTCGATCGCTATCACAATCACGATGGGGAGCATACCTATGCAGCACCCTCTGACCGACGTACCCACGCCGATGGACGAGTGGGACGCCCCTCCGCCGCGCCCACGCCCGAGGAGCTGGCCCGCTTCCTCAACCGCCCGCGACCAGACCGCGGGCGGCCCACCGCCTGACGACGTGTGCGCAGGGTGCAATGGAGCCGGCTACTACACGCTGGCGGTGCCCGTCAGCCACGTGGACTTTGGGAAGCTCGTTCCGTGCGCGTGTCTTATTCGCGCGCGCGCGGCGGACGCAGATCGCAGAGGCGCGGCATACACACGCAGTGCTGGCCCAGCTTGCACACGCGCTGGGGCGGCTGGCATCAGCGCGGTTCGACACCTTCGATCGCAACCGGCCGTTCGTCGAGCTACGCTGGAGCGGGGAGACCTTCGCCGTGGACGTGCAGCGCCAGGCGCTCGCTCAGGCGCTGCTGGATGCGCAGCTGTATGCCGAGCAGCCACGCGGCTGGCTGTATGTGTGCGGGCCGTGCGGCGCGGGCAAGTCGCATCTGGCCGCGGCGATCGCCAATGAGTTGGCGGGTGCAGGCTGGGGTGTGACCTACGCCTCGGTGCCGGATCTGCTGCGCTTCGTGCGCGGCGGGTTCGGGGGTGGCGAGGCCGACGCGCGGTTGGAGGCGCTGATGCACATCGACTTGCTCATGCTGGACGACATCGGCGCGGAGTATCTGACAGCGTGGGCGCAGGAGCAGCTTTTCATCCTCCTCAACGCGCGCTATCTGGCGGATCGGGCGACCATTCTGACCAGCAACGATCGCCTGGAGGCGCTCCCCACGCGGCTCCAGAGCCGGATCCGGGAACTGTCGCACATCATCTGGCTGCCGGTGAGCGATTATCGGCGCCTTCGTGCGCTTTGAGTCTGGGGACATGGCCTCTGAGCACGCGTGTGCGGCGATACCTGCTCGTGCGGAGCATGGGCGGACACCGCCTGGTGTCGGAGTCTCCGTCGAGCGGTCGTGCCATCCCCGCCGCAGTGGGCGGCTGCTGCAGCCATACCGGACGAATGATCACTTAGGTGTCGCCAGCAGGCGATCTGTGGTTCGTGGTGGCGGCTACGGACTGGTCCGGCGCCTGAAGCTGCGCAATCTGCGCCGCGAACTGCTCGATGCAGGCGTGCAGCAGCGGCGGCGGCGCGTTGGCGACCCACCAGAGCGATGGCGCGCCGATACAGACAAGCCGTGCGACGCCAGCGGCCCGCAGCGCGACCGTGCAGTTCGCCGGATCGATCACCGAGCCAATCGCAGAGAGGCCCAGCGCGTGCTGCGCCGCAGCGCACAGATCATAGGCCGACGGCCGCAGGGCCTGCAGCATGGCCTGATCCGCTGGCGCCAGAGTGAGACTGACCTGCCAGAGCGGTCCATCGCCACACCGCACCAGGGCGTATGGCGGGAGTGCATCCATCGCGCGCGGGAGCCGCTCGATAAACCGATTCGTGTCACCGGTAGTTACAAGCGCTGGCTGCCGCATGGCTGCTGACTCATAACAGGGCTGGGCTGGCATCGCGCCTCCGTACGGGATGTGGCGAACAGTGCTACCAGGGTGGTATACACCTTCGGCGTGCGCGCCGCTAGATCAGCCGCGCTGCTCCGCAAGCAGGCAGGCGTTGGTGGCCAGCTGTCATGGGCATACCGGCGTAGTGTTGTGGCGACGACTGCGAGCTGCGGGGTCCCATTGTCGCTGCGTCGCGTGCGGAGACAGTCACCCAGTAGCCGCCACATCCAAACCCTTTGACCTTTAAGGCGTCCCAATGTGCACCAGACGTCATAGCTACGGCCGTGACGGAGCAGGGGGGTGGCTAGCGCTTCCTGCATCTGCACACCGAGCGCTGCGGGGACGGCCTGGGCGTCGGAATGCATCCCTGCATCACCCCACGCTACCCTGGCTAGCGCCGCAGCATGTCGGCGAGGCCGGCTCGGACGCGCTCGCGGATTACGCCCCAGACCCTGCGCAGACCACGCAGGAGCGTCCGCTGGAGGCGCCGCAGCGCCCTCAGGTGCAGCTGGGTGAGTGGGGCCGCTCCCAGGTCTCGTGGTGCTGGGGATGGTGAAACCACTCGATGGGGCAGGTGCTTCTGCCCATCGCCACGACCCTCCGCCAGCCTTGTCGTTTCCATCGTTTATCGGGTATGATGGAGACCAGACGCACCTGACACAGCGGCATGAGGGGCCAGGGCGCACGCCGATCTTGAACTGAGCCTGCGCCCTCAGTCCGACGGCACCGATGCCGCCGACGTGCACGCGCACGCCTCGGACACAGGTGGCGGCGCGGATCTCACCGCGATCCGTGCTCGACCCGGCGCTATGCCGAGCTGACCGAGGACCGGGTGCGCGCCGTGCTGGCCGAATGACGCCGGCGCCAGGGGGTGCAACGATGGCCAAGCTCAACTCCGAACGACTCGCGGTCGCCGCGCTCGATGCCTTGCTCGCTGGCGGCCTGCAGATTACGCAGCATTCCTACGATCCTGATCCGAACGAGTGGTATGTCAAAGGTCCGATCGGCAATGTCGGCCCGTTCGAGACACCAGAAGCGGCTATCAAAGCAGCGATCCACGCGCTCTCTAGCCAGCTTGCCGAGCACGCCGCTGTCATCAATGCGTTGAACGCCGAACTCGCGGCGCTCGGCACGAAACTTGACCAGGCCGTGAGCAGCGATGGGCTCCAACCGTGGCGGCGCGCGTTTTCATAGCTGAGTCACTCCGTATGCCGTTTGAACGCTCTCCACACTGAAGCTGCTCTGGGGCAAACGGCAGCAAGCACAATGAGGTATGCACATGCGCAAACGCATCATTCGACCGACGGCTGCAGCGGTTCCAGCCACGGCTCAGTCCTGGCTAGACCTGGAACAGATCGCCCAGGTCGAGATCACCTCGGAGGATTCTACCCACCCAATCGAGGCGGCCTTGCGGCCCACTCCCGAAGTGGGCTGGCAGGCAGCCGGTCCTGGGCAGCAGCTGATCCGGCTGCTGTTTGACGCGCCACTGCGACTGAGGCACATGCGCCTGGTGTTTCAGGAACACCAGCACGCGCGCACGCAGGAGTTCGTGCTGCGATGGTCGCCGGATGCTGGGCAGTCGTACCGGGAGATAGTGCGGCAGCAGTATACGTTCAGTCCACCAGGCACAACCCAGGAGGTGGAAGACTACACGGTCGAGCTCAACGGGGTGACGGCCCTCGAACTGCAGATCATCCCGGATATCAGTGGTGGGGCTGCGCCGGCCTCGCTGGCCGCATGGTATCTGCGAGCGACGTAAGATCGCAGCGGATGTGCGGAGGCCGGCAGAGGCTCACGGCGCGGGTCACCGATGCGCAATGCTGCCTGTGCGCACCGACTACGATCAGAACCGACGCATCAGCAATGTGCCGCAGCATCCAGCGCGGATAAGACCGGCAACGTCGACGCTTGGTGCGCGGCGACATGCGCGAGCGCCTTCGGTAGCCATCTACACGCTGCCAGCGGTCGGCGGGCCGTCGACCAGGATCGGGATGGGTGAGCCGGGCACACCGAGAACGAGGCAGCTATGTCATGGGAGTGGATCTCTAGCAGCCGTGAGAGGCAGTGGTCCTTGAGCATCGGTGAGTGGCAGGCGGTGGTGCGCCGAGTGGACGGACCGCGCTACCTCTGGCGCGCTGCCATCGAGCGGACGGGCGCGCCCCACGATCGGTACGACGGCCCGACCACGCCGGATGCGCTGGAAGCCCGGACGTGGTGCTTGAGGAAGATTGCTGAGGTACGTATCAATCACGGCCGAGACACCTGAAAGGCGTTTGCGGGGTGATCACGCCGTGGCACAGCTGATTGGCTCGCCCCAGACAGCCCGCTCGCGGCGCCCAGGTTGCTGCGGCGCCCCGTCAGCCATGCTGCCTCCCCGTGGATCGCCGCGCCCCAACGCCATCAGTGTCACTCCTGGATAGCTGGTAGTGGGGCGCCTCGCGATATCCGGCGGCCCGGAGCCGCTCGACCACCACGGGGAGATCGGGCGGATCGAGGAAGTAGAAGTTTTTCGTTCCCTGGATGATCACGATCGCTGCCTGCTCCACGCCTACGGCCAGGTAGTGTGTGGATAGGGTCTTCGTCAAATGGTTCCGCCTCGTTATACGGCATCTTTCAATGCAGTTCGAATCGCGAGCTTGACAGTCGCCTGAAAGCGCCGGCCGGCACGGGGGCTGTTCGTTGTCTGCGTGACGGTGTAGCGCTTGGGGATCGTCCAAACCCCTTGACCACGCTCCAAGGCGGTCAGGATAAGATTCAGCTCCGACAAGGTGGCCGCCTCGACCGTGAACGTGATCTGCTGCTCGACGGCTTCAGCCAGCAGCTCGCGTTCGAGGCGCTCCTTGAACTGCTTCAGCTCGACGGCCGCTGCAAGCGGGTAGGACGGCTCTGCCAGATGACGGATCTGCTGATCATAGAACTGTCTGGCTGTGTGAAGGTGCGTGCGCGCCTCCTGGTCTTCACCGAGGATCGCCAGCGCATCTGCCGCTTCCAGGAGGATGCGTACCTTCGTCTCGTAGCGCTTCTTGATCAGCTTGCCGATCGCCAGGAGGCGATCGACAGTACGTCGGGCCACCGTCCAATCGTCGTCGGTCCATGCCTCATCGGGGGTGCTCAACCATAGCGCTGGCCAGCGGTGATCGCTAACTCCTGTGTCTGCGCGAGTCGTTCGAGCAGGGCGACCGCGCCGGCGCGATCGCCCGCTCCTACGAGCTGCGCCGCCTGTTCGAGTTGCTGCTCCGGTGTCTGTTCCCCAAGCGCCATGGCTGCCTCCTGGAAGTCCAATGAGCAGGGAGGAGGGTTGCTCGCAGCGTCCCAACGCACTACCAGACGGCCTATCCGATGCCTGCTCCGCAGCCATGGCCGGCGCTCAACGCGGCGACGAAGGCATCAGGGCGGTTCGGCGTCATCTCGACAACCTCGCCGGCGTCAGGCCAGACGCAGCGCAGGAGCGAAACTACGTCGTCGCCGGCGCCATTCGGCTGGCCAAGCACATAGGCTGGCAAGCCGTGTTGGCGGATTGGCTGCTCCAGCAGGCGGCCGTAGGCATCCAGCCCGGCCGCGTCGGTTGCGTGGTCGCCGAAGATCAAAAAGAGCAGCGGCTGGCCGCAGCGCTGGCAGGTGGTTTTGTAGGGGGCTCTCTCACAGGCCGGTGGCCTCTTCAGGAGGCTGCCCTCCAGGGAGATATTCGAGAAAGTCAAACAAACCGCCAACCGGTAGTGGTAATCAACCGTAAAGAACCACAAGTGGCTATCATACGACTGGAAGACCTTAAAGAGCTGGAACAACAGAGGATGAAGAACTCTGCAAGAGCGCTTCTCAAGTGGTCTGAAGATATGCGGGTCTTGCTGAAGGGCGAACATCTTCCCCACGACCTGTCTACGAACCACGATTACTATTTATGGGAGGAAGAACCTCAGAGTGGTATCACATAATAGAGACCTGGATGCGCTTCCAGTTCCTCAAGGAGCGCCGGCACACAGGTTATATCGCCGAGCAGGGCTCGCTCTTGCAGGGCTCTGATATAGAGTGGTGAGTCTGTCGGAATGGGCTGTACGAGCGCCAGCACCGCTACAGCATCGCGATCAACGTTAGCAAGCCAGACACTAAAGGCCACCTGCCGCACTGCATCCTCGTTTTCCCCGTCAGACCATAGCTGCTGTAAGCGGGTGGCAGAGGCCGGCGAAAGGCGAGGATTATCGAAGGAAGCCCAGTGGGTGAGCGAGCTATGACGACGCCAGTCGTCCAGGTGCGCGTCCTGCCGAGTAGCAAACTCGATTGCATCAGGAAGGTCAATCCGGCCGCAGATGTCACCAACGATACACTTTGAAACTTGTTGGGATGAGAGAAGCGTCATTGTGCCAGCTAACGGCTTGGGCTTCAGCTGCCGCGAGCGCGCTGGGAGAGAGTGTCAAAATGCCAACGATCTCGCGCGCGAAGCGGTCAACTGCAACCGCCCATGCGCCAGAGCGCATGTCAGTACAACAGGAACTCCCATCATAGCGGGAGATCGATGGGCGTTCCTGAGCAATGCCGGGTTGGGCCGCGTGGCGTGTTGAATGCGGTTAGCCTGCCCGTCCGTCAGAACTGATCCAGAAGCCATGAACGGCTCCCCGGTGCCGTAAACATGGCCTTCAGCTCGTCCTGCGTGATCCTTTCATCCAGCGCATAGACTGCGTGTGCGAAGTAACTGCCCTCGTGCAGCGTCGATCCGAAGAGGTGCTGTAGCCACGTGTCGATGTGCGGCTCACTGGGCAGATACACACGGAAGCGGTCTGCGATTCTGCGGCGCGTGCGCTCCTCCTCTATCACTGCAGCCAACAGCATCGGGAGTGCTGCGGTATCACTCGGACGGATACCTACCTCTGCAATGAGGAAGGCGTCTGGGTAAAACTTGGGGATAATATAGCCACAGAGTGTCGCGGGATCGCTGGTCGATGTCGCTACCAGAAAGATGGAACTGCCGTGTACAGACCATTCCCCCCACCGCCAGCTCAAATAGCTTTGCCAATAGGCAGTGTCACGGACGACCGCGGCAGGACGAGTCGCGTTATATGCGTGATAGACCTGAGCCAAGCGATCCCACCCCCCAGGCTCTTGGGTTGGGTCATACGGCCGCACCGTATAGGTTGCCGTCGTCGGAAACTGGGCACCGGTAAACGTGCCTTGCCGATACATATGGGGAAAGATCTGCCAGCCACGCTGTTCATAGTGTGCGCGGGTTTCTGGGGCAGGGTAGAACAGTGCTAGTTCACAATGCTCGTGGTATGCCGCCTGAAGCGCCCAATCGACAAGGTGGTCTACGTGCTGCTGCCGCTCGACGTCGGCTGCGTCCCCAGGCGTGCCAATACCCCATATGTGCGCGACCTGGCGCGGAGCACCTGCCGCATCGCGGATCTGACGAACCCAGTAGGTAATGGCGGCGCGCAGTGCACCATCTGGCCCTCGGGCAACATAGGATCGTTCAAATCGATGCGGATCACTGCGAAACGCGGACGTGACAATCGCGACAGTATCCTCAAACGCAGCGGCCCACCAGGCAATTGCGGTGAGTTCGTCTGCTGGGCGTAGCAAGGAATAGTCAACTGACATACTGGTCGTGCTCCTGATCTGTTATGATGGGCGTGAGGAAACATCTGTTCACGAAGCGGGCTTCACGAACAGCACACCGACACGGATCAGGAAAGCGCGACACCGGCAAAGGCAGCAGTGGAGCGAGAGGAAGGGTCTATCAAATGCACGACGCTAGACGCACACCAGCTCGGCGCATGACCTTTCACTGATCCAGCCGCAGATGATGGAGCGAATAGAAGCGTTCATAGCAGCCTCCTTGTGCCCTGCTCGGGCACGACGTGGATCAGGTAGGTTCGTGTGGGTAGCCGTACACCGCAAGGATAACATACAACGTTGGATTGTCAAGATCGGCACCGAATGAGGGTTGCGGCCCAACGGCTTGCCCATCAGCCGCGCCGCCACTGATAGATCGGGAACACGTTCGGGTCGCTACCAGCGTTCAAAATAGCTATGATCTCGGGGACGCGTAGCGGCGTCAACTGCATGGGCGGGTTGGGCGCGCTGGCGCCACGGTGTTAGGGCACACGACTCATACGGCGTATATTGTGTTTCGTGCTTCGTATCGGGTCGTTTGTGGTGTCTACGACCCCATGAGTTTGATGCGCGTAGCGCCTTCGCGTTGGGCAAGCTTCGCGGTTTCTGCAATGCCTTCTATCTCTGCTTGGATGAGTCCACTGGTCATGTCTTCGTCTTCGACGCCTGACCGGTTCAGAAAATCAAGTCCTCGTCGCTGTCGTTCGGCTTCAAGCGTCGCAAACACATTGGGCATCGTGTTTATTGCGGCTGCAAGCGATTGTGCACGGTCAATAACGGTCTGTGGTTGCTGCCAAATGGCTGGGCCAAGATTGAAATTCAACCAGTCAGTCTCTATCTTCTCAAGGGGCTGCAGATCGAGACCAAATACGTGAGAACATACCGGAAGAAATGGTGCATCGGTCAAGATTTCGAGCAGCCATTTAGTATCTGAGAGGCCGAACCACGATACTGGATATCGCTTCCCGATGTCTGCCTCTATCCAGAGTCCGCCCATGCGAGTGCTCCCCTTATCACAGGGATGGAACACTAAAACGATACTGTAGCATAGCTCCGCATCAAGATAGCCGCATTCCAATCAAGATGGGGCCGAAAGGCGCGCCGAACGGGTTGGCATTCAGTTGCCGCGAGCGCGCTGGGGAAAGCCTCTCAAAAAGCACCGATCTCGCGCGCGCAGCGGTCAACTGCAATGCCGTGTTGGGCGGCAGGGTTGTACAGAGTTGGTGGGTGAGCGTTCAGTGTATGGCTCTTCCACCGCATCCTGATACGTAGATATCGTGCTTCTCAGCCAGTTCGACGACGAACTGAACGTGCCGATCTCGTGCGTCAAGATGCCTGAGCACTGCTCGATTGGTTTGTCCATCGACAGGTCGGGGAGCGACAGAGACAGACGTCAAGCGTGGATTCCGTATAGTAATCTGCGGTTATTTCTTCATTCGTACGAATATCGCGTAAGGCAACATACTGAGTCCCGGTTGGATGGCGCGAGAGATCAATGGCGTTTGGTTCACATGAATGATTGAGGTAGTAGTGGAAGGACACCGGCGTCACAATGAAAAGCGTATCGGAGAGACGTTCTTCATTGTACAGGGTGCCATCAATTTGAATGTTTCCTGCGTCCCAATCCGCTTGTGTGAAGACGAGTCCGCCAGTCACCCAAATAAGCGTTTCTCCAGCCCGAATATCGTCAATGGCGAATGTTCCCGTCCCATGAATTGGCGACTTCCGCAGTACAATGCGGCGATCGAACCACATCGTCACAGGTTCTGTACGATAGCTCATCACGATACTCCTTGAGTATGATTACTGCTTGGCATCGCCCGTAGCATACAGCCATATGGTGTTGGAGTTGAGGCGCAGGCGCTTCAGCCGCCCAACGTGTTGCGCGTCAGCTGCCGCCGAGGCGCGCTGCATCAGAATGCGCTAAAATAGCTAGGATCTCGCGCGCCGAAGGCGGTCAGCTGCAAGCGCCTGTTGGACGGCAGGCTCGCATCGACGTTCAACTGAGGCTTCTGAGCCACCGGTTTCCTACTCAATCACTCATTACTGCCGCTAAATGCGCGACATCTTTGATCAGCCATAGAAGCAGATCGTGCTCAATCCGTACCTGCTCGCCCTGTCGTAATGGGGTGTGGCGTTTGCAAACTCCCCGCCCATCGGGCACAAATCCGCGTTTGGCATACAATCGTTGTGCTGGACCATAGTCGTCAAAGATACCAACACACAGTCCAGCAAGCGCTGAGCGTCGTGCAATCTCTTGTTCCGCACGTGCTAATAACAGATTGCCAAGGCCACGTCCACGGTCGTGATAGCGGATTTCGATGTTCTGAATGAGCGGTATCCCACGGTCGCGGAAGGGCGGATAGAGAGAATGCCAACGGATGGTCAGGATGCCGACGAGACGTTCTGCTTCAAATTCCAACAAGGTGGTGCTACCGCCTGTATCGTGGTCGGCAAAGACTGCCTCAAGCGTTTGAGCATCCCAGACGAAGGCGGCTTTTACGGCATGCTTGATCTGAGAGAGTTCCTGTGGCTGAACGACGTGGAAGGTTACCTGATCGTGGGATGGCTGCATCATGTTCTTGCCTTATGGAGCATCAAGCGAGATTGTTTTCGAGAATTGCAGCAGCGTAGCGATGATGTGTGATTTGATTGCAACCTGTATGATGGCCTGCCGTCCAACGCCCTGCGCTTCAGCTGCCGCCGAGGCGCGCTCTCCAAGATGACCTCAAAAAACGCACGATCTCGCGCGCCGCAGGCGGTCAGCTGCAAGCGCCTGTTCGGCGGCAGTCGCACTCCAAACCATATCGTCTGCATGGCACGGCATTAGAGACAGACGCTTGTCGACTGGATCGTAATGCTCTTCAGCCGATCACGATTGTCAA
>WNGB01010997.1_pt1 | contig 12445 bp, 9 predicted proteins | sample 5400681 | NCBI WGS metagenome assembly WNGB01 (sample SAMN13153367, study PRJNA577476) | soil metagenome | isolation source: 115 cm soil or saprolite under grassland replicate 2 | place: USA:California | collected 2016-06-15 | reverse complement strand
TGAGGGTTATTCACGGCGCCGAAATTTGATCGGTGATTCGGCGTGTTCTGAAAGGGTGACGGTCCGCTTCTTCGGAAGAATTGGGTTACCACACTCAATTCAAAGAAACGGACCGTCGCGTGTATCATACCACCGGGTTCACGAGGGCTCAGATCGAGGAATTGTGTGACCTGGTTCGGGCCGAGGTTCAGTTGTCGCGTGGGCATGTGTGGCCTCCGATTCTCGGGCTGCTCACCTCGGTTGTGGTGACGCTGACGTATCTGCGCAGAAACCGGGTTCAGGTCGAGTTGGCCGAGACGTACGGAGTATCGCAGGCGACGATCAGCCGAGCGATCACCTCGCTGACGCCCGTGCTCGGACAGGTGCTGATCGACTACGTTGCCGTGGCTGAGGACCTGGACGACAGCACCCCGTACGTCGTGGACGGGACGCTGCTTCCGTGTTGGTCATGGGCTGGTCACCGAGAGTTGTACTCCGGCAAGCACAAGACGACCGGTCTGAGCGTCCAGGTCGCCTGCCGACTCGACGGATCACTCGCCTGGATCTCCGACCCGGTGGACGGATGCCGCCACGACAGCTTCGCCCTCGGCGAATCCGGGGTAATTATCACGCTGGACCCGAGCAAGTGGATCGGCGACAAGGGATACGTCGGAAACGGCATGCTCACCCCGATCAAGAAACCCGAACACCGAGAGTTGTCCGACTGGGAGAAGGCCTTCAACACCCAGGTCAACAAGATTCGCTACGTCATCGAGCAAACCATCGCCAACTTGAAGACGTGGAGAATCCTGCATACCGACTACCGCCGACCCCTGGAAAGCTTCACAGAAACCATATCTACGGTCGTCGCCTTACACTTCTACAAGATCGCCTGTGAATAGGCCTCCATACATCAGCCAGGTCCTCGGCGAACCGGGCGATTGGCAGATGCGACCCACGCGCATGAACGGTCAACAGGCGGCAGTCGTGCACTACCGCGGTACCCCCTTCGGGGTCGCCGTGTTGAGCACGACCACGAATGGCATCAGGAAGATCGTGGCATTCGGGTTCCCCGAGCTGGCTACACAGTCGGCATAGCGCCTGAACTGATGACCAGTTTGTCGTCTTCGACGAAGCCGCCACCACCACCAGGCTGAAACACTCCCATTCACGCACGCACAACGAATCAGCCCCCGGTCATGCAGTGCGGCTGCGTGCGCACCGGATCGCGGCATGAGCGCGAACCCGATCGAGTGATCCTGACGGTCGATGGTTCGCATGGCGGGCGGCAATGTAAGAACGGAGTCACGCCGCAGGCGGATCACCTCTACCGGAGAGCCAGAACCCGCTGCGACCGCGACGGCGAATATCAGCGCCCCCGTCGACGGCGCCGCTTCCGGCTGGATTGATGCGGCGATCGGCGCGTTCTCTTACCTGGAGATGACTCAACATTGTCGCGCTTTGGTTTAGGCGATAGACCGACCCTAGGCGCCTGCCGCTCGCCCGCATATGGCTCAACCGAATTAGAAGACGTTATCCTCCTCCACCAGCTAAGGCCCCACTTCTGCAGGACCCAGGAAACGCTGGCACCGAGCATTGCCAGCCCAAGGCCGCTAGCTCCGAATCCACTTAAGACGGCGATACCATGAGGAGTGACAGTGCCACGGACCCCACCTACAAACAGGAGGATACCAACCACGCACATAGGAATACCGAACGCAGAAAAGGCCAAGCATTGAGTCAGTGACTCCGGAAACAACGGCCTAGTGGTTCTCAGAATAGCGATACCCAGGGCAATTCCAACCGTACCAAGCGTTATCAACCCAGGAGTGGGCACTTGAGAAGATTTACTGGCTTTCTCTGCAAGCCCCTCCAAGAACATACCAACACCGGTACTCGCGAACATCAGTCCAGTGAGGACACTCCAAGTCTGGGCGACCGATCGCTGGATAAGACAGGTCCCAACGGTGGCGGCCGCCATGGCTAGGACTGCAGGGGTTCGCCAGTCACTCGGACCCCAAGCTGTGAAGATGCCGCAAATCGCCACCACGACAACCATTGCAAGCAGAACGACCCTCGTTAGCCCTGATTCTTCACCGGGTTGATCTTGTGGCCGTTCTGACGCCGTTTATCGCTGATGGTGGATGTGTGGTGGTGTCAGGGTATGGCGGGTGGCCGGCTGTCGCACCGGGTGGGGCGTGGTCTCCTGGGTCTCCTGCTCGTTGGGTCGGGTTGGTGCTGGTCAGTCGGGCTTCGGCTGGGGCAGCGCGCGGACGCGGTCGAAGGCTTGGGCCAGAGCGGTGGCCCAGGGCCAGGTGGCCGGTAGGCGTAGCCAGCGGATGCGGGCGTGGTGCACGAGTCGGGCGGGCACGTGCAGCAGCCGGTAGCGCAGGGTGGCCGGTTCGGCCTTGGCGAGGGTGAGGATGTCGGGGCAGCCGAGCAGTTTCAGCCAGACGAGCAGGTCAACGGCGATCGTGACGGCGTGGCACCAGGCGAGGTTGACGGTCCAGGACTTGGAGGGCAGGTGCCCGAGGCCGGTGTCCTTTCCGGTGCGTACGCCGTCTTCGACGCGAGCGTGGGCGCGATGGCGGGCGTCGAGGAGTTGGACCGATAGGCCGGGTCCGGTGTTGGTGACGAAGCAGCTGTACTTGTAGCCGTCGGCGTGGAACAGGGTGGGCTGCTCGCCGGGGGCCAGCCTCGTGCGGCGCACGATCACCCGCATGGTCTTCGGCCAACCGGTGCGCCGTAGCCGCTCGGACAGCAGGTCGGTGATCTCCGCGACGTCGATGTCTTGACGTAGCGCGCCGGTGATGTTGTCCAAGCCGGGCCGCCACCGGTCGGCCGGCAGCCGGCCGATCGCGGCGCGCACGTCGGCGTCGACGTCGAAGCCGATGGAGTACTCCACGGTCCGGTCGGCGGCGTGGTTCTGCCGGTGCGCCCAGTCGATCAGGCTGTGGGAGGCGCCGGCGCCGTCGCTGGTGATCAGCAGGCGGCGTCGCCACCGCTTGGGGACCTGGGCGATCGCCTCGTGCAGCACGGCGATCAGGTCGTCGGAAGTGTTGCTGCCCGCGTTGCCCGCTCGCAGCAGCAGACTGGCCAGCTCCCCGGTGTTGTCGATCCAGCACCCCAGCGGGTGATGGCCATACGTCTTCTTGAACGTGGGCGCGGCCCGCTCCTTCTTCGAATGCGAGACCACGAGCGAGCCGTCGATACGTAGCACTACCATGCCGGCCTGGCTCATCCCGCCGGCGAATCGGGCCTCGGGCAGCCCGTCGGGCAGCAGCTGCCACACGTGCGCGCGGGCCGCGGCGCGGACCCGGCCGATGGCCGCGCGGGCCCGCCCGCCGGTCTCGGCCAACGCGCGGCGGGCGGTGGTGTCCGAGGCCACCGGGCCGAACACCTGCGCCTGCGCCCGTAACGCCTCAATATCCACGATGTCGCGGGCGCCGCAGGCGATCGCGACCGCCACGTCGGCCAGCACCCGGCCCCGATCGTGCAGCGGGTCGAAGCCGCGCCGGGCCAGCACCGCCGACAGCCCGCCGGTCAGACCGGTCCGGTCGGCCAACATCCGCACCGGCACCGCCCCGGCCCATGCCACGATCCCCTCACCGTCGGCGCACAGCCGCAGATCCTTGCTCCATGCCGTAACATCCACCCCGAAGGTGCCTTCCATGAAAGTGAAACCGGTCGACTAGACACCACCAGTTTCCCTTACGTGGCAGGCACTTTCGCGTTCCCGCGCCGTCGCGGTCACCCTATTGGATCATCCCCGGTGAATAGCCAGGGTTAGAAGTGCGGTCTCATGCAGTGACCTAATCCACGCGGCTACAAACAACACAGCGACGAACGCGGCGAGGACTGCTGGACCTCGGTAACCAACATCAACTGACGCCGCGTTGGTGGCGAGCCCAACCGTCACGCTGCCAAGAAAGCAGCCCAGAACAAGGCGCCAGTCGCGGCGACGCTGTGGCGATGAACTCGGGGAAGACCCACTCGGCGTGATCGAGGAGGGCCTCTGGCCGGCTCTGGTCATGTTACGAGGATGCCGTATCGAACATGCAGACCCTCATGGGACCGGGACCTGGCCGACGGAGGGATGATCGTTAACACATCGGAATACCGTCCACCCGGCCTGATCGAGTGCACTGACATCGGCATGACCGAGTCCCGAGCCCGGCGGCGCGGCTACGCAATGTAACGAGCGGGAGGCGGCGGATCCGGAAACCAAGATCGCCGATCTCGAAGGCCGCTAAGGTCCTGACCGGCCGGGTCTCTACGTCTGCCTTGGCGCCACCTCCGGGTTTGCAGCTTTGGAGTGCCGCAGCCATGGCTCCCGAACGACCTTACTAATCGCCCACAGTGGTGGGACGGATGCGTGATCCCTCGTGCCGGATGCATCATGTGCGGGGCCCAGGCTGTAGGCCCGGTGTTCACTCGGGCGGTGGCTCATGTTGCACCTGCGGCAGTTAATGCCTACCCAACTGGCGGAGTGTCTGTATGCGAACCAGGCCGTATTCTGCGGTACCCGCGAGGTCGGATGGTGGGTCGAGCCGGCGTCGGCAGGTGCGGCGCTTGCTACGGTCTAGGCTGGCGCGTCGGATCCAGGAGCCGCTGCTCGGCATGACGCTGAGGCCGCTCGGCGTTCGGGTGGCAACAAGGTAAATGGGGATAGCGATGACAAACGTGAAGTTCACCGGCATTCGTCACGTCAAGCTGCCAGTTAGCGACCTGGTCCGCAGCCGCGAGTGGTACGAGCGCGTGCTGGGCTACACCGTCGAGTGGGAGTTTCCCGACGACGACGGCGTCGTGCGCGGCGTCGGCGGCCGATTGCCAGGTGCGGGTGTCCTGGTAGCGCTGCGGCAAAACGCGCAGGCCGCCGCCGGCAACGCAGGATTCGACCCGGTAGGCTTCGCGATTGCCGACCGCGCGGCGGCCGAAGCGTGGATCGCGCATTTCGACGCGCTCGGCGTACGACATTCCGGAATCAGGAATGCCACCCGGGGCTGGGTAGTCGACGTCTACGACCCGGACGGGCTGACCGTTCGCCTGTACAGCACAGGCGACGACGCCGAGGACCGCACCAACCAGCCCGGCTACGCCCGCACTGTAGCGGTTGGGCAGCCGTTACAGCCCAAGTAGGCAATCAGCGCCTCGAATAGGTTAGACAAAGGCCGGATGCCTCAGCCGCCTCACACTCAGACCTGGTGAACGTTCTTGGTCAGCGCACTAGCTGGGCGACCACAAGATCGCCGCCGATGCGGCCGCCAGCGTCGTCGACCTCGCGGGACACCGGCTGAGCAGCGCCCGCGAGCAGTGTCAGTTCCACCGCGGCTGGGACCCGTCTGTCGGCAGCAGGCCGGTACAGGATGGTCAGCTCGCTGCGCCATCCGTCAACGGCCTAGATCACGTGCAACTCAATTCGGCAATGTCGTGAGCCGCGGTTACGTGCCGGAGGCCATATAGGCGGCGAGGATGTAGTTGGGGTGGCGGTCGAGGTTGTTGCGGGCGCGGTCGTAGCGCATGGTGGTGCGCGGGTCGGCGTGGCGGGCGGCGATCTGCACATCCCGCAGGCTCACGCCAGCGTCGAGCATGGTCGTCACGTGTGCCGCAACATGTGCGGGTGCATCCTGGCATCCGGATGCCGGCGGTGGCGGCCAGGTACTTGAGCCGGCGGGTGGCGGCGGGCGGTCCATCCGGGTGTCGAGGGTGTTGCGCAGGATCGGCCCGGTCTCGCGGCTGTCGACGGCGCGGTCGATCGCGCGGGCCACCGCCGGTGGCAGCGGCACGAGAACGACCTTGCCGCCCTTGCCCCGTACCCGCAGCACGCGGCGGCCGTGTTCCTCGCCGAGGTCGGCGATGCTGGCGCCGCAGGCTTCGAAGATCCGCAGGCCGAGCACGCCGAGGAGGGCGACCAGGGCGAAGTCGTTCGGGTTGGCCGACAGTCGGGCGGTGGTGATCAGCGCTTCGGACTGCAAATGCCCGAGGCCGAGGGTGGGCGACTCGGCCGGCACTGTCGGCCGGCGGACGTAGTCGGCCGGCGAGTGCGGCAGGATCTGATCGATCACACAGACCCGGTAGAAGCCGACCACCACCGACAGCCGGCGCGAGACCGTGGAGGGCTGGTAGCGGCGGACGTCCTGCAGCCAGCGCATGTACCGTTCGATGTCAACCCGCACCGCGGACAGCGGGCCGAGACCCTGATCGGTGCACCAGCGCAAGAAGACCCGCAGGTCGGACTCGGTGTGCAGCCGGGTCTCACCACGATAGCGGCCCAGATAGGCCGACACCGCGGCGCGCAGGACGAGCTCGTCGGCTCGCGCGAGGTCAGTACCGGGAGCAGAGAAGGCAGCCATACATCACCGTGCGTCACCGGCGACGATGAACGCCCAGCACGCCCGGGGCGGCTTGAGCGCGCAGCTGATCAAGTGGTGTCGTTATCTCGTTCGAGTCGACGGTGAGCGTGCCGGCGAAGATGACCCGCCGTCCGCCGAGCGACCACAATTCGCCGTCAGCGATAGCGACTCGCTCCCGTGCACTGTCACAGACTAGTGTCCGTCATGCGATCACGTGGTAATCAAGCGACGTCAGCCACTCAGGGGTCACGCCGCAACCCCGTCTGATCGCAGGACAGTACCTTCATTCGCTCCCCAGCGGGCAGCTACGGCTTGCCGCCATAAGCGGTGGAGGCGGCACGCTTCCCCCACAGCACTGTCGCAGTCGCAGCCGGCGCCCGGTGGGTGTCCGGGCGCGGTGCGCCGGTTGAGCTCTATCGGTCGTCCAACGCTTCGGTCATGCGGCGGCGCACGACCTCGGCGCGCTCTTGGTCCAGCTCACGCAGCATCGCGATGGCCTGCGTCCAGTATTCGCGGGCGGCACGGGGGTCGCCGCGGTCCATCATCACCTCGGCCAGGCTGCACAAGCTCACAGCCTCGTTGTGGCGGTCGCGGTACTGCTGCCGGATCTGGCGGGCCTCGTTGAGTGCCTGGACCGCCTCGTCGTACCGGCCGAGCATCCGGTAGATGTCGCCGGCGCTGTTGAGCGTGAACGACTCGCCGTGCCGGTCGTCGAGCCCGCGCCGGATCGCGAGTGCCCGCTCGGTGTGGTCGAGCGCCTCGGTGAGCCGGTCGAGTTCGCGGTAGACGTTGCCCATGTTGCTCAGTGCCATCGCCTCGCCGTACCGGTCGTCGGTCTCCCGGAACAGGTCGAGGGCCTGGTGGAACATCGCCAGCGCCGCGTGGTGCTGGCCGAGTCCGCGGTTCGCCTCACCCTGATTGAGCAGGCTGATCGCCTGGCCCTGGGAGTCGCCGGCGGCGCAGCGCAGCTCATAGGCCCGCCGGTGATGGGTCAGCGCTGCCTTGAATTCCTCCAGGTCGTAGTAGGCGTTGCCGAGGTTGGTCGCCACGTTGGCCACCGCCTGCTGATCGCCCAGCCGTTCGGCCGCGTCGAGCGCGGTCCTGTGGGTGGCCAACCAGTCGGTCCAGTACTTGCGGAGGTAGAAGAAGACGCCGAGTACCGTCGGCAGCTGCCACGCTATCGCGAGGTCGCCGCGGTCGTACGCCAGCGCTGCGGCGGCGACCAGGTTCGCCCGTTCGTTCTCGCACCACTGCATCGCCTCGCTCTGGTCCGCGAACCGCAGCGGTGGCGGGCCGCCGGCCGGCTGCTCCAGTTCCCGGTCGCGGCGCTTGCCGGTGAAGTGCTTCTCGGCCGCTGCCGCCGTGTTCAGGTACCAGAGCAGCAGGCGCCGGATCGCCAGGTCGCGTTCGTCGGCCGGCTCGCCGACCTCGGCCTGCTCCCGGGCGTACAGGCGGAGCAGGTCGTGCATGCCGAACCGCCGGGTACTTATCTCGACCCACAGGTGCGCCCGGACCAGCACATCGGCGTACGCTGCCGCTTCACGATCACCGGTACCGGCGAGCGCGGCGAGGGCGATCACGTCCAGGTCGGGACCGGGGTGCAACCCCCCTAGCCGGAAGAGCCGGGCGGCCGCGGCGTCGAGATGCCGGTACGACCACGAGAAAACGGCGCGGACGGCCGTGCCCGGGTCCTCCCCGGCGTCGAGCAGGTCGAGCCGGCGCTTCTCGTCGGTCAGCTCGGTGACCAGCTCGTGGAGCGTGGTCGTGCGGCGGGACCGGGCCACCTCGGCGGCGACCGCGAGGGCGAGCGGCAACCCGGCGCACAGCCGGGCGAGCGCTTCGGCGGCCTCGGGCTCCGTCTCCACCCGCTCCGGAACCCGGCTGCCCAGCAGCGCGACGGCGTCGGCGACGTCGAACACGTCGAGATCGATCCGGCTGGCCCCGGTTCTGGCGGCCAGCCCGGCGAGGCTGTCCCGGCTGGTCACGAGCGTGTAGCTGGAGCCCGTGCCGGGCAGCAGGGACACCACCTGTTCCGAGGAGTGAGCGTTGTCCAGGATCACCAGCATGCGGCGGCTCGCCAGCAGCGAGCGGTACCGGGCCGCGCGCTCGCCGAGATCGCGCGGGATCCGCCGTGCGTCCACGCCGAGCGCGCGCAGGAACCCCGCCAGCGCTTCGGTGGGCGGCAGCGGCTGGTCGGCGTGGTAGCCGCGCAGGTCCACGTACAGGCAGCCGTCCGGGTAGCCGGCGGCCGTCAGACGTGCCCACCGCACCGCGAGCGCGGTCTTCCCTACGCCAGCGGTACCGCTGACCACCACGACCGGCGCGCCGCCGACCGCCAGCGCGTCGAGACGGCTCAGCTCTTTCTCGCGCGCGGTGAAGCCGAAGACGTCGGCGGGTAGCTCGGCGGGTACGCCGACGGGATCGTGCCCTTCGGTCGGCCGGACCGGGGCGGCGAGGCTGGGGTCCTGGCGCAGGACCTGCTCGTGCAGCCGGCGGAGGTCGACGCCGGGCTCCACCGCGTACTCGTCGACCAGCAGCGTACGCAGTTCCCGGTACACCGCGAGTGCCTCGGCCTGCTGGCCGCTGCGGTAGAGCGCCAGCATGAGCAGGAGATGGACCCGCTCCCGGGTGGGGTGCGCGGCTGCCAACGCCGAGAGGTCGGCCACCAGCTCGGCTTGGGCACCCAGGTCGAGCCGTACCTCCGCCGCTTCCTCGACCGCAGTCAGGTAACGGTCGGTGAGGTTGCGCCGTTCACGTTCGACGAACGCCCCCGACACGCCGCCGAGCGGATCGCCTCGCCATAGTCGCAGAGCGTCTGCGTACGCCTCGGCAGCGGCGGTGAGCGCTCCCTCGGCGCGCAGCCGACGCGCCTCGCCGACGGCCTCGTCGAAGGCGACGAGGTCCAGGTACGTTCGGCCGGCGGCGAGCCGATACCCGGAACCGCCGGCGACCAGTGGCTGGTCGTTCTCCGCGGCGAGGGCCTTGCGCAGCCCGCTGACGTACGTATGCACCAGGTTCGCGGCGCTCGTCGGCGGATCGTCGCCCCAGATCTGGTCCACGATCACGTCCCGGCTGACTAGCTCATCCCGCCGCAGCAGCAGCACGGCGAGAAGGGCCCGTTGCTTCGGCCGGCCGAGGTCGAGCTCACGGTCGCCACGCCAGGCCCGGACCTGACCGAGCAGTTCCAAGCGCAACCCGTCGGCGTGGTCCTGCGGGCGGCCCACGGTACCTCGACCTCCAGATCGCGTATAGATCAGCTCCAGCCGATCTCCCCGACGATGACGCGGGGACGAGTGCCACGTGTGGCGCCCCGTGTCCAGGATAGGGGGGCTCATGATGATCAGCGCCAATGGCTCGGGCCCGGCGGCGGCGCAGCGTGCCCACCAGCAGCCGTGGTGGCGTGCGCCGGTGCGGCCGCGTGCTGCCACCCGGCCGCTCGCTGCGGTGATCGACTCCGGCTTCCGTCTGGTGCTCGCCGTGCAGGCCGTGGGCAACGGCCACACTCCGGGCCGGCCACGATCGCTGGCGGCCCTGGTACGCCACGGACTCCTGGTGGCGTCGGTACCGGTCGCCGTCGAGGTGATCCTGCTCGCCAGCGGCAGCGGCGTCGCACTGCGCAGTCCGGTAGCAGTCATGTGGGTGCTCATCCTGTGCGCGGCGAACGCTCTCGCGCTGGCCTTCGGTTGGCGTACCTGGCGTCTATTCAGCCGGGCCGGCCCGGACTTGGACACCCTGCTGGCCGGCTGCCCAGGCCGGACCCAGCTCGTCGGCTGGCTCGTACGCGCCCTGTCGATCCGACGACAGGTCGCCCGTTCGCTGTTCTGGGCGGCCGTCGCGTGCCTGCTGCTGTGGCTGACCCAGCCAGCCATCAAGCCACAGCTGGAGATAGGCCTGGTGTCGTACGTGTCCGTCGGGTGGACCGGCGCCATCGGCGGCAACTGCCTGTACTGGATCGTCGCGCTGTCAGAGTTCGGCCGGCGGGTACTGAGGCAGCGCTCCCTCAACCTGACCTGGCACTCGCCAGCGAGCACCCCCGGCCTGACCGGGCTCAGCGACACATTCGCCGCGCTGACGATCGCCGTCCTGGCCGCGTTCCTGCTCACCGAGGTACTCGCTGTACAAGCGTCGCGGTACGGTCCCAGCGCCGTACTGTCCACGCTCGCCAACATCATCCCGGTCGCCTCGGCGGTGGCCGCGCTGCTGGCCGGCATCATCCCGCACGGCTGGCTCTACCTAGCCGTCCGCGACGCCCGCCGCTCGGCGCTGGTTACCGTCGGCGCCCTGATCAGCCAGCAGCCGCCGACCAGCATCCGCGACATCGACCGGATGCACACCGCCATCGACCTCTACCGGCTGATCGAAACCAGCCCCGGCCTACCGTTCAACACCACCGCCATGATCCAGTACGGCGCGACCGTCCTCGGCACACTCTTGGCCTACCTCCTCGGATAACCCGCCCGCCGAACCGTCCCTGTCAGCTCGTCCTCGCAGCCATCGGTACGTTCGTGCGCGGGACCGGGACCGCTGCCCTCGTCCGTGATGGTGGTAGCGCGCCATCGGCGGCAGACATCCCATGTTCTTGGTTGTCAAGGGGCGGGCTGGAGGTGTGCCCAGGCGGTCGCCTCGTCGTAGACGGTGTTGGTCTTGAGGCAGCCGTGGAGGATGCCGATGAGGCGGTTGCCGAGTCGGCGTAGCGCGGCTTGGTGTCCGGTGCCGCGTTCGCGCAGGGTTTGATAGTAGGCGCGGGCGCCGGGTGAGCCCTTGAGCGCGCAGAAGGCCCACTGGTGTACCGCGTCGCCGAGACGGCGGTTGCGGGCGGAGCGGGCCAGCACGACGCGGCGGCTGCCAGAGGCACGGGTGATCGGGGACGTGCCGGCGTAGTTACGGCGGGCTTTGGCGTCGGTGAAGCGGTGCGGGTCGTCGCCGAACTCGCCGAGGATCCGGGCCGCGAGCACTACGCCGAGGCCGGGTTGGCTCAGGTAGCGTTCAGCGTCCCGGTGCCGGCCAAAATGCGCGGCCACCACCTCACCCAGCTGCTCGATCTCCCCGTTGAGGGTGGTGATCAGCCGGACCTGGGTGGTCACGATCGCCGCGTATGCGGCCTGTACCGGCCCGGGTTGGCATAGCTGCGCGGTCCGCAGTACCTCTTGCATCGCGGCAGCTTTGGCCTCCACGCCGCGGCGGCGAGCGCGGCGCAGCGCCGCGGCGATCTGCGAGCGGGACAGTGCTGCGGCCCGGTCTGCATCCGGAGCACGGCCCAGCAACTCCAGGGTGTCTGGGGCCGCCAGGTCGTCGAACGCGGCCAGGGCGGCAGGGAAGAACTCCCGCAACGCGCTACGCAGTCGCAGCACCTGCCGGGTGCGGTCCCAGATCAAGCTCTGGTGGGTACGAGCGACCAGCTTCGTGGCCTCCACCTGGGCGGAATCGCCAGCGACCAGGCGGTGATGAGCGTGATCGAGGCGCACGATCTCGGCCAGCACGTGCGCATCGCCGACGTCGGACTTGGCGCCGGCAGCGCGGAAGAGACCCAGCGATCTAATAGTCAAGTGCTCGCCACGCATCCGCGGGGCACGTCATCCCATCAGCTGTCGTGTCTCCTCACGACCAGCGGGCGCACAGTCTGCCGCAAGACCTCAAGGGCCTGATGAGTGGAGTGCTGACCCGCCAGCCGCTACCGGAGCCATCCTGCCGCAGCAGGTTGACAGAACCTATTAGATGAGTGACGCGAGCCGAGTCATAGCTGGGGCAGATCGCCTCGCATGCTCGATAGTGGGTACGTGGGAAGCGAACAACTCGCGTGGTCCGGCCGCGACTGGCGGATGCCGGTATGGCTCTGGGTGGGCCTGGCGACGATGTTCGTCAGCGCGCTGCATATCATCATCGACTTCGGCGTCGGACTGTTCGACCTGCACGGGACGCTGACTCTGACCGAGGCGGCAACGCTTGTCGGCGTTGCGCTCATCCAGCTCTGGTGGGCGATTTCCTTCATGGCGGGCGCTCGGGGCAACGGCAGCGGCGTCGCCAGCGCCGGGATCCTCGGCGCCGGCTGGGCGGCGCTGACCAACGGCTTCCCGATCGTCTACTGCCCGCCCGTGTGCGAAGAGGCGCGGCCG
>WNGB01010996.1_pt1 | contig 12446 bp, 8 predicted proteins | sample 5400681 | NCBI WGS metagenome assembly WNGB01 (sample SAMN13153367, study PRJNA577476) | soil metagenome | isolation source: 115 cm soil or saprolite under grassland replicate 2 | place: USA:California | collected 2016-06-15 | reverse complement strand
GACGTTGGCGACCGGGGTGCCGACCGCGCCCGCGTGCGAGAGCTGGTGCTCGGGGCGGAACAGGGTCGCGGTCGGGCTCATCTCCGTCTGGCCGAACAGCAGGTAGAACTCGCAGCCGAACACCTCGAGGCAGCGCCGCAGCTGCGCCTCGGGCATCGGCGCCATCGCGTACAGCGCACGGCGCAGGCTGGACAGGTCCCGGCCGGCGACGTCCGGGTGGTCCAGCATCTGCCGGTACATCATCGGCAGGCCGAAGATCTGCGTGATCCGCTCGGTCTCGATCAGCTCGAGCAGCCGGCCGGCGTCGAAGCCCTCGGTCAGCTGGGCGAACGTGGTCCCGCGCTCGCCGGCTGCGGCGAGCTCATAGGAGATGACGATCACGTCCGCGACCGCGGGCACCTCGACCAGCGCGCTGTCCAGGACCGGAAGCAGCTGGCTTTCGATGACGATACCGCGGGCGCAGGAGTGGCCGAGCACGTAGGCGACCTCATTCGTCCGCCAGCCGAGGTTGATCGGCACGCAGATCACGCCGAGCTTCGCGCAGGCGTAGTAGGTGACGAGGAATTCCGCGCTGTTCCCGGACGCGAGCGCGGAGCGAGTCGCCGCGCCCGGCGTACCCGCGGCCGGCGATCGTGCGCCCACGGTGGTAGGCCCACAGCCGCCCGCCAGACGACGACCCGGCGCCGATCGGGGCTGCAGTATCAACTAGTTCCACCGATGAGTTCGCGTCCCCCACCAGGTCAGTACAGGTGAGGCAAAGCTCGCGGACAAACGCCGTAAAGCGGGAGTCCGCACCGGTCCACTTCCGAACCAGAGGTGCGCAATGTGTCCACACCGGCCCCCATGCCCGCCGGCGGACCGCGCTGACCGCGCCGCCGCCCACATCGTCGCCGGCCACCCCGAACAGGGCTGGAGCCTGCTGTGCAACGGCGTGATCCTCTTCGACGACGACGGCCAGCTGCTGCCCGAAGGCCGTCCAGTCCCGCCGCGCCGTCCGACCCACCACCGACCGCTCGTCGCGGCCTGAGGACCCGAAGGAGTCCCGAGATGCGCCAGATCCAGCTCCGCAAGCCCGCCAGGAAGACGGCCCCGGGTGAGCTGGACCTGCGCACCCCGTCCGGCCGCGTCCTGCCGTTCTGAACCCCGATCAGAGCGCCGGTGTTGCCATCGCCTGTCACGCAGCGGAGGCGACACTGCGTCATACCTGACGTAGGGGTCGTGACGGTCGGGTGGAGGTGGTCGGATGGCGCGGGATGTGGGTGCCTTCACCGGGTTCGCTGCCGCGCAGGCGCGACCATTGCTCAGGACCGCATGGCTGATGACCGGCGACTGGCACCTCGCGCAGGATCTCGTCCAGGACACCCTCGCCCGGATGTTCGAGACGTGGGATGGCCCGTCCGGGTTGGACAGTCCTGAGGCGTACGCGCATGTCGTGCTCGTGCGTACCTACATCTCCAAGCGGCGCAGGCGCTCGTTCTTCGAACAGCCGACCGGGATCGTCCAGGAGCGCGCGGCGGTCGGCGATCAGGTGGAGGTCCGGGTGGTGCTCCGCCAAGCGCTGGCAGGGCTGCGGCCCGGTGACCGCGCCGTGCTCGTCCTGCGTTACCTGCTGGACCGCAGCGTGGAGCAGGTGGCCTACGACATCGACATCTCGCCGGCGGCAGTCCGCACACGGTCCAAGCGCGCGCTCGACCGGTTACGGCTGGCGCTGGGCGATCGACAACTTCTCGACCTCGCGGCCGATTGACGAAAGGAGAACGCGATGAACCTGCACGAGACTCTGCCTGCGCTGCTACGCGACGCGGTGCCCGACACCGGTCACGATGTCGACGTCGCCGACATTGTGACCGGCGCGGTCGACCGGGGTTTGCGGTTGCGCCGCAGGCGGCGCCTGGCAACCGTGGGCCTGGCCGCGCTCGTTCTTGTCGCAGTCGGTGTCCCGGCGAAGATCGCGATCTCGACGCTCACGCCCCGATCCGCAGACCACGCCATCACGCCGGCGCTGCAGTCAACGGCCTCGAGCGCACTGGATCAATTCCCGCCCACGCCGCAACAGGCGGCCGCGACGCTCGAGTCGCTCCTGCCCCCGGGCTCCACCGTCTCCAACGTGCGGTCGAACCCGGACAAGGCCGGCGGAGCGGCGGTCGACCTCGACGTCGATACCGGCGCGGGTACGCACGCGGTTATGGCCGGCGTCTACTCGGCCGGCCCGAACGATGGGCTGGAGTGCGATCTCGGCACTCCGGTGGATCCGGCGCAGACGTGCACGCTGACGATGCGTACCGACGGCTCGAAGCTGCGCGTCTGGACCGAGAGCGTCCACGGCTGGATCGCGCGTAGCGCCGAGCTGTGGCGCACGGACGGCGCAGTGATCACCGTCGAGGCGACGAACCAGGTCGGTGTCGGTCCAGCCCCCTCCTACGACGCGCAGGTCAGTGGCCAGCCGTCCCTGACGACGGCGCAGCTCGTCGACATAGTCACCAGCCCGAGCTGGTAACGGCGGCCATCACGATTCTGCTGGAACGCTTCGGTGTCGAAGATCCTCCGTGTCGGACGCTGAGACCGTGACCCGCGATTCCACCGGAAGGAAGTGCGACGCGCCCCAGATGAGGAACAGTGCGAATACGATGGCCGCACGAAGGCGCCGGACATCCGCTACTCGGCGATGGCGCACCCTCCGCGTCTACTCTGCCTGGGTAGCCGAATCCGACCAACGCGCCCCCACAACCCATCCCATACCATCCCCCTGGCGGAACGGGCGCCGGCGGCGCGAGCGCCCGCAATGGGCGGCCAGAGCCAGGTGGGCCACGCAACGGCATCCAGCGCCGCAATGCGCCCAGCCCTCCCCCAGCCGGAGGCGGTGCGCCGACCGTAGGTCCAGGCGCCTATTAAGGCCAGGCTACGGCGCGGGTGAGCGAGACCGCGGCCTCCCGGGGGATGCCGAACCCGCGCAGCACGGCGACCAGCGCGGCGGGCAGCGTGTCGGCCGGCGAGCGGTCGCGCAGCGTGCCGGCGACCTCCAGCAGGGATACCGTCCGCCCGGGCGAGACGTCGATCGCGCCGCCGCGGACCGAGGTGGCGGCCCGGCCGGTGAACCAGTGCCGTTCCGTCATGAACGTCAGGAACAGCAGCAGGTGGAAGCCGTCGTCCAGGGTGGCCACGGCCGGCGCCTGGGCGACCAGCGCGTCCCGCTCGCCGACCGCCACCGCCCGGGCCACCGCGCGGCGCATCGCCCCGACGAAGTGCTCCGGGGTGTTGATCGCCATGTCGATCACCGCGGCCATCAGCGCCTCGGTGCCGAACAGCTCCTGCACGGTCGGCGCCCGCGGGGCTCCCGCCGGCGGGGGGACGACCTTCGGCAGCCCGGCCAGCGCCAGCACCGGCGCCCAGCGCGCCACCTCGGCCGGCCTGGCCAGCCGTGCGGCCGCGCGCTTGATGCGGTTCACCGCCAGCTCGGCCTCGGCCTGCCACATCTCCACCGCGTACCGGGCCACCACCGACCAGCGGGCGGCCAGCAGCATGGCGCGCCGGCCGGCGGTCCACTTGTCGCCGGCCTTCGTCCAGTCGAAGACCTGGCGGCGCACGTCGTCGGCGCGGGACACCTTCTGCGCGGGGGTGTCCGAGTCGGCCGGCACCAGGTGCTGCACCGGCGCCGCGGCGGCCGACAGCGTGTAGAAGCAGGCATCGGCGTCCAGGTCGGCGAGATCGGCGCCGTCGCTCGGGCCGGTCACCGACCGGCGGCCGGTCTCGATGCCGAGCGTGCGCACCACCAGGTCGAAGTACGGCGGGGACAGCCACTTCAGCCGTTCGAGCAGCCCGGCGCCCTCGGTCGCGATGTGCATCGACCACTGCTGGAAGCCCAGCGAGCACATGGCGCTGTCCCACGCCGAGGCGCCGTCCAGGGCGCCCTCGACGCGGCTGATCGCGGACAGGATGCGGAACCACTGGTCCTTGACCACGGCCCGCTGCGCCGCGGTGCCGGGCGGCAGCAACCCTTCGGAGAACGGCCGGACCAGGGTGTCGCCGGCCGCCGGGGTCAGGTACTGGGTGGTCAGCACCTCGCCGGCATACCCGATGCCGAAGAAGTGCGGCTTGTCCAGCGGGTAGTGCTGCCCGGTGAACGGCACCTGCCGGCCGTACGCGATGATCGGCAGGTCCTTCCTGTTGGTGGCCGCCGTGGGCGTCGGCAGCGCCGGGCGGCCGAGCATCGGCGGTTCCAGCGTGCCCTCGACGGCCGGCTGCCGCTTGGCCAGGTCGTCGTCCGCCAGGCCCAGCGCCGCCTTCAGCGTGGCGTCGGGCGCGCCGGCGGCGAACCACCACATCCAGATCTGCCGGGCGATCGCGTAGCCGGCGCTGGTGGTCAGGTGCATGACCCGCTCCGGCCCGGTCATCCCGGTCCAGTACGCGCTCGCGAACGCCCGGATCAAGCCCTTCTCGACGGTGTCGTCGGTGATCTCGTTGAACGTCAGCAGCGTCTCGACCAGCCGGAACAGCACCGCGTACGGGTTCCACCTGGCCTCGCCGGCCAGCCGCAGGCCCTCGGTGGCGGCGTTGAAGCCAGGGGCCACCGTGGTGCCGGTGGCCGAGCCGGTGACCAGGGTGCGCAGCGCGTCCCGGGCCGCCATCGCGGTGGCGAACCGCTGCCGGCCGGGCACCGGGGCCGGGTCGCCGGCCGGGTCGTACCCGTGCAGCGGCCGGGCGGCCACCCCCGCGAAGTTCCGCTCGGCGCCGATCAGGCCGGGCGGCACCGCGGCCAGCGCGGTGGTCAGCCTGGCCACGTCCACCCGCCAGGTCGGGACGTTGGCCGCGTCCACCGTCCTCCACACCGGCAGCGGGAACAGCGTGCCGACCGTCCAGTGCCGCTGCACCTCGGCCTCCGACAGCACGGCGGCGGTGCCGAAGTTCATCTCGGTGGCCACCCGGTACAGCGCGGCGCCCAGCCGGTCGGTGTCGGCCGGCGGCACCACGGCCCACGGGGTGCCGGTCACCTTGCCCAGGACGTCGTCCTGCACCTGCCGCGCAACGCCGCGCAGGGTCGCGCCGTCGCCGACCAGCAGGTACAGCCGGGTCAGCGCGCGCAGGGCGGCGGGCGCCGGTGAGACGGTCGCGGTGAACGTGGTCGGCTGCAACGGCAGCGGCACCCCCCACTGCCACGCCACGTTGGTCTCGGCCGGGCCGAGGATCAGCAGCCCGGTGCCCGTCGCCAGGCCGGTCAGTACGCTGGCAGAGGTGGCCATCGCGTCCCCATCGCGGTCGTCACGGACACGGTGGCAGGGTGTCCAGGTTGTTGATCGTGGTCTCGTCCGGGTCGGTGTGCAGGTACTTGCGGCCGGACGCCGCGACGCCCACCACCAGGCTCACGTCCCGCTCGGCGCCGCCGACCACGGCCCGGACGAACAGCCAGAACCGGCCGGACTCGACCATCTCCACGGCCGTGTCGATCGGCACCCGCCAGGCGGAGCCGTCCGGGTTGGTGCCGCACAGCGCCTGGATGGTGTTCAGGTGGCCCCACCGGCGGGTGCCGGTCACGCGTACCGGCACGCCGCGGTACGGCGGCTCGTCGATCAGCGTCACCCGCAGGTACCCGTCCTGCACCGCCACCGGCTGGCCGGGCTGCGCGGACGGCGGGTCGGCGGAGACGTCCTCCGCGGTCCACGGCTGCCCCGGCTGCCGCCGGGTGAACCAGGACCACACGCCGTGGATGCCGCCGGGCACCGGCACCGCCAGCGCCGCCGGGTCGCGCAGCATCGCGTCGAAGCCGAGCGTCGGGGTGAGCTTGCGCAGCGGGCGCTCGGTCCATTCCCGCGGCATCTCCAGGCGCTTCTGCGGCAGCAGCCCGCTGACCACGGTGATGTCCGCGCCGGGGGCCACCAGCAGGACCAGCCGGCGGGTCTCGCCCGGCCGCAGCCAGATCACCGGCTCGCCCACGAACGGCCCGGTCAGCGGGGCGCTGCCGTCCGGGTCGGCGGCCAGCGGCACGGCCAGTTCCGGTACGGCGGCGTGCACCGGGTGCACCTGCTCGGGCCGGTCCTCCACGAGCCACGCCAGCACGCCGTCCTGCAGGTGGCCGATCGAGCCGACCCGGCACGGCGTGGCGCTGGCCTGCGTGTCCGCCTGCGCGTCGTCCACGGTCAGCGTGAGCCCGAGCCGGAGCACCGCGACCGGGTGGCCGAGCAGCAGCGCCAGCTGCCCGTCGCCGGCCCGGCCGGTCACGTCCACCGCGGACCGGGTGGTGTCGACGAGCCGCAGCAGGATGCCGAGCGCGGAGTCGGCCGGGCCGGTCGGGGCGCGCAGCCGGTCGGCCCCGATGAGGCTGCCGGCGACGGTGGCCAGCGCGCCGGTCAGCGGGCCGCCGGGCGTGCCCGGGGTGTCCTCGAGGACGGTGCGGTGGCTGCCCGGGTCGGTGCGCAGCCGGGCCAGGCTGGTGCCCTCGGCGTCGCACACCTCCATCGTCGCGTCGAACGGGCTGGGCAGGACGAAGCCGCAGACCGGGTTCTGCCCGGGGCCGATCTCGGCGTTGGTGCGCGGGTCGAGGTAGCGCGCCTCCAGCGTGGCCGGCGCGGTGAACCGCGGCCGCATCGCGAGGCCGGTCACGCCGGTGACCTGCAGCTCCGCGGGGGTGGACGGCGCCGCCGCCACCGGGCCGGTGCCGGCCGGGTCGTACACGGCGAGCACCTGGCCGAAGGTGTCCACCGCGCGGGCCCTGGTCAGCCGCCACACGCCGGCGGCCAGGCCGGTCGCGGCGTACTGCTCCTTGCTGATGGAGTCGGCGGACGGGGTGTCGTCGACGCCGCGGGTGCTCACCCACACCCCCGGCGGGGTGCCGCGGACCCGGTCCACGAAGCCCTCCAGGGCGGCCGCCGTCACGTCCAGGTCGGCCAGGTCCGAGCCGCTGCCCGGGGTGCCGGGGGCGCGCGGCGTGGTCGGCGTGCCCGGGGTGCCGGGGGTGCCCGGCGTGGTCGGCGTGCCCGGGGTGGTCGGCGTGGTCGGCGTGCCGGGCGCCGGCGGTCCCGGGATGGTCGGCGTGCCGGGGGTGGCTGGGCGCTCGGCGGCGTTCCGCAGCATGTCGGCCGGCGCGGCGTTCAGCCAGCCGATGCCGTGCAGCGTCCCGCCGCCGGGTGGCAGGGTGAACGGGTCGGCCGGGCCGAAGTCCAGCTCGCCCAGCGGCCAGTGGCTCGGGCCGGTCGGGGTCGGGGTGTGGGCGACCTCCCAGTCCAGCCGCAGCGCGTTCCACGGGTGGGTCGGGCGGGTCACGGCGACCGGCGAGGGCAGCACGCCCTGCCAGCCGGTGCCGGCCGGCGCGGTGTGCCAGTCGGCGGCCCAGGTGTCCCACCAGGCGGCGCGGGCGGCCGCGTCGGCGGAGACCGTCCCGGCGGCGGCCAACCCGGCGACGCTACCGGGGTCGAGCGCGGCAAGCTCGGTGACCAGGGCGCCGACCTCGGCGGGTACGTCGGAGGCGGCGGACCAGGCCGGCAGGACCACCGCGCCCGGGGCGGTCACGGTCTGCCCGGTCACCCGGCAGTCCAGCAGCCCCAGGGCGTTGAACCGGCCGTCGCCGCCGTGCCGGAACGTCCGCCCGAGGCCGGCCAGCACCGCGACCGGGTCGGCCGGCTGCCAGCGCCTGGGCAGCGGGTACGCCACATCGGTGATCGAGCCCGCCGGCTGCCCGGGCGTACCGCCCGCGCCGGCCGTCCCGGCACCCCCCGCACCCGGCGTGCCGCCCGCACCGCCCGCCGCGGTGGTGCCCGCGCCCGCGGCGCCCGCCAGCGCGACGGCCGTTCCGGCCGCCGTTCCCGTTCCGGCCGCCGTTCCCGTCCCGGGCGCCGTTCCCGTCCCGGGCGCCGTTCCCGAACCGGGCGCCGTTCCCGAACCGGGCGCCGTTCCCGCGCCGGGCGCTGCGCCTCCTGCGGTGCCGGCGGCGGCGTCCGGGGGCTCGGCGGCGGCCAGGGCGGCGGTGAGCGTGGTGAGGTGGCCGGCCACGGCGTGCGGGGTCTCGGCGGCGACCGCGGCGGTGACCGCCTGTGGCAGCGTGGCCGCGGCGGGCGCGCCCAGGTCCTCGGCGTAGATCACGTCCTGGCTGAACCGGCTGGAGGAGACGCCGAGGAACCGGGACTGGTGCCGCGCGGTGTCCAGCCGGCTGGCGCCGTCGGGCCGGGACAGCTCGACCACGTCGCCGGCCAGCAGCGCCTCGGTCACCGCGGCGGCCTCCGGGTCGGCCTGGTCGTCCAGCAGCGCGGCCAGCGCCGCGGGCAGCGTGTCGGCCAGCGCCAGCCGCAGCTGCGCGGTGGACGGGCGTGCGTCCAGCTCGGCGGCCAGCCTGCCGTTGTCGTCGCCCGGCCAGCGCGGGTCGGGCCAGCCGATGCCGACGGCGGCACCGTGGTAGACCGACGCGGTCGGCGGCGCGGCACCGGCGGGCAGCGTGGCGGCCCACCGCTGCCGGTCCAGCACCGACAGCAGCCAGCTCGGCGTGACCGGGGTGCCGGCCGGCGGGGTGAGCGGGTCCAGCCGGGTGTGCGTGTACCAGCCGATCACCGCGTAGGCCAGCGGCCCGGTCACCCCCGGGTCGGTCAGCGGGTCGTAGAACGCCAGCCGGCCGAACGTGTCGTCGTAGTCCAGCGCCCAGGACGGGTGCGGGCCGTCGGCGCCGCGGCCCCGGATGGTGACGGGCGAGGTGGCGATGCCGATCGCCTGGGTGTGGGTGTGGCCGTTCGGGATGACGCCGGGCGCATCGGCGTGGATGTTCGGGATCATCCAGGTGGTGACGCGGCGGGTCTGGCCGGCGGCGGGCAGGCCGTCCAGCCGGACGACCAGCCACCGGCACGGCAGCGCGGGGAACGCCGTGGCGCCGGCGGCCTGCACCGACAGCGCGTCCGGCGCCGCCCAGTGCAGGTGCACGCCGGCCGGGCGCTGCGCGGTCTGGTCGGTGAACGGCGGCGGCGCCAGGTCCTGCCGGGTCGGCTTCTGCCCGGTGGCCGGCCGGACCGGCGCCGTCCACGCGGTGCGGGCCCACGTCTGGGCCGCCGCGGTCGGCCGGACCACCAGCGCGTCCAGCGCGACCGGTACCAGCAGCGCGGTCACAGCCCCTCCTCGGCGATCATCGAGTTACTGGGGCTGTGGATGATCAACTTGCCCCGGTAGCTCGATGATCGGCGCGGGCGGGGGGTCACGGGCCGGCCTGCCGGGAGTAGCGCTGGCGGGACGGCGGGTGCAGCAGTTGCAGGGCGAACGCGGACGAGGTGGCGGCCGGGTCCGGCGGGCGCTGGGCCGCGGGCAGCGCCGCGGTCGCCGCGGACAGAGCGGCGGCGAGCGCGGTCACATCGAGCACGCCGTCCGCCGCCGTGCCGCGGAACGGCACCGGCACCGTGGCCGGGGCGCCGCCGCTGGTGGCCGGGGCGCCGTCGGCCCGGCGCAGTGCCGCCACCGGGTTGCCGGCCGTGTCCCGCCGTACCCCGAGCCGCACCATGCCGTGCGGCTCCTCCAGCGCCACCAGGTCCGGGGTGCTGGCGAACAGGCAGAACAGCACCGACGGGGTGAGCAGTTCGGCGCGCAGCAGCGGGACCGGGACGGCGCCGCTGGCCGGGTCGTCCGGGTTGGCGCCCGCCGCGATGGTGCCGGTCCAGGCCCGCACGGCCAGCCTCGGGTACTGCTGCACCAGCACGGAACGCAGCAGCAGGCCGCTGGTCGGCGCCCCGCCGGATCCGCCGGTGGGCACCGCGTCCGGGCCGACCGGCTCCGGGCTGCCGGCGCTGAGCATCCCGCGCTGCAGTTCGGCCACCCAGTCCGGGTCGACCACGAAGAACCGCAGCGCCTCCATCGGCAGCAGGTCCGGGTCGGGCACCAGGTAGGAGATGGGTACGCCGAGCAGCAGGGCGGCCTGGTCCAGCCGGGTGGCCACGTACGCCGGCACGGCCACGTACGCCGGCACGGCCGCGCCGGCGGCGGCCGCCGTCGTGGCACCGGCGGCACCGGCGGCACCGGCCGCGGCCGCGATGGCGGCGGCGCGGGCGGCGGCGACCGGATGTGCGGCGGTGTGCCGGGCGAGCAGCGCGGCGGGATCGGCCAGCGTGTGCATCAGGCACCTCCACGGCGGCGACCGCGCGGGTTGGCGGCGGTACGGGCGTCCGCCGTCCCGGCGGGGCGCGGCGTGGCCTGCGGGTGCATCAGGCACCTCCCCGGCGGCGACCGCGCGCCGTGGTGGGGGTACCGGCGTCCGCCGTCCGGGGGCGGCGCTTGGCCAGCGGGTGCATCAGGCACCACCGCCGCGGGTGCCGAAGCGGTCGGCCACCGGCAGCCGGGCGCGCCGCCAGCGGGCCACGGCGCGCGGGGTGAGCGTGGCGGCGTCCAGGTGGGTGGTGCCCGCGGCGGCGCCGGCCTGCAGGCGGGCGCGCCGCCACTGTGCCAGCTCGCGCAGCATCCGGTCGTCGGCGGCGGCCAGCAGCCGGCCCAGCTCGAACGCGGAGAGCGCTGTCACGTCCGGTTCCTCGGCGGCGCCGTCCGGTGCGGGCGCGGGCACCGGAGCGGGCCAGCCGGGGAGCAGCGGCGCGCGGTACCGCACCGGGGCCGGCCGCCCGCTGCGGTCCAGCCGGCTGAGCGGCACCCGGCCGGCCTGGTCGAGGGTGCCGCCCTGCGCCGGGTCGGCGTACCGGGACGGCACCAGGTCGGCCACCGTCGAGCCGAAGCCGCCGCCGGTCCCGGCCACCGTGAACGTCCAACTGAACAGCGCCGCGAGCCCCAGCGTCGGGGTGCCGCCGAGCAGGTCGGTGCGGCCGTCCAGGCCGACCAGGGTGGCCCGCCACGCCCCGCCGGTGCGGGGCAGCCGGTTCGCCACCACCACGGCCTGCCAGCCGTCGTCGTCGCCGCCGGCCAGCACGGTGTCCGCGACGTTGACCTCCCGCAGGTGGGCCAGCAGCCGCACCTCGGCCGGCCGGGCCAGCACCTTCGTCTGCGTCGCCACGTCGGTGCAGCGCAGCGTGCCGGTGCTGGCGGCCAGCGCCGCCTCGTCCTCCCGGGTCAGCACGACGGTCAGCCACGGCGTGCCCGCCTGCCCGAACCCGGCGCGCTCCCACGGCATGGTGCGCCGCCGCAGCACCACGAACGGCAGGTCGTCGCCGAACCCGCCGGTGGCCTGGTCGGCGGGGTGGACCGCGGTCACCTCGGCGGCACCGTCCGGCGCGCCCACCTGTATGTCGAGGGTTCCCGCCGGGGGCTGCACCTCGCCCGCGGCGAGTGCCGCGGTGGGCGTGACCGCGACCCGGTACCGCCCGTCGAGCAGCGGCGGCGTGGCCGTGTCGTGCAACTGGACCTGCCCGGAATCAACCATCGACGCCCTCCGCGGCAATGAACCGTACGGTCCCGCGCCCCCGCCGCACCGGCCGTTCCGACGGCCCTGCCGACCCCGACGGCCCCGCCGGTTCCGCCGACCCCGCAGGCCAGGCCGGTTCTGCCGGTTCTGCCGGCCCCGACCGTTCCGCAGAATTTCGACGTCGGTCCATATTTACCGACGCCGAAGTGTGGGCCGCCGCCCCCGGCAGCACGGATCCGGCCGTACCGGCCGTGCGGCCGGCATCGGCGGGCTCGGCGAACTCGGCGGGCTCGGCGAACTCGGCCGGGTCGGCCAGCACGGCTGCCCAGGGATCCGCGCCGAATCGGGCGGCCAGCGCCCCGAGAGGCACCGCCAGCCCGGCCGTGGCGGCCACGGACCACATGCCGGGGCGGCAGGCCACCGACACGTCCAGCGTCGGGCCGTCGCGGTCGAGCACCGGGTAGCACAGGTGCACCCGCCCGCGGCCGGCGTCGCCGACCACGGTGGGCGGCCCGAGGCTCCCGCCCACCACCGCCACCGTCACGTCGGCCAGCCCGGCCTCGGCGGCCCGGGCGTCGAGCGCCACCACGACGGTGGAGCCCGGCGGGACGGCCAGCCGGGTGCACACCCCGCGGCCCTGGCCCACCACGCGGTACGCCGGGACGCCCGCGGCCGCATCGGCGAGCCGGGGCAGCATGGCCACCACCGGCAGCGTCACGGTGGCCCCCGCCGCCAGGAACGTCCACGCGGTCACCGGGTGCAGCGGCGTGGCCAGCTCCCACCCGGCCGGCGGCAGGTCGCCGGCCCGGCTGTCGGCGGCGCGCACCGCCACCGCCGCGGCCGGGTCGGGCAGCGCGACGTCGCCGCCCGCGGTGACCGTGTCGAGCAGCACCTCGCCCATCAGGTTCACCGCCACCACCCGCGCCGGGTGATCCAGCCGCACCGCACCGGACGGCGCGTGGTGCGCCAGGTCCCACAGTTGCAGGTCACCGCTGCGCACCGACGCGGACGCCGGCCCGTCGGCCGCCGCGGCGCGCCGCCGCGGCATCGTGCCGGTGGTCCAGCGCAGCCTCGGCGGCTCCACCCCGGCGCCCTCCGTTCCGGCCGCCGAACCCCCAGGCCCGTCGCCTGCCGCCACCGGAGC
>WNGB01014020.1_pt1 | contig 12448 bp, 14 predicted proteins | sample 5400681 | NCBI WGS metagenome assembly WNGB01 (sample SAMN13153367, study PRJNA577476) | soil metagenome | isolation source: 115 cm soil or saprolite under grassland replicate 2 | place: USA:California | collected 2016-06-15 | reverse complement strand
GGTCCTTGGAGAACGGCGCAGCCTGGCGCTTGCCCGCCCGCCGCAGCTCCTCGACCCGCGCGACCAAATCCCGAACGCGACTCTGGAGCCGCTGGTTCTCGCCCGTCAGGCGCTCGACCTGGCCGACCAGCCGGTCACGCTCAGCCCGCACCGCCCGGCACTCGGCCTCCACCACCACGACCCGCTCCTGCAACCAGGTCACGCACTGGCGCTGCTGGTCGGCGCGCCTGCCCTGCGTCGCTGTCATCGCGGCGCGAACCATACACCCTGACCAGCAGGATCAAGGACGCGCTATCTCAATACCCGCGATGTAGCCGCGGCCTCCGGACGGTGGGTGTCCGCTGCGGACACTGCGTCGGACAGCGACGTCCACGAAGGCAACCGCGTCCGCTGGCCGATCGCGGCCATGTCCACAGCCGACCCACGGATGAGCGTTGCTGAGCTCGCTTCGGGTGCGTGCTCAGGCGGCCACGCCCGCCGTGTCGCTGGCCATGCGGCGTCCACCAAAGACAACCCGGCGTCCAGCCCATGAGCGCCAAGCGTCCACCACCCCGATGTTGACCACCCCGGACGATACCCAGGACCGGCACTCACGACGGGACACGCTCGCCGCTCGGACGCCGGCCGTCCGCTCCAGTGTCCCGCTCGGACGTCCGCAAGCGTCCGCGCCCGGACATGCTGAGCGCCCCGGACGATCACCCAGGGCGCTCACCCTCGATCTCGTAAGCGGCCAGTCCGCTCACCGGCTAGCGGTCACCGCTCCGCCCCCGCGGTCGCCCGCTCGGCAGCCCGGGCCGTCCGCGTCGGCTGCCAGATCGAGCGGTCCCGCCGCCACGGATGCTCGGCCCCCGGCCGAGGGTAGGCAGCACGCGACCGCTCGTACGCCAGCCGGGCACCCTCTGGCCGGTCGGTCGGCCGCCCCAACCCCCACTGCCGCCACGCGTTGTACAAGGTCGCCCGGTTGACCCCCAACCGCTCGGCCGCCTCGTTGACGCCGACCTGGACCGCCAGCTCCAGCGCCTCCTCGGCCGCCGCCCGATCCACCACCAGCCGCGAGGGGGCGCGCGGCCCACGGTGCACGGGCTCACCCATCCCCCACTGCTGGAACGCTGCCCGCAGGGTGCGCCGCGCGACCCCGACCTGCTGGGCGGCCTTGACCCAGCCGACCTGCTCCACCAGCCCGAACGCCTCCCTGGCCGCCGCCGGGTCGTGGACGAGCTCGGCGGGCTGGCGCAGCCGCGGCACCTCCAAGCCCCAATGGGCAAGGGCGGCGTGCAGGTCGGTGACGTGCACCCCGATCAGCCGGGCGACGTGGGCGGTCCCGGCGGTGCGGCACAGCTCCCAGGCCCGCACCGTGGCACTGGCGTCCCCCCGCAGGTGGGCGGCCATGCTCCGCCCCACCGGCCCCTGGACCTCGGCGGGGTCGATCCCGGTGGCGGCGGTGGCGCGCTGGGCGGCCTGCTGGCGGGCGTGGGCGACCTGGCGTTGGCGGTGCAGCCGGCCCCGCTCGGCGGGGGTGGTGCCGCCGAGGATGCGTGCTGGTCGCCGGCGGCCAGCGCCATCTCCAGGCACGGCTGCTGGACCGGGCAGGCGGCGCACACCTGCTTGGCGGCCTGCTCGGCGGCGAGGTCGCCGGGCTCGGGGTAGAACAGCTCCAGGTCGTCCTCCCCGCACGCGGCGTCGCGGAGCACCTCGGGGTCGAGGGTGACACCGCCGGGCAGGCGGGGCAGGTCGGCGGCCAGCTCCACCGGGTCGTCGGCCACCAGGCTGCTCACCGGCCGGGCCGGGCGGTGGACGGTGAGGGTCATGCGGCCTCACCACCCGGAGCCTCCCGGCGCGCTCGACGGGCCTTAGCCGAGGCAAGCGCGAGCTGAGCAAAGTAGGCACTGCGCAACTGCTGTGCGCGGCGCTGGCGCTCAGCGGATGGCAGCAGCCCCTCGGGATCGGCTTGTCGCTCGAATCTGGCGAGGAACGCTGCGCGGGCCTTGGCGGTAGTCGCCTGGGCGTCGTTGCGCGCGTGCATGGTGTTGGCGGCGAGCCGGGCACGGAGGGTCCGCTCCGCAGGGGACAGGCCATGCGTGCCACTCGTGGGCGGCATGGCCGAAGAGGTACGCTCCTCGCGCATCTCGGAGGTTCCTTTCCAGGGGTTCCGCTGGGGTGTCTGGCCCCGACGCAGTTGACGGCTGCGTCGGGGCCGCCTCGGGCGCCTCCCTTCGCCCGGTCATGGGTACGCTGTGCTACAGGGACAATCCCGGCCTTCCGATTGACGGGGCAATACGCCCCAACGACAGAGCCATTGCCGTTGTGCGTCAATGATGTTTGCCGTAACATGGCAATATGGCGGCTATGACTCGCAGACTTCTATGCGAAGGACGAGATACTTCCACTGTTTGAATCGAAAGCAGTGGCGATACCTGTGACGTTCTTTGTCATGGACCCCTACTGCGACTCTCGCCGCGAGCGCTACCGGCTCGAACCCGTCGAGGCGGCTATGGAGAACCCCAGTCGGTACATGCGCGAGGTCCTACGCCCGCTGTATGCCGCCGCAGAGCGTGTGGCGCCCGCCGCAACCCCATCCGCGGGGATGCGGGTCTACACGTAGAACTTCCCCTGCTCATTCGCGATTGAGAAGGTTGACCGCACCTGCCGGGTCATGCTGTACGGGCACGGCAAGAGAGGGACCGAAGGCCCAATCCTCGTCTTCAATGAAGGCACGCCCTACTGGGACTACTTCTCAAGCCAGCTAGAGTGGATGAAGCGACTGGCTGACGACCCACGAGAGCCGTGGACGACCAAGGGGCTCCTCGGACGATCCCTGGAGGCCAGCGACCTTTCCCTGGAACGTAACCTTGCCAAGACGTAGGGTCAGCACCCGATGATCAGCGAACAGGATCAACGCCACTATCTAGCCATCGCGCGCCGTGCGGTGGCTGAAGCAGCCGAACTTATCCGCACCCACACGCCAGGCAAACTCACCGAAAAGGGCGATCGAGACCCCGCGTCTGAGGTTGACCTGGCCGTCGAACGCTTCGTCCGCGACTTCTTGCACAACAAGACGCCAGAGATTGAGTTTCTGGGCGAAGAAGAAGGCGGCCACCCAACTGGCTACGGGCTTCTTTGGATGCTCGATCCCATTGATGGCACTGTGAATTTCTTGCACGGCTTCCCCCTCTGCGCCGTGTCGCTAAGCCTCTGCGACGCAAACACAGTCGTTGCCGCAGTGATCAACCTTCCTTTCATTGGCACGCAATACACTGCCCTCTTGGGACAGGGTGCTTACGCTGATGACAAACGGCTCCGCGTAAGCCAAACCTCGACTCTTGCCAATGCCCTCATTTCCATCGACCAGTACACCTTTGGGGACGATGCGGAGCGCAAGAACCGCTTGCGCCTGCGCCTCACCGAACGGCTCGCCCACGACGCGCAACGGGTACGGATGCTCGGGGCGTCCGCAATCGACCTCGCATGGACCGCCGAAGGCCGGCTTGACGCCTGCATCATGCTCGGCAACAAGCCATGGGACACCAGCGCCGGCGTCCTCATCGCTCGCGAAGCTGGAGCGCGGGTAGTCGACCACGACGGCTCCGAACACACCCAACAGTCCCTCTCCACGATCGCGGTCACGCCAACGCTGGAAGCCGATCTCATGGCGGCAGTACAGGCGGCTCTAGCCGAGTAGAGAACAGCGCCAGGCACCTGCAAGGACCAGAAGGCGCGTCAAGGAGGTCACCCATGAGCACCACGTCCGGTGCGCGGCCACTGTCCGAAGCCCCCTCCTCCGCTCGCCTCTGGCGTGCCGGGCTGCTCGCCGCGACCGCCGCCACGCTCGTCAACGTGCTGGCCTGGGTCGTCGTGCAGCAGCTCGGCGACGCCGGGCTGATGGTCCCCGAGCAGCCGGGCGGCACCGAGCTGATTTCCCTGCCGCTCGGCCTGGTCGTGGGGACGACCCTCGGCGCAGCCCTGGTCGGCGCGGTGGCGCTGTGGCTGCTGGGACGTCGCGGGCCGGGCGGCGTGCGGGCCTGGACGGCGCTCGCGGTCGCCTTCGGGCTGCTGTCCGCCGGCGCCGCCTTCGGCATCGACGTGTCCGTCGCGAGGCAGCTCGGCCTGGTCCTGTTCCACGTGCTCGCCACGGCCACCGTGGTCGGGGTGGCCCGCCAGCAGCTCGCGCGGGGCTGAGGTGGCCCGCTCGCCGGCTTTGGGACCGAGCCCGGCCGTTCCACACCATCCACGGACCGACCGCTGGGCGACGCTTCTCCATCACCTTCCGGATGAGCCAGCAACGTCGCTGAGCGCAGCAGGCGGGCTCGGATGACAGCAACGTCAAGGGCCTGCCACACTGGTACGACCAGGCCCGGAGGTAGGGAACTATGAGCGTTGCGGAGCGGGTGAGCGGGCCGGACCTGCCCGAGCGGGCAGAGCTGGTCCGGGCCGCCCTGGCCGACGCCGACCGCGCCCGCTTCGATGCCGAGCTCGACCAGGCGCTCGACACCGCTCGCCAGACCCACGACCTCAAGCCGCTCGGGCACGTCGTCGAGGCGTGGTACCGCCTGGTGCTGCTCCGCCGCCACGGCGGCCCCAGATGGGCGGCAACCGAAGCGCAGCTTCGCCGCGGCGAACGACCGCCGGTCGAAGGCGAGCCGCTTGAGGTGGAGGAGTTCATCGCGCGGCACCTCGCCTGACCGTGGCCCGCTGGCGGATCACGCAGGCAACCTCGTTCAACTCGCTGGTCGCTGCGCTGACTGACGAGACCCGAGTGACGCTTGCCGACGTCTACCGGCCTTGTGCCGTGCCCGGCTGGCCGATCCGGTACCTAGTGCGGTGGCCACGAACGTTTGCCGGGTTGGCAGCGACGTTCGCGCTGCTCAGTGAGCCAGACCATCCCGGTCGACATAGATGGCCACCGCACTAGCGAGGGCGCGTCAAGCCTGTGGCTGGCCGATGTTGACCATCCAAGGGATGCCGAACTGGTCCACGCACATGCCGAACTCGTCCCCCCACATCTGCTTCTCCAAGGGGACCGACACGGTGCCGCCGTCCGACAGCTTCTCCCAGTAGCCACGCAGCTCATCGGCGTCGTCCCCGCTCAGGCTGACAGCCATGTTGTCTCCCGGGTTGTGCTGCATCCCAGCCGGGGTGTCAGCACCCATGAGTGTGTATCCGCTGTCGGTCTCGAGCTGGCCGTGCATGATCTTGTCGGCGTCCGGTGAGTCTTGGTCGCCAGACTCACCGAAGGTGTTCAGGGTCAAGTTGCCGCCGAAGACCCCCTTGTAGAACTCCATGGCTTGCCGCGCGTTGCCGTTGAAGCTGATGTACGGGTTGAGTCGAGAGGCCATCAGACACTCCTTCGCTGTGGCACGTAGTGGACTCTGGCAGACTAGCGCGGACCGGCGACAACAGAGAAGTCAGTGACGGCGACCGATGCGCACAGGCGCGAGCGCACCCTGGCCCATCCAGCCCGTGAACGGCCACCCGGACGCCTTGACCGGCTACCCCCGCTGGCTCTCCCGATCGACGGTGCGGACAGCCGTCCGGTCCCTCATCGCGGAGGGTCCCTCCGCCAGCGCGTCCACGACCGGACGGGACCGAACCCTGTTGGTCCGTGCTGGGTCCGCAGCCGACTGGCGAACGGCGGACAACGGCGGGCAGGAGTGGTCATCGACCGTTCGTAGGAATCGCAGGTGGCTGGACCTACAGCCTCCTGACCTCGGGCGTGGGAGATAGGCGAAGTGGAGTTCGAGTCTCCTAACCCTCCAGCCGTAGATCGTGATCTTCATGGTCGTCGGGTGTTCGAGAGGACCGGCCCAGCAGGCCAGCGCGGCGTACGGCCGATCGGGCTCGGGTTGATCGCGCTTGGATCCTCGTGCTCGCCGACCCGGCCGCGCTGCCCTGGATGCTGGGCCCTTCATCGCGGCGGGCGCGCCTGGACCGTCGGGTGGGCGGCGCTGCTCCACCCGCCCGAGCTGCTGATCCTTGACGAGGCCACACCGGCGCCGATGTCGAAACGCGTGCCCGGCTGCTCAACCTGGTCCGCCGGCTCGCCGTGGAGGGTGGTCCGCCGTCCGCTCCTCCGGGCAATACTGGCACCAACTCGGCGCTGCAAGCACGGCTTATGCCTACGGCGCCTCCTGCTGGCCAGCAGGAGGAGGTAAGGTGCCGAGGTGCGCTGGGTGACCTGGGTGCGGGTGTCCGCGGGCGGGCCGGCTCCTGGCGGCGGGAGTGTGCATGACCACGGCTGACACACTGGATTTGGGCCGGGAGTCCTTCGGGCGGCGGGCGTGGGCGGATGCCTACGCCCGGCTGTCGGCGGCCGACCGGGAGGCCCCGCTTGCGCCGGAGGACCTGGAGCGGCTCGCCACGGCCGCGTACCTGGTGGGAGGGACGCCGACAGCGACGAGGCCTGGGCGCGCGCGCACCACGGGTGGCTGCGGCTGGGCGGCGCGGGGCGTGCCGCCCGGTGCGCGTTCTGGCTGGCCTTCGGCCTGCTGACCAGGGGCGAGCTGGCCCGCGGTGGCGGCTGGCTGGCCCGGGCCCGGCGGCTGCTGGACGACGGCCACCTGGACTGTGTGGAGCAGGGGTATCTGCTCCTGCCGGCCGCGTTGCAGCGCCTGGCCGGGGGCGACGCCGCGGCCGCGTACGCCACCTTCGGCCAGGCCGCCAAGCTCGGCGGCCGCTTCGGCGACCCCGACCTGGTGGCGCTCGCCCGGGTCGGCCGGGGCCGGGCGCTGCTGCGGCTGGGGGAGGCCGCCGAGGGGGTGGCGTTGCTGGACGAGGCGATGGTCGCCGTCACCGCCGGTGAGGTGTCGCCGGTCGTGGCCGGGGGCGTCTACTGCGCCGTGATCGAGGCGTGCCAGGAGCTGTTCGATCTGCGCCGCGCGCAGGAGTGGACGGCGGCGCTGACCCTACTGGTGTGCGCCGCAGCCGGGCCTGGTGGCCTTCCGCGGCCAGTGCCTGGTGCACCGCTCCCAGGTGCTGCCAGGTGCTGCAGCTGCACGGCGCATGGCCGGACGCGATGGAGGAGGTGCGGCGGGCCCGCGAGCGGCTCTCGGCCCCGCCTGGCCAGCCGGCGCTGGCCATGGCGGTCTACCAGCAGGCCGAGCTGCACCGGCTGCGCGGGCAGCTCGCCGAGGCCGAGCAGGCCTACCGCCAGGCCAGCCGGTGGGGGCCTCCGCCGCAGCCCGGCCTGGCGCTGCTGCGGCTGGCCCAGGGCCGGGTCGATGCGGCGGCGGCGGCGGCCCGCGCCGCGTTGGACGAGGCGCCCGACCGGGCCGCGCGGGCCAGGGTGCTCGCCGCGTACGTGGAGGTCGTGCTCGCCGCAGGCGACGTCCCGGCGGCGCGGGCCGCCGCCGACGAGCTGTCGGCGACCGCCGCCGGCCTCGGGATGGCGTTCCTGCGTGCCGTGGCCGCCCACGCCACGGGCGCGGTCCTCCTGGCCGAGGGCGACCCCCGCGCCGCCCTGGCCGCGCTGCGCCGGGCGTGGGCGGCCTGGCAGGAGCTGGATGTGCCGTACGAGGCCGCGCGTGCCCGGGTCCTGGTCGGGCTGGCCTGCCGGGAGCTGGGGGACACGGATACCGCCGAGATGGAGCTGGGCGCGGCGTGCCGGGTCTTCCAGCAGCTCGGCGCCGCGCCCGACCTCGCGCGGGTGGAGGCGCTGTCGCCGAAGAAAGCCGCCAGCGCGGCGGGCGGGCTGACCGCGCGTGAGGTGCAGGTGCTCCGTCTCGTCGCCGCCGGCAAGAGCAACCGGGCGATCGCCGCCGACCTGTTCCTCAGCGAGAAGACGGTGGCTCGCCACGTGCAGAACATCTTCGCCAAGCTCGACGTCTCGTCGCGGTCGGCCGCAACCGCGTTCGCCTTCGAGCACGGCCTGCTCTGACCGAACCTGTGGTCAGAACTGACCACACGGGACCGGACACGAATTGGTGATTCCGGGCGATGTCGGCCCTCGCCCGGGTCGATCAGCATCGTCGCAGCCGGGCAACAGCGCGAAGGACGAGAGGAGCAAGGGATGGCCACATCGCGGGCGGCGACGGCGATCGCCCAGGGGCGCGGCTACCAGACCTTGATCGGGGCTGCCAGCCTGGCCGTCGGGCCGCTGGTCATGGCCGTCGGCGACCTGCTGCATCCAAAGGAAACCTCGGACATCAGCGGCCAGGCCGCGATCATCGCGGAGCAGGCGACCCGCTGGTACCTGGCGCATCTGCTGCTGCTTGTCGGCCTGGTCTTGTTCGTCCCGGGGCTGCTGCTGCTCACCGGCCTCGCGGCGGCCAGAAGGCCGCGGGTCGGCTACGTGGCCCGCGTGCTCATGGTGATCGGGGTAGGCGGAGCATCGGCGATCTTCGTCGCCGAGATGCTGGCGGGGCGGCTCGGCTCCCTCGGCGTGGCGGCGACGGAGGACTTCCTGGACACGATGTTCTCCGGGCCGATCGCGGGTCCGATGATGCCGGTTGCGCTGGCCTTCTTCGTGGCCGCGGCGGTGTTCGCCATGCCCCTGATCGCCGATTCGGGGCCGCTTCGCTGGCCGGCCGTGATCTTCCTGGTCGGGACGCTGCTCGTGCTGGCCGAGGTCATCTCCTCGCAGGTGCTGCTGAGCCAGATCGGCAATGTCCTGGTCTGGAGCGGCAGCGCCGCCTTCGCCTGGCTGCTGGTCCGCGGTGAGGTGGGCGCGCCGGCGCCGGCGAGTGCAGGCGAGGCGCTCCCTGCTGGCTAGCAGGACTCCAGCCGCAGGCCGTAGATCGTAAGCTTCATAGATGGGCGGCTTGTCGTCGGTAGTGGCAGGTACGGGCGCGTGCTTGATGCCGGCGTCGCCAGACTGACCAGCGCAGCCGGTGGCCGCGATCACCGGCGGGACGGGCCAGCAGTGCCGCGGACAGGTGCTGGACCTCGTTGCAGGTCAACGCGGTCAGCCCCGACGGTGGTGGGTGTTGGGTGTGTCCGGTCAAGGCGGCGACGACGAGGAAGGCGTGGGCGAGCATGGCGAGGGTGGCCCAGCGGTACCAGGAGCGCCAGCGGCGGACCTGGTGCTGGTCCAGGCCACAAAGGCCCTTGCCGGTCTGGAAGCGCTCCTCAATGGTCCAGCGGCGCCCGGCGACCCGGGCCAGCATGGCAAGCGGGACGGGACGGGGCATCCAGCAGCGGTAGCAGGCCAGCTCGCCGGTCCGCTGGTTGCGGCGGATCATGAGCCATAACTGGCCTGCCTGGTCATCAGGTGCAGGGCCGCCGTGGCTGTGGTCCAGGCGGATGAATGCCCAGTCGTACAGCCGGTGGCCTTTGGCGCCGGTGCCGCACGACACCTGCTGCCACGCCCGCGCCGGGAGGTGGGTGAGCAGGGCGTCGGCGCGGTGGGTGGCGCCGCCGAAGGGGACCGGGTGGCCGCAGGCGACCGCCAGCACGTAGCCGACGCCGCGGGCCTGGAGTTCGGCCCGCAGCCCGGGGTCGGCGCCGTCGACCTCGTCGCCGGCGACCCAGGCTGCCGGGACCCCAGCGTCCAGCGCGCGGCAGACCATGGCCTTGGCCAGCTCGGGCTTGGTCGCAAACCCCACCTGCTCGGGGACGCCGGCCGCCCGCAAGCGCGCAGGATCATCCATCCAGCCCTGGGGCAGGTACAGCTCCCGGTCGATCACGGCATGCCCGGCGCGGCTGGCGTACACCAGGTAGACGGCGACCTGGGCGTTCTCGACCCGCCCAGCGGTGCCGGTGTATTGGCGCTGCACCCCAACGGTCGCCGTCCCCTTCTTGAGGTCCCCGGTCTCGTCGACCACCAGGACCGCCTCGGGGTCGCCGAGGTGCTCCACCACCAAGGTGCGCACGTCGTCGCGGACCGCGTCGTGGTCCCACACCGCCCGGGCCAGCAGGTGCTGCATCCCGTCGGGGTTGGGGTCGCCGGCGTGCTCGGCGATCGTCCAGCAGTTCTTGCGGGGCAGGTCCGAAAGCAGCCCGCCCACAAACGCCCTGGCTCGCCGCCGCAGCTCCACCCGAGCGAACCGGCCAGCGACCCGGCCCATCACCTCGTCGAACAGCTCCTGCCACCGGGCAGGTTCCACGGCTACGCTGTGGCCTGCGGCCACCGTCTGAGCTTCGGTTGTCCTCACAACACCGGATCATCAACGGTGGCCGCCCTGATCTGCTCGCCGCGCCTGACCGCCCCTGACCAGCCAGGTCACGATCTACGGCTGGAGTACTAGGTTCCTGCTTCACGCTGATTCTCAGTTCACGTCGGCCTACAAAAAGGACATCCACGCGCGAATTCGCGAAGATTTCGGTATTCGCTTAGCGACGTTGGAGCACGAGCGGAAGGATGAGGTCAGCGCCCGCAAGAAGATCGCCGGTAACTATTCAGCGCCCCGTCTGTTGTGGCTTGGCGAGGTGCTGTGATTGGCCGACACTGATGTGGCTCAGGGAATTCGATTCACGCCTGGGGGCGGCCCGGCTCAGTCTGGTTCGAAGACCCAGCGGGTGGGCGAACCGGTGAAGTCCTCCTCGGCCAGGCCGAACGCCCAGCGCGGCCGCACCCGGATGGTGGCGTTGACGGCGGGGTCCAGCAGCTCGATGGAGTAGTCCGTCTGGTATTTGGCGTTCTCCAGCGCGAGCATCCTGGCCAGCGCCTCGGGGTCGGTGACGACCTCGGCGGTCCCCTCGATGACCACCGGCTCCACGGCGTTCTCGGTGGTGACGACGCAGCGCGGGTCGGCGACCGGCATGGCGTGGGGCCGTCCGTCCGGCCAGCTGCTCGCGACCCAGTAGTTGCGCGAGGCGGCCAGCCGCTGCTCCGCCCATGACCATGGCAGCAGGCCACTGCCCTGGGTGGGGCCGACGATGCCGTAGCCCGGCATGTACGGCCGGCTCGCTCGTGGCTGGTCCATTGGTCACCTCCCTCAAACGGCGACGCCGACGACAGTGCAGTCTTGCTGCGCCAACAGCAGTGCGGCAGCGCCGAAGCGAACATGACGGAGCCTAATGGGAGCTACCGGGTCAGCCTTTCGTTCAGACTCGGGCCGGTAGCCGCCGGTAGGTGAGCACTCTCGGAGCCAGGACGCCGTTGGAGTCCTATTGACAGATCGTGCCCCTACCGGTGGTCGGGAGAGTTGACCGCTGATGGAATGTCGTGCCCGCCCGCACCGACGTGAGCACTTGACCATTAGGCCGCTGGTGGTTCTCCCGCAGGCTCACAGGATCGCTGTTAGGAACAGGAGGATGGGGTGCTGTTCGTCGGGGACGACTGGGCCGAGGACCACCACGACGTGGAGGTCCAGGATGAGGCAGGACGGCGGCTGGGCAAGGCCAAGCTCCCGGAGGGGATCGCCGGGATCGCCCGGCTGCACGAGCTGATCGCCGAGCACCTGGACGCCGAGGCGGAGCAGGTGGTGATCGGGATCGAGACCGACCGGGGCCCGTGGGTGCAGGCGCTGCTCGCTGCCGGCTACCGGGTGTGGGCGATCAATCCGCTGCAGGTGGCCCGCTACCGCGAGCGGCACAGCGTCTCGGGTGCCAAAAGCGACGCTGCTGACGCGCACACCCTGGCCGACATGGTGCGCACCGACCGGCACCAGCTCCGGCCGATCGCCGGCGACAGCGACCTGGCCGAGGCGATCAAGGTGGTCGCGCGCGCTCACAAGACGCTGATCTGGGAGCGGACCCGGCATGTGTTGCGGCTGCGGGTCGCGTTGCGGGAGTTCTTCCCCGCCGCCTTGCAGGCCTTCGCCGAGCTGCCAGCCGCCGAGGCGTTGGAGCTGCTGGGCAGGGCGCCCGATCCCGTCTCGGCGGCCCGGCTGACCACCGCGCAGATCACCGCCGCGCTCAAGCGTGCCCGCCGCCACCACGCCGCCGACAAGGCCCAGGCGATCCAGGCAGCGCTGCGCGCCGAGCACCTGACCCAGCCGACCGCGGTGGCGACCGCCTACGCGGCCACCGTGCGAGCGCAGGTGGCAATGCTGACCACCCTGGGCGCCGAGATCAATACCATGGAGGAGCAGGTCGCGGCGCATTTTGGGCAGCACCCGGAGGTTGAGATCTACCGCAGCCAGCCCGGCCTCGGCCGGATCCTCGGCGCCCGGGTGCTTGCCGAGTTCGGCGACGACCCCACCCGCTACGCCGACGCGAGATCCCGCAAGAACTACGCCGCCACCAGCCCGATCACCCGCCAATCCGGCAAGAAGAAACTCGTGCTGGCCCGCTACGTCCACAACGACCGACTCATCGACGCCCTCCAGCGGCAGGCCTACTGCGCCCTCACCGCATCAGCGGGCGCCCGCACCTACTACGACCAGCTCCGCCGCCGCGGCGTCGGCCACCACGCCGCCCTGCGCCAGCTCGCCAACCGGCTCGTCGGCATCCTCCACGGCTGCCTCAAGACGGGTACCACCTACGACGAGGCAACCGCCTGGCCGAACCACCAACAGAGGGCCGCAGCTTGACAACCAAACGCCATGGGATGTCTGTCAACCTCGGTGAGACA
>WNGB01010994.1_pt1 | contig 12449 bp, 12 predicted proteins | sample 5400681 | NCBI WGS metagenome assembly WNGB01 (sample SAMN13153367, study PRJNA577476) | soil metagenome | isolation source: 115 cm soil or saprolite under grassland replicate 2 | place: USA:California | collected 2016-06-15 | reverse complement strand
TCGGTGAAGTGCCCGACCACCAGGCCCGTCGGCGCCGTGACGGGACCCATCTGGCGCTTCCCGCCGAGGCTCTCGGCCCGCTGCAGGGCGGCCTCCACGCTGGGCACGCCGACGTAGAAGATCGCGTGCGCGTCGTAACCCGCACCGCCGCCGATGCCGCCGGGGATCCCGGTCCCGTCGCTGGTCGTGACGCGGTTCACGAATCCGTAGTTCGTGGGTTCCGACACCGCGTCCGCGACCGGCGCGCTGGTGTCGAACTCCCACCCGAACAGGTCGCCGAAGTAGCCCCGGAGCCTCTCCGGGTTCTTCCCGATGATCTCGAAGTGCACAACCGGATCTGCCATGGTTACTCCTTCCGGCCGCCCGGCGCTGTGGGGGCAGCCCTCACTGATGACGGGTACCCGGCCGGAAACTCACCGGTGGCCGGTGGCCGGTGGCCGGTGGCGGGGCGGGACTCAGGAAGGCCGGGTGTCGGCCAGGTGCCTGCGGATGATCGAGGTGAAGTCGGGGTCGGGGGCCAGGCCCAGGCGGGTGGCCCGGTCCGTGCGGAAACGGGCGGCCCAGCCCGCCACCATCCCCGCCACCACCGGGTCCGGGACCCAGTCGATCAAGCTGGTCACCTCGGGGCCGGCTACCTGCTCCAGCGCGGCCACCATGTCCCCGACCGTCACCGTGAGACCGGGCATGGTCACCGCGGTCCGGCCGCCCCAGGCATCGTCCGGCGACGTGGCCGCGCACCGCAGCGCCTCGATGGCCCGGGCCGGGGAGGCCAGCGCCACCTCGGCGGCCGGATCGACCGGGCACACCGCGCGCATGCCCGCGAGCGGCTCGCGGATGATGCCCGACATGAACCCGGAGGCTGCCGCGTTGGGCCGGCCCGGGCGCACGCTGACCGTCATCAGCCGCACGCTCCGCCCGCGCAGGAACCCCTTCCGGGTGTAGTCGGCCACCAGTTGCTCGCCGATGAACTTCTGGATGCCGTAGCTGGTCTGCGGGTCCGGCAGCGTGTAGTCCTCCACCAGGGCCGGGAGCGGGTGCCCGGGAGAGCCGCCGAAGACCGCGATCGAGCTCGAGAACACCACCAGTGGGTTGCTGCCCACCGCGCGGCACGCGGCCAGCACGGCTTCCGTGCCCCGCAGGTTCGCGCGGATGCCCAGGTCGAAGTCGGCCTCGCACTCGCCGCTGACCGCCGCGGCCAGGTGGAAGACCACGCCGGCCGCGGCCAGCGCCTCCCGCCCGGCCTGTCCGGGAGCCAGCAGCCCGGCGAGATCCCCCTCCATCACCGCCACCCGGGCGTCGGCGGCCAGGTCTGCCGGGGCCGGGGCCTGGTCGAGGAGCGCGACCTGGGCCAGCGGGCGTTCGCCAGCACCCGCCACGTCCAGCGACCCGGCCGCCAGCAGGTCCCGGGCCAGGCGGGCGCCCAGGAACCCGGCACCGCCGGTAATCACCACATTCACCATGGCGTCTCCCTCCCGGGCCGGGGGCGTGGAATACAGTGCGATCTTAGGCAGGAAGGGGCCAGGGTGCTGGGGGACAGGCGGCCGGACGCGGCCGAGGTGTTCGCCGCGCTGCCGCCGGCGTGCCCCGACGACGAGGGTCTCCGCGAATCCATCCGCGCCCTCCGGTCGGCCAGCGACCTGCTCCTGGGCGTCCTCGACGACGACCCGACCGGGTCGCAGGCCGTGCACGGCGTCCAGGTCGTGACCGTGCTGGAGGAGGACGCCTACGCCGCGGCACTGGCCGGGCCGGCCGCCACCTGTTTCGTGCTGACCAACTCCCGGAGCCTGGACCCGCAGGCCGCCGCGGACATCACCGCCCGGGCGGCCCGCGGGCTGACCACGGTGGCGGGCCGGCGCGGCACCCGCATCCAGCTGATCAGCCGGAGCGACTCCACGCTGCGCGGCCACGTGATGGCGGAGGTGACCGCGCTGCAGGCGGTCCGGCGGGACCTGGTCGGCCGCGGCTACGACGGCGTGCTGCTGGTTCCCGCGTTCCTCGAAGCAGGGCGGGTGACCGCGGCAGGCATCCACTGGGCGCGTACCCCGGCCGGGCTGGTCCCCGTCGGTGAGACCGAGTTCGCGAGGGACAGCGCGTTCGGGTACAGGGCGTCGGACCTGACGGTTTTCGTTGCGGAGAAAAGCGGGGGGACGATCCGGCCGGAGGATGTGCGCAGCATCAGCCTGGCAGATATCCGGCTCGGCGGGCCGGCCCGGGTCCGCGAGGTGCTGGCCGGCGCGGCAGGCGGGGCGTGGGTGGTGGTCAGCGCCACCGAGTACTCCGACCTGGAGACGGTGGCCCGCAGCGTGCTGGAGGCCGAGCGCGAGGGCCAGTCGTTCCTGTTCCGGACCGGGCCGTCGTTCGTGCGGGCGCTCAGCGGGCTGGGGCCCAGGCCGGTCCTGCGCGGGGCGGCGATCTGGGGGGAGGCGCGGCGCGGCGGGCACGGCCTGATCGTCGTGGGCTCGCACGTCGGGCAGACCAGCCGGCAGGTTGCCGCGCTGCGGGCCCGGCGGGCCACCGCCGACATGGAACTGGACGTGCAGGCGGTGCTGGGCGGCGGGCCTGACGTGGCCGCCGCCGTCGCCCGGCGGGTCACCGGGGCGCTGGCCCACTCGGACGTGCTGCTCTACACCAGCCGTGACGTCGTCGCGGGCCGCGACGCGGCGGGCAGCCTGGCGATCAGCCGTACCGTGTCGGCGGCGCTGTCCCGGATCGTCCGCGGCGCGCTGGCCGCCCGGCCCGCCTGGGTGCTCGCCAAGGGCGGGATCACCTCGCACGACGTGATGCTCCACGGCCTGGGGATCCGCCGCGCCGAGGTGGCTGGCCAGTTGTTCCCCGGGACGATCTCTGTGTTCCGGCCGCTGGATGCCGCGCCCGGGGCGGCCGGGATGCCGTACGTGGTCTTTGCGGGAAACGTGGGGGACGACGGCACGCTGGCGCAGGTGGTGGGGATCCTCAACGGCGCGCAGGAGGTTCCCTGATGCGGGTGGGCTGGCTCGGGCTGGGTGCGATGGGGGCGCCGATGGCGGGCTGCGTGGCCCGCGCGGGGCACGCGGTCGTGGCGTACGACGTCGCGCCGGGGCGGGTCGCGGCGCTGGCCGCGGACGGGGTCGGGGAGGCGGACTCCAGCACCGGCGCGGTCCGGGACGCCGAGGTCGTCGCGGTCATGGTCGCCACGCCGGACCAGGTCGGCCAGGTGCTGTTCGGCCCGGGCGGCGCGGCCGGCGCGCTGGCGGCCGGCGCGGTCGTCATGATCATGGCGACGGTCGGCCCCGAGGTCGTGGCGGAGGTCGCCGCCCGCCTTGGCCGGACCGGGGCAGGCCGCACCGGGGCAGGCCGCACCGGGGCAGGCCGCACCGGGGCAGGCCATGCCGGGGTCGCCGTGGTCGACGCGCCGGTGTCCGGCGGGGTGCGGCGCGCCGCCGACGGCGATCTGCTGATCATGGTGTCCGGCGCGGACGACGCGGTCGGCCGGGCCCGGCCAGTGCTCGACGCGCTGGCCCGCAGCGCCCCGGTGGTCGGCTCCGCCCCGGGCGACGGGCAGCGGATGAAGCTCGTCAACCAGCTGCTGTGCGGGTTCACATCGCGGCCGCGGCCGAGGCGCTCGCGTTCGCGGAGTCGCTCGGCCTGGACCCGGGGGAGTGCTGGAGGGTGCTGCGCGACGGCGCCGCCGCGTCGTTCATGTTCGAGGACCGGGGCGCCCGGATGATCTCCGGGGAGTTCCGGGATCGGCGGAGCGCGCTGGACATCTTCGTCAGGGACATGGGCCTGGTCAGCGCGGCTGCGGAGGACACGGGCGCGGCCGTGCCGCTGACCGCGGCCGCGCGGCGGCTGTATGAGGAGGGTCACGAGCGGGGCCTGGGCCGCCTCGACGACGCCGCGGTGATCGAGGTGCTCCGCCAGGACCGTTAGCGTCCCTGGCCCGCGGGCACCGGGCCGGTGTCCGCAGGGGCGGGAGAGGGTTCCGGTGCGGTGCTGAGATCCTCCAGGCCGGCCGGGCCGCCGGGGCCGCCTGGGCCGGGCTGCTCTGGCAGCCAGGACAGCCAGCGCGGCAGGTACCAGTTGCGCTCACCCAGGAGAGCCATGACGGAGGGAAGCAGCACGCCGCGGACGACCGTCGCGTCCAGCAGGACGGCCACCGCCAGGCCCACGCTGAGCTGCTTGAACTGCTGCAGTGACAGGGTGCCGAACACCGCGAACACCGCAACCATGATGATCGCCGCGCTGGTTACCACACCTGCGGTGCTGCGGATGCCGTGGGCGACCGCCTCCCTGGCGGGCAGCCCGCGGTCGTGCGCCTCCTTGATCCGGGAGACCACGAACACGTTGTAGTCCATGGACAGCCCGAACAAGACCACGAAGACGAACAGCGGGATCCACGACTCGATCGCCCCTGGTGCCGTGGTGCCGATCAGCGCCGCCCCCCAGCCGTGCTGGAACACGGCGACCAGCGCCCCGTAGGCCGCGCCGACCGACAGCAGGTTGAGCACGATCGTGGTGGAGGGGATCACGATCGAGCGGAACGCGACCAGCATCAGGATGAACGTGATGCCCATGACGAAGAGGAAGACCGGGACGATGCCATGCCGCAGCTGGCTGGTGAAGTCGAGCGAGGCCGCGAGATTCCCGCCGACCAGGGCCTCGCCGCCGGGAATCCGCCCGAGCGTGGACGGCACCAGCGTGTCGTGCAGGGTGGCCAGCGCGTGCCGGGAGGCGGCGTCCGTCCCGCTGCCGGCCAGCGGGACCTGGATCTGCGCCAGGTTGACGCCGCGGTACACGGTCACCCGGATCGGCGAGCCGACCTCACCGCTGTGCCGGGCCGCCTGCTCGAACGCGGCGATCTCCTGTCGTACCCGGGGGGCCTGGATGCTGGGCGCCCGGACCACGACGACGGCGGGCGACGGGCCGCCGGGGAAGGCGGTCATGATGTCGTCGTAGGCCCGGACCAGGGGAGTACTGGACGGGAGGATCTGCTGCACGCTCAGCGTCTCGGTGTGCAGGCTGAGCGCGGGTGAGGCCAGGGCGAGGAGAGCGCCGGCGGAGAGGGCGGCGGACAGCCCGGGCCGGGCGAGGACACCGCGCAGTACCGTGTTCCAGATCCGGCCCCCGCCGGACGGGCCGCGGGCCTGGCCGAGGAACGGTATCCGGCCCAGCTCAACCTTGTCGCCGAGCAGCGACATCAGGGCGGGCAGCACGGTCACCGAGCCGGCCACGGCGATCAGCACCACCGAGATGGTCGCGACGGCGAAGCCCGCGAACAGCTGCATGCCGGACAGGAACATCCCCGCCATGGCCACGATCACGGTGAGCCCGGAGATCAGTACCGACCGGCCCGAGGTGGCCGCGGCGACGCGCAGTGAGGCCTGAGCGTCCCGTCCGCCCGCCCGCTCCTCGCGTTCGCGGCGCACGTAGAACAGGCAGTAGTCGACACCCACGGCCAGGCCCATCAGCAGCATCACCGAACTGGCCGACTGGTCGACGTGCATGGCGTGGCTGATCAGCGCGAGCAGCCCGTTGGCGGCGAAGAACGCGGTCAGGGCCAGCACGACGGGCAGCGAGGCGGCCACCAGGGCGCCGAAGACCACGAGCAGGATGCCGAGCGCGAGCGGCACCGCGGTCCATTCCGCTCGCTTCATGTCCTTGAAGATCGTTCCCTTGAACCATTTGTTGGCGCTGGCCTGGCCGAACTGCTCGATGGTCACCTGCGGGTACGCGGCGCGCGCCCGCGCCACCGCGGTCAGCACCGGCTGCACCCGCTGGTCGGCGGTGTCGGAGTTCCCCTTCATGGCGAACTGGATCAGCACGTCGTGCCGCGTGGGTGAGACCACGGGCGCCCGCAGGTCCTGGATCCGCCCGGTGGCCCGCACTCGGGACACGACGGCGCGCACCGCGGCCTGGAACCCAGGGGTGCCCGCGGTGGCTGCCGTGCTGTGCACCACTATCAGTTCCTGGGCCGGGTCGGCGACGCCCGCATTGGTGAGCAGCCACTGGGCGCGGCCGGACTCGCCGGTGCCGTACTCAGCCTGAGTCATCGTGACCTGGCCCACCGCACTGCCGATCAGCATGGCCACGATGACCAGGAGCAGCCAGCCGACAATGGCGGTAATCCGGTGCCGGGCGCTCCAGCCACCCAGCGAGGCGGCGAGATTTGATCGATATGCCATCGGGTCACCCCGACTCCCCGCGGCACCGCAGTTCCTGCGCACGCCCATACCGCGGAAGGCCCGGCCGGGGTGCCGCTCTGGTGGCCGTCCATTCCTGAGGTCTCACCCTCATCTATTCAGGAAGGGGTATGCGGGGGGCAGGGAAGAATGGCCCCGCCGTTTCGGCGAAGGTCCCGGCCCGGCAGCGTGCCGCCGGGCAGCGTGGCGCCGGGCAGCGTGCCGCCGGGCAGCGCGCCGCCCGGAGGCTAGCCATCCCGCATTCTCTGACTAGAGTCAGAGAATGGACGCATCCCTGATCAGCCAGGTCCGGCGGTTCAACCGGACCGTGACCCAGCGGGTCGGCGCGCTCGACGACGAGTTCCTGGCCCGGGACCGCCCGCTCGGGCAGGCCCGCGTGCTGTGGGAGATCGGCCCGGCCGGCGCCGACGTCCGTTCGCTGCGCGCCCGGCTGGACCTGGATTCGGGGTACCTGAGCCGGCTGCTCAGGGCGCTGGAGGCGGACGGGCTGGTCGTCGTGGACGGGAGCGAGGCAGACGGCCGGGTGCGCACGGCCCGCCTCACCGGCCGCGGCCGGGCCGAGCGGGCTGAACTCGACCGGCGCGCGGACGACGCGGCCGCCTCGATCCTCCGCCCGCTCAGCGTGTCTCAGCGGGACCGGCTGGCCAGCGCGATGGCCGAGGTCGAGCGGCTCCTGGTGGCGTCGGCGGTCGAGGTCACCGTGCGCCACCCCGCGGACCCGGCCGCGCGCGCCTGCTTGCAGGCCTACACGGACGAGCTGGGCCGCCGGTTCGAGAGTGGCTTCGACCCGGCCAGGAGCCTCCCGGCCGCGGACCAGGACATGATCCCGCCCGCGGGACTCTTCCTGGTCGCCACCCTGCATTCCGAGGCCGTCGGTTGCGGCGGGCTCAAATTTCACGGTGACGCGCCCGCCGAGCTCAAGCGGATGTGGGTGGCCCCGGCCGTGCGCGGCCTGGGCCTTGGCCGGCGGCTGCTCACCGAGCTGGAGGCGCACGCGGCCGCGCGCGGGGTTACCGTGCTGCGGCTGGAAACCAACGGCACCCTCGCCGAGGCGATCAGCCTGTACCGCACGTCCGGCTACCGCGAGGTGGCCGCGTTCAGTGACGAGCCGTACGCGCACCACTGGTTCGAGAAAACCCTCGGGAAGCCCCCCGGTCTCCCCGGGAAGACCCCCGGGGAGACGACGGCTTGACGTATTCCTTTATAGGAATATTATTTTGTCATGGCGCGGGCAGCAACGACAGCAGATGCATTCAACGCGGTAGCCGAGCCCCGGCGGCGGGAGATCCTCGACCTGCTGGCCGGCGGGGAACGGCCCGTGAACGACCTCGTGGCCCTGCTCGGGCTGGCCCAGCCGCTGGTGTCCAAGCACCTGCGGGTTCTGAGGGAGGTCGGCCTGGTCGAGGTGCGCGGGGACGGCCGCCAGCGGGTGTACCGGCTCAACGCCGGGCCGCTGAAGCCGATCTACGACTGGGTGAAGCCGTACGAGCAGGCCTGGTCGCGTCGTTTCGGCCGGCTGGACACCGTGCTGGAAGAGCTCGTGCTGGAAGAACTGGTGCAAGGAGAACGAGAGGCAGAGGAGGACGGGGAGAATGGCCGTGACGAGTAGCCGGGCCGTGGTGACGCTGCCCGGGGACACGCAGATCCTGATCACACGGGAGTTCGACGCTCCCGCGCACCTCGTCTACCGGGCGTGGACCGAGCCCGACCTGGTCCGGCGCTGGTGGAGCGGGGACCGGGGCGAGGTGACCAGCGTGGACATCGACCTGCGGGTCGGCGGCGTCTGGCGCTTCGTGATGACCGCGAACGCCGGGTTCGAGGTCGCGTTCCACGGCGAATACCGCGAGATCGTCCCGGCCGAGCGGATGGTCTGGACCGAGGTCTTCGAGGGCATGCCCGACGCCGAGGCGCTGAACACCATCACGTTCACCGAGGCGGACGGGCACACGACGGTCCGGATACTCGTGCAGCACGCGAGCCAGGAGCACCGGGACGCGCACATCAACTTCGGCATGGAAGACGGTCTGCAGGAGGCGCTGGACCAGTTGGAGGCGGTCGCGCGCTCGCTGCGCTGATCGGCTACCCGGGGCCGCGCCAGCCCAGGTCGCCCCCGGTCAGGCCGCGCCCAGCTCAAGCCGGCTCCAGCTCAGGCCGGCTCTAGCTCAGGCCGCGCCCAGCCCGGGCCGGGCCCGGGTCAGGTCGGGCCCCGGGTCAGCTGGGCGCGGCCTGCGGGTGCTGGGACGCCGCCGCCACCGGGTCGAGATCGGCGGGCCGGAGCAGGTGAGCGGGCTGCGCCGGGAACGGTGCCGTACTGCTGATCTCCAGCGTGGAGCGGACGTGCAGCAGCTCGCCCGGGTCCAGCAGCCGCCAGCCGGGATCGTCGTCCATTCGCTCGGTGGCGATGATCACTGAGGGCTGGTGCGCCAGGTGCTCGGACCGGGCGTGAATCCGGGGGCTGGCCACGTCGAGGGCCTGGCTGCCGGCCACCCGGCCGGCAGCCAGGCCGCCCCCGGCTCCGCGGCCGGCAGCCGCACCGCCGCCGGCCGGGCGGTCGAGCACGTACAGCTCATGGGTGGCCGGGTAACGCAGCGCCCACAAGTCCGTCGCGGTGATGAGCACCAGGTTGAGCGCGTACACGGGCAGCCGCGCGCTGATCCAGCCGATCGCCTCGATCAGGCCGGCGGTCACGTCGCCGCCGTGGCGCCGGGTCTCCGCGGTGATCAGCGCGAAGATCCGCTCGCTGTCGGTCTCGCCGCCGGCCAGCCCCGCCGCACCCAGCTCCGCCAGGCGCCGGTCCAGCTCGCCCAGGCCCTGGACCACCCCGTTGTGGGCGAAGAGCCGGCCGTCCTGCAGGAACGGGTGGGTGTTGGCCAGCGTGTGGGCCCCGGTGCTGGCGTACCGGACGTGCGCCACGAACGTGGTGCCGCGCAGGTCCCGGGCCGCGGCCGCGAACTGCGCATCCTCCCAGGCCGCGATGGGCTGCTTGCTGACCGCCGGCTCGCCCGCGGGCCCGAACGTGCCGACCCCGGCGCCGTCGGGATTGCGGTGACTCTGCGCGTCCAGGCTGTCCGGGGCGTCGATGAGCCAGAACCTGGCCGCCACGTCCCGCGTGCCGGCGTGCAGCCCGAACAAACGGCACATGGTCCGGCCTTACCGGGGCGCGGCCGGCGGGAACGGGAGCGTCACGGTTCCACCGTATGCGCCGGTCGCCTGATTCACCGGCGCCACGCCCGGTCAGACCGTCGCCACGGCTTCCGGGCCGGGCGGCTCAGTGATGGCCGAAGCCTCCTGCAGTCCAGTGCCCGCCACCATGCCCGCCGTCCCCGTGAGCCCCGTCATGGTGCCCGTCCCCGCCGCGGCTGCCCTGGCCGCGGCCGCCCCAGTCTTGGGCGCCCAGGACCTTCGAACCGAACGCCGCCCCGCCCTCGATCACGGCCGTCAGGGCGTGGACAGCGGCTGCGATGGCCTCTTCCGTGCAGGCCAGCAGGGCAGGGTCCCCGCCTGCCCCGGCTGCGGCCTCCCGGGGGAGGTCCCCGGCCGCCTCCGGATCCGGCGGGCCAGCGGCCGCGCCGCCGGGAACCACCAGGTCTCCGCCACCGCCGGTTCGCGCCGCGGCGTCCGCGATGACCTGCTGCCGGGCGATCTGGGCCATCCGGGCCCGCCGGATCCGGCCCTCCCGGCCCGGGTACAGCACCGCCCCCAGCCCGATCGCGCTGGCCAGGCCGGCCAGGGCCGCCCGGGCGAGATCGGCCGGCGGCCGGGGCGATTCCGCGGCAGCATCCAGCCGGGACCGGGCCGCGGCCACCCGCGACGGGTCGATGACCTGGTAGCGCGGCGTACCCAGGAGCCGGCTGGACTCCATGCGCAGGACGCCGGCCGAGACCAGCCGGGTGGCATACCTGTCCCTGATCCCGGGCCGGGGGAGGCCCACCCACGTTCCCGGCCGTGGCGGGAAAGCGGCACCGATGAAGCTGAGCAGCGCGGCGTCCAGTTCCGCGTCGCCGGTAGGGGTCCGGTCCCGGACGGTGATCCGGCCCGCAGCGATCAGGACCCGCCCGGCGGCCGCCAGCCTGACCAGTTCGGACGCCATCAGCGCGGAGTCAATCCGCCCCCGGTTCAGGAGTTTCCCGTCCCGTGGCCGGATCGACAGCACGAACAGGTCCTCGCCCAGGGCGGCGAGCGCAAGGCCGGACACGGACGGGTCCATGCCGCCGACCCTAACCTCCGGCCTGCCGCCCGGCCATGCGTGCGAAAGCCGTGGCTCACCAGCGTCACGGCCTGCCCGCCACCGGCGGCACAGCGCCCCCCGGCCGGCCCCGCCCCGGCCCGCGGGCCCCGGCCCGCCGGCCCGGGTCCCGAGCCCCGCCGGTCCCGCCGGCGCCGGCCCGCGGACCCCCCCGGGGCTGAGCAGCCTGCTTCTCCAGAAAGAACTGGGATACCGTTTTGGCAGAGCATGGCCGCGACCGGCGAGGGCCGGCGGAGACCCGGTGCCGCCCCCAGCGGGCCTGGCAAGGAGGAGTGCAGCGTGCGTGATGCGGTGATCGTGGAGGCGGTCCGGACGCCGGTCGGGAAGCGCAATGGCTGGCTGTCCGGGGTGCACCCGGTGTCGCTGTCGGCCCACGTGCTGAAGTCCCTGGCCAGCCGGACCGGGATTGACCCGGCCGTCGTGGACGACGTGGTGTGGGGCTGCGTCAGCCAGGTCGGCGAGCAGACCATGGACATCGCCCGGAACGCGGTGCTGGGCGCGGGCTGGCCGGAGACCGTGACCGGGGTGACCGTGGACCGGCAGTGCGGCTCCTCCCAGCAGGCCGTGCACTTCGCGGCGGCCGGCCTGATCGCGGGACAGTATGACGTGGTCGTGGCGGGCGGGGCGGAGTCCATGTCGCGGGTGCCGATGGGTTCCTCGGTCCAGGGCGGTAACCCGCTCGGCCCGGAGTACCTCGAACGCTACGGCGGGGTGTTCCCCAACCAGGGCGTGGGCGCCGAGATGGTCGCCGAGCGGTGGGGCCTCTCCCGTGCTCAGGTCGACGAGTTCTCGGCCGGCTCGCACGAGAAAGCGGCCGCCGCCCAGGACGCCGGCCGGTTCGAGGGCCAGATCGCGCCGGTGACCAACGATCAGGGCGAACTGATCACCGCGGACGAGGGCATCCGCCGCGGAACCACGGCCGAGGTGCTGGCCGGGCTGAAGACGGTGTTCAAGCCGGACGGCGTGATTACGGCCGGCAACTCCTCGCAGATCTCAGACGGCGCGGCCGCGTTGCTGATGACCACCTCGGACAAGGCCCGCGAGCTGGGGCTGACCCCGGTCGCCCGGGTGCGCACGGCCGTGCTGGCCGGCTCCGACCCGATCATCATGCTGACCGCGCCCATCCCGGCCACCCAGAAGGCCCTGGCCCGCAGCGGGCTGACCCTGGACCAGATCGGCGCCTTCGAGATCGGCGAGGCCTTCGCGCCGGTGCCGCTGGCCTGGCTGGCCGACTTGGGCGCCGACCCCAAGGCGCTGAACCCCAACGGAGGGGCGATCGCCCTGGGCCACCCCCTCGGCGCGTCCGGCGCACGCCTGATGACCACGCTCGTCCACCACATGCGCGACAACGGCATCCGCTACGGCCTGCAGGCCATGTGCGAGGGCGGCGGCCAGGCGAACGCCACCATCCTGGAACTCCTCTGACCAGGTAGCCCGGCTCACGGGCGGACCGGCGAAAGTCAAAAGCCAACTTCTCCGCGACGGCTGGGCATCGCCCGGACCATGTACCTCAACCTGGCCGCGTTCGCCGTGGTCGTACTGGTCATCGCGATCTGGACCACGGACGTCGCGGTGCTCATCCCGGCCGTGATCGTGTCCGGCATCTTCATCGGGATCAACAACACGGTCACCACCCAGGCGGTGATGACCGTCTCCCCGGTCGAGCGGCCGGTCGCCTCGGCGGCCTACAGCTTCGTCCGCTTCATCGGCGGTGGCCTGGCGCCCTACGCCGCCGGCCGGCTGGTCATCGCGCTCAACATTCATGTGCCGTTCTACATCGCTTCCGGCGCGATCGTGCTGGGCATCATCATCCTGTCCACGGCCCACCGCCTGCTCGGCGACGCCGAGCGGGTGCAGGCCGAGCAGGTGGCGGCCGCTGCGGCCACTAGCGGCCAGCCGCCGAGGGGGCCGGGCTGTCCGCGGTGAGCCCACCGTCCGGGCCTGCCTCCAGGGACCCGGGGATGGCCAGGATCGACAGCGCCTCGTCGATCAGCGCGCTGGCCGGCACCGGCTTCTGGCCCGGG
>WNGB01041427.1_pt1 | contig 12452 bp, 10 predicted proteins | sample 5400681 | NCBI WGS metagenome assembly WNGB01 (sample SAMN13153367, study PRJNA577476) | soil metagenome | isolation source: 115 cm soil or saprolite under grassland replicate 2 | place: USA:California | collected 2016-06-15 | reverse complement strand
ACAGCCAGGCGGCGTAACCCGAGAATCGCAGGCCCATCACCTCGACCACCGCGTACCGCTCGCCAAGCGAGACGAGCATACCCCGCGGCCTGAATTCGATTGCCTCGAGCGCGCGGCCCCCGAGATCCGCCGTGATGTTGTCGGCGGCCAGGCGGCCGTGGGCGAGCGCCGTCGGGATGATCGGAATGGACGCCTCCGGGCGGCCCTGGATCGTGACGGCGTCGCCGACGCCGTAGACCTCGGGATGGGCAGGCACGCGCAGGTGCGTGTCGACGACCACGCGCCCCAGGCGATCGTGCTCGACGGGCAGATCGGCCAGCACCGGGTGGCCCTTCACGCCGGCCGCCCAGATCGTCAGCCCCACCGGTATCTGCTCGGCACCCTGGATCTCTACGGCCCCTTCGAGCACGCGGGTCACCTGGGTGGAGGTGCGGACCTCGATGCCCTCGCGTCTGAGGCTCGCGCGGGCGCGCTCGGCCAGCGTGGGATGCACGCCGCGGAGGATCTCACGGCCCGCCTCCAGCAGCAGCAGCCGATAGTCGCCCGCCTCGATCCCGCGATAGCGTGGCACCAGGTAGGACTCGAAGAAGTCCTGCAGCTCGGCGATCAGCTCGACGCCAGTGTAGCCGCCGCCGACGACGCAGATCGTCAGCAGGCGCCGCCGCATGCCCGGGTCGGGCTCGTGATCGGCGTGCTCGGCCCGGTCGATCAGGTGATCGCGCAGCAGCACCCCGTCCTCGAGGGACTTGTAGTTCAACGCGTGCGCGTCGACGCCGGGAATGCCGAAGCTCGGCGTGATCCCGCCGAGCGCCACGACGAGCCGGTCGTACTCGACCGTACCCTCCGCGAGGTGCACGCGACGGGCCGACAGATCGATGCCCCCCACGCGGTCGCGGCGGAAGCGGAACCGCCGGCTGCCCCGGATGTCGCGGATCGGCTGGACGATGTGCCGGGGCTCCACCAGCGACGAGGCGACCTGCGGCAGCAGCGGCGTGAACAACAGGTAGTTGTTGTCGCTGATGAGGAGCAGCTCGACGTCGGCGCGGCCGCCCAACGTCCGCTCCAGCCCACGCACGGCCTCGATCCCGCCGAAGCCGCCACCGAGGACCACGATACGTGTCATCCCGCCAGTTCCACGCCACGCTCGCCGGCCACCACATCGCCGATCACGAAGACCTCTTCGCCGGCGGCGGCGAGCCGCGCGCTCACCGAGTCCGCCACCGCCGGCCGGACGACTACGACGTAGCCGATTCCCATGTTGAACGTCCGGAACATCTCGGCGTCGCCGACGCGGCCGGCCTCCTGCAGCGTGCGAAACACCGGGGGCTGCCGCTCGGCCCACACCCCCGGCCGCACGACGGCCCGACAGCCGGCCGGCAGCACTCGCGGCAGGTTGCCGGTGAGTCCGCCGCCGGTGACGTGGGCCATCGCGGTGACGTCCTCGCGGATCGGCAGGATCGCCCGCACGTAGATCCGCGTCGGCTCCAGCAGGACGTCGGCCACAGTGCGCGCGGTGCCGGGCAGCGTCGCGTCGAGCGGCAGCTTCATCACGTCGAAGACGATCCGCCGCGCCAGGCTGTAGCCGTTGGAGTGCAGGCCGGACGACGCGAGTCCGAGCACGACGTCGCCCGGCTTCACGGCGGCGCCGTCGACGATCTTGGCGTGCTCCACGACACCGACCGCGAAGCCCGCCAGGTCGTACTCGCCGGGCGCATAGAGATCCGGCAGCTCGGCCGTCTCGCCACCCACCAGCGCGCAGCCGGCCTGACGGCAGCCGGCCGCCACACCGGCTACCAGCACCTCGACCCGGGCGGGGTCGACGCGCGCGATGCCGATGTAATCGAGGAAGTAGAGCGGCTCGGCGCCGTGCACGAGGACGTCGTTGACGCCCATCGCAACCAGGTCGATGCCGACGGTGTCGTGGCGGTCGGTCATGAAGGCGATCTTGAGCTTGCTGCCCACGCCGTCGGTCGAGGATACGAGGACCGGCTCGGCGTAGCCCGGCGGGACACGCACGAAGGAGGCGAAGGCGCCGATGCCGCCCAGCACCTCGGGACGGAACGTGCTCCGCGCGACGGGCCCGATGCGGCGCACCGCCTCGTCGCCGGCCTCGATGTCCACGCCGGCCGCCCGGTAGGTCAGAGGCTTCATGGGCGCCTCAGGCTTCGAAGAGGCGGAGCTGCGGCGTTGGCTCGGGCTCGATGCCGACGCGGTAGGCTCCCGTGAAGCAGGCGTGGCAGAAGTGAGCCGGCTCGGAGCCGGTCGCCTTCAGCATGCCGTCGAGCGAGAGGTAGCCGAGCGAGTCGGCGGCCAGGTAGCGACAGATCTCCTCCACCGAGTGGCTGGAGCCGATCAGCTCCTTGCGGGTCGGCGTGTCGATGCCGTAGTAGCAGGGCCACTGGATCGGTGGCGAGGAGATGCGCACGTGGACGGCGCGAGCGCCAGCGCCGCGGATCATGCGCACGATCTTCCGGCTGGTGGTGCCGCGCACGATCGAGTCGTCCACCACCACCACGCGCCTGCCCTCGAGCTTGAGCTTCACCTTGACGCCGAAGTGCCGGATGCCCTGTTTCGGCTCGATGAACGTCCGGCCGACGTAGTGGTTGCGGATGAGGCCGAGCTCGAAGGGCGTGCCCGACTCCTCAGAGTAGCCGAGCGCCGCGCTGGTGCCGGAGTCGGGCACCGGGATGACGATGTCGGCCTCGGCCGGGTGCTCACGGGCGAGCTGCCGCCCCAGCTCCTTGCGCACGGTGTGGACGTTGCGGCCCCACAGGACCGAGTCCGGCCGTGCGAAGTAGACGTACTCGAACACACACTGCAGTCGCTCGCGAGCCGGCGCCGCCCGGAACGAGCGCACCCCCTCGTCGCTGATCACCACCAGCTCGCCGGGCTCGACGTCGCGTTCGGGCTTGGCCTCCATGAGATCGAGCGCGCAGGTCTCCGAGGCGACGATCCAGGCGTCGGCCAGGCGTCCCAGCGTGAGCGGACGGAACCCGTACGGGTCGCGCACGGCGTAGATCGCCTCGCGAGTGAGGATCAGCAGCGAGTAGGCGCCCTTGACCTGGGCCAGCGCCCACGGGATCTGCTCCTCGAGCGGCCCCGCGGGAGCCCGGGCCAGCAGGTGCAGGATCACCTCGGTGTCGGAGTTCGACTGGAAGATCGCCCCGTCGGCCTCCATGTCCTTGCGAAGCGCGTCGGCGTTGGTGAGGTTGCCGTTGTGGGCGATGGCGATCGGCCCCCGCGCGAACGTCGCCGTGATCGGCTGCGCATTGCGGATGTTCGACGAGCCGGCCGTGGAGTAGCGGACGTGGCCGATGGCCCGATGCCCGGGGAGCCGGCGCAGCCGCTCGGGGCTGAACACGTCGGCCACCCAGCCCATCGCCTTTTCCAGGTGGAAGTTGTGGCCGTCGGTGGCCACGATACCGGCCGACTCCTGGCCGCGGTGTTGGAGCGCGTAGAGCCCGAGGTAGGCGACGTTGGCGGCTTCCGGATGGTTCCAGATGCCGAACAACCCGCACTCGTCGTGGAACTTGTCGTCACGCCATGTGGCGCTCAAAGCCGTTCCTCCACGCGTGCTCGATCTGGTCCAGTCCCACGTCCACGACCGTCTCCGCCCCCACCGAGAGCCGCAGCCGGTCGCCGCCCGTCGTCCCGATCCAACGCCACGGAATGGCCGACTCCGCCATCAGCGCCTCAAACTCCCGCGCGCGGCCCGTCTCCACGCTGACGACGACCCGCGAGGGGCCCTCGCCAAACAGCACGTGGTCGCGCCGGGCCCCCCCCGGCAGCGCAGCGTCGCAACCGACGGGCGCCGGGCCCGTCACGCAAGACTCGGCCAGCGCCGCCGCGACGCCGCCCTCCGAGCAATCGTGCGCCGCCGTGACCAGGCGCGCGCCGATCGCCGCCCGCACCGCCGCCTGCACCCGGCGCTCGACCTCGAGGTCCAGCGCCGCCAGTCGCCCGGCCACCTGGCCGAGCCGCATCCACAGATACTCGGAGCCGCCGAGACTCACCGCATCGGGTCCCAGCAGCGCCACACGATGACCGGCGCCCTTGAACCACTGCGTGGCGAACAGCGTCGCATCGTCCAGCACGCCCACCACGCCGATGACCGGCGTCGGCAACACGGCTTGGTTGCCGGAGGAGTCCGAGGGGGGCGGCGCCGCTTCCCTCGGTCGGACGGTCTCATTGTAGAGCGAAACGTTGCCGCCCACTACCGGCAGCTCCAGCGCGCGGCACGCCTCGGCGATGCCCTCCACCGCCTCGGCGAATTGCCAGAGGATGTCGGGCCGCTCCGGCGAGCCGAAGTTCAAGCAGTCGGTCACGCCCAGCGGCCGGCCGCCAGCGCACGAGACGTTGCGGGCCGCCTCGCACACGGCCAGGGCGGCGCCGCGGCGCGGGTCGAGCAAGACCTGGCGCCCGTTGCCGTCGATGGCGACCGCGATCGCGCGTCGTGTGCCCTTGATGCGGAGCACACTGGCGTCGGAGCCGGGCAGGACCAGTGTGTTGATCCCGACCTGCTGGTCGTACTGGCGGAAGGCCCACTCCTTGGAGGCGAGCGTGGGCGAGCCCATCAGCGCGATCAACGCGTCGCGGTGGTCCGGCGGCTCGGGCAGCGCGAGGGGATCGAGCGCCCGACGCTCGGCCAGCCACGCCGGCGGCGCGTACGGCTTCCGGTAGGACGGCGCCGCGGCCAGCGCATCGATGGGCACCCGCGCGACCTCGGCGCCGCGGTGACGGACGACGAGATCACGGCCGTCGGTCACCTCGCCGATCTGCACCGCGTCGAGCTCCCACCGCGTGAACACGCGGCGCAGCTCGTCCTCGCGGCCATGGGCGCCGACCAGGAGCATGCGCTCCTGCGACTCGGAGAGCAGCAGCTCGTACGGCGTCATGCCCTCTTCACGCTGGGGCACCGCCGACAGCTCCACGTCCATGCCGGTGCCGCTGCGGGCCGGCATTTCCGACGTGCAGCAGGCCAGGCCGGCCGCGCCCATGTCCTGGATACCGACGACGGCGCCGGTGGCCATCGCCTCCAGGCACGCCTCCAGCAGCAGTTTCTCGGTGAACGGATCGCCCACCTGCACGGTCGGTCGGCGCTGCTCGGCGTGCTCGTCGAAGGTGGCCGAGGCCATCGTGGCGCCGTGGATGCCGTCGCGCCCGGTCTTGTTGCCCACGTAGAAGACGGGATTGCCGGCGCCCTCGGCACGGGCTCGGAAGATGCGGTCGGTCCGCACGAGGCCGACGCACATGACGTTCACGAGCGGGTTACCGGCGTACTCCGGCGCGAATGCGATCTCGCCGCCGACGGTGGGGCAGCCGAAGCAGTTGCCGTACCACGAGATCCCGGAGACGACACCGTCGATGAGACGGCGCGTCTTGGGATCGGATGGATCACCGAACCGGAGCGAGTCGAGGATCGCGATCGGCCGCGCGCCCATCGTGAAGATGTCGCGCAGGATCCCGCCCACACCCGTCGCCGCCCCCTGGAACGGCTCGATGAACGAGGGATGGTTGTGGCTCTCGACTTTGAAGACGACGGCCCAGCCGTCGCCGATGTCGACGGCGCCGGCGTTCTCGCCGGGCCCCTGCAGCACGTGACGCCCGCTCTGGGGCAGGCGCTTGAGGAAGACCTTGGAGTGCTTGTAGGCGCAGTGCTCGGACCACAGCGCCGAGAAGAGACCGAGCTCGGTGTAGGAGGGCTCGCGACCGAGCTGCTTGATGATCCGATCGTACTCTTCGGCCGTCAACCCCAGGCCGCGCGCCAGGTCGAGCGTGACCTTCGGCTCAGCCAGAGTCAACTCTCAGGCTCGCCTCGCCGCAGAGACCGCGCCTCGGCTCGCACTGCCACCAGGCTTACCATTCTCAGGCTCGCCTCACCGCGGCGGCCGCGCTTCGGCTCGCACTACCGTTTCAGGAACGTGCCATCCTCGACGAGGCTGCCGAGGAGCGAGTGGAAGATCTGCAGCCCGTCGGTGCCACCCATGGCCGATTCCGCCGCGCGCTCGGGATGCGGCATGAGGCCGAGCACCGTCCCCTCCTCGTTCACGATCCCCGCGATGTTCTCGACCGAGCCGTTGGGGTTGGCGGCCCGGGTGATCTGGCCCTCCATCGTCGCGTATCGGAAGACCACCTGGTTGTGCTGCCGCAGCGTCCGCAGCGTGTCCGGATCGGCGTGGTACTTGCCCTCGCCGTGCGAGATCGGCATCGTCAGCACCTGGCCGGGCCGCAGCGCGCGAGTGAACGGTGTCTCGGCGTTCTCCACCAACAGATTGGTCGACTGGCAGCGGTACTGCAGGCACTCGTTGCGCATGAGCGCGCCCGGCAACAAGCCCGCCTCGCACAGGATCTGGAAGCCGTTGCACGAGCCGAGCACGAGGCCACCGCCGGCGAGGAACGCCGGCAGCGCCTCCACCACCGGCGAGCGCCCCGCCACCGCGCCGGCGCGCAGATAGTCGCCGTAGGAGAAGCCGCCGGGCAGGATCACGCAATCGAGGTCGGCGAGATTACGGTCCCGGTGCCACACGTACTTGACCGGCTGCTTGATCACTTCCGAGACCACGTAGTGGAAGTCGCAGTCGCTCCACGTGCCCGGGAATACGACGACGCCGAATCTCATGGAATCGAGTCTCTCCTCTCGGATGCGGAGTGACCGCGCACGACGGCACTGGCCATCTTACCGGACGGCCCCGGGCGGGGCAAGACGCTCGGCCGGCTCCAGCTCGATCGTGTAGTCCTCGAGGATCGTGTTGGCCAGCAGGCGTCGGCACATCTCGTCCACGCGCGCGCGCGCCTGCTCGGCGCCGGCGGCGTCGACGTCGACCTCGATAAGCTTTCCGACACGCAGCTCACGCGCGTCGCTGAAGCCGAGGCCGGCCAGCGCCCGCTGAACGGCGGCGCCCTGCACGTCGAGAATGCCGGGCTTGAGCCGGACGAGGACGCGGACCCTCACGCGCCGATCAGGCCCGCCCGGCGGAAGATCGTGTCCACGTTGCGCACGAACCAGGCAGGATCGAAGCACGCCTTGAGCTCGGCCGGGCCCAGCCGCTCGGTCACGGACGGATCGGCCCCCAGCAGCTCGAGCAGCGGCCGCCGCTCCTTCCAGGCCCGCATGGCGTGGCGCTGGACCAGATCGTAGGCGACCTGGCGCGCCAGTCCCGACTCGGTCAGCTTGAGCAGCACGCGCTGTGAGTAGATGTTGCCGTGGCTCGCCTCGAGGTTCTCGGCCATCCGGGCCGGATCGACCTCGAGGCCCTCCAGGATGAAGGCCGTCAGGTCCAGCACGTAGTCGAGGAGGATCGTCGAGTCGGGCAGGATCACGCGCTCGACCGAGGAGTGGCTGATGTCACGCTCGTGCCACAGCGCCACGTTCTCGACCGCCGCCAGCGCGTTGCTGCGGAGCAGCCGGGCCAGGCCGCAGATCCGCTCGGCCAGCTCGGGGTTGCGCTTGTGCGGCATGGCGCTGGAGCCCTTCTGACCCTCCCCGAACGGCTCCTGCGCTTCCAGCACCTCGGTGCGCTGCAGCCCGCGGACCTCGAGCGCGATCTTCTCCAGCGAGGCGCCGGCGATGGCCAGCGCCGCGCAGAACTCGGCGTGACGGTCACGCTGCACGATCTGCGTGGACACCGGCTCCACGCCGAGGCCGAGGGCGCGGCAGACCTCTTCCTCGACTTCCGGCTCGACGTGGGCCGTGCGTGCGGGCGATGGTCAGGGTGTCGCGGTAGCGCAGGGCCAGCGCGCGGAGCGCGATCCGCAGCCGCTCCTGGCCGGCCAGCAGCAGGTCGGCGGCGTCGCGCAGCTGCAGCGCGGTGGCGGTGTCCCAGACGTCGTTGGTCGTGAGGCCGACGTGGACGAAGCGGGAGTCGGCGCCGAGCTGCTCCTCGAGGCTGGTCAGCAGCGCGATCATCTCGTGCTTGACCCGCCGCTGGATGTCGAGGATGCGCCCGATGTGCACGCGCGCGGCCTGGATGCGGGCGAGGGCATCGACGGGAATGCGACGGCGGCGGGCGTAGGCCTCGCACACCGCCACTTCCACCCGGAGCCACGCCTGGTACTTCGCGACCTCACTCCAGATACGTCCCATGGCGGGCCGGGTGTACCGCTCGATCACGAACACACCTTAAAGCAAAACCGCCGAGAGGGAAAGGCCAGGCGTGCGTGCGCGCGAGCAACGCGCGCGGTCAGGACATCGCCCTTGTCTTTCAAGCACGGAGGCGGCGAGACGCCCCCTCCGTGTCCTCCCCGGTTCGCGCGCGATCGTACGACCCGCGATCCCGCCAAAGCATGCCCGGGCTGCGGTGTTGGGCGGGATCCAGGCGGGCGCTAGTTCCGCAACTCGGCGGGGAGGTTGCGTCGGTCCAGCGGGCCCAGCGTCGTCAGGGCGAGGCGATCCTCGTCGAGAAGCTCGGTGATGAGCGCCTGGACCTCCTCGTGCTTGACGCCGTCGATCGACGCCAGCATCTCGTCGATGGTGAGGAAGGAGCCGAGGTGCAGCTCGTGCTTGGCCAGCCGGTTCATGCGGCTCGAGGTGGACTCCAGCGAGAGCATCAGGCTGCCCTTGAGGTGATCCTTGGCCCGCGTGAGCTCCTCGGCGGTGACGCCCGTCTTTTTCAGCTCGCGGAGCTCCTTGAGGATCGACTTCAGCACCTTGGAGAAGTTCTGGGCGTCGGTAGCCGCGTACAGGTACACGATGCCGGTGTCGGCGAACGCCTGGGCGCCGGAGTGGATCGAGTAGACCAGCCCCTGGCGCTCGCGCACTTCCTGGAACAGGCGGGAGGACATGCTGCCGCCGATGACGTCGTTGAGCACGAACATCGCGTACCGCTCGGGGGCGGCGTGGGCCAGACCCGGGAAGCCCATCACCAGGTGCACCTGCTCGAGCGCCTTGTGCACGATGTTCACGCTCGGCGCCAGCGTCACCGCCTGCGCGTCCCGCGCGCGGGCGTCGTGGGCGAAGCCGTTGAAGCCGGCGCCGAACAGCTCCAGCACCTGCTCGTGGGTGACGTTGCCGGCCACCGCGATGATGATCCGCGGGGGCACGTACTCGGCGGTAAACCAGTCGGCGATCGCCTCGCGGCTGAAGCCGGTCACCAGCTCGCGGGTACCCAGGATCGGCCGCCCCAGCGGGTGATTGCCCCACACCTGGGCCGCGAAGAGATCGTGGATGACGTCGTCGGGCGTGTCTTCCACCATGCGGATCTCCTGCAGCACCACCGACTTCTCCCGCTCCAGCTCCTCGGGGTCGAAGAGCGGGTGCAGCAGGATATCGGTGAGAAGATCGACGGCCAGGGGCAAATGCTCGTCGAGGACTTGCACGTAGAAGCACGTATTTTCTTTGGTCGTGAACGCGTCCATCTGCCCGCCCACCGAATCCATGGTGCGGGCGATGGCCTCGGCGCTGCGGGTGGCGGTCCCCTTGAAGACCAGGTGCTCGATGAGATGGGAGACGCCGCCGCGCGGCTCCGGCTCGTGGCGCGACCCCGTCTCCACCCACACCCCGACCGCGACCGACCGGACGTGCGGGATCCGCTCCGTCAGGATACGGATCCCGTTCGGCAGAACGCTCTTGCGATAGCCCTCAGTCACGTGGCGGGTTGGCGGCCTGCGGATTCTTCAGCCGCTCCTTGTCGGCGAGGGCGGGCTGGTCGCGCAGCGCCATCTTCCGGCTCAGGCGCATCTTGCCGTTGCCGTCGACCTCGATGACCTTGACCAGCACCTCGTCGCCCTCGCTCAGCACGTCCTGGACCGAGCGGATTCGACTCTCGGCGATCTGCGAGATGTGCAGCAGCCCCTCGGTGTTGGGGATGACCTCCACGAAGGCGCCGAACTCGACGATCTTCTTCACCTTGCCCAGGTAGATCCGGTCCAGCTCCACCTCGCGGCAGATGTCCTGGATCATCCCGACCGCCTTCTGCACCGACGCGCTGTCCGGCGAGAAGACCGTGACCCGGCCGTCGTCCTCGATGTCGATCTTGGTGCCGGTGGCCTCCTGAATGCCGCGGACCACCTTGCCGCCCGGGCCGATGATCTCGCGGATCTTCTCCTGACGGACCTTGATGGTCACGAAGCGCGGCGCGTACGGGCTCAGCTCGGCCCGCGGCTTCTCGAGAGCCTCGCGCATCTTGCCTAGCACGATCAGGCGGGCCTCGCGGGCCTGCTTCAGCGCCTCCCGCATGATCTCGACCGACACGCCGGTGATCTTGATGTCCATCTGCAGCGCGGTGACGCCCTTGTCGGTGCCGGCGACCTTGAAGTCCATGTCACCGTAGTGGTCCTCGGTCCCCATGATGTCGGTGAGGATGCCGAAGCGGTCGCCCTCCTTGACCAGGCCCATGGCGATGCCGGCCACGTGCGACTTGAGCGGCGCGCCGGCATCCATCAGCGCCAGGGAGGCCCCGCACACGCTGGCCATCGAGGACGAACCGTTGGACTCGAGGATGTCGGACACCACCCGCACCGTGTAGGGGAACTCTTCCTTGGGCGGCATCACGGCCTCCACGGCCCGCTCGGCGAGGGCCCCGTGGCCGATGTCGCGCCGGGACGGGGAGCCGAAGCGTCGCACCTCGCCGACCGAGAACGACGGGAAGTTGTAGTGCAGCATGAAGTGCCGGTACGACTCGCCCTCCAGCGCCTCGATCTTCTGCTCGTCGCCCTTGGTCCCCAGGGTGGCCGAAACCAGCGCCTGGGTCTCGCCCCGGGTGAACAACGACGAGCCGTGGGCGCGCGGCAGGTAGGCAACCTCGATGGCGATCGGACGGATCTCGTTGACCTTGCGGCCGTCGACGCGCATACCGCGCTCGACGATCATGCGCCGCACCTCCGCGCTCTCGACCTCCTCGAACGCCGCGCGAACGGCGCCCTTCTTGGCGTCCTCCAGCCCCAGCCCCGCCCACACCTCGTCGAACACGCGCGCGACCGCGTCGGCCCGGCCGTGCTTCTCGACCACCGACAGCGCTGTCGTCAGCTTCGCCGTCGCCAGGTCGCGCACGCGCGCGGCCAGAAGCTGGTCCTTGCCGGCCGTCGGATCGAAGGCCCAGCGGGGCTTGCCGGCCTGGACGGTGAGCTCCTTCTGCATGCGGGCCAGCCGTTTGCACTGCTCATAGCCGAAGGCGATGGCCTCCAGCATCTTCTCCTCGGACACTTCCTTGGCGCCGGCCTCGACCATCAGGACGCCTTCTTCGGTCGCGGCCACGACCAGCTCGAGCTGAGAGGCCTCCTGCTCGGCCGTCGTGGGGTTCGCCACGAACTGACCGTCGACCAGACCCACCCGCACGGCGCCCACCGGCCCCCCGAAGGGGATGCCGGACAGGCAGAGCGCGGCCGAGGCGCCGTTGATCGCCAGCACGTCAGGGTCGTTCTCGGGATCGCCGGAGATGACCAGGCAGATGACCTGGACCTCGTTGCGGAAGCTGTCCGGGAATAGCGGCCGGATCGGGCGATCGATGAGACGGGAGGTCAAGGTCTCCTTCTTGACCGGCGCGCCCTCACGCTTGAAGTAGCCGCCGGGGATGCGGCCACCAGCGTAGGCGCGCTCGCGATACTCGACCGTCAACGGAAAGAAGTCCTGCGCCTCCCTGGCGCTCTTGGCGGCGACCACGGTGGCGAGCACCATCGTGTTGCCGAAACGGACGACGACACTGCCGTCCGCTTGCTTGGCCACCTTCCCGGTCTCGATCGAGAATGGTTGGCCGTGGATGTCGATCTGCTTGTTGTGGGTCATACGAGTATTTGTCCTCGGTTCGGCGGTCACCCGGCGAACACCTAGTGTGAGGGGCGCCGGCGCTCTTGCGCCGCGCCCGCCAAGGGCCCCCGGGGTCGTTCCGTCCGAGGACCGGTCATGTACGACCGCGGGCCCGCCGTCAACGGCGGATGCCCAGCTTGTCGATGAGCGCCCGATAGCGCTCGACGTGTTTTCCCTTCAGGTACTCGAGGAGTCCCCGCCGCTTGCCGATGAGCATCAACAGCCCCCGGCGCGAGTGATGGTCCTTCGCGTGCAGTTTGAAGTGCTCGGTCAGGCTATTGACCCGTTCGGTCAGGAGCGCGATCTGCACCTCGGGGGATCCTGTGTCCCCTTCGTGTGTCTTGAACTGCTCGATCAGGCTCTTCTTGCGATCGACGGCAAGCGGCATCGGGAGGCCCCCCTCCAATCGCCTCACCCCAGAGATGGGCACCCCAGGGAGGGTTCAAAAAGACTTTGTTTTGTCAGCAGATACGCAGGGAGGGTACCACGTGGTCCTCCGGAAGTAAAGTTAACCTCGTCACTCTCCACCGCGCGCCGCCGCGATGTCGCGCGAGACCTGGGCCTTGAGCTCTTCGATGGAGGGAAAGCGCACCTCGTCGCGCAGGCGATCGAGGAAGTCCAGGCGGACCTCATGCCCGTACAAATCGCCTGCGAAGTCCAACAGATGGGCCTCGACGGCTAAGGCATCTTCGCCGAACGTCGGCCGGACCCC